>Ga0255336_100029_pt1 | contig 355936 bp, 317 predicted proteins | sample MeOH1_35cm_T3_17_FD_189102 | JGI IMG/M metagenome (GOLD analysis project Ga0255336, IMG submission 189102) | Sandy soil microbial communities from University of British Columbia, Vancouver, Canada - MeOH1_35cm_T3_179 | ecosystem: Engineered > Artificial ecosystem > Sand microcosm > Unclassified...
CCACCTTGTAGCCCCCAGGGCCCCGCTGGCACAGCCTCACGATCTTTAACTTGAATGCTTTGTCGTACTTAGTCATGAAAAAACCCCTGGAGATTGGACGGTGTCCAACTTCCGGGGGTCAGTTCATTTGGGGCCCTTTCCTTTATCGCGTCATGCGAACGAAACCTAACGCGCCGTACTCTTGTGTTGGAAGGAGGGAACACTATGCGGAAACGTCGCGACCAAGGATTCAGCCTCCTGGAAACACTGGCGGCGATGTTCCTTCTCGCGCTGTGTTTCGGTGCCTTGATGCACGCAGCGGGAGCATCCATGGCTCTCAACGCGCGGGCCGCCGACTACACGCAGGCGTCGTTGTGGGCGAGTGGGTTACTCGACAGGCAGTACGTCACCGAGTTCCCTTCGACGGGCGTCCATGAGGGGCGGTTCGACGATACCTACCGATGGAAGATGACGGTGTCCGAACCGCCATCGGAAACGTTCATTCGGACGACGGCACCGATGCGTCTTTACCGCATCGAGCTGACCGTCGAATGGAACGAGAAGGGAAAAGATGCGTCGGCGCGCTTCGTGACCCAGCGCGCGGTATCCGAAGTTCCACCTCGTGATGTACCTTCTTCCGGGGGGGACTCATGAAACGGCCGGCGGGCTTCAGCCTGATGGAAACGCTCGCGGCGCTGGCACTACTGGCGCTTCTTCTTCTCGGCGTGATCGCATCCTTGGACACGATTGCACGATCGACGCACGCGAGCCTTGCCGCGACGCAGAGACTCGACGAAATGCGGGCCGCACAGAACTATCTGCGCAGGGCGTTATCGGGTGCGCTGGCCTACCCGTGGGCACTCGGCCACGATAAGCAGCCCGTGGTATTTCGTGGCGATGGGCAGGCAGTGACTTTCGTTTCGCCCGGGCCCGGCTATCTCGCGGCCGATGGACTCCAGTTGCAGAAACTCGCGATCGTCGGCAAGCCGGGTGATCAGCGCCTGGAGGTATCCTTCGCGCCGCTCGCGACGCGGGCGGGTGCCGGCGTCGTACCGACATCGCCCGAGACGTTGCTCGAGCACGTTACGTCGGGGCGTATCGTCTACAGCGGGCTGGACGATCAGGGCCACCCAGTGACCTGGAAGCCATCGTGGCCTTATGAACAGCGCATGCCGACGATGGTCGGTGTGGAACTCCAGTTGCGTGTCGGTCTTCACTGGCCAACGTTCGTGGTGCCCCTGCGGATGGATTCGGCGGCGGTGAACGATCGTGAAGCCTATACGCGACTTGCTGCTGTCCAGGCGAAACCATGATGGCGCGAATGCGTGTAGGTGCGGAACGGGGCATCGCGCTTCTCGTGGTGCTGTGGGGATGCACACTGGCGGCGATCACGCTTGGCGCTTTGGCGAGCAGCGCGAAGGTCGAAGGCATACAGGCGAGAGGTCAGTATCTGCAGACCAGGGGTTTCTACGCGGCGGAGGCCGGCATCGAGCAAGCGGTGTTTCGGCTTCGTGCCGAGCAGGCCTCGCAGCGGTGGGCTGTCGACGGCCGGACCTACCGTTTGCGCGAGGGCGAGGCGATCGTATCGGTCACTGTGACGGACGAGGACGGCAAGCTCAACCTCAACAAGGCGGCGCCCGAGCAACTGGGTGCGTTGCTTCAAGCGGTCGGCGTCGACCCCGAGCAGGTGCCGCGGTTGCGCGACGCCATGGTTCGATGGGGAAACGGCGGCGAGCGCTTTTCCGATAGCCTGCTGGCAAAGGGCGGTTTCACCAGTCTGGAAGAACTGCGTCGGGTTCCCGGCTTGCCCGGCGACGTGGTCGATCGCCTGGAACCGGCGCTGACGCTCTGGTCGACCTCGGGCCCGAACCTTGCTCATGCTCCCCCTGTCGTCGTCGTCGCGATGACGGGAGCCGGAAGGGAGGCCTCCGAAGCATACGTAGCCGACGTTCGCGCCATGGATCCCGAGCACGGAGGCCTTCCTACGGTGCCCGGCAACGTCGGGTCGGCGCAGTCCTTTGTGCCGAGCAGCGGCACGGTCACCATCGTCTCCACGGCGACCCTGGGCGACACGCAGGCGGTGCGGATCCAGGCGACGGTCGCCCTTCAGAACGCGCCCGGCGATCCGCGCGCCTATCGCGTGCTCCGGTGGGTCCAGGTGGCGGCGGAAGAGATGCCGGGCGACGGCCATTCGGCGTCGGCGTCCGTTCCCGCGTCCTGACGGGCCGGCGTCTTGGAATCGTCACGTCCACGGAGATATGCACATCGCCAAACGGTCACGAGGGCGCGATAGCGTCTTCCGGCGCACGCTTGGGTTTGGACGAAGACGGGTCTCGACGGCGCACTGGATCCATCACCGACTTCCATTACCGAGGTGTTCTCATGACGACTCAACACGTGGCGTCCCGTCGCCGCTGGCTCGCGTCCGCGGCGCGCTGCACCCTTCCGCTTCTGGCGGCCGGCGTGGCGCTCCCTGCATCGGCGACCCACAATAACCACGCTTATGTGGCGAACCAGATCGATAACACGGTGTCCGTGATCGACATGGCCACCAACGGTGTGACCTCGACGATTCCGGTAGGTACCACCCCGGTGGCTGCCGCGGTCAGCCCCGACGGCAATCGCGTCTATGTGGTCAACAGTCAGGCCAATACGGTTTCCGTGATCGACGCCGCCACTAACATCGTGGCCGCCAATGTCCCGGTGGGCGCAACTCCCGCCGCGGTGGCAGTCAGTGCCGACGGTGCCAAGGTGTATGTCGCCAATTCTGCCGCCAACACGGTTTCCGTGATTGATGCGACCACCCATTCGGTGGTCGGCGAGATCGCGGTCGGCAGCTCGCCCCTGAGCATCGCCGCCGGTCCCGGCGGCGCTCGCGTGTACACGGGAAACATCGGCGACGGCACGGTGTCGATCATCGATACGCGTTCCGGCAAGGTGACAGCCACCGTGCCGGTGAGTGGCGTTCCCTTCGGCCTGGGCGTTGGCCCCCTCGGCGCGCGTCTGTACGTGCCCGATGTCGGTTCCAACAACGTATCCATTGTCGATACGCTCCAGAACAAGGTCATTGGCAAGCTTACCGCGGGTAACGGCACCTATGATGTGGCGACCAGCATTGTCGGTACGCCGGCGTACGTGACCAATTTCGCGGACAATACCGTTTCTGTGATCGAGACCTTCAGCAAGAAGACCCTCGCTACGGTGGCGGTGGGCAATTCGCCCGAATCTGTCGCCGTCAGCCGCGATTCCGGTCGGGTGTATGTCACCAACACGGGCACCAATAACGTTTCCGTGATCGACCCGCGTACCAACGCGGTCATCGCGACGGTGAACGTTGGTAGCGCGCCGACCGCCGTAGCGACCCAGCCGTACTGACGGCTCGCGCGGAGAAGCCCGGGAAATCCGCGGCCATCCCTTCCGGGATGGCCGTTTCTTTTGGGTGAGTTGCCGGTTTGCGTATGCCATGCAACAGTGCGTCACGGCAACGCAACACGCACCCCCCAATCTCGCAGGCTTCAATAACCATGATGGTTTTTGCATGACTCGTTTTCTTACGATCGGCGCCACGGCGCTGGCGGTGGCTCTGGCAGGATGTTCCACGCTGCCTCAGCCGCGCGACGATGGTGCGTTGCAACGCGAAGCCATGGCCGGCACCGAACTCCCTGCGCCGAAGCCGCGCATCATGCCCTCGACCAATCCGCCCGTGCCGGCAAATACACCACCGCAGGTCACCACGGGCACGGGTGAGTTCATCAAGCCGGTGGGCCTGGCCAAGCCGAAGCCGGTGGCCGAGGGCGCGGGCACGGTCACCTTCAATTTCGAGAACCAGCCGGTCGAGTCGGTGGTGAAAGCCATCCTGGGCGACCTGCTGCACGAGAACTATTCGATCGTGCCGGGCGTGCAGGGCAACGTGTCCTTCTCGACCTCACAGCCGGTCACCGCCGAGCAGGCCCTGCCGATCCTGGAGACGCTACTCTCGTGGACGGGCAATGCGTTGGTCCACAGCAACGGTCGCTACGTGGTGATGCCGGCCAAGGACGCCGTTGCCGGCAACCTCGTGCCAAGCATCGGCGCGACGGCGCCGGCCGGTGGCCTGCAGGCACGACTGTTCCCGCTGCACTTCATCTCCGCGACGGAGATGCAGAAACTGATCAAGCCCTTTGCGCGGCCGGACGCCACGCTGCTGGCCGATCCCACGCGCAACGTGCTGGTCATGGCCGGCACGCCGACCGAACTCGATAACTACCAGCGCACCGTGGCCACGTTCGACGTGGACTGGTTGCGCGGCATGTCGGTCGGCGTGTTCGCCTTGCAGCGTGCACAGGTGAAAGACCTCACGCCCAAGCTGGAAGGCATTTTCGGCGAGAAGGGCAATACGCCGATGGCCGGCATGCTGCGCTTCATCCCCATCGAACGGACGAACTCGCTGGTGGTGTTGAGTCCGCAGCCTGCCTATCTGGAAGAAGTGCGCACGTGGATCGACCGTATCGATCGCGGCGGTGGTAACGAGCCGCAGTTGTACGTCGTGGATGTACGCAACGTGCAGGCTTCGGACATGGCCGATTACCTGTCGGACATCTATGGCGGTGGGTCGTCCGGCCGCGCGGGGGATAAGGGCGGCAAGGTCGGCCCCGGGCTAAGCTCCGGCACCCTCGGCGGTGGCGACAGCGATCTGGGCAACCGCGGTGGCTCCGGCATCGGCAGCACCACGGGTGCCTTCGGCAACACGAACTCGTCATCGTCCGGCACCTCGACGACCGGCGGCATGAGTTCGGGCAACGGTCTGGGTGGCGGCAGCATGGGCATCGGCGGCGCCAGCACGACGGGCCTGGGTGCCGGCTCGGGTTCCTCCGACGAAAACTCGGCCGACGCGGGCAACCGTCATTCGTCCACCACTACCGACGACGGCGTGCGGATCACCTCGGTGGATGCGAACAACCAGTTGATGGTGCGTTGCCGCCCTGCGCAGTGGGCGGAGATCGAGCAGGCCATCAAGCGCCTCGATGCGGTGCCGATGCAGGTGCAGATCGAAACGCGCATCCTCGAAGTGACCCTGACCGGCCAGCTCGAGTTCGGCGTGCAGTGGTATCTCGAGGGACTGGTGGGCACCACCAACGGCCAGCCGACCCAGCCCGGCAACAAGCAACAATGGGCGCTCGGCGGCGGCGGGGCGACCTACAGCCCGAACGACAGCTTCTTCTACTCCTTCGTCAACAACAACATCTCCGTCGCGCTGCATGCGATGGAACAGAAGGGAAACACCAAGGTTCTCTCGGCGCCGTCGCTGGTGGTGCTGAACAACCAGAAAGCGCACATCGAAGTGGGTGACCAGATTCCGATCACGCAGACCTTCGTGAACACCGGTGCCAACACGGACAACACGATCGGCCAGGTGGAGTACAAGGACACCGGCGTGATCCTCAACGTGCGCCCGCGCGTGAATCCGGGTGGCCTGGTCTACCTCAACGTGAGCCAGGTGGTGAGCAGCCCCGGTATCAAGGACACGACCACCGGCAACTTCCCGATCCAGCAGCGCGAGGTCGCCACCCAGGTCGCGGTGCAGAGCGGGCAGACGGTGCTGCTGGGCGGCTTGATCAAGCAGAACGAGGCCCTGACCGATACCGGTATCCCGGGACTCAACCAGATCCCCATTTTCGGCCGCCTGTTCGGTACCACCAGCCGCTCGCGGACCCGGACCGAGCTGATCGTCCTGATCACCCCCCGGGTGATCACCAACGGCGACGAGGCCAAGCAGGTCACCGACGAGTACCAGCGCAAGTTCGAGTCCCTGCGCCCGCTCGGCCAGCCGGCCACACCTTGACCGCGGGGTGACCGAAGGTGCATACACCTACATCACGGAACACGTTTCAGATTAGTGGCGTGTTCCTGACGGGGGGAGACTCGATTCATGCAGGACCTTGCCGGCTGGTCGACAGTGCTGGAGTTAATGCCCACGGCCATGTTCGTGCGCGATGCCGCGCACCGCTGGGTCTTCGTCAACCGCATGGGCTGCGACTACTTCGGGGTGAAGGCCGACGAGGTGCTCGGCCGGACCGACGCCGAGATCTTTCCGCCCGACCAGGCCGCCCGTTTCGAGGCCGGTGACGACGCCGTGCTGCGCGGCCAACAGGTGGTCGAGGCCGAGGAAACCGTCACCGACCCCCAGGGCCACGTCCGCACCCTGCTTACCCGCAAGACCTGCATCACCATGGACGGAGCGCCGCATGTGCTGGCCTCGGTCACCGATATCACCGAACTGCGCGAGTCCGAGGCCCATGTGCGCTGGCTTGCCTGCCACGATGCCCTGACCGGACTGGCCAATCGCACGGCGCTGTTCAGCCGCCTGGACGCCACCATCGGGCGCGCCGCCAGCGGCGGCGCCCACGCGGCGCTGTTCCATCTGGACCTGGACGGCTTCAAGAAGGTCAACGACACCTTCGGTCACCTCAGCGGCGACGAATTGCTGGTGCAGTTCGGTGCGCGGTTGCGCAGCGCCGTCGGCCCGGACGACACCGTGGCGCGGATCGGCGGCGACGAGTTCGCCGTGCTGGTGGACGACCACGGCGACCTCGATGTCTATGCCCTGGCCGAGCGCATTCTCAGGCTGGCCGGCGAGCCCTTCGACGTGCTGGCGACGACCACCTTCGTCGGCACGTCCATCGGCATGGTGGCGATCGGCGCGGATGCGGTCGCCGCGGGAGAGCTGGCCCGCAAGGCCGATAGCGCGCTGTACGAAGCGAAGAAGAAACGCAACCGACTGATGGTCTACACCAAGGCGATGGACGCCGCGCTGGCCCATCGTCGCGACATCGAGCGGGCATTGCTCGAGGCCCTGGTGACCGGCGAAGGGCTGAGTTGCCATTACCAGCCGATGATCCGCACCGCCGACGGCAAGGTCGTCGGGCTCGAAGCGCTCGCACGCTGGCGGCATCCCACGCTCGGTGTCGTCTCGCCGGTGCAGTTCATCGCCGTGGCGGAAGAGACCGGCCTGATCGGCCGGCTCGGCGAATGGGTGCTGCGCACGGCCTGTGCCCGCGTGGCCAGGCTCGACGACCTGTTCATCGCGGTCAACGTGAGCGCCGTGCAGCTGCGCGACGATGGCTTCGCCGACATGGTCATGCGGACGCTGTGCGAGACGCGCCTTGCGCCGAAGCGCCTGGAGCTGGAGATCACCGAGACGGCCATCGTCAATGCGGACGGCGCGGCGGTGCAATTGCTCAAACGCCTGCGCAAGGCCGGCGTGCGCATATCCCTGGACGACTTCGGCACCGGTTATTCGAGCCTCACCCTGCTCAAGGATCTGGCCGTCGACAAGGTGAAGATCGACCGTTCCTTCGTCCAGAACGCCACCCTGGCCGGCGATTCGGCGGCCATCGTGCGCGCCGTGTCCAACCTCGGCGCAGCGCTCGGCCTGTGCGTGGTGGCCGAAGGCGTGGAGACCGAGCAGCAGCGGGCCTTCCTGAGCGACGCAGGCTGCGACGAGCTGCAGGGCTTCCTGTTTTCGCCGGCGGTGGCGGAAGACCGGATCGACCGGGTCAGCGGGTATTACCCGGCGCTGGGCGTGGCGGCTTACTCGGCCGGATAAACGTCCGCGGGCATCGGCCAGGTACGACGCAGGTCGGGCATGCCGGGCATCGTCGTGGGCTGCGGCAGCGGTAGCGGCATGCGCGCATCCGCCATTCCCCCGGTGGCGTCGCCGACGATGGCGATGATGCAGGCGCCACTATCCTGCGAACTTCCGAACGACAGCCGGCCCCATGGCATCTGCATGACCATGTAGCGGTTAGGCAGCATCGACGGCGCGGCCGGCAGGTTGGTTTCCGAGGTGGCGGTGTGGAAGGCTTCGGCCAGTTCGCCGCGCGGGAAGCAGGGGCGTTGTTCGAGCTGGATCGAGGTGAAGCGCACCATCGGCACGTCGCCACCTTCGTTGAAGCCGCGTGCCTCGAAGGCGCTCACGCGGTAGCCGTCGCGGGTGACGAAGGGCATGCTGCGCACGATCTGCGGCGGCGCGTCGGCCGTCGCGTGCAGGCCGCCCGGTAGCTTGCTGGAGAGGGAGTCCACCGCGTTCGGCAAGGTGCCCATGGTCGAATTGATGATCTCGACCAGGGTCTTGTCGCTGCGTGGCACGCTCACGGGGTCCGCCGCCACGATGGGAGCCAGCAGGGCGGCGAGCAGGGAGGCCAGGAGGCGAGTGGGACGCATGAGGGCCAGGTAGGGGTGAGCGAGGGCGCTAGTTTGCACGACTACCCGCACCCTTGCATGCGCCGTGATTGCCCGGATATTGGAAACAACGTCCTTCCCCCGATCCCGATGACAGACCTCCGTTTCGACAATGCCTTCGTCCGCGAGTTGCCGGCCGACCTCGAGACCGCCAACCGTCCCCGCCAGGTCGTCGGCGCCGCCTTTTCGTGGGTGGAGCCCACACCGGTGGCCGCCCCACGACTGGTCGCAGCCTCCGCGGAGGTTGCGGCCATGCTCGGCGTGTCGACCGAAGCGCCGGCGTTTGCCGAGGTGTTTTCGGGCAACGCGCGCTGGCCGGGCATGACCGGTTACGCGATGGCCTACGGCGGCCACCAGTTCGGCAACTGGGCAGGTCAGCTTGGCGACGGCCGTGCGCTCGGCCTGGGCGAGGTGCTCACCGCCCGCGACGGGCGGCAGGAGTTGCAGCTGAAGGGTGCCGGGCGCACGCCGTATTCGCGTGGGGCAGACGGGCGTGCCGTACTGCGTTCGTCGATCCGTGAGTTCCTGTGCAGCGAGGCCATGCACCACCTCGGTGTGCCGACCACCCGGGCGCTGTCCCTGGTGGTCACCGGTGACGAGGTCCTTCGCGACGTGATGTACGACGGCAATCCCGCGCTGGAGCCGGGGGCGATCGTCTGCCGCGTGGCGCCATCGTTCCTGCGTTTCGGCTCGTTCGAGCTGCCGGCGGCGCGTAACGACCTCGCGCTGCTGCGCCGACTGGCCGACTTCACGATCGCTACGCACTACCCGATCTTCGCCGGGCTGGAAGGCGAAGCGCGCTACGCCGCCTTCTTCGCCGAGGTCTGCGAGCGCACGGCCCGACTGATCGCCCACTGGATGCGCGTCGGTTTCGTGCACGGCGTGATGAACACGGACAACATGTCCATTCTCGGACTGACCATCGACTACGGCCCCTACGGCTGGGTGGACGACTTCGACCCGGACTGGACGCCGAACACCACCGACCGTGCGCATAAACGCTATCGCTTCGGCCATCAGCCGCGGGTGGCCTATTGGAACCTGCAACGCCTGGCCCAGGCGTTGTCGCCGCTGTTCACCGGCGTCGACGCCCTGCAAGCGGGGCTGGACCGGTATGTCGACGTCTTCGAGGCGACCGATGCGGCATTCTCGGCGGCCAAGCTCGGCCTGGCCAACGCGCGCGAAGGCGACGAGGCGCTGGTCGCCGATCTCCGCGGCCTGCTCACGCTCGGTGGCATGGACATGACGATCTTCTTCCGCGACCTCGCCTTGCTCGACCTCGACGCACCGCATCCGGGTGTCGTGGGGGCGGCGTTCTACGAGGAAGAAAAGCGGGTGGCGACCCAGGACGCGCTCAGCGCCTGGTTGCAGCGGTATGTGGAGCGCGTGCGTGCCGACGCGTCGCCGGCCGCGGAGCGCCTGGCCCTGATGCACGCGAGCAATCCCCGCTACGTGCTGCGCAATTACCTTGCGCAGCAGGTGATCGATGCGGCCGGGCAGGGCGACTACGCGCCACTGCACGCGCTGATGGATACCCTGCGCAATCCGTACGACGAGCAGCCCGGACGGGATCGCTTTGCCGGCCGCCGGCCCGAGTGGGCGCGCGACCGGGTCGGCTGTTCCATGCTTTCCTGCAGCAGCTGACCCGCCGCGCGGTAGAATCGCCGGTCCGGTTTCCCTCTCAGGCCTTTTGCGTTGTCCGCTGGTTCCGCCTCCGATGCCGCCCTCGAAGCGCTGTTCGTCCCGTTTTCCACGGGCGATCTCGCCTGGCCGGCCTCCGGCGATGTGCTGATCCTGCGTGCCCGCGATGGCTTCGCGCTGCGTGAGCGGCGTCGCCCGGGCTGGGTGTTGCAGCAATCGTTCAAGCCGGCGGCCGATGCGCTGGCGCGTTCCGGGTTCGCCGTGAGCGCGGATATCCCCGAAGCGCGCTTTCGCGTGGTGATGGTCTTGCCGACGCGCCAGCGCGAAGAGACGCGGGCCTTGTTCGCGCAGGCGATGGCCCATGTCGCCAGCGACGGTATCGTGGTTGCCGCGGTGCCGAACGCCGAAGGTGCGAAGACGGCCGAGGCCGATCTCGCCTTGCTCGCCGGCAGGGTGTCCAACCTGTCCAAGCACAAATGCCGTGTGTTCTGGACGCACCCGGGCGTCGCGCCGGACGCCTCGCTGTTCGCCGCGTGGCGCGCACTGGACGATGCCTTGCCGATCGACGGGGGGCGTTTCGTCAGTCGTCGTGGGTTGTTCGCCTGGGATCGCATCGATATCGCCTCCGCCTTGCTTGCCTCGGTGTTGCCGGTGGACCTCGCCGGGCGTGTGGCCGACCTCGGCGCGGGCTTCGGCTATCTTGCCTGCCGGGTGATCGCGGGCAATCCCCAGGTCACCGCCGTGGACCTCTACGAGGCGGAAGGGCGTGCGATCGAACCGGCGCGCCAGAACGTCGCTGCCGCGGTCGCCGCCGCCGGCCGATCCCTTGCCACGCAGGTGCACTGGCACGACGTCACGCAGGGCATCGACGGTGGCTACGACGCCATCGTGTCCAATCCGCCGTTCCACCAGGGGCGCGCCGACCAGCCGGAGCTGGGCCGCGCGTTCATCGCCGTGGCTGCGCGCGCGTTGTCGCCACGGGGGCGTTTCTGGATGGTCGCCAACCGGCATCTTGCCTACGAAGCCACGCTCGATGCGTGCTTCACCCACGTTCGTACCGTCGCCGAGCGCGACGGCTTCAAAGTGATCGAAGCGAAGGAGCCTCGCCGATGAAACTCGTACGCCTGCTGGCGAACCTCGGCTATGGCAGCCGCAAACAGGTCGCCTCCATGTTCCGCGAGGGTCTGGTCACCGACGCCTCCGGCGACGTGCTCTATGCCGACGACAAGGTCGAACACGCCGACGTCCGCTTCGAAGGCGAGCCGCTGGACCCACCGCAAGGCATGCTGATCATGTTGAACAAGCCGGCCGGTTACACCTGCTCGCGCAAGGATGTCGGTCGGCTGGTCTATGAGTTGCTGCCGCCGCGCTACGCGATCCGCAATCCGGTGCTGTCCACGGTCGGCCGCCTGGACCGCGAGACCTCGGGCCTGCTGTTGTTCACTGACGATGGCCCGCTGCTACACCGGATCATTTCGCCGAAGGCCTCGGTGGCGAAGCTCTACGAGGCCACGCTCGCCGAAGACCTGCGTGGCGACGAGGCAGCGACGTTCGCCGCCGGCACCTTGATGCTCGACGGCGAGACCGACCCGCTCGAACCGGCCGAACTCGAGGTGCTCGGCCCCCGCCATGTACGGCTCTCGCTGACGGAAGGCCGCTACCACCAGGTCCGCCGCATGTTCGCCGCGATCGGCAACCACGTCGTCACCCTCGAGCGTGTGGCCCTCGGTGGCCTGACCCTCGAAGGTCTTCCATCCGGTCAATGGCGTCAGCTCACCGCCGAAGACACCGCGCGAATCTTCGCCGCGCCGCAGGAGGAAGGGCATCGCCGATGAATCGGCTGCTACCGGGTCGGGCGGCCATGGTGGACCTTGGGTAAGCGGCGGGTGCAGTATCCAGAGGTCCACCCGATCCTCAAGGAGTACCCGATGACCAAGATCGCTATCGCCGTTGCCATCGCCAGCCTGTTCGCCGGCACGGTGGCCAACGCTGCCGACAAGAGCGTCACCGTCCCCCTGACCGCCGTGACCGCCGATGGCCCGGGCGCCTCGGTCGGCACGGTGACCGTGACCGAGTCCGCTGGCGGCCTGGTGTTCACGCCGAACCTCAAGGGCCTGCCGCCCGGCGAGCACGGCTTCCACCTGCATGAGAAGCCGAGCTGCGATCCAGGTGAGAAGGACGGCAAGAAGGGCGCGGCGCTCGCCGCCGGCGGGCACTTCGACCCCCAGCACACCGGCAAGCATGAAGGCCCGGACGCCGCCGGCCATGAAGGCGATCTGCCGCGCATCACGGTCGGCGCCGATGGCACCGATACCACGGCGGTCACCGCGCCCCACCTCAAGAGCCTGGCCACGCTGAAAGGCCACGCGTTGATGATCCACGCCGGTGGCGACAACTACTCCGACCAGCCCGAAGCGCTGGGCGGCGGCGGCGCGCGTATCGCCTGCGGCGTCGTCAAGTAAGGATCGAAAGACAGGAGCCGATGAACCGGCTCCTGTCTGACCGGGGCACCCTCAGAACAGGTCGATGCTGCCCAGGGCCACCGCCGCACCCAACTCGCCGCGCTTGGTCAGCGCCTCATAGCCATGCACGCTGTTCCGCCCGTTCTCCTTGGCGAAGTACAGGGCCTTGTCCGCGCGGTCGAGCACGATCTCGGGGTAATCGTTCTCGGTGATGCGGGCATAACCGATGCTCACCGTCACATGCCCGACCTGCGGGAACGCGTGCTCGGCGACGAAGTGGCGGAAGCGATCCAGCGTCATGTGTGCTACGCGCTCGTCCTGCGCGGCTATCAGCATGACGAATTCCTCGCCGCCGAAACGGAACAGCACGTCGCTTTGGCGGAAGCTGTGACGCATCTGCTGGGCGAGCATCAGGATGACTTCGTCGCCATAGACATGGCCGTAGGTGTCGTTGATGCGCTTGAAATGGTCGATGTCGAGGATGGCGAGCCAGATCTGCGAGACATCGTCCTCGCGCGGCAGGCGGCGCTCGTCCTCGCCCTTGGCGGCGGCACGCGCGCGCTGGCGCTGCAGCTTGAGCAGGCGTTGCAGGCGCTGTTCGAAGCTGCGCCGGTTGTACAGGCCGGTGAGCTTGTCGCGCTCGCTCTCGTTGAGCAGGGCGATGTAGTTGCCGTAGATGCGAGCGTAGCCCTCGACCATGTTGCGGACGCTGTCGAGCGGATCGTCCGACTCCAGCATCAGGGCGCCGATGGCCGCATGATCGCGCTGGATCGGAATGACCAGGCGAGACGTGCCGTCTTCGGTGATGTCGCTGATGGCTTCGAGCGTCTCCATCGCGCAGACGATGGTGTCGATCGGGTCGCCGTCACGCGAGGGATCCAGCGCTTCGACCATGAAGGCGCCTTCGGCGTTGCGCGAGCAGACCACGATGGATTCGACGGGCAGCTGCAGGCTTTCGCCGCGTTTGCACAGGGTGACGCTGCTCACCGAGATCAGTTCCGCGAGGGACAGCACCAGGCTGTGGTCGAGCGCGTCGATATCGCGGTGATGAGTGAACTCGGCCACGGAGGCGAGCAGGCGCGACTCGGGCGGGCCGCCGGCGAGCGAATGCCAGGGCGACCTCATGACCGCGCCATGCCTGCGGCGTGGTGTCCGTTAAACGAGCAATTGGCTGCCACCGAACACATCCTCCCCCGAGTCGGACGCGCGTGATGCGCGCCCCGTGTTGTCATTGCGATGGGTCGCCACCGCGCAACCTCGTACTTGGTAGCGGCATCGCAACCGCGAACTTTAGGGCAAATTCGGCAACAATGTAAGAAAGTGTGACCGTGATCCACTTTTACCGTCTTCACGAATGTGATCGCGTGCGCTAGGCGTCGGTTTTATGACGGCCAATGCGACAGCAGTCCCGGATCGACGCCTACCCGGCGGCAGGACTTCGAGGCGACACCCTCGGTAAGCGCGACGCGGAACAAGGGGGACAGGGTGCGCAGGGTGCCGCTTGCCAGTCGCGCCTTGCGCAGGTCGCCGTCCGTCCGCTCGAGCAACGTTGCCGCCCAGTCGGGCAACAGGGCCGCGCCCGCGTGCAGGAACAGGTCGCGCGACAGACCGGCCATCGGCACGGGAAGGTCCAGGCGGCCGAGCACGTCGAGGACCACCCGGGACCGCTCGCCGAAGACCAGCGAGGGCAGCACGCCGGCGATATACGCGTCCATGTCCGCCACCGAGCCCGGAACGTCTCGCGCGCCCAGGGCTTCGGCGATCCGCCGTGTCTCGTGCAGGTACGCATCGGCGACAGCGATCGGGACCGCCATGGGCCCATACGCGCGATACCCCGCCAGGAAACTCGACATCTCGCTGACATGCACCCAGGTGAGCAGATCCGGATCGTCGGCGGAGTAGGGCAGGCCGGCTTCGTCCACGCCGCGCACCTTGGCGTGGATCATGCGAACGCGCTCGATCATGCCCTGCGCATCGCGCGTCGGCGCGTACGTGGTGGCACCGACGAAGGCGGTGGTCCGACGCAGGCGGCCGACCAGGTCTTCGCGGAAATTCGAGTGATCCCAGACACCGGCCAGCGCGCGCGGATGCAGCAGTTGCAGGTACAGCGCGCACAGGCCGCCGGCGAGCATGCCGCAGAAGTCCGAGTGGATGCGCCAGGTCACGCTGGATGGGCCGAACAGGCCGGGGTCGCCGGACGGATGTTCGTAGTCGATACCGCCGGCGGGCGCGCGCGGAAACGCGCTGAGCACCCAGCGCCGGATCGGCGCGGAGGCGGGGCGGAGCCATCGCGCCAGAGCCGTCATCGGCTCAGTCTCCGGACCACCAGCCGCGCCACTTAAAGAACCACACGGGCAGGAGCATGCTGAGGACGATCACGCCCAGCGCGATCGGATAGGCATGAGGCATGCCCAGTTCGGGCATATCCTTGAAATTCATGCCCCAGATGCCGGCCAGGATGATCGGCGGGATGGTCGCCACCGAGGCGACGGTCAGCACCTTCATCACGTGGTTCTGGTCGGTGCTGATGAAGCCGAGCGTGGCGTCGAGCAGGAACTGCAGCTTGTTGGTCAGCTGGTCGTCGAATTCGTCCAGGGTGCGCAAGTCGTGGTCGACCACACGCAGGCGAACTTCCACGCTCTCGGACATCCACTCCGGTTTCTTCGCGCGCACGAAAGACACGATGCGCTGCACTCCCAGCATGGAGGAACGGTTACGCGCCTGCAGACCCTCGAGCCGGCCGATCTCCAGCATGATGTCGCGCAACACCGGTGTGCCCAGGCGCTCGGGCGTGAACACGCGATCGGAGAGCTTCTTCAGTTCGGCCGAGACGTCTTCCATGCGCTGGGCGGCGAGATTCACGATGGCTTCGATCAGGGTGGCCAGTGCGTCGGCGCTGGATTCCCAGTGATGCTCGCGGCAGCTTTCGCTGGCCAGCTTGAATGCCGGCGATTCGGCGAAGCGCAGCGTCATCAAGACGTGGTTGGTCACGACGATGCCGACCGGGCCCGGATAGTGGCCGCTGTCGGTGTCGGAAAAATAGGGGATGGACAGGTACATGGCGTCGTCGTCCGTACGGATACGGCTGGACAGGGCCAGGTTCACGATGTCACTGCGCTCGGGCACGCGCAGGCCGGTGATTTCGGCAGCGCAGCGGCGCTCGTCGTCGTTGGGGTCGAACAGGTCGATCCAGATCGGCGCCTTTGGCGGGCCCATCTCGGCAGACCACGTGACGGGGCCGGTGTGATTCCCGTGTTCGTGAATGATCAGCACGTGCGATGGTGTCCTTGGCTACGCGGGGAACGCCGCCGGCGAAGCCGACGGCGCAGGGCAGTTTACCCTTCCAGTGTCGCGTCCATCGTGATCGTGGCCTTGAGCACCTTCGATACCGGGCAGCCTTGTTCGGCCTGCTTGGCGATCGCCTCGAAGCCGGCCTGGTCGGTGCCGGGCACCTTCGCCTTCACGGTGAGGTGGGCCTTGGTGATGGCGAAGCCGTCGCCGTCCTTGTCCAGGGTGATCGTGGACTTGGTTTCGATCTTGTCGGCGGTGAGGCCGGCCGCATTCAGCAGCCCGGACAGGGCCATGCTGAAGCAGCCCGCATGGGCCGCGCCGAGGAGTTCCTCCGGGTTAGTGCCCGGACCGTCCTCGAAGCGGGACTTGAACCCGTACGGGGCTTCCTTGAGAACGCCCGTCTGGCTCGAAATGACACCCTGGCCGTCCTTGATCCCGCCTTGCCATACCGCTGATCCCCACTTTTGCATGATGCTCTCCTGACTGGTGATGGAATGCCGGTTGGAACACGCGCATGCTGACCTACGAACGTTACCGGCCCGGGCATCCACATAATGCGAAGGGTCCGCCAGCCTTGATTGGAGAGAACGATGAGCGAAACGTCGAAACCGCTGGAAATCAGTCACGACACCGCGAACCAGGTATTCGTGGCCAAGGTGGACGGGTACGACTGCGAGCTGGAGTACCGGCTGCAGGGGAAAATCATGAGCATTACGCATACCGGGGTGCCGTCGCCGGTGGGCGGGCGGGGGATCGCGGCGCTGCTGACCAAGTTCGCCGTGGAAACGGCGCAGAAGCAGCACTGGAAGATCGATCCGGCCTGCGCGTATGCCGAAGCCTGGTTCAAGCGGAACCCGGAGTATTCGCACCTGCTGGCGTGAGATGCTCGCCCGAACCTGAACGGACGTGCTAGTTTTCCCGCTCCCCATTCAGATTCAGGGTCACCCTATGCGAACGAAGTGGATCGCCGCCGCCGTGGCGCTTGCCTGTGCGGGTGCCGCCCAGGCCGACACCGCCGCGAAGACCGCGGACGATCCGCGCATCGCTGCCATCCTCGACGCCCTGGGCAAGGTCCGCACCGTCGAGTCCGTGGCCCTCTCGCCGGACGGCAAGCACCTGGCCTGGGCGGTGAAGACCAATGGCAAACCGGTGGTCGAAGTGGCCGATGCCGACGGACGCAACGCGCACCGGGTTACCGCGTCGAAGGGCTGCAGCGAGATCTCCGTCGCCTGGGCACCCGATTCCCGGCACCTGGCCTTCCTCTCCGACTGCGCCGGCAAGGCGCCGGGCGTGGAAGAGGGCAAGCAGAACGACATCAACGTCGTCGACACCGCCGGCAAGGCCGCGCCGCAACGCCTGACCCACCTCACCGGCTATATCGACGGCCTGGAATGGCGTCCCGACGGCAAGGCGCTCGCTTTCCTCTACGTGCCCAATGCCACCCGTCGGGCCAGCGCCACGGCTGCGGCGAAAGTGCAGACCGGCGAAGTGGGTGTCGAAGGCATCGAGATCCAGCAGGTGGCCATGGTCGAGGCGACCGGCGGGGCGGTGACGACGCTGAGCCCGGCTGGCCTGCACGTCTACGAATTCACCTTCGCCCCGGACAGCCGTCGCATCGCCTACGTGGCCGCCGAGCCGCCGGGCGACAACAACTGGTGGCTGGCCAAGCTCTACGTCCAGCCCGCCGCGGCGACCGCCAAGGGCAAGCCGGTGACCGTGGTCGATACCTCCACGCTCACCGGTCCGCTGAAGGACCTGCAGATGGCCGTGCCGCGGTTCTCGCCGGACGGTTCGCGCATCGCCTTCATCGGCGGCCTGATGAGCGACCAGGGTTCCACCGGAGGCGATATCTGGACCGTGTCCAGCAACGGGGGCGCCGCGCCGGTCGACGTGACGCCGGGCATTACCACGACGCCGGCCTGGCTCGCCTGGACCGGCACCGACGAACTCCTCGTTTCCGAAGCCGCCGCCGGCGCCAGCCGAGTGTCGCGTTACGCGCTTTCGGCCAATGGTGAAGCCTCCGCTTCGACACTCTTCGAATTGCCGATGACGATCGGTGACGGCCGTCTGTCGATGTCCGTCTCGCTCGACGGCGACGCGAGCAAGGCCGTGTTCACCGCCAGCTCCTTCGACAAGCCCTACGAAGTGCATCTCGCCAGCCTCGACGGCAAGGCCGCGCCGGTCGCCATCACCTCGTTCAATGCCGGTTTGAAGCCGTCGTGGGGCAAGGCCGAGTCCATCACCTGGACCAACGAAGGTCACGACGTGCAGGGCTGGCTGCTGTATCCGGCCAACTACAACCCGAAGAAACACTACGGGATGATCGTCTCGATCCACGGCGGCCCGGCGGCGGCGGTGACGCCGCGCTGGCCCGGTGCGGGTTATGGCGGCGCGCCGTTGTCGGCGCTGGGCTACTTCGTCTTCATGCCCAACCCACGCGGCAGCTACGGCCAGGGCGAAGCCTTCGTCCAGGCCAACCGCAAGGATTTCGGCTACGGCGATCTGCGCGACGTGCTCGCCGGCGTCGATACCATCGAGAAAACGCACCCCGTCGACGATAAGCGCCTGGGCCTGACCGGCTGGAGCTATGGCGGCTTCATGACCATGTTCGCGGTGACGCAGACCCATCGTTTCAGCGCCGCGGTGGCCGGCGCGGGTATCTCCAACTGGCAGAGTTATTACGGCCAGAACCTCATCGACCAGTGGATGAAGCCCTACTTTGGAGCCTCGGTGTACGACGATCCGGGCGTGTACGCGAAGAGTTCGGCGATCAATTTCATCAAGGAGGTTCGCACGCCGACCCTGATCGTCGTCGGCGAGCGCGATGCTGAGACGCCGGCGCCCCAGTCGTTCGAGTTCTGGCACGCGTTGCGCGCCCAGAACGTGCCGACCTCGCTGGTGGTCTACCCGGGCGAGGGTCATGGCTTTGCGCGCGACGCCAGCCGGCGCGACGTGCTGGCCCGGGCCCTGGCCTGGTTCGACCGCTACCTGCCGGCCAACGGAAAATAGGCATTCCCGAGCGGCGGTTGACCGAACGACCATCATGGATTGCGTTTTTCCACCGACCCATCATCATTCGGACTGGTGTCGACTCTAAAGTCGGGGACGATGGTGGCCGATACTCCCAAGGGAAGCGTATTGTGCAGGGCCGGAGCGTGGCGTGCTGACAAATCGTAGCGACGCCGGGCTTGACCTGGCGATGGCGAAGTGCGCTCGCTGGTCCCTTGTCGGGCCCGGCGGGGGCGACCGCTGCTCGGGTTTCAGCACGGTCGGCGGAGGCCTGGGCTGGCTCGTGGCGCTGATCGTCGTCAGCGCCCTGGCCGGGCTGGTCATCGGCTGGCTCTACACCCAGCGCCGCCGCCTCAATGCGCGCCTGAAAGATCCCAAGGAACAGGCGCGCCGGGCGCTGGCCTTTCATGCCTACCACGACACCCTGACCGGCCTGCCGAACCGCGCCTACCTGATGCAGGAGCTGGAGCAGGCCCTGGCCTCGGGTGAAACGCCGTCCCTGGCCGTGCTGTTCATCGACCTCGACGGCTTCAAGTCGATCAACGACACGCTCGGACACGAGGCCGGCGACGCCTTCCTGCGCGCGGTAGCCACCTCCCTGCGCAGCAGCGTGCGCGAACGCGACGTGGTCTCGCGCTTCGGTGGCGACGAGTTCGTCGTGGTGGTCCAGTCCTATGGTGGCCTCGAGAATCTCGTCCGTGTCTGCCGCAAGGTGCTGGATCTCGTCTCGCAGCCGGTGAACGTCGCCGGCCAGTTCGTCGCGGTGAGCCCAAGCATCGGCATCGCCGTGGCACCGCGCGACGGCGAGGTGGCCGAAACCCTCATCCGCAACGCCGACGCCGCCATGTACGCAGTGAAGGAAACCGGCAAGGCCGACTTCCGTTTCTACGAAGATGGCATGCTGGAACAGGCCCGCGAGCGGCTCGCCCTCACGGTGGAGCTGCGCGAAGCCTTGCAGCGCGGCGAACTGGACGTGGAATACCAGCCCAAGCGCAACCTCCGCGACGGGACGCTGGCAGGTGTCGAAGCGCTGGCACGCTGGCACCATCCGACGCGCGGCGATGTACCGCCCTCCATCTTCGTGGCGATCGCCGAACGCTCGGGCCTTATCCATGCGCTGGGCGAGTACGTGCTGCGTTCCGTGCTCACCCAGGTGAAGCTGTGGGATGACGGCGGCTCGCATATCGCATATGTCGCCATCAATCTGTCGATGCACGAACTCAGCCGCCCGGCCTTCGTCGAAACGCTGGCGCGTACGGTGCGCTCCTACGGCGTGGATCCCATGCGGATCCGTTTCGAGCTGACCGAATCCACCGCCATGCGTGAGCCGGAGGAAACCCTGCGCCAGCTGGTCAAGCTGCGCTCGCATGGCTTCGACCTGTTGATCGACGACTTCGGCGCCGGTTACTGGAACCTCGGCCACCTGCGCGAACTGCCGATCGGCACGATCAAGATCGACCAGTCCTTCGTGCGTGGCAGCGACTCCAACCTGGCCGACCGCGAGATTACCGAAGCGATCGTCGGCCTGGCCAAGAAACTCAACATGCGGACCATCGCCGAAGGCGTCGAGACCGAGGCCCAGGCCGACTGGTTGCGCGAGCTCGGCTGCGACGTGGGGCAGGGCTTCTTCTTCGCCCGTCCGATGACGCCGGCCGCCTTCAGCCGCTACCTCGATTCGACGTTGGTCTATGCGGGCTGACGTGAGGCGGCGCGCAGGTGTCCTCGTATTGGCCGCCTGGATGCTGCTGGCTTCCGTAGGAGCCGCCGCAGCGGCTCCCACCCAAGGGGGCACGGTCGGCCTCGACCCCTGGGCGGTCTACGAAACCGCTTGGTTCGACACCGTCGGCGTCGCCGATGGCTTGCCGCACTCGACCACCACGGCGATCGTCCAGGACACCCGCGGCGTCATCTGGATCGGCACCTTCGGCGGACTCGCGCGTTACGACGGCTACCGGATGCAGGTGTTCGGCCAGGAACCGGACTCCTACGCCGGCGCCGTGCTTCCCGATGCCTATGTGCGCGCCCTGATGCCGCTGGCCGACGGCGGTCTGCTGATCGGCACGAATGCCGGCGGCCTGGTCCGCTTCGATCCGGTGACGACGCGCTTCCACGTCTACCCGATCGGTGCGGGCGGCACGTCGAACGGCAAGATCTTTGCGATCGCGCGGGCCCGCGAACGCGACGCGTTCTGGGTGGCCACCGAAGGCGGCATCGACCGCGTCGACGTCGGCACCGGCAAGATCACCCGCGAGTCCGGTCAGCCGGGCGACGCGAAGGATATGCTCGCACGCACCTTTGTCGTAACCGAAGACAAGGCGGGCAATGTCTGGGCGGGCGCGGACAACGGCCTGTTCGTGCGTCATCCGGGCGGGCGCTTCCAGCGCGTGGTCTCGAGCGACCCGGCGATCGACGAGATTCTCCGCGACCAGGTCTGGGCGCTGTTCCAGGACAGCCAGTCGCGCCTGTGGGTCGGCACCGGCCAGTCTGGCGCGGTGTACATCGATACCCAGGGACATGCGCAGCTGGTTCCGGGGTTCTCCGGCAAGAACGGCATGGCGCGCCGACGCACCGTGCGCGCCTTCCACGAGACGCCTCAGCACGTGCTCTGGTCCGCCACCGACGGTGCGGGCGTCGTGACCTACGACTTCAATACGCAGCAGTTGCGCATCCTGAGCCACGATGCGGCCATGCCATCGTCGCTGCCGGGCGACATCACGCGCGACATCTTCCAGGACAGTACCGGCAACATCTGGGTAGCCACCGAGCTCGGCGCCGCGCATTACGATCCGAATGGCCGCAAGGTGTTCTCGGTGCTGCCGTCACCGTTGCAGTCGCACACGCTGTCCAACGCCAATGTGCACTCGGTCTTCGTCGATCCGCGCGGGCGCATATGGCTCGGCCTGGGCATGGGGCGTATCGACGTGCTCGACCTCGGCAAGGGCACGATGCACCACCTGCAACTCGGCGGCGAGCAGGCGGAGCGCGACGTGCAGGCCTTCGTCGTCGCACCGGACGGCTCCATCTGGGCAGGCGCGCAGGGTATCTCGCGCATCGACCCCGACACCTTCGCCCTGCGCAGCTCGATGATTCCCAGCCTCGACGGTCGGCTCATCCTGTCGATGCAGCGCGACGGCAACCAGATCCTGATCGGTGGGTACGACGGCCTGTTCCAGTACGACACGGTCACCGGCAAGCTCATCCAGATGCGCCACGATGCGCACGATCCGGCCAGCATCGTCGGCGACCAGGTGCGCCACATCGTGCGCATGCCGGATGCGTGGTGGTTCGCCACCATCAGCGGCATCAGCATCGGTTACGACGGTCAGCCAGGCTTCGTGAACCTGCGCCACGATCCCGCCGACCCGGCCAGCCTGCCGCAGGATTACACCGGCTCGATGGTGTTCGATTCGCATCGCCGGCTGTGGCTGGGCACGTTCGGCGGTATCGCCTACCTCGACACCTTCCATCCGCACGGGCCGTTCCGTTTCGGGCTGATCGCCGCGCGCGAAGGGCTGGTCAACACCAAGATCAACGCGCTGCTGATCGACCACGACGATCGCGTCTGGGCGTCGATGGCCAACGGCGTGGCGATGGTCGACACGGCCAGCCATCGCGTATCCGACCTGGGCATCCGCGACGGCCTGCGTATCCCGAGCTACATCCATCGCGCGGCGGCGGAAGCGCCGGGCGGCGAGCTCATGTTCGGCGGCCTCGGCGGTCTCACCGTCATCCGTCCCTACTGGGTGGCGCCGCAGATCGTGCCGCCGCGCATGGCCGTCACGCACGTGAGCGTCAATGACAAGTCGCTGCCGCTGGCCGATGTGCCGGAGGACGGCGGCCGGATCGTCATCGGCGCCGACGGCCGCAATCTTCGCGTGGATTTCGCCTTGCTCGACTACCGGGCGCCGATGGAAACCCATTACGCGTATCGCATGGACGATGCCGACACGGGCTGGAACGAGGTGGCGCACGGCATTCCGCCCAGTGCGATCTATACCAACCTTGCCAGCGGCACCTACACCTTGCGCCTGCGCGCGACGATGCGCGGGCTCGACGCGCGCACGGTGGAAACCTCGATTCGCATCGACGTCACGCCGCGCTGGTACGAAAGCCCCTGGACCCTGCTGGCCGCGGTGGCGCTCGCGGTGGCGGCGTTCTTCGGCCTGGTCTCGCTGCGCACGCTCTACCTGCGCCGTCGGGCCGAGCTGTTGCAGGCCCAGGTCGACGCGCGCACGCGGGACCTCAAGGCAGCGAACGAGCGCCTCGACCACCTCGCCGGTACCGACGAACTCACCGGCTCGCTCAACCGCCGCCGCTTCCTCGAACAGGCCGAGCGCGTGCGCCAGGGCGCCGCGAACGATGGCATTCCATTCAGCCTCGTGCTGCTGGATATCGACGACTTCAAGACGGTCAACGACACGTTCGGCCACCTGGCCGGCGACACGGTGATCCGCGAAACGATGCGGGTGATCTCGTCGATGTGCCGTGCGGACGACCTCGCCGGGCGTTTCGGCGGCGAGGAGTTCATCCTCTGCCTGCCGGGTGCGCTGGCCGAACACGCACTGGATATCACCGAGCGCGTGCGTCATGCCCTGGCGGCCCTGGTGATCGTGCACGGCGACTACCGGATTCGCATCACGGTGAGCGCCGGCGTCGCCATGTGGCGCTCGCCGGAGTCGCTAAATTCCCTGCTGGGCCGCGCCGACGAGGCGCTCTACGAAGCGAAGAACGACGGCCGCAACCGCAGTCGTATCGCCGGGTTGTAACGCCCCCCGCGTGGGATCTGCTCTCAGTAGGACCCGCCCTCCGTAGGAGCCCCCGTCTGTGGAAGAGGCCCTCTGTAGGAGCCGCCCCCTGTAGGAGCCGCCCCCTATAGGAGCAGCCCTCTATAGGAGCAGCCCTCTATAGGAGCCGCCCTCTATAGGAGCCGCCCTCTATAGGAGTCGCCCTCCATAGGAGCAGCCCTATGTAGAAGCCGCCCTCTGTGGGAGCCGCTTCAGCGGCGATGCTCTTGGCAGTCCCAGCCCCCCCGCCTCAGTCGCGAAAGTTGTCGAACTGCAGCGGCAACTCGACATCCGCCTTGCGCAACAACGCCATCGCCATCTGCAAATCGTCGCGCTTCTTTCCGCTGACGCGAACCTTGTCGCCGTTGATCTGGGCTTCCACCTTCAGCTTGGCTTCCTTCATCGTCGCGATGAGCTTCTTCGCGATCGGCTGCTCGATACCCTGCTTGATGGTGATCTTCTGCCGGGCCTGGGCGAGGTTGGTCTCCACCTTGCCCAGATCCATGGCACGAACGTCGATATGGCGCGCCGCAAGGCATTCGCGAAGGATGGGCATCAGCTGTTCGAGCTGGAACTCGTTGTCCGCTTTCAGCGTGACGGTGCTGTCGTCCAGTTCCATGCCGGCCGAGGTGCCTTTGAGGTCGAAGCGGCTCGTCACCTTGCGGTTGGCCTGGTCGATGGCGTTGGTCAGTTCGTGCTTGTCGACTTCCGAAACGATGTCGAAGGAGGGCATGAGAGGGGTCCTTGGGCGCGGGGCGAGGTCAACAAGTTTACGCGAGGGCGCTACCATGTGTGTTTGTACGGCGGAAAACCCAGCATGGAATACGACGTCCTCGTCATCGGGGCGGGCGCGGCAGGCCTGATGACAGCCCTTGTCGCCGGTGGCCGCGGCAAGCGCGTGCTGGTGGTCGACCACGCCAACCGGGCGGGGAAGAAGATCCTGATGTCCGGTGGCGGCCGCTGCAATTTCACCAATACGGCGACCACGCCGGCCCATTTCCTTTCGGCCAACCCACATTTCTGCAAGTCCGCCCTGGCGCGCTACACGCCGTGGGACTTCATCGCGATGGTCGACAGGCACGGCATCGCCTGGCACGAGAAAGCGCCCGGCCAGCTGTTCTGTGACGATTCCTCCAAGCAGATCGTGCGCATGTTGCTCGACGAATGCGCCGCGGCCGGCGTGCGTGTGGAAATCCATTGCGCGGTTTCCCGCCTGCGTGCCACGGAAACCGGCTTCGGCTGCGACACGCCCCTCGGTCACGTGCGCGCGGCGTCGGTGGTGGTCGCCACCGGCGGCCTGTCCATTCCCAGCCTGGGCGCGACCGGGTTCGGCTATGAGCTGGCGAAACAGTTCGGTCACGCCGTGCTGCCGCTCCGTGCCGGCCTCGTGCCGCTGACGCTGAGCGGCAAGCATCAGGAGCGCTTCGAGGGGTTGGCAGGCGTGGCGCTGCCGGTGGAAGCCGCGGCCAACGATGCGAGTTTCCGCGACGCGCTGCTGTTCACCCATCGTGGTCTCAGCGGTCCGGCGATCCTGCAGATTTCCTCGTACTGGGAACCGGGAACCGATCTGCGCGTGGACCTGTTACCGGGTGTCGATGCCGCGGAGGCCCTGCTGGCCGCCCGTGCGGAGCGTCCGCTCGCCGAACTCAAGACGGTCCTCGCCACCTTGCTGCCACGTCGCCTGGCGGAGCGCCTGTGCGAGATCTGGTTGGCGAACCGGCCGATGCGCCAGTACCGTGACGCCGAGTTGAAGGACGTCGGCGCACAATTGGCTTCCTGGCCCGTGGTGGCCAGTGGCACCGAAGGGTACCGCACGGCCGAGGTCACTCTCGGTGGCGTGGATACCGACGAAGTCTCTTCCTCCACCATGATGTCCAAACGCCAGCCTGGCCTGTACTTCGTCGGCGAAGTGCTCGATGTGACAGGGCATCTGGGTGGGTACAACTTCCAATGGGCCTGGGCCTCCGGCCATGCCGCCGGCCTGGCCGTCTGACTCGGAGCAACGTATGCGTATCGGTTTTATCGGACTGGGCAACATGGGTACCGGCATGGCCGGCAACCTCATCAAGGGCGGCCACGAGCTGACCGTATGGAACCGCTCGGCGGACGCGGCGAAGCCGTTGGCGGAGCAGGGCGCTAAGGTCGCGGCGAAGCCGGCGGACGCCGCCACCGCTGCCGATGTGCTGCATAGCATGCTGGCCAACGACGCCGCCGTGCGTGAGGTCATTCTCGAGAGCGGCGTGCTGGACGCGCTGCCCAAGGGCGCCGTGCACGTGAACCACGCGACGATCTCGGTCGCGCTGGCGCAGGAGCTGGTCGACGCGCACGAGAAGCGTGGCCTCGGCTACGTCGCCGCACCCGTCTTCGGTCGGCCCGACGTGGCGGCCGCGGGAAATCTCAATGTGGTCGCCTCGGGCAAACCGGAGGCTATCGCCAGGGTGCAGCCGCTGCTCGAGCTGATCGGCCAGAAGGTCTGGCCCATGGGCGACGATCCGATCCGCGCGACCATCGTCAAGATCGGCGGCAACTTCCTGATCGGCGCGGCCATCGAGAGCATGGCCGAGGCGACCACGCTCACCCGCGCCCACGGCGTCTCGGCGGCGGATTTCCTGGACGTCATGTCCAACTCCCTCTTCGCCTCGCCGATCTACAAGGTCTACGGCGGCATGATCGCCGCGCAGACCTACACCCCGGCGGCGTTCAAGCTGAGCCTGGGCTTCAAGGACATCGGCCTGGCGCGCGCCGCGGCGGACGCCAAACGGGTGCCGATGCCTTTCGCCAGCGTGCTCCACGATGCCTTGCTGGAATCCCTGGCGGCGGGCGACGGCGAACTGGATTTCTCCGGCCTGGCCCGCGTGGCTGGCGCACGGGCGCGTCTGAAGGATTGAAGACGGCCCGGATTTCGGCAAGCCTTCACAATCAATAGCCCCGCGGGTCCGCGACAATGGGACCCGCACGCTGTTGTGCAGCTGAGGACGGACATCATGACGGTAAGCTGGAAGACGGTATACGAGGGCATGCACGAAGGCCGCGCGATCACCGTGAAGGAGTCGAACGACGGCACCTTCAAGCTGGCTACGAAGCAGATCTTCCATGACGAGGGCATCGCCTACCAGGAAGGCAGCCGCTACGTGCATGTCTCGCCGGCCAGTGTCGGCGAAGAAGTGGAAGTGGAAGCGAACTCGCGCGACTCGCTCGAAGAAGCCCTGAAGGAACTGCATTTTTCGTCGGACACGGTCACCGCCGTCGCCGGCAAGCTGGCCTGACGGACGAATCCGCGTTTCTGCCATGATGGGGGTTCGTTCCCCCATCCCGGTGAGTACCGTCCATGGCAGAAACGATGTCCCCGACGATGGAACGTACCGTTCCTCGCGTCCTGATGTGCCCACCGACGTTTTTCGAGGTCAGCTACGTCATCAATCCATGGATGACGGATCACGTCCACGACACCACGGCCGAGCGTTCGCGCCGGCAGTGGGATGCCCTTCGCGAAACGGTCTCCCGCCATGCCGACGTCGCGCTGGAGGAAGCCGCGCCGGGCCAGCCGGACATGACCTTCGCCGCCAACGCGGGCCTCGTCTTCGGCAATACGTTCGTCCCCAGTCGCTTCCGCTACGCCGAGCGCCAGGGCGAAGAAGCGCCGAACCGCGCCTGGTTCAGCCGTCATGGTTTCGATATCGCGGACCTGCCCGACGACGTCTTCTTCGAAGGCGCCGGAGACGGGCTGTTCGATCGAGGTATCTCGCGACGACTGTGGCTGGGCTACGGGCATCGCTCCGACGCATCCGCCGCCCCGGCGCTGGCTCGGTTGCTGGATGTGGAAGTCGTGCCGCTGAAGCTCGCGGACCCACGTTTCTACCACCTGGATACGTGTTTCTGCCCACTGGCCGATGGTTACACGCTGTATTTCCCGGCTGCCTTCGACGCGCCATCGCTCGCGCTGATCGAGCGGCATGTTCCCCCGGGCCACCGTATCGCCGTGCACGAACACGATGCGCTGGACTTCGCCTGCAATGCGGTGAACCTCGGCAAGGTGGTGATCCTGAACCGCGCGAGCCCCGATCTGCGTTCGCGTCTGGAGGGTGCCGGCTTCATGGTGATCGAGGTGGCCCTGGACGAGTTCATGAAATCCGGCGGAGCGGCGAAGTGCCTGACCTTGCGTCTCGACGAGGTGGCTGGGGCCTAGAGCGCTGCCGATCAAGAACGGCCGGGCCGCCGAGGGATCGCAGTCGGTGGAACCCCATGTGGGAGCCGCTTCAGCGGCGAAAGGCCGGTCGCTTCGCGCCCCATGCGGTCACCGTGGGAGCCGCTTCAGCGGCGAAAGGCCGGTCGCTTCGCGCCCGATGCGGTCACTGTGGGAGCCGCTTCAGCGGCGATGCTTCGGCGTAGGCCGCAAGGGCCGACCCCAGCGTCATGTCGCAGAGCGACGCTTTGCCAGCCAGGCGTCCAGCGCGTTGGCGAATGCCTGCCTGTCGCGTGGGTGCATGGCGGCGGGGCCGCCGGTATCGACGCCGGAGCCACGGAGTTCTTCCATGAAATTGCGCATGGACAGGCGTTGCGCGATCGTATCCTTCGTGAACATCTCGCCGCGCGGATGCAGCGCGAGGGCACCTTTCTCGATCGCGAACGCCGCCAGAGGGATGTCCTGGGTGACGACCAGGTCGCCCGGCTCGACGCGGCGGACGATCTCGTCGTCGGCCACGTCGAAACCGCCCGGCACCTGGATCGAACGGACAAAACGCGAGGCCGGGGTGCGGATCCATGCATTCGCGACCAGCGTCACGTCGACCTGCTCGCGCTCGGCGGCGCGGAACAGGATGTCCTTGATGACATTCGGGCAGGCGTCCGCGTCGACCCAGATCTGCATGGTCAGGCGTCCGTCCAGTCCACCTGTCCGTCCACGATCGTGTTGGTGCAGCCACCGACCCACACGGCTTCGCCGTCGATGCGGATGATGATGCGGGCATCGTGGCCGACTTCGCGGCCCTGGCTGACGATATAGCCCTTGCTCAGCGTACCGCCGGTGTCGCTGGCGGCGACATAGGCGGCAATGAGGCCATTGGCGGCACCGGAGGCGGGGTCTTCCACGATACCGACACCGGCCGGGAAGGCGCGCACGGCCAAGCCTTCGGCGGAGCGCGCGAAGACGCACAGGCCGAGGGTATCGGTGGCCAACGCGAGGGCGCGGATGGCTGCATGATCCGGGCGCCAGGCGCGCAGGGCGGCTTCGTCGGCGAATTCGGCTACCCACCAGCGACGACCGCCTTCCACGCAGGCCGGGGCAAGCGCACCCAGCTTCACGCCGTAGAGCACGGCCGACAACGTTTCGCCGGCGCACGAGGCGTCGCCGACGATCCGCGCTTTCGGCGATTGCACGAAGAGTTCGCGCGCCTTGCCGTCCTTCTCCACACGGATCGGCAACACGCCGGCGCCGCACTCCTGCCAGACGATGCCGGCGGCATCGGGGGTGACCAGACCGGCATCGAGCGCGGCGTGCGCGCTGCCGATGGTCGGGTGGCCGGCGAAGGGGATTTCCTTGGTCGGCGTGAAGATGCGAGCCCGGTAATCGGCGCCTTCGGCGCGAGCGGGCATCAGGAAGGTGGTTTCGACCAGGTTGGTCCAGTGGGCGAAACGCTGCATGCGCTCGTCGGACCAGCCCTCGGCGTCGATGACGACGCCCAGCGGATTGCCGCCGCCATGACGGGCGGCGAAGACGTCGAGCTGCTTGTAACGGATGGGGGACATCGGTCGTGCCGGGAGCGGGGAGGTTGGACATGATAGCCGTCCATTACCTGTACGGCATGGGCCGGGGGTTCGACATCGGCGCCGGTTACCGCCAAGATGCGCGCTGGCTCGGTCCTCAAGGACGCTGTTCGTCGCATGATCACGCTGCTCATCATCCTCGTGACCTCCGTGGTCTCGTTCCTCGCCTTCAACAACCGTCGCCTGATGGACGACCTGATCCTCTGGCCGCCCGCGCTCTCGCGCAGCCGTGAGTACTACCGGCTCGTCAGCTACGGCCTGATCCACGCGGACTGGTCGCACCTCATCTTCAACATGTTCACGCTGTATTTTTTCGGCCGTGGCATGGAAGGCCTCTTCACCGAGGCGATGGGACCATTGGGCTTCGTCACCTTCTACATCGGCGGCCTGCTTTTCTCGATCCTGCCGTCGTACATGAAGAATCGCGACAACGCCGCCTACCGCAGCCTGGGCGCTTCCGGCGCGGTGTCGGCGATCCTCTTCGCCTTCGTCCTCGTCAGCCCCTGGTCGAGCATCTACGTATTCATCGTCAAGCTGCCGGCGATCATCTACGCGGTGCTTTTCGTCGCCTATTCGATCTACATGGACAAGCGCGGCGGCGACAACGTGAACCACAGCGCCCACCTTTGGGGTGCGGCATACGGCGTGATTTTCACTATCGCGCTCGAGCCCTCGCTGCTTCCCCGGTTCATCGCGTTACTGTCACAACCGCGCTTTTCCTGATCCGAAACCTGAATTTTTCCGAATCATTTATGTGACTTCGGACGACAGCTGATACATCATGCGTTTGTCCGGATCGAACGTCACCCTTTTCGAAGTCGTCCGGCATGCACGCGGGTCTTCCCCGGTGGGGCAGTTCGCGTCGGCTACTAACGTAGGAGGAGTGAACGCATGGCTACCACCCGAAAGTCCGCCGCGAAGAAATCAGCGGCTCGTAAACCGGCCTCCAAGAAGAGCGCCGTGAAGAAGACCGTCGCGAAGAAAGCGGGCGTTCGTGCCGCTGCAAAGAAAACCGCACGCAAAGCCGCCGCCCGTCCGGCAGCGGCGAAGAAGGCCGTCAAGAAATCGGCCACCAGGAAGGCCGCGGTGAAGAAGTCGGCGGTCAAGAAGGCAACCGCCAAGAAGACCGCCGTTCGCAAAGCCGCCGGCAAGAAGACCGCCGTGAAGAAGGCAGCGGGCAGGAAAACCGCCGTGAGGAAGTCGGCTGCGAAGAAGGCGGTGAAGAAGGCGGTGAAGAAGACCGCCGCGCGCAAAGCCGCGGTAAGGAAATCCCCGGCGCGCAAGGTCGCCGCCAAGAAGGCCGCTCCACGCAAGGCCGCGGCGAAGAAAGCGGGCACCAAGGCTTCCGCACGCAAGGCGCCGGCACGCAAGACCACTGCCGGCAAGGCCGTCGCGAAGAACACGTCGCGCAAGGCACCCGCCCGGAAGGTCGCCGCGACGAAGGCTCCGGCGCGCAAGAGCGTCGCCCCGGCGAAGAAGGTCGCGGCGAAGCCGGTATCCACGCCGTCTCCGACCAGGCGCAGCGCAAGCGCGCACACGATCGAACAGAAACCGGTGTCGCGTATTCCCGCGACGAAGACACCGCGCAAGCCGCCGCTGACGGTCCCGCCGGCAGCGACTTCGGCGGCTACATCGGCACCGTCGCCGGTTGCCAAGGCGAAGCCCGCGGCCAAGCCGCGTCCGAAGCCCGTCGCCAAGCCGGCGACGACGGCCGACGAGCCGGTCCAGCACATCAGCCAGGAAGAGGCCGTCGCGCATATCCAGGCCCTGCTCGAAGCCAAGCGCGAGCGCGATCGGCAGCCGCCGTCGTGGCCGACCGGTGAAAACGGCAATGGCGTTCCGGCATCGACGCCGGGCAGCGAGCCGAATCCGCCGTCGCCGTCGCAAGCCTCGCCGGAAGCCAACTACGCCAACGAGGCGCACCAGCGCGGCGATCAGCAGAAGAGCAAGGGCTGAGAGGCGCAGACTGAATGAAGGGAAAGGGTCGCGTCGGCGGCCCTTTTCTTTTTTAGCGGGCGTTCAATGGTGCGGGCGCAGTGTCGAAGTCGTCCATCGCCGTCCTTCTCATCAGAGAATTCCTAATGCGTCGTGCGTATTCCTTGCTTCTGGCTGTCGCGGCAACGCTGCCGCTTGCCGGTTGTTACTACGACCCCGGTTACGTTCGTCGCAGTGCCGGCGGTGGCGATGCGTATTACGGCACGGAGACGACGGTCGTACAGCCGGGCGGTGGTTACTACGACCCCGGCTACGGTTACGGTTTCGGGCCCGGCTACTACGGTGGCTATTCCGATATCGCCGTGGGTTCCGTCTGGTATGGCGGAGGCGGTTACGACCGCCGCTATTACCGCGATCGCGACGGATACGATCATCATCGTCCGCAGCCTGGCGATTGGCACGGACGTCCGGGCGATGGCGACCACCGGCCGCCGGGAGGGTGGCAGGCGGGCGAGCACGGCGATCATCCGCGGCCGCCAGGTGGCTGGCAGGGCGGCGATCATGCCCCGCCGGGCGGCTGGCACGGCGGTGGCGGGCGTCCTGCCCCGCCGGCGGGCGGCTGGCATGGCGGCGGGCGTCCGTCGCAAGGGGCGCCGTCGTCGCACTGGCCGGCTCGCGGAAACGACAGCCGTGGTGCGGACCGTGATCACGGGCACTGACGCGGGGACGACCGACGTCGCGGTGACGGCCGACGCCATGTGAACGACCAGGGTAGGTGCGTTGGCACCTAGGCTGGACTGCCGTGGGTGATGGCGCTCGTTGCGATGGTTCGTGCTCCTCCGTTGACACTCGTTTCCGTGGCGTGGGTCGCCCTGCTTGGCTGCTCCGCGGTGCAAACGTGCGCGTGGTTACCTGCATGGCCTTGGTCGATGGGCGCCGCCGTGGTCGCGTTCGTCGGCATCGTCCTGGCGCCGTGGCGTCCCGCGCGGTTCCTGGCCGTGTTCGCGCTGTTTGCCGCGTGGACCGCCGTACAGGGCGCACGCGGCATGGCGGCGCGTCTGCCGGTGGAGGCGGAGGGCCAGGACGTGACGATCACCGGCCGCGTGATCGATCTTCCGCGCGCACGAGGCGGCGACGCGTCGTTCCTGTTCGAGCCTGCGAAAGTGGGAGGCCTTGCCTCCTGGCCACGCGGAACGCTCAGGCTCACCTGGTATCGCACCCGGGTCGCACCGGCGCCGTGCGAGCGCTGGCGCCTCACCGTTCGTCTTCGCCGCCCCCGGGGCAGTGTCAATCCAGGCGGTGGCGACGCGGAGCGCACGGCGCTGCAGCGTGGCATCGTCGCGACTGGCTACGTGCGCGCAGCGCCCGACAACGAGCGCATCGGGCAGGGTGTCTGTGTGGATGGCTGGCGCGACAGTATTGCGCGGGCGCTGGACGCCCAGCTGGGCACGGAAGACGCCCGTATCCTCAAGGCCCTCGCCGTCGGCGACACGCGCGGACTCGAAGCATCGGACTGGGATATCGCCCGCGCCACGGGCGTGTCGCATCTGATCGCCATCTCCGGGTTCCATGTCGGCGTCGCCGCTGGCGGCGGGGTCCTCGCGGTACGGCTGCTTTACGCGTGGCTGCCGTTGCTCGGTCTGCGGCTGCCAAGGCAGATGGCGCAGGCGGCGGCGGGCCTGCTGGTGGCCGGTGGCTACGGCTTGCTTGCCGGTCTCGGGCTACCGACGGTGCGCACGCTGCTGATGATCGGTGTCGTCGTATGGGCGGGATTGGCGAAGCGACGTGCCGGGGGAGGGTCCTTGCTTGCCTTTGCGATGCTGGCCGTCCTCGTCGTCGATCCGCTTTGCGTGTTGTCGGCGGGATTCTGGCTGTCGTTTGCCGGCGTGGCATTCCTGGTCTGTTGCGTGGCGCCGCGTTCGCGGGGTTTCCTCGGCTGGCTCGGCGAGTTGCTCAGGGCCCAGGCGGCGATGAGCATCGCGTTGCTGCCGCTGTCGCTGGGCCTGTTCGGTAGCGCGTCGCCCATGGGCTTCGTGGCGAACCTGGTCGCGGCGCCGCTGGTGAGCTTCCTGGTGGTTCCGCTGACCTTGCTGGGCTGCGTGTTGTTGCCCCTGCCGTCGCTTGCGGCGCCGTTGCTGATCGGCGCCGCCTGGTTGCTCGGCTGGCTGTGGCGCATGCTCGCCGCGCTGGCCGGCATGCCGGGGGCGCAATGGAGTGTGGCCCAGGGCGGCATCCTGCCGGTCGTCCTTGCCACGGCGGGAGCGCTGTGGTTGTTCATGCCGCGGGGCGTGCCATTACGGGGATACGGTGCCTTGTTGTTCCTGCCCCTGCTGTTCCCGCCCCGGGAATCGCCCAAGGCGGGTGCCTTCCGCGCCTGGGTGCTCGATATAGGGCAGGGCCTTGCGGTCGTCGTCCACACGCGGCATCACACGCTCGTTTACGACACCGGGCCCGCGTATGGCGCCGGCCGTGACGCGGGCGCCGGTGTCGTGCTGCCTTCGATCGGCGCACTGGGCCTGGGGCCGGTGGATGCACTCGTCGTCAGCCATGGCGATAGCGACCACGCGGGCGGTGCCGCGGCTGTCGTGGCGCGCTATCCACGGGCGCGACGACTGTCCGGCGAGCCGGGGCGGCTGGGCTTTCCGGCCGAAGCATGCACGTCGAAGGTCGCCTGGATGTGGGACGAGGTCAGCTTCCGGTTCCTCGACGTGCCACCCGACGCGCCGGGCAAGACCACCAGCAACGACCGCTCCTGCGTGTTGTCGATCGAGGGCAAGGGCGGTCGTTTCCTGCTCACTGGCGATATCAGCAGCAAGGCCGAGCGGCGGATGGATCGTGACGCGCTGCGGTCCGATCTTCCGACGATCACCACCGCGGCCCATCACGGCAGCAAGCATTCCTCCGACGTGCTCTGGCTTCGTGCCGTGCAACCCGACCTGGCCATCGTCTCGTCGGGTTGGCGCAACCGTTTCGGCCATCCGCACGCATCGGTGCTCATGCGGCATCGCGATGCGGGTGCGGAGGTTCTCAACACCGCCGTCAGTGGCGCGATCCTGCTCGAACTGCCGCGCGACACCGCCCCGTTCGTGGCGCGGGAGTGGCGTCGGCCGGCCCGTCGTTACTGGCGCGAATGAGGTGCCCCGGCAGGCTCGCAGTGTTGCACCGCGGTTTGACATTCCCGATTTAGAACGATTTAAATGGAGATTCCGCTAGACGAGGGGATAAGCGTGACGGTATCGAAGCACGGTTGGGGCAGGGCGGCGTTCGCCCTGGTGACGGCGTCTCTTGGAGTACCGGTGGGAGCCCTCGCGGCGACCCAGCGCTTCGACAGCTCCTTCGAGTCGGGCCAGCCCGCACCGCTGGCGGCGAAGGGTGCGCTCGACGTTCGGGTGGTCGGTGGCCCGCCTGCCGAGGCGGTGCTGACGGCCAAGGCCGATGTCGGCTTCACCGGCATGCACTCCCTGCGCTATGCGGGCACGGGCAATGGCAACCCGGCGACGACGAAGCTGTTCGACACCGATGTCCGCGTCGGCGACGACACCATGCTTTCCTGGCTGGTTTTCCCACGTTCGAACAAGAACGACCTCGTCAATCCGGCGAACTACGTCGCCGTGGACCTGGTGTTCGACGACGGCTCGCGCCTCTCGACCAAGGCCGCGCTCGACCAGCACCGCGTGCCGGCGACGGCGAAGGGGCAGGGCGAAGGACGCGTGCTCTATCCCGACCAGTGGAACTACGTGAGCGTGGATCTCGGCAGCGCGGCCAAGGGCCGTCGCGTCCGCTCGATCGAGCTGACCGCCGATGCGCCCTCGGGCGAAGCCTTCGAGGGCTACCTCGACGACGTACGCATCGGCGACGTCAAGGCCATCAGCAGCACGCACCCGACCGACTACGTCGATACGCGTCGCGGCTCCAATGCCAACGAAAACTACTCGCGCGGCAACAACTTTCCCGCGGTGGCCATGCCGCACGGCTTCAACTTCTGGACGCCGACGACGAACGCCGGCTCCAACTGGATCTACCAGTACCAGGCACGCAACGGCGACGACAACCGCCCACGCATCGAGGCCTTCGCGCTCTCGCACGAACCCAGCCCGTGGATGGGCGAGCGACAGACCTTCCAGGTCATGCCGGCCCAGGCGGCCTCCGGTGCACCGGCACTGAAGCGCGAAACGCGTGCGCTCTCGTTCGGCCATGACGCCGAAGTGGCGCATCCGGACTACTACCGCGTGCGCTTCGACAACGGCATCACGACCGAGATCACGCCGACCGACCGCGCGGCGATCTTCCGCTTCACCTTCAGCGACAAGCGTTCGCAGCTGGTCTTCGACAACCTCAACGAGAAGGCGTCGGTCACGCTCGATCCCGGCCAGCGCAGCATCCAGGGCTGGTCGGACGTGAAAAGCGGGCTGTCCACCGGTGCCACGCGCCTGTTCTTCTATGCGGTGTTCGACAAGCCGGTGGCCGAGAGCGGTCGCCTGACGGGCGAGAAGCGCGATGCCGCCTCGGCGTGGTTTGGCTTCGACACGTCGAAGAAGGCCGATCGCGTCGTCACCATGCGTATCGCGACGTCGCTGATCGGCGTCGAGCAGGCCAAGGCCAACCTGGCGCAGGAGATCGCACCGGACGACACCTTCGACAGCGTGCACGAGCGCGCCCGCAAGGCATGGGACGAGCGCCTGGACGCGGTGAAGGTCGAAGGCGCCTCGCCCGACGAGAAGACCGTGCTGTACTCGAACCTGTACCGCCTGTTCCTCTACCCGAACCATGCCTACGAGAACACGGGCAGCAAGGACGCGCCGGTGTGGCGCTACGCCAGCCCGTTCTCGGCGCCTGCCGGCGCGAACACCGATACCGCGACGGGCGCGCGCATCGTCGACGGCCAGCCCTTCGTCAATAACGGCTTCTGGGACACCTACCGCACGGCGTGGCCGGCCTACGTGCTGCTCACGCCGACCGAAGCAGGCAAGATGATCGACGGCTTCGTACAGCAGTACCGCGACGCGGGCTGGATCGCCCGTTGGTCGTCGCCCGGTTATGCCGACCTGATGGTGGGCACCAGCTCGGATGTCGCGTTTGCCGATGCCTGGCTGAAGGGCGTGCGCAACTTCGACGTCTCCGCCTTCTACCAGTCGGCGATCCGCAATGCGTCCAGTGTCAGCGACGTCAAGGGCACGGGTCGCAAGGGCATCCAGCGTTCGCTGTTCAACGGCTATACCGACGACGGCATCAAGGAAGGCCTGTCCTGGTCGATGGATGGCTACATCAACGACTTCGCCATCGGCAACCTTGCGGCGGCGCTGGCGAAGGATGCACCGGCGGGCGATACCTATCGCTCGTCCTATGCCGACGATGCGACCTGGTATCGCTCGCGGGCGCTCGGTTATACGAACCTGTTCGATCCCGCCGTCGGCTTCTTCGTGGCGCGCGACGCCGCAGGCAAATGGCGCTGGAATGCGAAGGAGTTCAGCCCGATCCGCTGGGGTGGCGACTACACCGAGACCGACGCCTGGAACATGGCCTTCCACGCCCCGCAGGACGGCGCCGGTCTGGCCGCCCTGTACGGTGGCCGCGACGCGTTGGGCGCGAAACTCGACCAGTTCTTCAGCACGCCGGGCAAGTTCGACGTTGGCGACTACGGCGACGTGATCCACGAAATGCTCGAGGCGCGAGACGTGCGCATGGGCCAGTACGGTCATTCGAACCAGCCCTCGCACCACATCATCTGGATGTACGACGAGGCCGGCCAGCCGTGGAAGACGCAGGACAAGCTGCGCGACGCGGTCTCCCGCCTCTACGTGGGCAGCGAGATCGGCCAGGGTTACCCGGGCGACGAAGACAACGGCGAGATGTCGGCGTGGTGGCTGTTCGGCGCCGCCGGCTTCTATCCGCTGCGCATGGGCACGCCGGAATACGTGATCGGCGCGCCGCACTTCCCGCACATGAGCATTCGCCTGGAGGGCGGGGCGACGATCGACGTAAAGGCGCCCGGTGTCAGCGATACGAATCGGTACGTACAGTCGCTGAAGGTCAACGGCCAGCCCTGGAACAAGGTCACCTTGCCGCACGCGTTGCTGGCGAAGGGCGCGACGCTCGAGTTCGCCATGGGCCCGACACCGTCGACCTGGGGCACCGGTGCCGACGCGCTACCGGCATCGATCAGCGCGGAAGGCAGCAAGCCCGCACCCTTGGTCGACCTGACAGGCGAGGGCGGCAAGGCCTTCGGTTCCCTCAAGGGCGAGGCGCTGGCGAAACTGTTCGACAACACGTCGGACACCTCGGCCCACCTGGCCGCGAAGGACCCGGTAGTGGGCTGGCACTTCGATCGTCCGGTGACGGTGGAGATGCTCACCCTCACCTCGGGAGCCAAGGCCGGCGATGCCTCCGGCTGGGTGCTCGAGGGGTCGACGGACGGTAAGCACTATCAGACGGTGGATAAGCGCGAGGGTGAAAGCTGGCCGTGGCGTCGGCAGACACGGGCGTTCGCTGTGGGCACACCCGGTGCCTATGCGTGGTACCGCCTGCGTCTCGTTGCCGGTGATACGAATGGCCTGGACCTGAGCGAGGTCGAGTTCCTCGGCCATCGGTGAAGCTCTGTGTGGGAACTTTGTGTGGGAGCTCTGTGCGAGAGTTCTGCCGTGAGAGCTCTGTGTGGGAGCCGCTTCAGCGGCGATGGGTGCTTGCCTCACCCCTATCGCCGCTGAAGCGGCTCCCACAGGGATATGGCTCCCACAGGGATACGGCTCCCACAGGGATACGGCTCCCACAGTGGAGCGGCTCCTGCAGCCGGGTGCACCTCTGCAAGTGTTAAGAGCGCCTCAGTCCCTGCGGCGGGCCCTGCTATGATGCCCGCCTGACTTTTGTTCATCCGGGGTTGACGTGCTCGAGATCCTTCTGGCTGGCGGCTGGGCGTTGCTGCCGATCCTCATCTGTTCGTTCGTTGCGCTGGCGATCGTCCTGGAGCGCTTCTGGGCCCTGCGTCGCGCGGCTGTCTTCCCCCCGGGCCTGGGCGCTGAAGTGCGCGAGTGGGCGCGTTCTGCCTCGCTCGACAACGCCCACCTGCAGGCACTCGAAAAGGGTTCTCCGCTGGGTGAGCTGTTCGCCGGTGCGCTCGCCGTGCGTGACCGCCCGCGCGAGATCATCAAGGAGCGCATCGAGGACACCGGTCGCCATGTGGTCCACCGCATGGAGCGCTACCTCAATACGCTCGGCACGGTCGCCCTCATCGGCCCGCTGCTCGGCCTGCTCGGTACGGTGATCGGTCTCATCCGCATGTTCCTCAGCGTGATGGCCGGCGGCATCGGCGATCCGACCAAGATGGCCGGCGGTATCGGCGAGGCGCTCATCTGCACGGCCTTCGGCCTGGTCGTCTCGATCCCGGCGTATGTGCTGCACCGCTATTTCCGCTCCAAGGTCGGCGGCTACGTCGTCCAGATGGAGAAGGAAGCCACCGCGCTGCTGGACGACCTGTCCGCGCCGCGCCCGGCACCGCGCCGTCGCACCGCTGCGCCGGAAGCCGCCACCTCGCAGGCTGGCTGATCCATGCGTATCGGTTCCCGTCGCGAGGACGATTTCGAGATCAACGTCATTTCGTTGATCGACGTGTTGTTGACCCTGCTGATGTTCTTCGTGCTCAGCACCACGTTCGTGCAGCACTCGCGCCTCAAGGTCAACCTGCCCAAGGCCGACAGCCAGGCGCGCGAGTCCACGGACAACGCGCTCACGATCGTCGTCGACCGTGACGGTCGTTATTCGGTCGGCAGCGACGAGGTGCTGGGTGAGGGTATCGAGCCGCTCAAGGCGGCCATCGAACGTGTCGCCGGCAACGACCGCGATCGCCTGGTGGTGATCCGCGCCGACGCCATGACGCCTCACCAGAACGTGGTTCGCGCGATGGATGCGCTCGGCCAGGTGGGATTCACCCGTCTGTCGATCGCGACCACGCCGAGCGAGGCGGGTCCGGCGCAGTGAGCAAGGAAAAAGTTTCGGTGTGGGATGCCAAGACCTGGCAGACATACAAGCGTCTGCTCGGCTACACGCGGCGTTTCCGGACGGCGGGCCTCATTGCCATCCTCGGCATGATCGTCGACCCGGTCTGCCTGTCGCTGTTTACCAGCCTGCTGAAGCCGTTGATCGACAATCTCTTCGTCGACAAGGATCCCTACACGATTTTCTGGATGCCAATCTGGATCATCGCGATCTTCGCGGTGCGCGGCGTGGCCTCGTACGCCACCGATTACGGCATCGCCTATGTCGGCCGCAACGTGGTGCAGGCCATCCGTATCGACGTCTTCGCCTCCTACCTTCGCCTGCCGGCCGCCTTTTTCGCCAAGGAGCCGTCGGGGCAGCAGATATCGCGCATCACCTACACCAGTGAGCAGGTGGCCTCCGCCTCGGCGGATTCGCTCAAGATGGCCATCACCGAGGGCCTCACCGTCGTCGGCATGCTTTGCGTGATGCTGTACTGGAGTGCCTACCTGGCGATGGCGCTGCTCGTGCTGGTGCCTTGCGTGGTGGTCATCGTGACCGTGATCAGCCGACGCTACCGGAAGATCAGCAAGCGGATCCAGGGCAACATGGGCAGCGTGACCAGCGCCGTGGAAGAAGCCGTCGCCGCCAATCGCGAGGTACGTATCTACGGTGGCCAGACGCGCGAGGGCGACCGCTTCAGCGAGATCGCCGAACGTCAGCGCCGTCTCAACCTGAAGATCTCGGCGACCAGCGCGGCCTCGGGAGCGACCATCCAGACGGTTGGCGCGGTGGCGCTCGCGACCCTGGTGTTCCTCGGGACGCGGCCGGGCATCATCGAGACGATCACCCCTGGCATCTTCACCGCCGTGCTCACGGCGATGGGCGGCATGTTGCCATCGCTGAAGCGACTGGCCGGCATCCAGGCGAACCTGCAGAAGGGCGTCACCGCGGCCGAAGACCTGTTCGAGATCATCGACACGCCGGCGGAAGTCGATACGGGCACCGAAGATCTTGTCCGCACCCGGGGCGACATCCGCTTCGAGAACATCCACCTGGTATACGAGCGCAACCACCACGTCGCCCTGCGTGGCGTGGACCTGGTCTGCAAGCCCGGTACGGTGACGGCCCTCGTCGGCCGCTCCGGCAGCGGCAAGTCCAGCCTCGTGAGCCTGCTGCCGCGTTTCTACCAGCCGACCGAAGGTCGCATCCTGGTCGACGGCCGCGATTACTCCCAGTACACGCTGCCTTCGCTGCGCCGGCAGATCGCCTGGGTGGGTCAGAACGTGGTCCTGTTCGACGACACCGTGGCGGCCAACATCGCTTATGGCGAAATGGCCGGTGCGTCCGAAGCCGACATCGTGGCGGCGGCCAAGGCGGCCAACGCGATGGAGTTCATCGAGCGCTTGCCCGACGGTTTGCAGACGCAGATCGGGCAGGGCGGTAACTCGCTTTCCGGTGGCCAGCGCCAGCGCATCGCGATCGCGCGCGCCATCCTCAAGAACGCGCCGATCCTCGTGCTTGACGAAGCGACCAGTTCGCTCGATACCGAATCGGAGCGGCTGATCCAGGATGCGTTGACGCGCCTCATGCGCGACCGCACCACGTTGGTGATCGCGCACCGTCTGTCGACGATCGAACACGCCGACCAGATCGCCGTCATGGATCAGGGCCGGGTGGTTGAGCTCGGCACGCACCGTGAACTCATTGAAAGCGGTGGCCAGTACGCGGCCCTGCACCGCATGCAGTTCCACGACCAAGCGGCGAGCTGAGCGGTGGGCCTCGGCGCCTCACTGCAACGGCGCTGGTATGGCGGCGGTACGCCGCCGCTCTGGACGCGGCCATTGGAGGCGCTGTATCGCTCTGTCGTGCGGCGTCGCGCCGAGGGCTTCCGCAAGCATCCGTCCTCGGTGGTGAGGCTGTCCGTGCCGGTCGTGGTGGTCGGTAACATCACCATCGGCGGCACCGGCAAGACGCCGTTGATCGTGGCCCTGGCGGCAGCGATGTCGGCACGTGGGTTCGTGCCGGGCGTGGTGAGTCGCGGTTACGGCGGCAGCGAACGCGGGCCGTATCTGCTCGGCGGTCAGGACGATCCGGCGATCGTCGGCGACGAGCCCAGCCTGATCCGCCAGAGCGGCGTGCCGGTGGCGATCGGGCGTGGCCGTCCGGAGGCGGCACAGCTGTTGGTCGATGCGGGTTGCGATCTGATTCTTGCCGATGACGGGTTACAGCATCATCGGCTCGGCCGCGATGTCGAGATTTGCGTGATCGATGGCGAGCGTCGCCTCGGAAACGGACATCTGCTTCCTGCAGGCCCCCTGCGCGAACCGGCGAGTCGCCTGGACGAGGTCGACTTCGTTGTCGTCAACGGCGGTACGCCGGGTGCGGGCGAGATCGGCATGACCCTGGAAGGGGGTGTGGCGATCAATATGGCGGATCCGTCGCTCGCGGCGCCTTTGACGGAGTTTGCCGGCCGTCCCGCCCATGCCGTCGCCGGCATCGGCAACCCCGCGCGTTTCTTCGGCAGTCTCGCGGCGCAGGGCATCGCGGTCGATGGCCATCCCTTTGCAGACCATCACGCGTTCACGCGCGACGACTTCACCTTCGCCGATGGCTGCCCTGTCCTGATGACGGACAAGGACGCGGTGAAGTGTCGTGACTTTGCGCGTTCGAACTGGTGGCGCGTGCCGGTGCGCGCCGTGCTCCCCGACGCTTTCTACGACGCCATCGCGGCAAGAGTGCGCGCGTAGGCGCCAATGCAATGGCGATAAGGTCTCACCGTGTCGGTCGGCCGAATAGACGATGTCTTGGCCATTTGCGGTCGGCGGGGCCATCCGAGGCATTCCCCCGACGGCCGGGAACAGGCCCCTGGTCGCAGGGGTGGGCGAACCCATGAAAAAGGCCGACCCGATGGGCCGGCCTTCGAAGCCACGGAACGACTTGCCGCGTTACTGCACGCGCTGGACGTTCCCCTTCTCGTCGACGACCACGATGTCACCCTCGCGGATGGACGAGGCATCGGCCACCTGGACATTGGTGTAACCGCCGGCGCCCATCTTCAGGCGCAGGGTGTAGCTCTCGCTGCCACCGCCCTTGCCGATGGCGTTGCCGGCGAAGCCGCCGCCGACCGCGCCGGCGACCGTGGCGACCTTGCGGCCGTTGCCGCGACCGACCTGGTTGCCCAGGACGCCGCCAGCGATGGCGCCGATCACCGCGCCTGCCGTGCCGTGGTCACGGCCCTGGGTGACATTGCGCTCGATGCTCTGGACCACGCCGCACTGGTCGCAGCGGACATAGATGCCGTCGGCCCGGGTGATCGTGGCGGCCGAGGCCGGTGCGACTGCCGCGGTGGCGAGCAGGGCGGCCATGGGAATGCCGAGGACGGTCTTGAAATTCATGGATATCTCCTTTCGGGCGGCAGGCAGGGGTAGCCGCATGGGCACAGTCTAAGCATCGCGGCTGAATGGAGATAGAGCGATTCCGGCTTCACGCGTTGCATGGATACTAGGCGGATGAGTATCGCCATCCTCTGGTTCCGTCGCGATCTGCGTCTTGCAGACAATCCCGCTCTCAGCACAGCTGTGGCCGCCCACGAAAAGGTGCTCCCGCTGTATGTCCACGCCCCTGAAGAGGACGGCGAATGGGCGCCCGGCGCCGCGAGTCGCTGGTGGCTGCACCACTCGCTGGCCGCCCTGGACGCTTCCTTGCGCGTGCACCACGGCAGCCTGCAAATCCGGCATGGATCCAGCCTGGACGCCTTGCGCGCTGCCATAAAGGCGAGCGGTGCGACCGCGGTCTACTTCAACCGGCTCTACGAGCCGAGGGCGATCGCCCGAGACAAGGCGGTACGACGCGCCCTGGAAGCCGACGGCATCGAGGTGGCATCGTTCAACGCCGCCCTTTGGTGCGAGCCCTGGGACATCGCCACCCAGCAGGACGAGCCGTATCGGGTGTTCACCCCGTTCTGGCGAAATCTGCGCCCGCGCATCGACGAGGTCGGTCCACTGGACGCGCCTGCGAATCTCTCTCTGGTCGCCTTGCCGGAAACCTCGGCCCTCGATGCCCTCGGCCTGCTGCCCACGCTCGACTGGGCGCGTGGCTTCGCCGAATGGACGCCAGGCGAGCGCGGCGCACAGGAGATGCTCGGCCTGTTTGCCGACGATGCCGTGGGGCATTACGTGGAAAGCCGCGACATACCTGCACGACACGGCACCTCGCGCCTGTCGCCGCACCTGCACTTCGGCGAGATATCGCCTCAGCAGGTCGCCGCAGGCTTACGCGAGCAGGTGACAAAGCGGACGAATGGCGCCGACATCGAGCCTTATCTCAGGCAGCTCGGCTGGCGCGAGTTCGGCCACCACCTTCTCTACCACTTCCCGAAAACGCCGAAGGAGAACTTCAACCCGAAGTTCGACGCCTTCCGCTGGGAGAAACGCGACGCCCATGCGCTGAAGCGCTGGAAGCAAGGCAGGACAGGCATTCCGATCGTCGACGCCGGCATGCGCGAGCTGTGGGCTACGGGCTGGATGCACAACCGCGTGCGCATGCTGGTCGCCAGCCTGCTGACCAAGAACCTTCTCCAGCATTGGCTGCTCGGCGAAACCTACTTCTGGGACACCCTGGTCGATGCCGACCTCGCCAACAACGCGATGGGCTGGCAATGGGTCGCCGGCAGCGGCGCGGATGCCGCGCCGTACTTCCGCATCTTCAATCCGGTGACGCAGTCGGAGAAGTTCGACCCGGACGGCGCGTACATCCGCCGCTGGGTTCCCGAACTGGCGCAGGCGAAAGGGCGCCTCGTCCACGCGCCATGGGAAGACGAGGCCTTCCTGAAAGCGTCGGGCTATCCGCCGCCGCTGGTCGACCTCAAGCGTAGCCGTGAGGACGCGCTCACGGCGTACCAGGCGGCCCGGAGCGGTCCTTGAGCAGCAGGGCGAGCACCGGCGGCGTGACCATGGCGGTGAGCAGGGACATCGCCACGATGACCGCGTAGATCGTCTCGTCGAAGACGCCGGCCGCGAGTCCGAGCGACGCGATGACGACGCCCACTTCGCCGCGCGGCACCATGCCGAAGCCGACGATCAGCGCGCCGCGGCGGCCCAGCGACATCGAACCGAGGTAGCCACCGGCCAGCTTGGAGACGATGGCGATGAGCGTGACCACGGCGAGCATGCCCAGCGCGCTGGCGCTGGCCAGCGCCGAGAGGTTCACCTTGGCGCCGGTGACGACGAAGAAGAACGGCGTGAGAAAGGCCAGCAAGGGCGCGGTCTGTTCTTCCAGCTGATGCCGCTGGCTGGTTTCCGAGGCGATCATGCCGGCGAGGAAGGCACCGATGATGGCCGCCAGGTGGAACTTCATCGAGAGGAAGGCGAGGCCCAGGCACAAGGCCAGTACGATCGCCAGCGGCGACATGGGGTTGCTGGGCTTGTCCAGCCACCCCGAGCCGCGACGCATGACGCGGGTGCCGCCCCAGCCGATCACGGCCACGAAGCCGATGGCGCCCACCAGGGTGCCGACGAGGCCGCCGACGTCCACCGCGCCACCGCCTTGCAACGAGGACACGATACCGAGCAGGAGCATGGCCAGGATGTCGTCGATCACGGCGGCACCGAGGATGATCCGCGCCTCGCGTCGCTGCAGCACGCCGAGCTCCTGCAGCACGCGCGCGGTGATGCCCGCCGAGGTGGCGACGAAGGCGGCGGCGACGAACATCGAGCGGATCCAGTCGAAACCGGAGCCATGCGCCCAGACGGCGCCGAGTACGAAGGGAATCACCACGCCGAGGACGCCGACCATGAACGCGCTGGCGCCGACCTTCTTCAGGTCGTCGAGTCGCGTTTCCAGTCCGACTGAGAAAAGGAGCAGGATGACGCCGATTTCGGCGAGCACATCCAGTGGTGTACCGGTAGCGATATCGGGCAGGGTGACCCAACCCAGGGCCGAGGGACCGACGACGCAGCCGGCGGCGATTTCGCCCACCACGGCCGGCAAACGCAGGCGTTGCGCGATCTCGCCGCCGATCTGCGCGGCGACGAAGATGATGAAGAGGGTTAGCAGGATGCCTGCGGAATCATGCATGGGATCGTTCCTGATCGAAGCCGACAAAGAGGGTGCGGTAGTCCCGAGGGTAACCGTTTATGCCGTCACGTCGGCCACTTTGCCAGCCCGTGTCTCGCGCAGGCGGCTGAAGATCCAGCTGGCGGCGAGGGTGACCATGCCCAGCACGATCACCGACCAGCGGAACGCCCAGACATAACCCTGCGCATTGTGCGAGCCCAGGAAGCCACCCATGAGCAGGGACGCGAGGGCGATGCCGAAGCTCATCGACAGGTACTGGGCGGTCGAGGCCATGGATGACGCCATGGATGCATGGCGTACGTCGAGGTCCACGTAGGCCAGGGTGTTCATCGAGGTGTACTGCAGCGACATGAAAGCGCCGTACACGTAGACGAAGCTCGCAATGATCCACATCGGCGTTTCCGTGGTGAGCAGGGCGAACGAGCACAGCACGATGGAGACGGCGATCGTATTGCCGAGCAACAGGCGGCGATAGCCGAAGTGCGTCAGCAGCCGGTGGATGAACGGCTTGACCGTGATCGAGCCGATCGCCTGCGGGACCATCATCAGGCCCGCGCGCAGGGGCGACCAGCCGCAACCGATCTGCAGGAACAAGACCAGCAGAAGGTACATGCCGGATACGCCAAGCCGGGTGAACAGGTTGCCGGCGAGCGACACCCACACGCTGCGCACCTTCAGCAGCGAGAGATCGCTCACCGGGTGCTCGGTGCGGCGGCTGTGCCGGACATAGAGCAAACCCAGGCCCAGCGCGGCGACCGCGTAGCCGGTGACGCTCAGCCAGTGCCCGGAAGAGCCCACCGTTTCCGCGGCCATCAGGAACAGGGCCGAGGCGCCGGCGAAAAGGAGGAAGCCCGTCGTGTCGAAGCGATTGGCCCGCTCCAGGCGGTACTCGGGCATCTCGCGGCGATTGAGCACGAGACCGACGATGCCGACCGGCACGTTGATCAGGAAGATCAGCCGCCAGTTGGTGAATTCCACCAGCGCGCCGCCCAGGAGCGGTCCGAACACCGAGCCGAGCAGGCCGAAGGTGGCCACCGTGGTCATGGCGCTGACGAATTCACGGCGGTCGATGCTGCGCACCAGCACGTAGCGGCCGACGGGCATCAGCGCGGCGCCGCCGAGTCCCTGGACGATGCGCGACGCGACCAGTTCGGGCAGCGTCTGTGCGAGACCGCAGAGCAGGGAGCCCAGGGCGAACACGGTGATGGCGCCGCCGAAAACGCGCCGTGTGCCGAACCGGTCGCAGAGCCAGGGGCTCATCGGAATGAAGATGGCCAGGGTCAACACGTAGCTGGTCAGCGCCGTGCGCATGCTCAACGGGCCCACGTCCAACGCGTCCGCGATGGCCGGCACGGCGGTGTTCACGATCGTCGAATCCAGCGCCTGCATGAAAAAAGCGGCCGAAACCAGCCAGATGAGGCCGCGGTATCGGGCCCTGCTCGAGGGCTCCGCGGGCGCGAGCGCCGGGCGGTCGGTGGAGAGGGCGTGGACGTCGGTCGGCGGGATGATTTCGATGACGTCGTGGGGTGGCATGGCTGTAACATTATAGACGAACAGACGCCTGACGGACCCCGCACATGCCCCCAGCCTCCGCCCCGGTCGATGCCGTCGAGCGCGCCGCCGACCTCCGTCGCCGCCTCGAAGATGCCAATTATCGCTATCACGTGCTCGACGATCCCACCCTCGCCGACGCCGAATACGATCGCCTGATGCGTGAGTTGGAGGCCCTGGAAGCCCGGTATCCGGTGCTGGCCGTCGCCGATTCGCCCACCCGCCGCGTTGGTGCGCGCGCGCAGGGCGGCTTTGCCGAAGTCACGCACGCGGTGCCCATGTTGTCGCTGGGCAACGCCTTCGAGCAGGAAGGCGAGACCGATCGCGAAACGTTTCGCGAAGTGGCCGACTTCGAGCGCCGTATCGAGCAGACGCTGGACCGCAAGGACCCCGTGTTCTCGGTCGAGCCCAAGCTCGACGGCCTGGCCATCAGCCTTCGCTACGAAGACGGCGTGTTCGTGCAGGGCGCGACGCGCGGCGATGGCGCGGTCGGCGAAGATGTCACCGCCAACCTGCGCACCGTCAAGGCGATTCCGCTGCGCCTGCGCGGCGAAGGTTGGCCGCGCATGCTCGAAGTGCGTGGCGAAGTCATCATGCCGCGCGCCGCATTCGAGGCCTTCAACGAGCGCGCCCGTGCGGCGGGCGAGAAGCCGCTGGCCAACCCGCGCAATGGCGCAGCCGGTTCGCTGCGTCAGCTCGATCCCGCGATCACCGCGAAGCGGCCACTCGCTTTCTTCGCCTACGCGGTGGGTCGTGTCGAAGGCGGCGAACTGCCGGCGACGCATTCGGCGACGCTGGCGAAGCTGCGCGACTGGGGCTTTCCCGTATCGCCCGAGGTGTCCACGGCGAAGGGGTTCGACGGCCTGCTCGCCTACTTCCGCAAGATCGGTGCGAAGCGCGACAGCCTGCCGTACGACATCGACGGCGTGGTCTACAAGCTCGACGATTACGACGGCCAGCGCGAAATGGGATTCGTCTCGCGCGCGCCGCGCTGGGCCATCGCGCACAAATATCCCGCACAGGAGCAGACGACCACGGTGGAGGCGATCGAGATCCAGATCGGCCGTACCGGCGCGGCCACGCCGGTCGCGCGGCTCACGCCCGTGCAAGTGGGCGGCGTGACGGTCACCAATGCCACGCTGCACAACGCCGATCAGGTCGCGCGCCTGGATGTGCGCGTTGGCGATACCGTGATCGTGCGCCGCGCCGGCGACGTGATTCCGGAGGTCGCCCGCGTGGTGGAAGAGCATCGCCCGGCGAACACCGTGCCCTGGAAAATGCCGGCGGCCTGCCCAGTATGCGGTTCCGAACTGCTGCGCGAAGAAGGCGCCGCGGCGTATCGTTGCTCCGGTGGGCTCATCTGTGCCGCACAGCGCAAGGAGGCATTGATCCACTTCGCCTCGCGTCGCGCCATGGACATCGACGGCCTGGGCGATCGCTTCGTCGACGCGCTGGTCGAATTCGACATGGTGCATACGCCGGCCGATCTCTACGCGCTCACCGTCGAGCGCTTCGTGCAAATGAAGACGCTGGCGGACGAGCGCGACGGCTCCACGCCGGAAACGGTGAAGCAGGGCAAGGTCGCCACGAAGTGGGCCGAGAACCTGGTCGAGGCGATCCAGGCCAGCAAGAGATCCACGCTGCCCCGCTTCCTCTTCGGCCTGGGCATCATGCATATCGGCGAGAGCACGGCGAAGACGCTGGCCTCGTGGCTTGGCTCGCTGGAACACGTACGGCACACGCCGGCACCGGTGTTGCGCGTGCTGCCGGACATCGGCGACGAGGTGGCCAGGTCCATCGCGGCGTTTTTCGAGCAGGAGGGCAACCAGAAGGTGGTCGATGCCTTGCTCGACGCCGGTATCACCTTTGCCGACGAGGGTGCGCCTTCGCCGAAGCTGCGCGAACGCCTGGGTCTGGACGTGCTGCTCGATGCGGCGAAGGTGGCGAAGCTCGGGCCGAAGAGCACGAGCATCCTCGCCAGGAACTACGCCAGCCTCGACGCGCTCGTGAAGGCCGGCGAGCACCAGTGGATCGTCGCCGGTGTGCCACAGGCGGCCGCCTCGAACCTCACCGCCACGCTGGCCGACCCCGAACGCGTCGCCGAACTGCGTCGTGCCGACGAGGCCATGCGGTCCCTGGCAGCGGCCCTGCCGGCAAGGGCTGCGAGTGCGTTGCCGCTCGAAGGCATGACCTACGTGATCACCGGTACGATGGAAACGCTCAAGCGCGACGATGCCACCGAACGGCTCGAGTCGCTCGGTGCGAAAGTGGCCGGTTCGGTGTCGAAGAAGACCACGGGTGTGTTCGCCGGCGAGGCCGCCGGTTCGAAGCTCGACAAGGCCAACGAACTCGGCGTGCCGGTGTATACGGAAGCCGACCTGCTGGCATTGCTGACCGATCACGGTGTGGCGCCATGAAGGATATGAAGCACCTGCGCCTTCGTGCGAGCACCTATGCGGCGATTCGCTCGTTCTTCGACGAGCGGGGTGTGCTCGAAGTCGAGACGCCCATCCTCTCCGCCGCAGGCAACACCGACCCGAACATCCAGAGCTTCCATGCCAGCTTCAGCGGTCATGTCGACGCGGGGGCGCGTGAACGCTGGTTGCGCACGTCACCGGAATTTCCGCTGAAACGGTTGCTCGCGGCCGGTGTGGGTGACTGCTACGAGCTGGGGCGCGTGTTCCGCAACGGCGAGGCCGGCGGTCGGCACAATCCCGAATTCACCATGCTCGAGTGGTATCGCGTCGGTTGGGACCATAACCGCCTCGCGCGCGAGGTGATCGACCTGCTCGAGCGCCTCCTCCTCGAAGCCGGGCGTGCGTTCGAGATCGTCGAGACCACGTACCGCGGGTTGTTCCACGACACGCTGGGCGTGGACGCGCTGCTGGATCCGATCGAAGCGCTGAAGAAGCCGCTGGCGGACGCCAACATCAACGGCGAGGGCCTGGAGCGGGACGACTGGCTCGACCTGTTGCTGACGCATCGCATCCAGCCGGAATTCCCGCGCGATCGGGTGACGATTGTCGCGGAGTTTCCGGCGAGCCAGTGTGCGCTGGCGCGGATTCGTCAGAGCCATCCGCCCGTCGCCGAGCGGTTCGAGGCATACGTAGGACCCTACGAGGTGGCGAATGGCTACCACGAGTTGAACGATCCCACCGAGCAGCGGGCACGATTCGAGCGTGACAACGCCAAGCGTCGCGCCCGTGGTGACGCCGAGGTGCCGATGGACGAGCGGTTGTTGGCGGTGCTGGGGGACATGCCTGCGTGTGCCGGGGTGGCCCTGGGCATCGAGCGGTTGCTGATGGTGCTGGCGGACACGGACGCGATTGCGGAGGTGCTGGCGTTTCCGTTCGCCGAGGCATGATGGAACGCCGCATGCTCGAAGCCATCCACCACGTCGCGATCATCTGCGCCGACTATCCGCGGTCGAAGGCTTTCTACACCGAAACCCTCGGCCTGAAGGTCATCCACGAAACCTACCGCGAAGCCCGCGATTCCTGGAAACTCGATCTCGAGGTGAGCCCCGGCGTGCAGTTGGAGCTGTTTTCCTTCCCGTCGCCGCCGCAGCGGCCGTCACGGCCGGAGGCGCAGGGGTTGCGCCACCTGGCGTTTGTGGTGAGCGATGTCGAGGCCGTCGTCGCGACGCTGGCGCAGCGCGGCGTCGTGTGCGAACCGATCCGTGTGGATGAGTTCACCGCGAAGCGATTCACGTTCTTCGCCGATCCGGACGACTTGCCGATCGAGTTGTACGAGCGGTGAAGCGGCGGTGACTTGTTCCGTGTGGGAACCATGAAGCCATCGTTCCGTGTGGGAGCCATGAAGCCATCGTTCCGTGTGGGAGCCGCTTCAGCGGCGATGCCCTTCAACCATGAAGCCATCGCCGCTGAAGCGGCTCCCACAGAAAGCGGCTTCCGTGGAAATGGATTTCCACGGAAGCAGGCTCTTTCTAGAACTCCAGCTCCTGGGCCGCACAAAGGTAATCGACCATCGGCGCCAGCCGTTTGAAGGCGTCGACGACGAATGGCAGCAACTCCGCAGAACACGCCAGGTCTTCGTCGAAATTCTGCCCGGCGGCGAAATTCTTTCGCTTCAGGTCCTCGATCAACTCGTGGTTCGGGTCGAACCCGCGCGGTGGACGCGTCAAGCTCTCGCCCCAGAATTCGAAGCGCTCGCGAAACGCCTTCGTGTGCGTGGCGCGCTTCCAGGAATCCGGGTTGTCGGCCAGGAAGTCCCGCAGCTTCTTCAGCACCGGCGGTTCCGGATGCCACATGCCGCCGCCGGCGAAGCACTCGCCGGGCTGGATGTGCAGGTAGAAACCCGGCGCCTGGATCTCGTGGCGTCGCTCGTGGAAGAAGCGCGAGCCCTGCCAGCCCTTGTACGGCTGCTTGTCGCTGGCGAAACGTGTGTCGCGATGGATGCGGTACAGCGAGCCGCCCACCTTGCGTGTGTCGGCGCGGAAATGCGGGCTGATCTTCTTCAGCGGGGCGTCGAGGTCGCCGATCAAGGCCAGGAAGGGCTCGCGCACATGGCGCTCGTAGTCGTCCTTGTGCTCGTGGAACCACTCGCGGTTGTTGTGGCGCATGAGCGATTTGAAGAAGCGAAACGTCGCGGGCGTGAAATACGTCTTGGCCATGGGTCGGGTCAGTTCAGGGCGAGTTCGAGGCCCCACGCTTCCAGCTCGTCGAGCAGGGCGAGGGGCGAGCCGGGCAGGGCGCGCAGGGCGGTGAGTTCGGCGTTGTAATCGTCGAGGGTGAGCGTGGTCAACGTGCTGTGCCGGGTAAGCCGGTCCACACGGAAGGCTTGCCAGCGTGCCTGCTCTTCGGGGTTCAGCGTCTCCGGCCAGTTGCGTGCGCGATAGCGGAACAGCAGTTCCGGATAACGTGGGTCGCGGAAGTTGAACGGACGCGTTGCCAGCTGGTCCGGCGGCGTCGCGCGCACCTCGCCGAGAAGGCGGCGGTCCGCATCCGGCAGGAAGCCACCGTAGAGGGCGAGTTCGGGATCGTCAGCCGCAGGCGGCGAGCCGGCCTGGCCGTAGATGCGGCGTAGCTTTTCGGCGAGGCCGTCGGCCTTGCGCAGCATCTCGAGATGGCGTTCCACCGCGGCCATGTCCAGCCCGAGGCGGCCGTGGTCGGCGCCCTTGAGTACGGACAGCGGCGCCAGGGCCGGCGCCGTGTTCGCGCGCACGGTGCGCAGGGCGATGCGCTCCACGCCTTCGGGCAGGTCGGCACGGGAGGTGAAGACGCGGTCGGCCACGTCGTCATCGTCCAGTGCCAGCAGGTCGGAGGGATCGGCGCTCAGGTCGTAGACGATCACTTCGCCGGCGCGCGACGGGTGCGCCGCCAGCGGCGCAATCACGGTCAGGCAATGGCGACTCGCCGGGTAACGTGAAGACACGTGCACCACCGGGGTCATGGCCGCCACGTCGAGCAGTTCGAACACGCGCTGCTTGCGGCGCAGGGCGAAGTACCAGTCCCACAGCTTCGGCTGGTGCCGGCGGATCAGGCGGGCCAGGGCGATCAGGGCCTCGACGTCGGACAGCGCGTCGTGCGCGCGGTCCTGCTTCAGGGCGTTGGCCGTCGCCAGGTGCTCCAGCTTGAAGCTGGGGCTGCCGTCTTCCCGTGTCGGCCAGACGATGCCCTCGGGACGAAGCGCTTCACACAGGCGCACCAGGTCGATCAGGTCCCAGCGCGAATTGCCGTTCTCCCACTCCCGCCCATAGGGATCGTAGAAGTTCCGATACAGGAGGTGGCGGGTGAATTCGTCGTCGAAGCGCAGGGAGTTGTAGCCGACCGTGCAGGTGCCCGGGGTAGCCAGCTGCTCGTGGATCGCCGCCGCGAACTCCGCTTCCGGCAGGCCTTCACGCTCGGTCAGCTGGGGAGCGATGCCGGTGATCAGGCAGGCGGCCGGCTGCGGCGGCATGTCCCGCGGCGGCTTGCAGTAGATCATCAGGGGCTCGCCGACCACGTTCAGGTTCGCGTCGGTGCGGATGCCGGCAAACTGGCTGGGGCGGTCCCGACGGGGGTCGGCGCCAAAGGTTTCGTAGTCGTGCCAGAAGAAGGTCGGTTCGGCCATCCGGGAATGATCGCATAGGCTAGACTGCGCGGTACTTCCAAGGAGAACCCATGACGCCCGCACACGAAGACAACCTCATCTGGATCGACCTGGAGATGACGGGTCTGGACACGGACAACGACTCCATCCTGGAGATCGCCACGATCGTGACGGATAAGGATCTGAACGTGCTGGCCGAAGGCCCGGTCTTCGCCATCTCGCACAGCGACGCCCGCCTGCAGAAGATGGATACCTGGAACCGTAACCAGCACCAGCGCTCGGGCCTGTGGGGCCGTGCGGTCGAATCCGACGCCACGCCCGAGCAGGCCGAGGAAGCCACCATCGCCTTCCTCAAGCAGTGGGTGCCGGCCGGCAAGTCGCCCATGTGCGGCAACTCCATCTGCCAGGATCGCCGCTTCCTGCATCGCGAGATGCAAAAGCTGGAACGTTACTTCCACTACCGCAACCTCGACGTGTCCACGCTGAAGGAACTCTCGCGCCGCTGGTCGCCCGAGATCTCGCGTGGCTTTGCGAAGGACTCCGCGCACACGGCGCTGTCGGACATCCGCGACTCGATCGACGAGCTGCGCTATTACCGCCGCTTCATGGGCCCGATGGCGGGCACCCAACAGGGTTGAGCGCATGAACGACCCCTTCGCCACTGTATTGGACTGCAATGGCCGCGCCCTGGTCCTCGACCGGCCGCGCGTGGTCGGCATCGTCAACGTCACGCCGGATTCGTTCTCCGATGGCGGCCGCTACGACAACCTCGACGCCGCCTACGCCCACGCGCTGAGGCTGGTCGAAGAGGGCGCCGATATGCTCGACATCGGTGGCGAGTCCACCCGTCCCGGTGCCGACGACGTACCCGCCGAGGACGAGATTCGCCGCGTGCTGCCGCTGATCGAGCGCCTCGCCGCGGCGACCACGGTGCCGTTGTCCATCGACACCTCCAAGCCGGAAGTGATGCGCGCTGCCGTGGGCGCCGGCGCCGGCATGATCAACGATGTCTACGCGCTGCGCCGCGAGGGCGCCCTGGACACCGCCGCCGAGCTGCGCGTGCCCGTGTGCCTGGTGCACATGCAGGGCGAGCCGCGTGGCATGCAGGAGGCGCCGGATTACGACGACGTGGTCGGCGATGTCCATCGCTTCCTCACCGATCGCCTGTTTTCCTGCGAGTTGGCCGGCATCGACCGCAAGCGCGTGCTTGTCGACCCGGGCTTCGGATTCGGCAAGAACCTCGAGCACAACCTCGCCCTGTTGCGCGCCACGGCCCGTTTTGCCGAGTTGGGGGCCGGCGCCTACGTGGGTGTGTCCCGCAAGTCGATGATCGGTGCCATGACGGGCCGCAACGATCCCGCGTCCCGCGTGCACGGCTCGGTGGCCGCGGCCCTGATCGCCGCCCAGCGGGGTGCCATCCTGGTCCGTGTGCACGATGTGGCGGCCACGGTGGACGCCCTGGCGGTCTGGGCCGCCGTGAAAGCCGGCGACACCGCCCCGCGCCACGACAAACCCTCGATGCCCCGCTGGCCCGACGACGACTAAAAGCGGCTGCAACCCTCCTTCTGTAGGAGCCGATTCATCGGCGATCGGGTGCTGGCCGTGACCTGGCCCGCTGCCGCGGGATCGCCGATGAATCGGCTCCTACACACGAGCCCGCTGCCGCGGGATCGCCGATGAATCGGCTCCTACACAGGAGTCAGCATCCTCGGTCCGTCCCAGGCCCGCATCCTCGGTCCGTCCCACGAAAGTGCTACAGGCCTTTGGAATATCTGATTAAAGGTGCTGTCGGAGTATGCTTCTCCGTCCACGGCAGGATGACTGGCATGAGCGAGCGTAAATACTTCGGCACCGACGGCATTCGTGGCCACGTGGGCACCTATCCGATCAGCGCGGACTTCATTCTTCGCCTCGGCCGGGCCCTGGGCGCCGTGCTGGCGCGCCGCCGCGCCGCCGACCAGCGTGGCGTCGGGGCCGGTCCGGACCGACGCGACCATGGCCGCAAGGTCACCGTGGTGATCGGCAAGGACACCCGCGTTTCCGGCTATATGTTCGAGTCGGCCCTGGAGGCGGGCCTGGTCGCGTCGGGCGCGGACGTCCGCCTGCTCGGTCCGATGCCCACCCCGGCGGTCGCCTTCCTGACGCGCTCGCTGCGAGCCGACGCGGGCATCGTGATCAGTGCCTCGCACAATCCGCACCAGGACAACGGCATCAAGTTCTTCTCCGCCCAGGGCGAGAAGCTCGACGATGCCCTGGAGGCCGAGATCGAGGCCGAACTGGACGCCGACTTCGTCACCGTGGCCTCCGAGGCACTGGGCAAGGCCAGCCGCATCGACGACGCCGTGACGCGTTACGCCGAATTCTGCAAATCCACCGTGGCCGACGAGTTCACCCTCAATGGGCTGCGCGTGGTGCTCGACTGCGCCCACGGCGCCACCTACCAGGTCGCGCCGAAAGTGTTCCGTGAGCTGGGCGCGGAGGTCTCGACCATCGGCGCCGAGCCGAACGGCCTCAACATCAACCACGGCGTCGGTTCCACGGACCCGGCTGCCCTGGCCAAAGCCGTCGTCGAGCGCGGCGCGGATCTCGGCATCGCCTTCGATGGCGATGGCGACCGCGTGCGTATCGTCGATCGCGACGGCAGCGTGACCGACGGCGACGACATGCTCTACGTCATCGCCCGACACTGGAAGCGCCGTGGCAGCCTGCCGGGCCCGGTCGTCGGCACGCTCATGAGCAACTACGGCCTGCAGCGCGCTCTCAAGCAGATGGATATCCCCTTCATCCGTGCCAACGTGGGCGATCGCTATGTGCTCCAGCAGCTGAAGGAGTACGGCGGCGTGCTCGGCGGCGAGACCTCCGGCCACGTGCTCTGCCTGGACCGCTTCACCACCGGCGATGGCATCGTCGCGGCGCTGGCCCTGCTCGAAGCCTTGGCCGACGACAACGAAACCTTCGCCCAGGCCCGTGCCGACCTCGTCAAGCTGCCGCAGACCATGCTCAACGTGCGCGTCGAGGGTGCGAAGGCGGCCTTGGGTAGCGAATCGGTGAAGCGCGTGCTGGAAGAGGTGGAAGCGGTGCTCGAAGGGCGTGGCCGCGTGGTCCTGCGCGCCTCGGGCACCGAGCCGCTGGTCCGCGTGACGATCGAGGCGGCCGACGCCGCCGAGGTGGACCGGCTGGCGGCGAGACTGGCGGACGCCGTAAAATCGGCGGCTCAGGCGACCGCCTGACGCCTCCACCGGACTTCGCATGAAAAAGGTTCCCACCCTCGATATCCGCCGCTATGACACCGACCGCGAGGCCTTCGTGGCCGAGCTGGGCGCGGCTTATCGTGAATTCGGCTTCTGCTGTATCAGCGGCCACGGTATCCCTGCCGAGGCCGTCGACGGCGCCTACGACGCATTCAAGCGCTTCTTCGCCCTGCCGGACGAGACCAAGCGCAAGTACCACATCCCCGGTGGTGGTGGCGCGCGTGGCTATACGCCCTTCAAGGTCGAGACAGCAAAAGACAGCAAGTTCGCGGATCTGAAAGAGTTCTGGCACATCGGTCGCGAGATCCCACGCGACTCCAAGTTCGCCGAGGTGATGCCGCCCAACGTCTGGCCGAGCGAAGTGCCGGATTTCGAAGCGAAGGGCTATGGCATCTACGAGGCGCTGGACCAGCTCGGTGCCCGCGTGCTGCGCGCCCTTGCCCTGCATATCGACCTGCCGGAGAACTTCTTCGACGACAAGATCGATTCGGGCAACTCCATCCTGCGTCCGATCCATTACCCGCCGATCGTCCAGGATGACGTCCCCAACGTGCGCGCTGGCGCTCACGAGGACATCAACTTCATCACCCTGCTGGTCGGTGCCAGCGCCGAGGGTCTGGAAGTGCTCACGCGCGAAGGCGACTGGCTGCCCATCACGACCGAAGGCGACGCCATCGTGGTCAATATCGGCGATATGTTGCAGCGCCTGACCAACCACGTTTACCCGTCCACGACGCACCGGGTGACCAACCCGCAGAATGCGAACGCTCGCAAGCCACGGTATTCCGTGCCGTTTTTCCTGCACCCGAATCCGGACGTCGTTCTCGACGTGCTGCCATCCTGCATCTCGCCAGACAACCCGAAGCGCTACCCGGAGCCGATCACGGCCCACGAGTACCTGCTCGAGCGCCTGCGCGAAATCAAGCTCATCTGACGAAGCCTTAGCGGGTTTTTTACCGGGAGGGTTCACCATGGACCCTCCCGGTCCTGTTTCCGGAGTACCCCGTGAAGACATCCAGCCCGCTACTGCGAGCGAAGCGTTCGTCATCCCAGAATTCCTCGGCGCGAAAGAAAGGCGCCGCAAGGTCGGCAGCCGAGCGCGCTCGCCGCCAGCGCACGGTTTCGTCGCGCGGTGGTCGCCGCTAAGGCGCGACCAGATCCGAGGCATCGGCAGGCTCGCCCCGGTGTAACAGCGGATGCGCGAACACCGCGCCGATGATCACCGCTACGCCCAGGTAGAACGTCCACCCCAGCTCCCGCTGCTCGCCGAGCAAGGGAATCGCCAGGACGATCGCGTAAACCGGCTCCAGGTTCGTCACCATCTGTGTGGCGAATGCCGTGAGGTGCCGCAGCGCGGCCAAGGCCATGGCGAACGGCAGCAAGGTGCATCCGTAAGCGAGTACGACGATCAAGGCGCTGTCGTGCAGGCTCGGCAGCACGAAGGCCGGCGACGCCATGAACGGCGCGAGCAGGGTCAGGAAGAGGGTCCCGGTACCCAATTCGACGCAGGTCACCGTGAGCGCGTCCGCGCGATCGATCAGCCGCTTGTTGAACGCGCTGAAAAACGCGACGAACAGCGCGGACAGGACACCGATCGCCAGGCCGAGCCGCATGTCGCCCGGCACGCCACCGGCCACCAGTGCGACGCCTGGGACCACCGCCGCGCCGATCAACAACTCGCGCGCATCGAAACGGCGACCGGCAACCAGGGGTTCGACGATAGCGAGGAACACGGGGCACAAGGCAATGCAGGTCGCCGCGACGGATGCATTGGCGAGCTTGATCGCGCCGTAGAACGTGAGCCAGTGCAGCGCGACGATCACACCGATGCCTGCATAGGAGAGCAGCAGTCCTGGCGACAGGGCGCGAAGCCCGCGCCACACACGCGGCACACAGAGCAGGGTGGCCGACACCAGCAACATGCGCCACCACACCAGCGGCAACGCCGCCAGCGTGATCACCTTGCCGAGGATGGCGGTAAAGCCCCAGAGCAGGACGCAGAAGTGGATCTGAAGATGGGCTTTGCGGGAAGGCAGCATGCCCGCAAGCTTGCGGCAAAACGCAGTGCTTGTGTAGGAGCCGATTCATCGGCGAGCTCTGCGTCGGGTTCGGGAGACGGCCATATTCGGACGACCCCCGCACGGTAGCGATCGTATCTGCCGTTTCCGGTCGCGCCTACAACCGATGGCGTATTCCTAACGCATGCCCCTCGGGGCTAGAACGGAGGCAGTGAAGCGCCACCCCCGAAGCTCATGGAGTGAGTGATGGTAAACCCGATGGATCATCCTTTGCGTAACAGGTTAGTGCTCATCACTGGCGGAGGGCGCGGCATCGGTCGCGTGTACGCGGAGCATCTCGCGTCCAAGGGCGCCAGAATGGTGCTGGCAGCACGATCCGCCGACGAACTCGATGACGTTGCCAGCGCCATCGAGGCAGACGGTGGATCGGCCTCGAGCTACCCCGTCGATGTCACCGACGCTGTCGCCGTGCGGCATCTGATCGATCGTGTCGAGGACGAGAAGGGTCCGATCGACGTATTGATAAATAATGCAGGGACCCGCGGTCCCATCGCCAATGCCTGGGAGTGCCAATGGGAGGAGTGGTGGCAGGCGATTCAGGTGAACCTTGGGGGCGCCGCCGCTTTTAGTCACGCAGTGATTCCGAGGATGGCGGCGCGCCGCAGGGGGACGGTGGTCAACATCGTCAGCGAAGCGGGGGTGTATCGCTGGCCTACCCTCTCTGCCTACTCGGTGTCAAAAGCGGCGCTCATCAAGTTCAGCGAAAACGTGGCCTTGGAGTGCCGGGATGTCTCTGTGAGCGTGTTCGCGTACCACCCGGGACTCCTGCCTATCGGGCTGGCAACCGAAGCGATGAATGTGCCCGCTTCGGCAACGCTTGCCGAGGCGAGAGTCGCAGCGTGGTTCCGCGCTCAGCTCAACACGGACGCTGCGGCTTCCCCGGAAGCGTCTGCCAGACAACTGGTCTCGTTGCTGTCTGGCGCCTATGACGGCCTGACCGGTCGCTACATCAGCGTGCACGACGATCTGGATCTTCTGGTCGAGCGCGTCGGAAATCCGGTTGCGGCCAAAGACTATCGAATGTTGCGTGCGGGCGCCTGACCGGCTTTGACGTCCACCATCGCATTTAACCCAACTCATGGAGCGAGTGATGCCAATACTCATGGATTCCACGTTGCCCGGATCGTTGGCCTTCATTACGGGTGGCGGCCGTGGCGTGGGTCGGCTGTTTGCACTTCGCCTGGCATCCGAAGGTGTCACGGTGGTACTGATCGCTCGGTCGAGAACGGAGCTCAAAAGCGCGGCCCGCGAGATCAGCGAGTGTGGTGGAAGGGTCTTCACCTTCGTCGTCGACGTGACGAACCGGCGCGCCGTACGACGTGTCGTCGAACGAGTGGAGCGCACGATCGGGCCGATCGATGTGTTGATCAACAACGCGGGTATCGTCGGTCCCGTCGGCAACACGTGGGAATGCAGGTGGAAGCACTGGTGGTCCACGATTCAGATCAACGTGGGAGGCACGGCCGTCGTCAGCGAGGCCGTTATCCCGAAGATGGTCGGGCGCGGACACGGTCGCATCGTCAACATGGTCAGCCACGCGGGCGCGTATCGCTGGCCGACAGTCTCCGCGTATTCGGTGTCGAAAGCCGCGCTGATCAGGTTCAGTGAAAATCTCGCCCTCGAATGCAGCCGCTTCGGGTTGCAGGTGTTTGCGTACCATCCCGGGTTGCTGCCTCTGGGAATGACGAACGCGGCCGCGGCGTTACACGGCTCTTCCGTCGCCGCTGAGGCAAAGATCGGGGCGTGGTGCCGCGCCCAGATGGCATCGGACAAGGCGGCGTCCCCGGAGAGGGCAGCCACGCAGCTGGTGAAGCTGTTGTCTGGGTCGTATGACGAACTGACGGGTCGGTACATCACCGAGAGCGATGACCTGGATGCTTTGGTTATCCGGGCGCGCGACGTGGATGCATACAACGACTACCTCATGTTGAGGCCGCAGGTGTGATGTTGTAGGAGCCGATGCATCGGCTCCTACCGAGAAGGTGGCGTTCTATTTCTTGCGGGCGTCCGCCTGGGCCTGGGTCTTGCCCGGGGGCGGGGCCTTCGGCGGGGCGCTCTTGAGGTCGTCGAGCAGCGGCTTGCACTGGGTGGCGTCGGCCTTGCCGCTTTCGGGAACGGCGAGGGCGGCGACGGCAGCGACCGGGGCGGCAAAGACGGCGAGCGCGACGGCACCGCCACCGCGAAGGATCAGAGGTCCCGAATGCACGCCCACCGACGGGTTCTTCATTGTGCCGTGCACGTAAAGCGGCGAGCGCAGTGAGAAGATTCGGAAGCCCTTCGTGTGCGGCACGATATCGAGGTTGAGCTTCTCGCTCTTGAAGTCGATGTCGCCGGTGACGTTGATCAACGCTTTCTCGGTATCGAAGGCGAACAGCTTCGAATCCATGTCGCCGTTGGTGCTGACAAGGTCGGCCGCCATGCAGTTGATCTTCACCGTCTCGTCGCCGAACAGTTTGTTGACCGCGTAGCTGCCGACGTTGAGGCCGGCAAGCTCGAGCAGCGAACTGCTGACGGCGCCGTCGTTGATCAGCAACTTGATCTCACCGTTGGAGCTGCCGAGCAGGGCGGCGGGAGAGTTGCCCACGGCGGTCAGCGAGGCATCGCCGTTGAGCTCGCCCAGGGTCGTATCGCCCGGAGCCAGCTTCGGGAACAGCTCTTTCAGCTTCAGATGACGTGCGCCCATGTTGAACGTGCCCTTCATCGGCGTCTTCGAGCCATCGACGTGGATGTTGCTGCCGACCGTACCGCCGGCGACGCCGAACTTCAGCGGGTCCAGGGCAAGCATCGCGTCCTTCATGGTCAGGTGCGTGTAGAGGTTGTCCACCGGCAGGCGATCGCCATGCACGATATGGACGCCGGTAAACTCGACATCCGCATCCATCGCGTTCCAGCGATCGGTCTTGAAGGGCTCGACGGGGATGACCTTGTCGTCGGGCTGCTTTACCGAATCGCCGCGCTCGCTCTTTTCCGCGTTCGAGCCGCCGCCGATCAGCGGGGCAAGGTCCGAGAAGAGCAGCTGGTTCGACTTCAGCTTGCCGGTGAGGCTGGGCCGCTGGCCGCCGGTATCAAAGGTGAGGCTGCCTCCGAGGTCGCTGCCGCCGACCTTGCCGGTGAAGTTGTCATACGTGAAGACACTCGCGCCCTTCTTGAGGTTGGCCTTCAGATGGCCCTCCGTCGCGAACGGCGGCGTATCCGGCAGGGTCACGCCGGTGAGGTCGTAGAGGTGCGACATGCTCGTGCCGGAGAACCACAGGCGGATGTCGAGCGCACCGACGTTCAGGGGGTCGGTCAGGGTGCCGACGAAGGCGATATGCGTGTCGCCGAAGCGTGCGTCGGCCTGAACCGGGAAGGGACGATTGGCGTCGCGCAGGGCGAGCACGCCGCCGGTCCTGGCCTTGGCCTCGACCGTGGACTTCTTGTACGTGCCCTTGGCGTCCCAGGCGAACAGATAGACCTGCTTCTTCTTGGTCTCGTCCTGGCGGTCCGCTTCCCCCGCGCCGTTCTTCGACATCGTCCTGGCGGTGGCGCCGTTGGTCTTCGCCGCCTGCGCGCGCGAATCCTTTTCCTGCTGCGCCATGATCTCGTCGAACGGAATGCCCTTGCCCAGCGGCGTCACATCGATGCCCATCGCGATCTGGTTGGTCGCGTCGTTGAAGTCGATGTGGCCCTTGTCGAAGGCGATCGCATCCAGCTCGAGCTGCCATTCGGACGGCCCGGTACTCTCGGGCATCTTGAACGTCCACGTGTTGTCGCCGTTCTTCACACGTTCCAGGTCGATATTCGGCTGACCCAGGCGGATTTCCGGCACGACGATGCGGTGCGAGATAAGCGGAAACGGCGAAAGCCGGAACTGCAGGGACTGCAGCGTCGCGAACTGCTTCGTCTTCGCCCAATCCGGATTGGCGACCGTGATATCGAGCGCGGTGAAGTGCGGCCACGGGATAAGGCTGACCAGCCCGTCTTCGCCGGGCTCGCGCGACCAGTGGGCCGAAAGGTCACCGTTGATGGCGAAGGGCCGGCCGATCGCCTCGGAAACCTTCTCGTTGATCGTCGGTTTCAGCCTGTTCCAGTCGAACAGGGCGATAAACAGAATGATCACGACAATCAGCAGGACAAAGATGCCCACCACCCACGCCACTATCTTCCTTCCACGCCGCATCGTGTCGCCTCCACTCCCATAACGGTGACAGAGGTAACCGTTGGCCCGACAAGGTTATGTGTTTATGGAGGGCAGCGGTTAAGCGAGGTGTAGCCGGCGTGATCCGCCGGCCATGCGCTCAGTTGGCCTGCCAATACCCGGTGGCTTTCACCCAATCCTTGTCTATGCCGCGCTTCTCGACCAGCAGCGAACGCAGCGTGCGAGCACGCGTGGACTCCACGGCAACCCACCAGAACGTATCACCGGGCGGTATCGGCAGTGCGGCGAGGGCCTCGTCCATCGATGGCGACTCACCGCGAACGAACCATCGCACATCACGGCGAAGCGACTGCTTCTCCGCGAGTGAGGCGATCTCGGCAAACACGGTCACGGGGACGGTCGAGGGCATTTCCTCCAGCCAGCGACCGATCGCGGGCAGGGCGGTTTCGTCGCCGACCAGGACGTAGTGGTCGTAGTCGTCGGGGATGACCATGGATCCACGCGGGCCGCCGACGCCGACCGTGTCGCCGACCTTCACCGATTCCGCCCAGGTCGATGCCGGGCCTTCGCCGTGCAGCACGAAGTCGAGATCGAGTTCGTTCGTGGCGGCGTCGTAACGGCGCGGGGTGTAATCGCGCGCCGGCGATGGGGTGACGCCTTCGGGGTAGACCGGGCCGTCCGGGCCCATGGTCGGATGGTTGATCGCGCCATCTTCGACGGGGAGGAAGACCTTGACGTGGTCGTCCGGCGAAGCGGAGACGAAACCCTTGAGGTCGTCGCCGGTAAGCGTGACGCGAACCATGTGCGGCGTGAGCCGCGTCACCTGCTTCACCTCGAGCAGGCGCATCTTCAGTTCATGGCGCACGCGCTGGATGGCGTGCCGTTCGGTCGCACTCATGCGTTGCGCTCCGCGATGGCTTTCGCGGCGGCGGCGATGATGCCGGCGACACGCTTGGTTTCGGCATCGTCCCAGCTCTTGTGGTGGTTCATGAGCTGGTGCTTGACCGTGTGCATGGCTTCGCGGATGGCGTCTGGCACACCCATGCGGCGCATGTGCCGGGACATCACCTGCAAGCGTTCGGTGAGGGCTTCGAGCGTGTCACGGTTGTCCTGGAGGAATTTGCTGCCCGCTTCGGTGATCGCGTAGAGCTTCTTGCCGCCGGTCTCGGCTTCCACGCGGGCGTAGCCCAGCTCTTCGAGCATGGTCAGGGTCGGGTAGATGGCGCCTGGGCTGGGGCTGTACTGGCCGTCGAACATCTCTTCGATGGTGCGGATGAGTTCGTAGCCGTGGCGCGGCTGTTCCTCGATCAGGGCCAGGAGCAGGAGGCGCAGGTCGCCGGTGCCGAACATGCGGCCGCCGCCGAAACGCCCGCCGCCGCGCCCGCCGCGCATACCGTCACGGTCGTCGAAGCCGAACGGGCCGCTGCCGAAGCGGCCGCCGCGGCCCATGGCCATGGCAGCCATCTGTTCGTGGAAACGGTGCCTGGCGTGATGGAAAAAGTGCATGCGTGTTCTCCGATGTATCGTACGTAGTGATCGTACGATATATCTTAAGAAACACTCTTGGCAATAGCCTCCGACTCGGCCGCTCTGTGGGGGGAGCCGCTTTGGCGGCGATTTCAGGGGTGTGTCGCGAGCGTTTTGTCGCCGCTGAAGCGGCTCCCACAAGGGGGGGGCGGGGTCTTAGCCGAAGGTGAAGGTGAACATATGGAAATTGGCCTTCGGGATCGTGATGGTGAGGACGTGATCCTTGTAACCGTCGCCGTCGAACAGGGTGTACAGCTTGCTCGCCTGCACCGTGACGGGTGGCTGGGGCTTGCCGTCCACGGCCACTTCCACGGCGATCGGATCGTTGGCGCTGGCAACCATGTGGACCTTCTTCGCCTTGAAATGCAGGCGGATCTCGCCGCCGGCGCCGACCAGGCTGGCGTTGTCGCGACCGATCTCCCAGCGCCCGACCAGGGCGAACTTGTTCAGCTCCAGGCGCGAGGGGGCGGTGAAGGCGCGCGTGCCGGTGTCCTTGCCCTCGGGGCTGGCGTTGTTCTCGCTGCGGTCGGCGCCGAAGTACATCTCCGGCGAGCCGAGTTGGGCGAAGTCCGGCGCATCCTTGTCGGTTTCCGCCGCGGCATCTGCCAGGCGGGGCAGGCCGAGCAGGGTGCGAATGGCGTTTTCCATGTCCATGTAGTTGCCTTCGCCGTAGTGGTGGGCGACGACGTTGCCGCGCTGGTCCACCAGGTATTCGGCCGGCCAGTATTTGTTGTCCCAGGCGTCCCAGGTTTCCAGGTCGTTGTCCTGGGCCACCGGGTACTTGATGCCGAAGCGGGCGATGGCATCGCGCACGTTGCCTTCCTGCTTCTCGAAGGGGAATTCCGGCGAATGCACGCCGATCACCACCAGGCCCTTGTCCTTGTACTGGTCGTACCAGTGGGTGACATGGGGCAGGGTGCGCAGGCAGTTGATGCAGGAGTACGTCCAGAAATCGATCAGGACCACCTTGCCGCGCAACCCTTTCATGGTCAGCGGCGGCGAGTTGTGCCACTTGGCGATCCCGGCGAACTCGGGCGCGGTCTGGGCGGCCGTCGCCGTGCCGGCCGCGGCCAGGGAGGCCAGGGCAACGCACAGGGCGAGGAAGACGAGGCGGATCTTGCGCATGGAAACTCCGTGTTTTTCGGGTTGCCGGGAGTAGACCGGCCATCATCCCGGCACCTTACACCGGCAGGTGCGCTAAAATGCCCGCTTTGCCAGCCTCGCGAGCCAGCCGCAGCGCCATGACCTCGATCAAGCAGGACGACCTCATCCAGAGCGTCGCAGACGCCCTCCAGTACATCTCGTACTACCACCCGGTCGACTACATCCGGAATCTCTCCGCCGCTTACGAGCGTGAAGAGTCGCCGGCTGCCAAGGACGCCATCGCCCAGATCCTGATCAACTCGCGTATGTGCGCCGAGGGCCATCGGCCGATCTGCCAGGACACCGGCATCGTCACCGTGTTCCTCAAGGTGGGCATGAACGTGCGTTGGGACGACGCCACCATGGGCGTCGAGGACATGGTCAACGAAGGCGTGCGTCGCGCCTATAACCATCCGGACAACAAGTTGCGCGCCTCCGTGCTCGCCGATCCGGCGGGCAAGCGCATGAACACGCGCGACAACACGCCGGCCGTGGTCAATGTCTCCATCGTGCCCGGCGACACCGTCGACATCATCGTCGCCGCCAAGGGCGGCGGTTCGGAAGCCAAGTCCAAGTTCGCCATGCTCAACCCGTCCGACTCCATCGTCGACTGGGTGCTTAAGACGGTGCCGACCATGGGCGCCGGCTGGTGCCCGCCGGGCATGCTCGGCATCGGTATCGGCGGCACCGCCGAGAAGGCGATGCTGCTGGCGAAGGAGGCGCTGATGGAGCCGATCGACATCGTCGACCTGATCGCCCGCGGCCCGTCCAATCGTGCCGAGGAACTGCGTCTGGAGTTGTACGAGAAGGTCAACGCCCTCGGTATCGGCGCGCAGGGCCTGGGTGGCCTCACCACCGTGCTCGACATCAAGGTGAAGGACTACCCGACCCACGCGGCCAACCTGCCGGTCGCGCTGATCCCGAACTGTGCCGCCACCCGCCACGCGCACTTCGTGCTCGACGGCTCGGGCCCGGTCGCGCTGGATCCGCCGTCGCTGGAAGACTGGCCGAAGCTCACCTACGACTCGTCCAAGGGTCGTCGCGTGAACCTCGATACGATCACCCGCGAAGAAGTGCAGAGCTGGAAGCCGGGCGAGACCATCCTGCTCAACGGCAAGCTGCTCACCGGTCGCGACGCCGCGCACAAGCGCATGATCGACATGCTCAACCGTGGCGAACAGCTCCCGGTCGACTTCACCAACCGCTTCATCTACTACGTGGGCCCGGTGGATCCGGTGCGTGACGAAGTCGTCGGTCCTGCCGGCCCGACCACGGCCACGCGCATGGACAAGTTCACCCGGCAGATGCTCGAGACGACCGGCCTGCTGGGCATGGTCGGCAAGAGCGAGCGTGGTCCGACCGCTATCGAGGCGATTCGCGACAACAAGGCGGTCTACCTGATGGCCATCGGTGGCGCCGCCTACCTGGTGTCGAAGGCGATCAAGGCGTCGCGTGTCCTGGCCTTCGAAGACCTCGGCATGGAAGCGATCTACGAGTTCGAAGTGAAGGACATGCCGGTGACCGTGGCTGTCGACAGCGCCGGTTCGTCGGTACACCTGACCGGCCCGAAGGAATGGCAGTCACGGATCGGCAAGATCCCCGTGGTGGTCGTTTAAAAGCATCGCCGGTGGTGCCAACTGTCTGTGGGAGCTGTGCGTGCCAGCTGGCCGTTCCAGCTGGCCGTTAGAGCTGTCTGTGGTAGCTGGCCGTGGGAGCTGTCTGTGGGAGCCGCTTCAGCGGCGATGGCCGCGAAGCGGCCGTAAGGGTGCGGCGAGCACCCATTCGCCGATGAATCGGCTCCCACATTGAGCATCGCCGATGAATCGGCTCCTACAGAGAGCATCGCCGATGAATCGGCTCCTACACAGAGAGCATCGCCGATGAATCGGCTCCTACAGAAAGCGCATTGGCGATGCATTGGCTCCTGCAGAGTCGGCTTCTGCCGGGCACGAGTTGGCTAGCCGGCCAGTTTCCAGGTGTGGCGGGCGATCTGTTCATCCTCTTCGGTGGGGATGACGCGGGAATCGAAGTCGCCGATCCACTGCAGGCCGGCGAGGATGGCGTCGCGGGTGACTGCGTCGTTCTCGCCGATGCCGCCGGTGAAGACCAGCAGGTCGATGCCACCGAGCGAGGTGATCATCCCTGCGATGTGCTTGCGTGCCACGTGCACGAAGACATCCAGCGCAAGGCGCGAAGCCGTGTTGTCCATGGTATGCAGCTCGCGCATGTCGCTCGTGCCGCCCGACAGTCCCTTCAATCCCGACTCGCGATCGACCAGGGTTTCCAGACGCTTGGCGTCGAAGTCGCGTTCGCGCATCAGGTAAAGCAACACGCCGGGGTCGAGATCGCCCGGGCGGGTGCCCATCACGATGCCGCCGGTCGGCGTGAGCCCCATCGTCGTATCGATCGACTTGCCATCGCGCACCGCACACAGGCTCGCGCCGTTACCCAGGTGCGCGATCACCAGCCGGGACGGTAGCGCCGCGCCGAGCTGCCGCACGATCGACTCGTACGACAATCCGTGGAACCCGTAACGCTCGATGCCGCCCGCCCGCAGGTCCGCCGGTAAGGGCAGGGTGCGGGCCACCTCGGGCATGGTCGCGTGGAAGGCGGTGTCGAAGCACGCGACTTGCGGCACGCCGGGGAAGGCAAGACGGCAACGCTTCACCATCTGCACGGCCGCCGGAACATGGAGGGGCGCGAAGGCGCGCGCCTCGTCGAGGTGGACCATCAGCTGCTCGTCGATGCGCGCATGCGCGCGCACGTTCGGGCCACCATGCACGAGGCGGTGGCCGATCGCATCGGGTGGCGGCAGCCCCCGGTCGCGCAGGCTGCCGACGATGGTCGCGATCGGGTCGCTGCCGGCGCCCGCCGATTCGGTCTGCTCGGTCAGTAGGGCTTCGCAGGTGTCGCCATCCACCCGATACAGCCCATACTTCAGCGAGGAGGAGCCGGTGTTGAGGGCGAGCACATGGCCCGCGACGCCGCTCACCCGGCGGTCTCCTCGGCCTGCCACTGCCAGTCACGCACGTCGGGAAGATCCTGGCCGTGCTCGCTGACGTAGAGCTTGTGGCGCTGGATGTCGGACCAGTAACGCTGCGTGGCTTTCTCGCGTTCGCCGGCGAAGCGCGGCACACGATTGATGACGTCGAGCGCGAGCTGGAAGCGATCCATGTTGTTCAGGACCATCATGTCGAGCGCCGTGGTCGTCGTGCCTTCTTCCTTGTAGCCGCGCACATGGATGTTGTCGTGGTTGTGCCGGCGGTAAGTGAGCTTGTGGATGATGCCGGGGTAGCCGTGGAAGGCGAAGATCACCGGTTTGTCCTTGGTGAACAGGTCGTCGAATACGTCGTCGTCCATGCCGTGCGGATGCTCGTCCGGCGTTTCCAGCGACATCAGGTCGACGACGTTGACCATGCGGATACGGATGTCCGGCACGTATTCGCGCAACAGCATGATCGCCGCGAGCACTTCCACCGTCGGCGCATCGCCCGCGGAAGCCATCACCACGTCGGGATCGTCCTGGCCGCGGCTGGCCCACGACCAGATGCCGGCGCCGGCGGTGCAATGCCGCACCGCGCTTTCCATGTCCAGCCACTGCCAGTCCGGCTGCTTGCCGGCGATGATCACGTTGACGTAATGCCGGCTGCGCAGGCAATGGTCGGCCACGGAGAGCAGGCAGTTCGCGTCCGGTGGCAGGTACACGCGGACGATCTCGGACTTCTTGTTCGCCACGTGGTCGATGAAACCCGGGTCCTGGTGCGAGAAGCCGTTGTGGTCCTGGTGCCACACGTGTGAGCTGAGCAGATAGTTGAGCGAGGCGATCGGTGGCCGCCACGACATCGTGCGGGTCACCTTCAGCCACTTCGCATGCTGGTTGAACATCGAGTCGATGATGTGGATGAAGGCTTCGTAGCAGGAGAAGAAACCGTGCCTGCCGGTGAGCAGGTAGCCTTCCAGCCAGCCCTGGCACTGGTGCTCGCTGAGCACTTCCATCACTCGGCCGTCCGGTGAGAGGTTCTCGTCCACCGCTTCGTACTCGGCCAGCCAGGTCTTGCCGCTGGCTTCGTAGACGGCTTCGAGTCGGTTCGACGCGGTCTCGTCGGGGCCGAACAGGCGGAATGTCTGCATGTTCTGCTGCATCACGCCACGCAGGAACTTGCCGAGCACGCGCGTGGCTTCGGCCTTGTGATCGCCGGGTTTCTTGACGTCCTCGGCGAAGGGGCGGAAGTGCGGCATGTGCAACGGTTTCAGCAGCAGGCCGCCGTTGGCGTGCGGGTTCATGCCCATCCGTCGCTGGCCACGCGGCGCGAGCGAGGCGAACTCCTCGCGGAAGCGGCCATGCTCGTCGAAGAGTTCGTGCGCGTCGTAGCTCTTCATCCAGTCTTCGAGGATCCGCAGGTGGCCCTCCTTGTCGAACTTGTCGATGGGCACCTGGTGCGCGCGCCACGTGCCTTCCACCGGCTTGCCATCGACCACCTTCGGGCCGGTCCAGCCCTTGGGGCTGCGCAGCACGATCATGGGCCAGCGCGGGCGCCTGGCGTCCGCGGCCTTGCCTTCGCGGGCTTCGGTCTGGATGCGCTTGATCTCGTCCAGGCAGGTGTCGAGCGCCGCGGCAAACGCCTGATGCATCGGTTCGAACTCGTGGCCTTCGACGAAGTGCGGCTCGTAGCCGTAGCCGCGCATGAGGTCGCGCAGTTCCTCCGGCTCGATGCGGGCGAGCACCGTGGGGTTGGCGATCTTGAAGCCGTTGAGGTGGAGGATCGGCAGCACCGCGCCATCGCGCACGGGATTGAGGAACTTGTTCGAGTGCCAACTCGTCGCCAGCGCACCGGTTTCGGCCTCGCCGTCGCCGACCACGCAGCTGACGATCAGGTCGGGATTGTCGAAGGCCGCGCCGAAGGCATGGGACAGCGAGTAGCCGAGCTCGCCACCTTCATGGATCGAGCCCGGCGTTTCCGGCGCGACATGGCTGGGAATGCCATACGGCCAGGAGAACTGGCGGAACAGCTCGCGCATGCCGGCCACGCTGCGGTCGATATGCGGATAGATCTCGGTGTAGGAACCTTCGAGGTAGGTGTGCGCCACCAGGCCGGGGCCACCGTGGCCGGGGCCGATCACGTAGATCATGTTGAGATCGCGCTCGACGATCGCGCGATTCAGGTGGGTGTAGATGAAGTTGAGGCCGGTGGTGGTGCCCCAGTGGCCCAGAAGGCGGTGCTTGATGTGCTCCTTGGTCAGGGGCTCTTCGAGCATGGGATTGTCACGGAGGTAGATCTGGCCAACGGTGAGGTAGTTGGCGGCACGCCAATAGGCGTGCATGCGGCGTAGGAGGTCGGGCGCAAGCGTCTCGGACATGGGTAGGACTTCCAGGCGGCGGGTTCGCCCTCCAGCCTAGGCGGTACGGGATTGCGTGGGCGTGAAAGAACGGGCCTTATTTGCGTCGCTCGACCGCTCTCGAGGGTCGCACCCATTCGTGCCGATCGGGACCTTTGCCCTGCATGAAGGCATCGAGGGCTTCGATGTCGTAGGCATTCTCCCAGTGCTCGAGGATGCGTCCGTCACGAAAGCGCCATAAACCGCAGAATGGCATGGCGATCTCGCTATCGTCGCGCCTCGCGCGAATGCTCCCTAGCACGGCACCGAAATAATCGTTGGCGACGATGCTCTCGACCTGCATCGTCAGTGTGTCGGCGCTGTCGCGAAGCAACGCATGCATCTGCTTGAGGACGGCCGCCTTGCCGCGAAGGGGCGCAAGCGTGGGCCCGGCGCTGCCGCTGCGCTGGGCCAGGTGCAGCACGATATCGTCGTCGGCATACCGGTCGATCTGGCGGAGGTCGTCGTAGACGTCGGCGAGCATGGCGATGTTGGGATGCAAGCTGGACATGGCGGCACCTGGGCGATATCAGCGGGCGGCGACCGGGGGCGCGTCGCGAACGGGGCGCCAGCCGGGCAAGCCGACACGGTCGACGGCCTCGGCAATGGCGCGTACTTCCGGTGGATCGAGGGCCACGGCCGAGGCGGCGGCATTCTCGTTGAGATGCCGCACCGAGGTGGTGCCGGGAATCAACAGGACGGCCGGCGAGCGGTTGAGTAGCCAGGCAAGGGCGAGCTGCGAGGGCGTGATGCCCCATCGTTCGGCGATCGGAGCCAGCGGACTCTCGGCGCCGACCAGCCCGCCGTGACCGAGCGGGAACCAGGGGATGAAGGCGATATGGTTGCGTGTCGCGTACTCCAGAACCTCATCGTCCGCGCGATCGGCGACGTTATACAGATTCTCGACCGCGACGATCCGTGCCGTTCTCTGCGCTTCGAGCAGTTGTGCGATGCTCACGCCGGGCTGGTTGGAAAGACCGATATGGCGAATCTTGCCCTGCTCCTGCAGCCGCACCAGTTCGCCGAGGCTCTCCGCGAGCGGCACGTTCGGATCGATGCTGTGCAGTTGGTAAAGGGCGATGCTGTCCACTTTCAGTCGGCGCAGGCTCAATTCGACCTGCTGGCGCAGGTAGCGGGGGTCGCCAAGGGGCTGGATATAGGGCGCGCCAGGCGCGTCGTGGATCCAGTCCAGCTCGCCCGATCGCAACATGCCGCCCTTGGTGCAGATCACCAGGTCGTCGGGGTAGGGATACAAGGCCTTGCGAATGATCTCCTCGTTATCCCCCGGGCCGTAGGCGTCGGCCGTGTCGATGAAGTTGATGCCCAGTTCGTACACCGCGTGGCGCAGCACCTGGATCGCGTTGCGTTCGTCGGCGGGTGGTCCCCACATGCCGTAACCGGTGAGGTGCATGGCGCCATATCCCATCCGGTTGACCTTCAGCTCGCCGCCGAGGAGAAAGGGCTGGGCGCAGGCGCGCAGTTCGTGGTTGCTCATGTCGTCGCTTCCTTGCCGATAAGGTGATGGCTGCGTGGCTTACGGCTCGCGGATGGGCCAAACCAGGTGCCGAGGGTGATCTCGGCAGTGATGCCGGGGCCGAATCCCGCCATGAGGCCGCGAGCGCCCTGGGCAACGCCGCCCGCCTCGAACAGCCGGCCAAGCGCGTCCAGCACGACGGCGGACGCGATGTTGCCGTACTCGGTCAGTGTGGCCCTGCTGTGGCGAAACATCCCCGATTCGACACCGAGGAAATGCGACAGATCGTCCAGGATGCGCGGGCCGCCGGCATGGACGATATAGAAGTCCAGAGCGCCGGCGTCCCATCCATACTCCGCCGCTACCGAGCGGAGCTCCGGGGCGAGCTGTTCCATCGTGCCCGGTACGCGACGGTCCAGTTGGAAGTGAAAGCCCGTCGCCTTGACGGCGTAGGAAATCCAGTCTTCCGTGTCACGCACCAGCCGAGATCCATTGCCGAGCACGCGCAGCCCCGAGCCGCCGTTCCCGCGAACGACGGCTGCGGCGATGGCGTCGCCGAACAGGCCATTCGAAAGCAGGTTGCCGACGTCCAGGTCGGTCGGTTGATAGCAAAGGGAACAGAATTCGCATGCCACGACGAGAACATGTGCGCCGGGGTAGGCGAGGCAGAAATCGTGGGCACGATTGATCGCCGCGCCGCCGGCGGCGCAGCCCATCTGCGCGATGGGCAACTGGCGCGTATCGCTGCGGAATTCCAGCTCGTTGATCATCCAGGGGATCAGCGAGGGCATGGTGAAGCCGGTGCAGGAGACGAACACGATCGCATCGATACGATCGGCGGCCAGTTCGGCGTGGACCAGCGCGCGTGCGACGACGTCGGGCAGGCGGGCCTTGGCCTCGCGCACGTACACCGCGTTGCGTTGTTCGAAGCCGGGATGTTTCAGCGTGGTCTCGATGGGCTGGACCAAGTGGCGCTTGGCCACCTGCGTGTTCTTGATCAGGCGCAGTACCAAGGGCAACTGATCGTGGCTTGCGTGCAGGTCGCGTGCCAGACGCAGCGTGTCATCGAGGGTGATGACGTGCTCGGGGACGGCGACCGCGGGGCGGCAGAGGGTGACCATGGCCGAACTTCCTTGTCGATGCGTCGGCCCGGCCACTTCCCTGGCCGGGCCGGATGCCGCTATGTCACAGGACGACGAGCGTGGCCAGACCGCTGGCGTTGGTTACGCCATTGGGCGAGGCACACTGGCCGTTCAGCGTAGCGGCAAGATTTGCCAGAATGAACTCCGACGTTGCCCGGTGGCCATTGAAGCGTCCGGAGGTGATGCTTCCGGTCGCGGTAATCACCAGGTTGCCATCGACCGGTACGGCGGTCGCGGTGAAGTTGAAGGTGCTGGTTGCCGGCGCGCGCCCGTCGGCCCAGTCGATCGTCCACGTGGTCGGCTCGGTCGAGAAAAGGTTCACGCATGAGAACGGAGCGGTGAATTCCGCGTGGGACGATGCGGTTGTGCTGAGGGGTAGTCCTAACTGAACTTGCACGCAACTCCAGTCCGTGTCCGTCGTCACAACGTGCTGCTCAACCGCGTTGGTGACGCCTGGTGACCAGCTGGCCCTATGGCTGCCCACGGCGCAGACGGCGGCGTTGGCATGGGCTGCCGAAGGTACGGCTACTGCCAGTGCAATCCCCAACAGGGCCATCAGCAGGAGCAGGAAGCGTGATCCGTGACGCGGCGGGAGGCTACGTGATGTCGACATGGCTATCTCCTTGTCCAAGTGATCGAGGCCGAAGACTCGATGTTTCCCCGTGTCCCTGAGATGGAAAAGGCTAGGCCGCCTGGCGTTATTCATTCGTGAGAATGCGCGCCTGCAACGCGTCCGAAGTCCGGCACGTTTTCGGGAGGATCTGCAAGGAAAGAATCACTTGCCACGTGCTTGCCGAAACGACGTCGCGATCGTGCGCGGCGACGCCGCTGTCAGTGGTCCGAGCCGAGCTCGCGCGTATTCTTCTCGAGCACTTTCAGGCCGTCTTCGTTCTTGTGTTGCGAGGCGCGGTCGCGCGCGGCCTGTTCCAGCAGGCGCTGGCGTTCCTGGAGTTCGTGCGTCGGCGGCGGGGGCAGGCCCGACGACCCAGGCACGGAGACGATGCCCGAGGCGCCACTGAGCGGCGGTGGCGGCGCAGGCGGCAGATCCTTGATCGGGCCTGGGACCACTGCGGATTTTGCAGCGGTCGGTGTGTCGGCTGGCGCCGTGTCGACCGCCGCATCGCGGCGCGACATGACCTTCCAGGCAAACAGTGCCAGCAGGACGAGGATGCCGACGCCGAGCAGCGCCGGTAGCAGGCGCGATCCCTGCGACGACGCGCCGCGGCGTCGGGCCGCCCTCGCGCTGTGCTTCACGACGGGTGACGCCGTGGCCTTGCCGGGCACCGAGGCATCGAGATGGTCGGGCAGCTTCAGCAGCACGCGCAGTACGTCGCCGTCCATCAACTGCAGCCGTGGCTGGCGGCGCTGCACGTTGATCGCCTCGGCGCTGAAACGGCCGCGTGTGACGAGGATGCCCTTGGTGGCCGCCTCGTTGAGCATCACGCTGAGCAGCTCGTTGACTTCCTGCACCTCGACTTCGAGGGCGTCCCAGTGTTTGCACTGCAGGATGATGGACTCGTTGCCCCGGCTCAGGCGCAGGTCGACGCCGTCGGCGAGCGTCTTCAGGGAGCGGGCAGGGGTGTGGTGTTCCACACGGTAACCCTGGGCGCGGTAATGCTCGGCAAGGAGGTGCTCGAAGTCTTGCCAGGACAGGCGCGCGAGCGCGTCTGTTCCACCAGCGGAAGTCGGTCGAGCGGAAAACATCGTGGGCGAGGTCCTGCCAGGGATCAGACCGGCATCATAACCGCTCGCGCGGTCGGGTCGAAAAGGATATCGGCGTCACGTAACGGTGCTTTAGCGGGCCCGATGAGCCCCTTCACCCGCCCGACCGGTTGCCGCTGCGCCTGGCAGCCGGTAGATTGGGAAGGTTGTCTTGGGGGAAAACAGGGGTTTGAGCACGTGATGAAGTTCGTTGTAACCAAGTGCGCGGTGGTCGTCACCGCGGCAATGATGCTGTCCGCCTGCGGCGGCAAGGCCATGATCGAAAGCGACATGAGCCGCACGGTGGCCGCCAGCCCGGCCTCGCCCTGGCTCACGGTCGAGAACAAGGGCGACAGCGTGATCGGTGTCGGTGGTCTGCCCGGCTCGGCCAAGGTGCAGGTGACGCCGGATATCGCTTCCGCTGTCGAGGCAGTGCTGCGCAGCTCGCTGCAGCCGAAATACTTCACCGACCTGATCATCGGCTGCCGTGGCCTGCAGCAGAACACCGCGGTACGCACGCCGGACGGCGAGCCCTCGGTGGTGACCATGGATCTCACCGTGAACTGTCGCATCGTCGCCCGCGGGATCGTCGCCTCGAAGGCGTACCACGTCAGTCAGACCGCCCCCGTGCTGTCCGATCCGCCGCGGTTGGACACGATCGTGCCGGCGCTGATCACCGGTGCCTCCACCCAGCTGGCCGACCAGCTCTGGGCGGACGTGGTCGCGACGGGCGTCCGCCGCTGATCCTCCAGGCGGCGCTCAGGCTTCGGCCGGCGCCGCCGTTCGCAGCGCGTCGCGGCAGGCGATCAGCTGCGCCTGGGTGAATGCCTGGCCCGGGCTCGCCAGCAGGGCGGAGTCCGGGTCGGCCAGGCCCTGTTCGATCAGCACATCGAGCATCGCGACGCGGCTTGCGGCAAGCAGGGCGCGCCCCAGCGGCGTGCGCGCACCGGCGTCGGCGGGATCCGCGCGCTCGGCCAGTGCCTGGACCACACGCGAGGGAAACGCCCAGTGACGCGCCGCGTGCAGTGACAGCCGCTCGATCTGTTGGGCCAGTGCGACGACCAGGGGGCGGCTGAAGGCCGTCGCGCGGGTGTCGTTCTGTTCTTCCAGTTCGAGCAGGATGGTCTGCGCCCCGGTCTGGCTGATCAGGCCGGCCAGAAAGGCTTCGAACGGGTCGCATACGTCGCGGCCCAGGTAGATGCACGCGCGGGCACAGCGCTCGGCGTGCTCCCACAGGCGCTCGCCGGCGTGCTGGCTGGCGCCGCCCATGTTGGTACGCAGGATGGGACGCATCACCAGTTGCATCACCACGCGACGCAGGCCGTCCTGGCCGAGCAGGGTGATCGCCTGCGGCAGACCGGTCACCGGGCGCGCGGTCTTGAAGAAGGCGCTGTTCGCCACGCGCACGATCTCGCCCACCAGCACGGTGTCGCGGGCGATCAGTTCGGCGAGCGCGTGGCTGTCCGTGTCGTCGTTGCGCAAAGAGCGCATGAGTTGGGGCACGACCGAAGGCAGCCGGGGCAAGGAGCCGACGTCGAAGCGCTCGCCGCCGAAGGCATCGCGCACGCGGCGCAGCACGCTTTGCTCGGCCGGCGAGAAGGCGGCGTCGTCCGATGGCGCGAGACCAAGTATCAGGCGATAGAAGCGGTCCTCGATTTCTTCCGCGGCCAGCGCGCTCACCGGTGCTTCCACCACGGCCGCGTCGATCGCCACCGGCGTGGTGGCCACGACAGGGCGCACGGGCACGACGGCGCGGGCGGGAGGCGCGCTGCCGCCGAACAACTTCCTGAAGAACCGGCCGATCACGCGGGTGTCTCGATAGGGGGAGGCCGCGCCAGTATAAGCCCCGGCCTGGCCGGAAACACTTGGCGGCCCATGCGCCGGCGAGGTTAGGATTGACCCATGGACCCTATGCCCCTCAGCAGGATCGCCTTGCCCCCCGGTGGTTGGCCCAGCGTGCTCGACTTCCTCTGCGAGCGCTTCCCCGCGATCGGCCGCGACGCCTGGGAGGACCGCATGGAGCGCGGGCTCGTCGAGACGGACGGCCACGCGGTGCACCGCCTCACCCCCTACCGGCCGGGCGACGTGGTCGTCTACCGGCGCGAGGTGGCTAACGAGCCACGGATTCCTTTCGAGGAAACCATCGTCTATCAGGACGACGATCTGGTCGTGGCCGACAAGCCGCACTTCCTGCCGGTGATGCCGGCCGGGCGCCATGTGGAGGAGACCTTGTCGGTGCGCCTGGTGCGTCGCCTGGGCAATCCGGACCTCGTCGCCCTGCACCGGCTCGATCGCAGCACGGCCGGCCTCGTGGTGTTCTCGGCACGGCCGTCCAGCCGCGACGCGTATACGCGCCTGTTCCGCGAGCGCGCCATCGCCAAGACCTATGAAGCGTTGGCGGCGCCGCTCCCCGGGCATGCCTTCCCGCTGACCCGCTGCAGCCGCATCGAACGCGGCGAGCCCTTTTTCCGTTCGCGTGAGGTGCATGGCCCGGCGAATGCCACGACACACGTGGATGTGATCGAGCGCGGCCAGGACGTCTGGCGTTATCGCCTCGAGCCGGTCACCGGGCGCAAGCATCAGCTGCGCGTGCACATGGACGGACTCGGTGCGCCGATCCTGGGCGATCCACTCTATCCCGTGCTGCGCGAGGAGGCCGCCGATTTCAGCGAGCCGCTCCAGCTGCTCGCGCGCGAGCTCTCCTTCATCGATCCCTTCAGCGGCGACGAACGGCGCTTCCTAAGTTTACGTTCACTCGACCTTTGATCCTTGCGGGCGCAGACTATGCGCTCCCCCGCAAACCCTCCCCGGATGACTCCCGCCCCTGGCTTCCGCACCGTAGCCCTGATCATCGCGAGCGCGATGTTCATGGAGCAGCTGGACGGCACCATCCTGGCGACGGCCTTGCCTTCCATGGCGGAGTCGTTCGACGTATCGCCGCTGCACATGAGCGTGGCGCTCACCTCGTACATGCTCAGCCTGGCCGTGTTCATTCCCGCCAGCGGCGCCATCGCCGATCGCTACGGTTCGCGCAACGTCTTCCGCTCGGCCATCCTGCTTTTCACCATCGGCTCGATCCTCTGCGGCCTCTCCGGCAACCTGCCGTTGCTGGTGCTCTCGCGCCTGCTGCAAGGCATGGGCGGGGCGATGATGGTGCCGGTCGGACGCCTGGTGCTGTTGCGTTCCGTGCCGAAGTCCGAGCTGGTCAGTGCGATGTCGTGGCTGCTGGTGCCCGCGCTGATCGGCCCGGTGATCGGGCCGCCGCTGGGTGGCTTCATCGTCACCTGGGCGTCGTGGCGGTGGATCTTCTACATCAACGTGCCGATCGGTATCGCCGGCATGTGGCTGGCGACGAAGTACGTGCCCGACGTGCGTATCGCGGAGCGGCAACGCTTCGATCGCGTCGGCTTCGTGCTTTCCGGGATATCGCTGTCGTGTCTGGTGTTCGGGCTGGAGATGGCCAGTCGCGGTGGTACGGCAGGGTCCGGCTCGGCCGGCCTGATCCTTGGCGGCCTGACCGTCGGCGCGGTGTACGTGTGGCATTCGAAACGCGTGGCCAATCCCATCCTCGATCTCTCGTTGATGCGCTTCACCACGTTTCGTCTTTCGGTGATCGCCGGTTCGCTCACGCGCATCACGGCCGGTTCGGTGCCCTTCCTGCTGCCGTTGATGATGCAGATCGGTTTCGGCTTCTCCGCCGCGCACAGTGGCGTGGTGACCTTCGTATCCGCGCTCGGCGCCATGCTGATGAAGGCCACCGCCGCACCCGTGCTGCGCAAGTGGGGGTTCCGCGCCACCCTGGTCTGGAACGGCGTGCTGTCGATGGTCTGCGTCGCCTTGTGCGCGGCCTTCCGGCCCGACTGGCCGCTGTGGACGATCTACACCGTCCTCCTGCTCAGCGGCTTCTTCCAGTCGCTGCAGTTCAGCGCGTACAACACGGTGGCCTACGCGGACGTGCCTAGCGAGCGCTTCTCCAGTGCGACGAGCTTCTATACGACGTTCCAGCAGCTGATGCTGTCGCTCGGCATCTGCGTGGCCGCCGCGGCACTGCACGTGTCGGTCACGTGGAACGGGCACGAGCATGCGCAGCTACCGGATTTCAGCGTGGCGTTTATCGTGGTGACGCTGGTGTCGCTGATCGCGGCGCCGGTATGTCTGTTGTTGCCGCGCAATGCCGGGGCGGAGATGAGCGGGCATCGCGAGCGGTAGGGCAGGTGCATGCGGTAGGGCAGGTGCATGCGGTAGGACGGGTACATGTAGTGGGAGATGGGGTTCTCCTGGGAGGTGGGCTTCTTGTGGGAGGTGGGTTTCTCCTGGGAGATGGGCTTCTTGTGGGAGCCGCTTCAGCGGCGATGCTCTTCCCCGGCAAAAGCTTCGCCGCTGAAGCGGCTCCCACAAAAAAGCAGCTTCCACAAAAAGTGGCTCCCACAAAAAGTGACTCCCGCAAAAAAACAGCTTCCACAAAAAGTGGCCCCCACAAAAAAACAGCCCCCACAAAAAGTGGCCCCCACGGAAAGTAGCCCTACATGGAGCAGGTCAGGGCAGGGCGATGGGGTGGCTCACCCACGAACCGACCAGGCCCGGGATCGTCGCCAGGCGCTTGGCCTGCGCGACGAACTGGCGCCGCGGAATCTCCACCGCGCCCATCGACAGCAGGTGATCGTTGGTCACCTGTGCATCGAGGAAGGGAAAGCCCCAGCGGTGCAGCAACTGGCACATGCCGGCCAACGCGACCTTCGAGCCACCGGTGCGTGCCGAGAACATCGATTCGCCGCAGAACAGCCGGCCCACCGCCACGCCATAGATCCCGCCGACCAGCGAGCCGCGGTCCCACACCTCGACGCTGTGCGCATGGCCCTGCCGATGCAACTCTTCGTAGGCGGCAATCATGTCCTCGCCGATCCAGGTGCCGGCAGCACCGCTGCGCGGCGCCGCGCAGGCACGCATGACGCGGGTGAACGACGTATCCGCGGTGAGCCGCCAGTTCGACTTCGACAGCTGCTTGCGCAGGCTCCGGCTGATGTGGACATGGTCGGTGTGGAACACGCAGCGTGGATCGGGCGACCACCACAGGATCGGTTCGTCTTCGTTGAACCACGGGAACACGCCTTGCCCATAGGCGGCCAGAAGACGCTCCGCCGACAGATCGCCGCCCCAGGCGAGCAGGCCGTTGGGCTCGACGAGCGCGTCCTCCGGGTCCGGAAAGAGGCCGGGGCGCAGGGGATTGAGTTGCGGCAGGCGGATCATCGGTCCGCGTACGGCGAATGCGCGAGCAGTTCGTCGCGATAGGCGTCGCGATGCTGCGCCTCCTGCTCGAGCGCAGCCGCCACGGCCCGGCGAAACCCTTCATGGGCGATGTAATGCCGCGAGTGCGTCAGCGTCGGCAGGAAGCCGCGGGCCAGCTTGTGTTCGCCCTGCGCGCCGGGTTCGAAACGCGCGATGCCTTCGCGGATCGCATAGTCGATACCGCGGTAATAGCAGAGTTCGAAATGCAATCCGGAGACTTCCACGCTCGCGCCCCAGTAGCGGCCGTACAACGCATCGCCACCACGCAGGAACAGCGCCATGGCGACGATGTCGCGATCGTCGCGCGCCATCGCCACCTGCACCTTCGGGCCCATCGTGCGGCCGAGATACTGGAAGAAACGTGCGGTGAGCGCGGCGTGGTTGCCCTTCATGTCGAAGGTGAGTTCGTAGAGCGCGTGGATCTGCCGCCACTCGGTGTCGGAGAGTTCGTCGCCGCCGCGCATTTCCATGTGCAGGCCGGAGGCCATCGCATGCGCGCGCTCCTGGCGGATGTTCTTCCGCTTCTTCGCCTTCAACGCTGAGAGGAAGGCGTCGAAGTCGGCGTAGTCGCGGTTATGCCAATGGAACTGGTAGTCGGCGCGCACCAGCCAGCGATCGTCGAAGGCGTCGAGATCGGCATCGGCGAGGAAGTTGGCGTGGATCGAGGAAAGGCCCAGACGGTCCGCTTCGTCCACCAGGGCCGCGGTGAGCCGGTTGCGCAGGATCTCGGCCTCCATGCCATCGCGAACCAGCAGGCGCGGGCCCGGCACGGGCGAGTAGGGCGAGGCGACCAGCAACTTGGGGTAGTACTCGCCGCCGGCGCGTTCCCAGGCCGAGGCCCAGCTCCAGTCGAAGACGAACTCGCCATGCGAGTTGCCCTTGAGGTAGGTGGGCGCGGCGGCGACCAGGCGTTCGTGGCTGTCGAAGATGGCCAGGTGGTACGGCCGCCACCCGTAGTCTTCGCGCAGGCAACCCTTGGCTTCCATGCCGCTGAGGAAGGCGTGCGAGACGAACGGGTTGCCGTCGGGCACAAGCGCGTCCCAGTCGGCGGCAGGAATGCCGCCAAGGCTGTCGAGGAAACGAATGCCGGTCATGCGGCGGTTTCCCCGTGCGCGAGGCGCGGGGCCGGTTCCGGTCAGGTCAACATGTGCTGCTGGTCGAGCCAGCGCTCGGCGTCCAGCGCCGCCATGCAGCCGAAGCCCGCCGAGGTGACCGCCTGGCGGTAGACGTGGTCGGCCACGTCGCCGGCGGCGAACACACCCGGTACCGAGGTGGCGGTAGCCATGCCGTGCAGGCCGGACTGGATCTGGATGTAACCGTCCTTCATCTCGAGCTGGCCTTCGAAGATGCCGGTGGCCGGGGTGTGGCCGATCGCCACGAAGAAGCCCTGGACCTCGAGGTCGCGCTTCACGCCGGAATGGACGTCCTTGACGCGCACGCCGTTGACGCCGGAGTCGTCGCCGAGGATCTCGTCCACCTGGTGGTTCCAGAGCAGCTCGATCTTGCCCGCGGCGACCTTCTCGAACACCTTGTCCTGCATGATCTTTTCGGCGCGGAACTTGTCGCGGCGGTGGACCAGGTAGACCTTGCGGGCGATGTTGGCCAGGTACAGCGCCTCTTCCACGGCGGTATTGCCGCCGCCAACCACGACCACGTCCTGCTCGCGGAAGAAGAAGCCGTCGCAGGTGGCGCAGGCGGAGACGCCGCGGCCCTTGAACTTCTCTTCCGAGGCGATGCCCAGGTACTTGGCGGTGGCGCCGGTGGTGACGATCAGCGCGTCGGCGGTGTACTCGCCGCTGTCGCCCTTCAGGCGGAACGGACGCTGGGCCAGGTCGACGCTGTGGATGTGGTCGAAAACCATCTCGGTTTCGAAGCGCTCGGCGTGCTCGGCCATGCGCCGCATCAATTCAGGACCCTGAACACCCTTTTCGTCGCCCGGCCAGTTATCCACCTCGGTGGTGGTCATGAGCTGGCCACCCTGCGCCAGGCCGGTGATCATCGTCGGCTTGAGGTTGGCGCGCGCCGCGTAGACGGCGGCCGTGTAGCCGGCGGGGCCGGAGCCGAGGATCAGCAGGCGGCTGTGCTTGGGGGTGCTCATGTATAATCCTTGAGGTTTACTGCGGCGTGTTTCGGTCGTACCGCTAGCCTCTTGCGGCAGGATGCTGAAGCCGTGTCGAGGGTTTGCGAGGTGTGTCGACCCGGAAGAATGGGGAAGACCGGGGTGCGATTCAAGACATTGATGCAATGACGGCTGTCGCCTTGTCCCCACGGGGCGGCTTTATTCTCATTCAGGATCCTCCTCAAGATGCGCATTGGTATCCCCTCCGAAACCAAGACCCTCGAAGGCCGCGTGGCCCTCATCCCGGCCGCCGCGGCCGATCTGGTCCGTCGTGGCCACGAAGTCTTCATCCAGTCCGGCGCCGGCACCAAGAGCGGCTACGCGGACGCCGACTACTCGCAGCTGGGTGTGACCGTCGTTCCCGACGCCGCCGCGCTGTATGAGAAGGGCGAACTGATCGTCAAGGTCAAGGAGCCGATCGAGGGCGATCTCAAGCTGCTCAAGAAGCACCACCTGCTGTTCTGCTACCTGCATCTGGCTGCCGAGCCGGCGCTGACCAAGAGCCTGCTGGACATCGGCCTGACCGGTATCGCCTTCGAGTCCGTCGACGAAAACGGCGTGCTGCCGCTGCTGCTGCCGATGTCGGTCATCGCCGGCCGCATCGCCACGCAGATCGGCACCACCCTCCTGCACCAGCCCAACGGCGGCAAGGGCAAGCTGCTCGGCGGCATGGCCTCCACCCCGCGTGGCAAGGTCGTCGTCCTCGGCGCCGGCGCCGCCGGCGGTAACGCCGCCGCCCTGGCCGCGTCGGCCGGTGCCAACGTGGTCGTCTTCGACAAGCGCCAGGATCGCCTCGCCGAAATGATGGCGATGGGCCCGAACGTCACCGCGCTGTACGCGTATGAGTCGTCGGTGGCCGAGGAAGTCCGCAACGCCGACATCGTCGTCGGTGCCGTGCTGATCCCGTCGGCCAAGGCCCCGCGCGTAGTCACCGAAGCCATGGTCAAGACGATGGAGAAGGGCTCGGTGCTCGTCGACATCTCGATCGACCAGGGCGGCTGCTTCGAGACCTCGCGTCCGACCACCTGGAAGGAGCCGACCTACGACGTCCACGGCGTGACGCATTTCTGCGTGACCAACATGCCGGGCGCCGTCCCGCAGACCTCGTCCACCGCCATCTCGGCGGCGATCCTGCCGTACGTGCAGCGCCTGGCCGCCGGCAACGAGTGGCGCGACCACGCGGCACTGGCTGGCGGTATCAACATCGAGGGTGGCAAGGTCGTGCACCCGGCCCTTCAGGGCATGGCATGATGCCGAAAACCGGATCCGAGGTCCTCTGCTAAGTGGCGCGCAGCGCGAAAGTCGTAAAGAAACAGGCAAGGAGCCAGGTCAAGGCCCAGCGTGAGGGCTTGAGCGACGAGCTCAAGCGCCGCCTGCGCGAGGCCGGGGCGTTGCTGCTGTTGCCGCTCGCCCTGTACCTGCTCGTCTGCCTGCTCAGCTACAACGACCAGGACCCGAGCTGGGGCCACATGGGCATTGCCGAGCGGGCCACCAATTTCGGTGGCTCGGTCGGGGCGAACATCGCCAACCTGCTCAGGTACATCTTCGGCCTGGTTTCCTACTGCTTTCCGCTGCTCCTGCTGGCCCTGGGCATACAGGTACTCCGCGCGCGCGGCGAGAGACTCGTCGCGCCGTGGGAGCCCTCCCTGCGCCTGATCGGTTTCGTGTTCTTCTTCATCACCGGCCCCGCGCTGGTGTACCTGAACGTCGATTCGCCCGTCCTGCCCGAAGGCCCGGGCGGTATCGTCGGCAAGTGGGTGGGTCACGGCCTGCACAGCGCCTTTGGCGACAAGGGCGCACCGCTGCTGCTGCTCGCCGTCTTCCTTATCGCCGTCACCCTCGCCACCGGCCTGTCCTGGTTCAAGCTCATGGACGTGACCGGGCAGGGCGTCGTGCGTATCGGCGGCTGGTTCGGCGGCAAGATGCGTCGCGCGCCGGAAGTGATGGCCGCACGCAACGCCCGCGCCGAGCGCGAGGTGGTCAAGAAGGCCGAGGCGATCAAGCAAGCCCGGCGCGAGCCCGTGCGCATCGAGACCCCGGTGCCTATGGTGGTCAAGAGCGATCGCGCCTCCCGCGAAAACCAGATTCCCCTGTTTACCGGCGCATCGATGGATGGCGAAGTTCCGCCGCTGTCGCTGCTCGACGAAGCACCGCCGCAAGGCCCGGGCTACTCCGAGGAAACCCTCGAGGTGCTCTCGCGCCAGGTGGAGCTGAAGCTCAAGGATTTCCGCATCGAGGCCCGTGTCATGGGCGTCTATCCGGGTCCGGTGATTACCCGTTTCGAATTGGAACCCGCCGCCGGCGTGCGCGGCAGCCAGGTATCCAGCCTCGACAAGGACATCGCGCGCGGCCTCTCCGTGGTCAGCGTGCGCGTGGTGGACGTGATTCCCGGCAAGAACGTCATCGGCCTGGAAATCCCCAACACCAAGAAGCAGATCGTCTACCTCTCCGAGATCCTGCGTTCGGAGAAGTACGACCAGATGAAGTCGCCGCTGGCGCTGGCGCTGGGCAAGGACATCGGCGGCAAGGCCGTCGTTACCGACCTGGCCAAGATGCCCCATCTGCTCGTCGCCGGTACCACCGGCTCGGGTAAGTCGGTGGCCGTGAACGCCATGGTACTGAGCCTGCTGTACAAGGCCAGCCCGAAAGACGTGCGCATGATCATGATCGACCCGAAGATGCTGGAGCTCTCGGTCTACGAGGGCATTCCGCATCTGCTGGCGCCGGTCGTCACGGATATGAAGGAAGCCGCCAACGCCCTGCGCTGGTGCGTGGCCGAGATGGAACGCCGCTACAAGCTCATGGCCGCGGTGGGCGTGCGCAACCTCGGTGGCTTCAACAAGAAGGTGAAGGACGCCGAAAACAGCGGCCAGCCGCTGCTCGATCCGCTGTTCCGCGCCAACCCGGACATGCCGGGCATGGTCGCCGAACCGCTCGAGCCGCTGCCGCACATCGTCATCATCATCGACGAATTCGCCGACATGATGATGATCGTCGGCAAGAAGGTCGAAGAACTCATCGCCCGCCTGGCGCAGAAGGCGCGCGCCGCTGGCGTGCACCTCATCCTCGCTACGCAGCGTCCATCGGTGGATGTCATCACCGGCCTGATCAAGGCGAACATCCCCACGCGCATCGCGTTCCAGGTGTCGTCCAAGATCGACTCGAGGACTATCCTCGACCAGTCCGGTGCGGAAGCCTTGCTCGGCCACGGCGACATGCTTTACCTGCCGCCCGGCACGGCCACGCCCGAGCGCGTACATGGCGCCTTCGTCGACGATCACGAAGTGCATAACGTGGTCGAGTGGCTGCGCGCGCAGGGTGCGCCGAACTACATTTCCGGCGTGCTGGAAGAAGTGCAGTCGACCTCCGACGGCAAGATCATCAACGACTCCGGCCTGCCGCAGGACGCCGAAGGCGATGGCGACAGCGACAACGCGCTCTACGACCGCGCCGTGCGCGTGGTCACCGAGACGCGTCGCGCTTCCATCTCCGGCGTGCAGCGCCACCTGCGCATCGGCTACAACCGCGCCGCCCGCCTCGTCGAACAGATGGAGCAGGACGGCATCGTCAGCGCGCCGCAGCACAATGGCAACCGCGAAGTGCTCGCGCCGCCGCCTCCGAAGGACTGATTCGCCATGAACGCCATGAAGCCGGGCGCGCTACGCCAGCGCCCCTGGGGCTTGCTCGTTACCGGTGACCTTGCGCCGACGGCCGAGGTACGGGACGAGGTCGAGAGCATTTTCGAACTCAATCCCTCCATTCCCGGTCTGGAGTTGCGCGCCGAGGACGGCCGCGCCTGCTTCGTCACCCGCGACTACCCGACCGGCCACACCGCCGGCGTCGACGACGCGCTGGAAGTGATCTTCGCTGAACAGGAAGAGATCGCCGAAATCGTGGTGCTCGGCCAGGAGGCCCGCCCGGTGCATAACGCCACGCGTGCCGCGCCGTTCTGGCATCGTGACGGCAAGGCTATCGCCGATATCAGCGAGAAGATGGAGGCGGGCGAGATCAGCCCGTCCGAAGCCATCGACATGCTTAAGTCGCTGTTCGAAACCGATCGCTGACAATCGCGCCGACCCCAACGGATACCTCCCGATGAAACGCTTCCTGCTTGCCGCGACGCTGTCCCTTCTCAGCCTGCCGACCTTCGCCGCCGCCGGTCCGGCGCGCGAGCGGCTGGATGCCTTTTCCAAGGGTCTGCACTCGATCACCGGGCGTTTCAGCCAGACCATGTCCAACGCCAACGGCGATCCAGGCAAGACCAGCACCGGCACGATGGCGCTCGAAGCGCCGCGTCAGTTCCGTTGGGAAACGCTCACCCCGTACAAGCAGACCATCGTCGCCGACGGCAGCCGCGTGTGGCTGTACGACCCGGATCTCGAACAGGTCACCGTGCGCAAGCAGAGCAGCGAGGAAGCCCAGAGCCCGCTGACCGTGCTGACCGACCTGACCCAGATGGACAAGGACTTCAAGGTCACCGAGAAGGGCGAGCACGATGGCCTGGTCTGGCTGCGCCTGCAGTCCACCGGCAAGGACCCGCAGTTCGATTTCGCGGACCTCGGTTTCGACGTGGGTGGGCTGGCGCAGATGGTGTTCAAGGATCAGCTTGGTAACACCACGAAGATCCAGTTCGCCGGCTGGCAGAAGAATGCCCCGGTCGCGCCCGGCACGTTCGACTTCGTGCCGCCGCAGGGTACCGACGTGATCGGTGACGCCCCCGTCCTGCAGACCCAGCCCGTCAAATAAGCGGTAAGCCGATAAGCGGTAAGCCGATTCGTCGGCGACGTGTGGGAGCCGCTTCAGCGGCGATTGGGTGCTTGCAGGAACATCACCTGCGGCCGCAGGAATCGCCGATTCATCGGCTCCCACATGAATCGCATGGCGCCGCGCAGGGTCGGGCAACCCTGCTACAGGTTCGCATTTTCATGCCAGACTCGTCGCACACAGGATGTTCGGGAGTGGGGAAGGCATGATTGTCATCTGGGCCATCATCGGCGCGATTGTCGGGGCGCTGGTCGAGCACGGCTGGGTAGGGGGCGTTTTTGGAGGCGCCGTCGGGTTGCTCTGGGGCCGGATGTCGGGGCTGAAGAGCGATCTCGATGCCGTGCGGAAGCGCCTGGCCGAGTTGGCGCCCGGGGCGGGTGTCGTGGCATCGAAGCCCTTGCAGGATACCCGTGCCGAGTGGCCCGATGCGGCGCCTGTCGCCGGCGCAGCCGGCTCCCACATTGAGTCCGCGGCTGCTCCGATCGCTGGTGCAGCCGGCGCTTTTCCAGTGCCGCCGCCGATGCCGCCGATGCCTTCGGGCTCGGCGGTGTCGCGGCCGCCTGTGGCGCCGATCGCGCCGACTGGACCGTCGTGGATCGAGCGGCTGGCCGATGCGGCCAAGCGCTGGTTCACCGAAGGCAATGTGCCGGTGAAGGTGGGCATGCTGGTGTTGTTCGCCGGCGTCGCCGCGTTCCTGAAGTACGCGTCCGACCAGGGGCTGTTGCGCGTGCCGATTTCCGTGCGCCTGAGTCTTGTCGCGCTGTTCGCGATCGGGGGTGTCGGCTTTGGCTGGTTGCAGCGGGAAAAGCGTCGGGCATTCGCGTTGTCGTTGCAGGGTGGCGCGCTCGGCGTGCTGGTGATGACGGTGTTCGCCGCCTACCGGCTTTACGGCCTGCTGCCGGCGACGGCGACATTCGCCCTGCTTGTCGTTTTCGTCGCGGGCCTCGGCGTGCTGGCCGTGTTGCAGGATGCGCTGGCGCTTGCCGTGCTGGGCCTGATCGCCGGCTTTGCGGCACCGATCATCGCGTCGACAGGGCAGGGGAATCACGTCGCGTTGTTTTCGTACTATGCCGTCCTCAACCTCGGCATCCTCGGCATCGCCTGGAAGAAGGCGTGGCGCGTGCTCAACGTGCTCGGCTTCATCGCGACCTTCGGGGTGGGAACGTTGTGGGGCGTACTGAGTTATCGGCCGACATGGTTTGCCAGTACCGAGCCGTTCCTGATCCTGCACTTCCTGTTGTATCTCGCCGTGCCCTGGCTGCACGTGCTGCGCTCGCCGAAGCGCGAGCGGGCGATCCTCGACGGTTGCCTGATGTTCGGCAATCCCATTGCGAGCCTGTTGCTGCAAGGTGCCTTGCTCGACTGGGAGCCGATGCCGCTGGCGATCTCCGCACTCGTCGCCGCGGCGATCTACGTCGCCATCGCGTTCGCGATTCGCAAGCGCGACGACATGGGCCTGCTCCGTGAAACCTGGGCCGTACTGGCGGTGGCTTTCGCGACGATCGCCGTGCCGCTTGCACTCAGTGCCAGTGTCACCGCGAGCGTGTTCGCGCTCGAAGGTGCCGGCTTGATCTGGCTGGGCTTTCGCCAGGCACGACGCCTGCCGCGCTGGTCTGGCGTGTTCCTGCAACTGGCCGCTGGCGCGGCGTGGATTGTCGCGACGCTGTTCAGCCACCACTACAACGATACGCCTGTCCTCAACGCCGCCTTCATCGGCAGCCTGCTGCTGGTGATCGGTGCGAGCGTGGGCGTGTGGCAGTTCGACCGGCATGGCACGTCGCGCGGCGTGTCGGGTCTGGCGCGCGTGGGCCTTCTGGTCTGGGCGGTGATCTGGTGGCTGGCCACCTTCGCCAATGAGATCGATACCTTCGTGTTCGACCGCCCGCTGGCGTTCGGCGACTGGCTGGCCGTGCTTGCGGTCACCGCGTGGTTGCTCGCCGAGGCATGCAAGCGCGTACGCAAGCTCGATCTCGGCGTTGTGCTCGCCTTCGCCGCGCCGCTGTTCCTGTTGGCGGGCATGGCGGTGGCACTCTCGGCCGCCGAAGAGGATATCCAGCCGCTCGCCGGTTGGCCGCTCGCGGGTATCGCGGTGATGCTGGCGACCGGCTGGTTCACCCTGCGTGCGCTGGCGGGACATCGCGTGGCGGCGATCCTTGCCGCGACGATCGGCTGGGTGCGCTGGCTCGCCATCGGCACGGCCGCTATCGTGCTGGCCTTCGACGTCGTGACCACCCTGGGGCAGGGCTGGCATGTGCTCGCCGCGGCCATGCCGACGCTGCTGCTCACCGCGTTGGTGTTGTGGCGGCCCCGTGTCGTCGCCGCGCCGCTCACCGTGCATGCCGAAGCGATTCGCCGTGCCGTGGGTGCCTGCGCCGCGCTGGCCTTGTTCTTTGCCGGACTCACCGCGCTGGGCACGGCCGGTGCATCGCATCCGCTGGTCTTCATTCCCGTACTCAATCCGGTCGACCTGCTGCTTGTCGCCGTGCTCCTGCTCACGGCACGCGGCATTTCGGATGCGACGATGCCTGCCGGCGTGCGTCGCCTCCGGCCTGCCGTGCTCGCCGTGATGTTCTTCATCATCGCGACCAGCATGACGCTGCGCTCCGTGCACCACCTTGGCGGCGTGCCCTGGGATAACGCCATGCCAGGCTCGAGTCTCGCCGAGCTGTCGCTCACCGTGGTCTGGAGCATCATCGGGGTCGTCGCCTGGGTGATGGGATCGAAGCGTGGACAGCGCCTGTTGTGGATGGCCGGCGCCGGAACCATGGCGCTCGTGCTTGCCAAGCTGCTGCTGGTGGATCGTGGGCATCTGGGCAACCTGTTCGGGATCGCCTCGTTCATCGCCTATGGCCTGCTTTGCACCGTCATCGGTTACCTCGCCCCCGCGCCACCGCGGCAACCCACCGAATCCGATCCGGAGTCTTCGCATGCGTCCTGACGTTCGCCGTGGTTTGTTGGCCCTCGCCCTCGTCGCGTCCTGCGCCCATGCCGCCGTGCCCGCCGAGCGGTTCGCCACCGAGTATCCGATCGCAGCGGCGCCGGGTGCGCCGGCTTATGTCGTGTCGCTGCCGCAGGACGCGTATACCTGGAGCCGGCCCGACACGGCTCTGGGCGATATCGTGGTCGTCGACGCCACCGGCCAACAGGTGCCTTCGGGCGTCTACCAGCCGCCGCAATCCGTCTCGCGCCCGGTGACCTTGACGCTGCCGTTGCTGGCCGTGCCGGCGGCGCAGTCGGGCTCGCCCGGCCCGCGCATCGAGCGCAGCACGAACGGCGACATCGTCATCCAGCCCGGCAACGACAACGCCCCCGGCCCCGTGCATGAGTGGTTGATCGACGCGCGTACGTCGATCAACCTCACGCAGATCACCTTGCCGCCCGCACAGGTCAGCGAAGGTGCGGACGTGCGGCTCGACAACGTGTCGATCGACGTCAGCGACGATCTGCAAACCTGGACGAGCCTGATCCGGCAGGCCACGATCTTGTCGAGGGGACACGGCGGCGACACGCCGGATGTCACCACGGTGAAACTCGAGGGCGGCAGCGGCCGTTACTTCCGCGTGCGTATCGTCAGCGGCAGCGTGCACTGGGCCACGGAAGGCGAAGCCACCGCGATCCTTGCCGGGCGCCTGGAAGAAAAACTCAGCGCCGACGAAGCCCCGCGCCAGTGGCTGGACGTGCAGCCAAGCAACACGCGATCCAGCGGGCAGGGCGTCGACTACGACTACACGCTTGCCGCCGCGCTGCCGATCGACGCCTTGCGTCTCACGCGTGGCCACGATGCCGTCGCGCGCGTCGATGCGATGGCTCTCGATGGCGAGCATCTGGGCGAATCGCTCGGCACGCTCGTCGTCACCGCCGGGCAGGGCGATGGCAGTACGACGCTTGAGATCCCGGCGGGTCGCCGCGATGCCCTGCGCCTGCACTCGGCCACGCCGTTGCGCGACCCGCCGCGTCTCGCGCTGGGATGGGTGCCGGACCGCTTCGTCTTCGTTCCGGAGGGCCAGGCGCCTTACCGGCTGCTCGTCGGCAGCCGCATCGCCCGTCGCCCGGCCTGGCCGATCGGCGACGCGCTCGCGGGCCTGCGCAAGCAGCAGCCGGAGGGCTGGCGGCCTGTCGAGGCGACGGTCGGCCCAGGCGAGCGCATGGCCGGCGAGGACGCCCTGGCGGCGCCGGAGGCGCCGTTCGACTGGACCCGCGTCATGCTCTGGGTCGTGCTCGGCGCGGGCGTGCTGGTCGTCGTCGGGATGGCCGCCAGCCTGCTGCGCAAGCCGCCCAGCGGGCCGCGTGAAGAGCCTTGAGCCCGCCTTTACGGTGAACGCGCGATACTAGGCGTTCACCCTCGGCACCGAGTCCCATGTCTTTCCAGTCCCCCGGCCTTTTCGCCGAACCCGAAGCCCTCAAGCCCCTGGCGGAGCGCATGCGTCCGCGCAGCCTCGACGAGATCGTCGGGCAGCAGCGCGTGGCCGGCGAAGGCAAGCCGCTTCGCCGTGCGCTGGAAGCGGGCAAGGTGCATTCGATGATCCTGTGGGGGCCGCCGGGCTGTGGCAAGACCACGCTGGCCCTGCTGGTGGCGCGTTATGCGGACGCGGACTTCCGCGCGATTTCCGCGGTGATGAGTGGCCTGCCGGACGTGCGCAAGGCGCTGGCCGAAGCCGAAGGCAACTTCGCGCAGGGGCGCCGCACCGTGCTCTTCGTCGACGAGGTGCATCGTTTCAACAAGGCGCAGCAGGATGCCTTCCTGCCGCATATCGAACGCGGCGTCATCATCTTCGTCGGCGCGACCACGGAGAACCCGTCGTTCGAGCTCAACTCGGCCTTGCTGTCACGCTGCCGCGTGCACGTGCTGGATCCGGTCGGCCCGGACGATATCGTCGCCGCGCTGCGTCGTGCGCTTGCCGATAGCGAACGCGGCCTGGGCGACCTCGACCTCACCGTGGAAGAGGCCTCGCTGCGGCTCATCGCCAGCGCGGCGGACGGCGACGTTCGCCGCGCGCTCACGCTGCTGGAAATCGCCGCCGAGCTGGCCGAGGGGGGGCATATCGACGACGCGACGCTCGAGCAGGTGCTCGCCGATCGCACGCGTCGGTTCGACAAGAGTGGCGAGCAGTTCTACGACCAGATCTCGGCGCTGCATAAATCCGTGCGCTCGTCGGATCCCGATGCCGCCGTCTACTGGCTCACGCGCATGCTCGACGGCGGTTGCGATCCGCTGTATCTCGCGCGGCGCATGACGCGCATGGCGGTGGAAGACGTCGGCCTGGCCGAGCCGCGCGCCTGGCGGATGGCGCTGGATGCGTGGGATACGTACGAGCGCCTGGGCAGCCCCGAGGGCGAACTCGGGCTCGCGCAGCTGGCGATCTGGCTGGCGATCTCGCCCAAGAGCAATGCCGCGTACATGGCCTTCAACAAGGCGAAGGCGACAGTGAAGCAGATGGGCACGCTGGAGGTGCCGATGCACCTGCGCAATGCGCCGACCAAGCTGATGAAAGGCCTCGGCTACGGTAGCGGCTACCAATACGACCACGATGCGGAAGGCGGCGTGGCACTCGATCAGCAATGCCTGCCCGACGAACTCGTGGGCATGACGTTCTACGAGCCGGTGGACCGTGGCCTAGAACTCAAGCTGCGCGAGAAGCTCACCGCGCTGCGCGCCGCCCGCGAAGAAGCTCGCCGCGGCAAGTAGCGGCGTCGCCGTGTCCGTCAGATCGAGCTGCGCTGTCGCGGATGGCTGCTCGCCGGCGCGGCGATCGGCTGGTGGCTTGGCAGGGGCGTGAAGCGGGGCTTCGCAGCGAAGTAGCCTCTTCGGGCGGAGAGACGTACCCTCCAGACACCAGACTTGGGGGGCGACACGCTTTGACACTTTTCGAAAGCCTCCTGCTTCATCGCGCCGGCCTTGATGGACGCCGCTGCTGACCCTCGCCCCTGGCGGTGTGCTGCTGACGGCGTTGCTGGTCGCATGGGCCGGCTGGGCGCTCGCTGGCCTGCCGTTCGCCGCGGCACTCGTTCGGCCGTGGCCGCCCAGCGCGCCGAGCTGGAACGCTGCCGCCTGGCGTTTCAACTGAGCGACGACGACTACAACTTCCTGCTCGAGCAACTGGACTGGCGCGAACCGACCGTGCTCCCGGCCGAGGCTACTCGCATCCGCAGCGGCTAGCCGGAAGACACGCCGCCGAAGTGAGGCGCCGTTCTCAACCAGGCATTCTTCGTCTCGAAAATCAGCATTTGGCCGATACGGCCGGTGGGGTGCGCCGAACTACGGTTCTCGCACCTACCACCGACCGGAGCGTGTCATGCCTGCCGATTATTCGCGTACCAAGCAGCCCATTTATGCAGTCACCGCCGATTACTCGAAGAACACCGGCGCCGTCGAGTACATCGCCCACCTCATCCTGACCAACAACCGGGTCGTCGCGATCGGCAAGGCCATCCAGGGCAGCGGCTCCGGCGCCATCAATCATCCGGACCAGAAATTCTGGCGGGAATCGGCCAAGACGCTCACGGTCGTCCTGGGCAAAGCCACGCCAGCGGCGACGGTCCGGGACATCGTTCGCGTCGAGATCGACTGCACGCTGCTGCCGTGCGAAGGCACGGGTGGCTGTACCACGTCCGTTTCCGCGTTGATGAAGGCCGTGGGCTATGACGGTCTATCCGTCCGCGTGTTCTCTCATCGCAACGAATCGGCCCCGCGCCCCGGCTACCTGCCTTCGCGCTACTACGACTTCACCGTCGGTGCCCGCAACGAGGTGCTGCAGGCCGCCCGTGTCGACACCGGCGGCTGGAGCTGGGCGGCGTAACCCATTCCATCGAGGAGCACAAAAATGGCAAAGACTCTCATCACCTGGCCCCATGGTTCCACCGACGGCGAGCGCGAAGCGAAGCGGTTGCAGGCGCTTTATCCCGCCGCATCCAACTGGGTGGACGGCTCGTCGCTCGCCGGTGTGACATCGAAAGATTTTTCGTTGTTGATCGTCGTCGGTCACCGCGAGGAGATAGAAGCGGTCGACACACTCAAGGCCCTGGCCGCATGCGTGACCCAGCTCGGCATCAAGTGGGTCGTCATGGCCAACTGCAACAGCGCCCAGACCCGGACCGGCGGCACGCTCAGCGACTTCAACGAACTGTGGGCGCCCGGGCAGCGCCTGGCCAACGACACCGGCGCCCGCGTGGCGGCGACCAAGCGCGTGCTCCTCTTCGATGAAGTGGGCAAGGGCACCGCGTTCAAGGCCGATGCGACGCACGGCATCGTTCCGACCAATCCGTCGGGGAGCGACCTCTGGAAGGAATTCACCAAGCAAGACGACGTGGACGAGATCACCGAAGGTGTGAGCCGTCTCTGAGGGGGGACGCACGCGCGCGTAACGGTCGCCGGGAGAGCCCGGCGACCGTCCATCCGGCAGGGGAGCTGGCAGAGGGACTTTAAGGGGGTCCAGGATGTCTTCGCATGACCACACCACCGCCCCTTGTGGCGGTGTTTTCCGTTATGACCGCGTGCCGGCGATGCGGCGGTGTACGTTGTGATGCCGGTGACCGTGTTGCTTGCCGACGAGCAGGCACTGCTGCGCGAAGGCGTGGCATCGCTGCTGGCCGCGCTGCCACGCTTCGAGGTGATCGGCAGCACCGCCGACGGACGCGACTGCGTGCGCAGCGCGCTGCGCTGCCAGCCGGGCCTGATCGTGTTCGACTGCGCCATGCGCGGTCTGAGTGGCCTGGAGGTCATCCGACGCATCGCGCCGCGATGTCCACGCACGCGGCTGCTGTGTCTGTCTTCCTATGACGACTCGCGCTGGGTGCGCGCCGCCTTCGACGCCGGCGCGCACGGCTACGTGCTCAAGCGCGATGGCTTCGACGTGCTGCACGAGGCGATCGACAGTGTCATGCGCTCGCGCTTCTTCATCAGCCCCGATATCGCCCATTTATTGGTCGACGGCATGCGCCGGAGCAGCAGCCCCTCGTTCGCACCGCGGGAACCGCTGAGCCCACGGGAGCGGGAAATCACCCAGCTGTTCGCCGAAGGGCTCAGCGCGCGTGACATCGCGGAGCGGCTTCATGTGAGCGTGAAGACCGTCGGCACACACCGCGAACACATCATGGCTAAGCTCGGTATCCATGGCATTGCGCAGCTCACGCGCTACGCCCTGCGCGAAGGCCTCACTGCCCTCGAACCGTGACACGCGAACCGTGATGTCCTGCGATCAGGATTCGTACGCGCGTAAATCAGGCATCTCCCGATGCCGCAGCTTCCGGCGTGAACGGATAGTGATCCCACCAGGGCACACAACGCGCATCGGGAGATCAACTCATGGCCGACTTCACCAGCTTCTTTCCCACGTTGCTCAAGCACGAGGGCGGGTTCGTCAACGACCCCGCCGACCCGGGTGGCGCAACCAACAAGGGGGTCACCTTTGGCACGTTCCAGCAGTGCGCGCAGCGCCTGTTGAACATCCCGCCGACACTCGACAACCTGCGTGCGCTGACCGATGCACAGGCCGGCATCATCTACAAGGCGTTGTACTGGGACAAGGTACACGGCGACGAGATCGCCTTGCAGCCGCTGGCGAACATCGTGTTCGACTTCCAGGTGAACGCGGGCGCCAACGCGTCGAAGCTGCTGCAACGGGTGTTGAACACGCTCGGTGCCAAACCGCCTCTGAGCGTGGATGGCGCGATCGGCGCAGGCACGATGGCCACCCTGGCAAAAGCCGATTCGGTCGCCGTCTACACCGCCTATAAGCAGGGCCGCAAGGATTACTACAACGACCTGGTCACCCAGCGCCCGTCGCTGGGCAAGTTCCTCAAGGGCTGGCTGGCCCGCGTGGATTCCTTCCCCGACCTTGCACCCGCATCGACGGGGGGCCGCTGAGCCATGGCCGCGCAGACCTCACTGAACACCTTGATCGAAGCCATCGCCGGCGCCGTCGTCGATGCGCAGGATCGTATCGAGCAACACCAGATGTCGCACCTGAGCGACTTCTTCGACGAGGACAACCGGCCGAAGAGCGTCGTCATCCGCATGCCATCCCTTCACCCGGACGCCGGCGAAGACGACGAAGACCTCTACCGCGCGCCGATCCTGCCCCTGGTCTCGACCAACGTGCTGCGCATCAAGGACGTCGAGATCACCTTCGATGCCGACATCGGCCTGGTGATCGAAGGTGACGCGCCGGACGACGACGCGACCGCGCAGCCCGGATGGAAAGGCAAGCCGGCATCGACGCGTCCGCACCTGCGCGTGGACCCCGCGGCCGGCGGCAAGGAAGGCAAGAGCGGGGCGGTGCACGTCGTGCTGCGTGTCGAGGGCAGCGAGCCCACCGATGGCGCCGCGCGGCTGATGAACCACCTTTCGCAGACCCAGGGGGTCTTCAAGACGTTCAAGCCGGGCGACTGATCCGTCGATCGCGCTGAACCGCGGTGCGCATCCCGCGCGGCGCGTCAAACACCACAAGGAGTCACATCATGGCTGACGAACTCGTCAACATTTCAAGCCAGTTCAAGGGTCTGCCCATGGGCGACCTGATCGGCTCGCCGCTGACCGCCGCCTGCGAGGCCCAGGTCAAGCTGGCCCAGGCCACCGCGGATTTCATCAAGGTCATCGGCTTCCTGCCGCCGGCCGCGAATGACGCCACCGGCGTAGGCGCCACACGCACCGCGAGCTTCAAGTTCAAGCGTCCCGTGGACGACCCGAACGGCGCTGGCATCGCCGAGGAAGAGGTCGAGCTGGAAGTGCCGCTGCTGGCCATCGTCAAGGTTCCCAACCTGAGTATCACCACGGTGGACATCACCTTCAACATGGAAGTGAAGTCGTCCTTCAGCCAGACCGAGAAGGATTCGAAGAGCGGCTCGTTCGATGCCTCGATGTCGATCGGCTGGGGCATCTTCAAGGCCACGGCGAGGGTCTCCGGTGCGGTGGCTTCGTCGAAGGAAAGCACCCGCGCATCCGACAACTCGGCCAAGTACAACGTTTCGGTTCACGCCGAAGACGGCGGAGCGCCGGAAGGCCTGATGCGTGTGCTGGACATCCTGCAGACCGCTTGCGCGCCGCGCAAGATCGGCGCGCCGGTGCCGGTGACGAATACGCCGGCGGGTGGTGCGTCGGGTAGCGGTGGCGCGGCCAGCGGTGGCGCTGCGTCTGGCGGTACCGGCAATCCCTGAGCGTTGTGATCCATAACGGATCGCGACGCCCGCGAGGTCGTCGCGATCTCTTCCCGGAGAGACAGGATGTTCGACCTGACCGACGTGAAGTTCGTCAAGCGCGTGGTTGTCGGTAGCGACAATCCCAACCAGATGAATAGCGAGGCGAAGATCGAGGAGGCACGCGCCTTGCTCAACCGCTGCCTCAGCGACTCGCCGCGCGGTTCCATCATCGGTGTGGAAAAGAGCTTCACCATCTTGCAGATCGGCGAGCACCAGGTGGTGCTGCAGTGGATCTGCTACCACGTGGGATTCCCACGCAAACCGTCCTGGCTGGTCGGGGAGTAAGACGATGGCCGTCTGCACGTTCGACCAGTTGTTGTACACGTTGCGTGTCTCGGTCGAGGCCGCCAACGAAGCGCTACGCCGACGTCGCGCCGCGCTTGTCGATGCGGGCGATACCGACGCCCAGGCCCTGCACGTGGAGATTCCACGCGATGCCGGACCCGACGCGCCGCTCGAACCCGTGGTGATCCCGCTGCGCGCGTTTCGCGATCCGCGCGTGCCACAGGTGACCGAGTTGTCGGTGGCCTTCGATTGCCGGCTGCGTTACGAACGTGGGCCGCTTGGCGTGGACGAGCTGGTGATCGATATGCGGCCGGCGCGGCGCGTGTGGTTCCGTCGGGCGCGGGTGCATCACATGAGCATCAGCTTTCTTGCCCGTGACGCCTGGCAGCCGCGCATCGTCCTGGACGATCGGCTGGTGAGCGGTCCGGTCGTGGCGGGGACGGGCTGATGGAGAAGTTGTCGGGGATGAAGGTGTCGCCGGAGTGGGCGAGGGCACTGGTGGCCTGCGTGGATGAGGTGCCCGTGCGGGCGCGCGATCCGCGTCGGGCGTGGGTCTGGGGAGTGGTGGTGGTTTTGTTGGCGATTGCCGGGGGTGCCGGCGTGGCGGTGTGGTTTGGCCGGTAGGGCGGGCTGTGCCTTCTTTTTGGATTGAGGAGAAACGTATGGTTGTGAACATTGGAAGAGCATCGCCGCTGAAGCGGCTCCCACATCGGGCAATGGTGCTTGTCGCGGTTCTGCTACTGCCGGGGCTGGCGTTGGCGGCGCAGCCGCGAGGCGTGTGGACGGGACTGGTGCAGCAGGCCAACACGGACGTGGCGGCGGACGCGACATTCCAGGGCGACGCGGTGAACGTGCATTTCGGCGAGCACTTCTCGTGCGCCGTGCCGGCGAAGTTCCTGAAGGATACCGGGGCCGCATCGGTCTATCGCTTCGGCGTTTCGACCAACGGCGGGAAATTCTGCCAGGACCTGCAGGGCCGCGATGTGACGTTCACGCCGGGTGCGGATGGACGCCTGGCTATCGATTTCCCATCGTCGAAGACCACCTGGCACGGTGAACTCAAGTCGTCGCCGGCGGCGACGCCCCAACCCTGAGCGAGGTCACCCTCATGGACACCATGCTGCTCTTCACCCGCTTCTGGCTGCTGTTGGCGGCGGTGGGTGGCGCCATCCTTCCGGTGGCGCTGGGTAACGAGGCTTCGCGCAAACGTGCCGTCGCGCAGGTGGTGTGCGGGGCGATGATGGCCGTCTTCCTCGCCCCCATGCTGGAACGGCGTTTCCTCCCGGATTCGCCGGCCGAGATCCAGGCCGGCGTCTCCTTCCTGGTCGGCTGTTTCGGGCTGCGGCTGACGATGATCGTCCAGCGGCTCATCGACTCGCGCGGCGAGACGCTGGCCAATCGAGTCATCGACCGTATCGCCGGAGGCGGCAACCCATGAACGATGGTCTTTTTTATCTCTACGCCGACCTCTCATGCAGCCTGGTGATGATGGTATGCGGTTGTTGGCTGCTGACCGACCGCCGCCTCGGCCGCCTGCTGCGGCTTTGCCACGCGTGCATCGCCGCCGGGGCGCTGGTGAACGTACTGGGCATCGTGGCCGACCGGGTGGGATTTCACGAGATCAGCTATGGGCATGTCTGGCCGGGGGAGGTCATGACCAACCTGGGGATGGCCCTGCTGATGACGAAGTGGATCTGGCGGTCGATGCAGCGGCATCGCGAGGCGTCTGCGTTTCCCATCCCGAAGACCTGAGCGCAAGACGCATCCGGTGTTCTCGCGGTGGGTCAACGCTTACCATACGGGCACATCGGAGACCTCCCAAAGGAATACGTCATGGCACTCAACACGCGCGCGGCGCTCGGCCTGGCCGCGGCGATGCTCGGTTCGGCGGCCGTCTGCCAGGCCGCGGTCGCTGAATTGCCGAAGAGCATCCAGGCGCAGCTCCCTCATGGCTTCGAGGTCATGCAATACGCAGCGGGACCGGACCTCGGAAACAAGCGGCAGAGCTTTCTCGTCGTCGTGCACCACGCCGTCGATACTCGCGAGAACGCATCGCCGCGTCCGCTCCTCATCTTCGAAAGCCAGGACGATGGCGCGTTCAAGCTGACCGCTCGCAACGATGTCGCGGTGCTGCGTGCAGACGAGGGTGGGCAATGCGACCCGTTCGACGAGGATGACGATGGACTGGCCGTCAAAGGGATGTACTTCACTGTGCAGAACGCGGTCTCGTGTGGGTCCCACTGGTCGGACTTCGTCACCTTTCGCTACGACGTGACGGCCGGCAAGTGGTTCTTTCAGAGCGAGATCGTGACGACGTCCTTTCCGTTGGAGGGCAAGCCGGACAAGACCTCGGTCACCCGAGCCAACAAGGCGAAGCCGGTCGCGTTCGCGGACTGGAAGCCCGAGCGTTGATGCGGGCCACCCCGGCAGACCCGCCAGGTTGGGCCTGCCAGACCCGTCCGCGCCCAAATTTGCGATAATCCCCGGCTCGTACACCCTCGGAAGCCCCTCTCATGCTGGATCCCGCCCTCCTGCGCGGCAAGCTCGCCGAAACGGCTGAGCGCCTGCGCGCCGCCCGGAACTTCGACCTCGACGTGGTGACGATCGAGCGCCTCGAATCCGAGCGCAAGGCGCTCTCCACCGAGACCCAGGAGCTGCAGAACCTGCGCAACACCCGGTCCAAGGCCATCGGCCAGGCCAAGGGCAAGGGCGAAAGCGTGGACGCGCTCATGGCCGAGGTCGCCGGCATAGGCGACAAGCTCAAGGCCAACGAGCAGGCGCTCGCCGAGGTCCAGGCCAAGCTGGCGGACATCGCCCTGGGCATTCCGAACCTGCCCGACGCGTCCGTGCCCATCGGCAAGGACGAGAACGACAACGTGGAGATCCTGCGTTGGGGTCACCCGCGTCCGTTCGACTTCCCGGTCAAGGACCACGTGGACCTGGGCGCCCGTCACGGCTGGCTCGACGGCGAGGCCGGCGCCAAGCTCTCCGGCGCACGCTTCACCGTGCTACGCGGCCAGCTCGCGCATCTGCATCGCGCGCTCGCCCAGTTCATGCTGGACCTGCACACCACGCGCCACGGCTACCTCGAGCACAACGTGCCGCTGATCGTGAATGCCGCCGCGATGGAAGGCACCAGCCAGCTGCCCAAGTTCGAAGACGATCTGTTCGGCACCATGGTCGACGAGGTGAAGCGCTACCTCATCCCCACCTCCGAAGTGACGCTGACCAACCTCGTGCGCGAGAGCATCGTCGACGCCGACGAGCTGCCCATGCGCATGACCGCGCATTCCATGTGCTTCCGCGCCGAAGCCGGCAGCTACGGACGCGACACCCGCGGCATGATCCGCCAGCACCAGTTCGAGAAGGTCGAGATGGTGCAGATCGCCACCGCCGAGACCAGCTTCGCCCAGCTCGAGGAAATGGTCGGTCATGCCGAAGCCGTGCTTCAGGCGTTGAAGCTGCCGTACCGCAAGGTGCAGCTGTGCACGGGGGATATGGGCTTCGCCGCGGCCAAGACCTATGACCTCGAGGTTTGGCTGCCCAGCCAGAATACGTATCGGGAGATCAGCAGCTGCTCGAACTGCACGGATTTCCAGGCTCGGCGTATGGCTGCCCGTTGGAGGAATCCCGCGAGCAGCAAGCCGGAGTTGGTGCATACGTTGAATGGGTCGGGGTTGGCTGTGGGTCGGACGCTGGTGGCTGTGATGGAGAACTTCCAGCAGGCGGATGGGTCGATCGAGGTGCCGGAAGTGTTGCGGCCGTATATGGCTGGGATTGAGGCTATTGCCTGATCCCTTGGTACCCGGTCGTCGGGTACAATTGGCGCGCTCGAGGTTTCCTGGGTGCGCCAATGGTTAGAGCCGGGTGGGGTGCAATGCCTTCTCGGTGCGTTTGAAAATACGGAGAGATGGCCGAGTGGTTTAAGGCAGCAGTCTTGAAAACTGCCGTAGGTGTGAGCCTACCGTGGGTTCGAATCCCACTCTCTCCGCCAGTGAACTCGCCTAAGTTGTTGAATTTAAATAACTTATGCGCGAGAAAGAGCGGCTGGTATGCCATTGCGTATGCCAGCCGCTGTTGTTTCTAGTTGTTGGGTATGGGGCGTCATTGCGAGGCAAGCGACGTTCGTGGCGACCACGGCGGCTACGAGCGTGGCTAGAACACGAACACCTTCCGGATGTAGGTGGGCAGATCGGATGCTTCATTCCGAACAATAGCGTCAACGGCGCGATCTATGAGGGTGGCTGTGGAAGTGCGACACGCGGCCCAGCGCCGCGCGCGTTTTGACGCGCATGATGCAGCGGTCGGCCTGGCCCCGGCGCGCCAGAGCACTGCCCAGAAGCGGCCCGGTCGCCGCAAGGGCGGAGAGCCGGGGCTGCGCTTCGCTTGCTCGGCCCTCTTGTCCACCGCTATGGCCATATGCGCCGTGTCAGCGCAGGCAGGCGCAAATAAAACGGTGACCTATTACTACACCGACCCCCAAGGGACTCCGCTTGTCGTGACCGACGCGGCGGGCAATGCCATCCAGCAGAGCGATTTTTCCCCGTACGGCAAGCAAGTGCTAGGTACGGCTGCGAGTGGACCTGGGTTTACGGGTCACGCCAACGACCCTGAAAGCGGCTTGGTGTATATGCAGGCCCGTTATTACGACCCGGACATTGGACGTTTTCTGAGCGTAGACGTTGTCAACGCAAATCCAGGAGACGTGTTTTCGACCAACATGTATCTCTATGTTCGTGCGTCGCCGTCAATGTTGACCGACCCGGATGGCAAGCAAGCGCGCGGTGGCAAGGACATGGAGATATGCGACGGTCCTGTGCCCTGCGATCAGATGACGTCAAGTTCGAGCGGCATGATTAGCGGACAGTACGACAAGATTGCTGATCGGGTCTTCGAGCACAAAACCGCCGATGAGCTCGGAAAAGCTGCTGCGTCAGAAATGCCAGAGCAGCTTCGCGCCGCCCTTGCCTACATAATCGGCTCGCCGCAGGGGAGAGCGCTCGTCCTGGCATCGCTGCGGACCGGCGAGAAGATCAGCCTCGTTCAGATGCCCGCTTCAGCGTTGCAGATGCGGTACGAACCGAGCGTGGGGGCTGTTTTTTACACGCTCAATATAGCAGCCTACAAAGCGCGCTATGTAAACAGTCCCTTCAATTCGGAGGTTCGGGATCAGACCCTCGATGTGATTTTGATGCACGAGTTTGCTCATACGTCCTTAGGGCGGGAAGTGTTCGGCATCGAAGCAAAGCCGCATTCGACCAAAGACGAACTTGAGACCGTGCGGAAGGTCGAGAATCCGTACCGGGCGTTTTACGGCGTACCGAAACGCGAAACATATTCCGGTATGCCGGTGGAACACTAACGGAGCTTGAGATGAGCCACGCGCTATTCGCCTTGATGCTCTTGAGCGGCCAGACCGCGACAACGACAGATTGTGGGGCCGTCACGCACAGGGCACAGATAGCCGAGTCCATGCTCAGCGTGAAGAAGGCGGCCTTGGTCGAACCAACGATAGGTGAGTTGCCTACAAAAGAAGGAACGCGCGAGTGCGTTCGCGTCGAGTTCTCTCTGACTCCGTGGGGAACAATATACCGCCTCCGCTTCGCTGAGACGTCTCACAATTACCCGTTCGAGGTGGCCGTGAGGCGTGCCATCGATAAATACGAGTTCCAGGGCTCGTTGTTGGGATTGTTTGATACAAAAACCCTTGTCTTTGAAGGCGTGGACAACAAACGGCCCGAATCCTGGGGTCCGGCATGCGCCAAGTACGACTGCGGCGACCGGCCAGGAAACAAGCCCCGGTAGCGTTCCTATTCGTTGGGAAACAAGTGCGCGATTCATCATAAGTCGTGGTCGAACATTCTCCGCTCTTTGGCGAGCGAGAGAGTCCCGTGAGAGTTTGACGCCGGAGGCAGCGCCTTCAAAAATGACGTCGCACGCTTCTCGGGTAGAGAACATCAATCGAGTCGACAGACGTCGACACAGGGGCAATGGAATGATTTCGAAGATGCAGGGCGCGGAAGAAAGTCGCGTGGGCTCAGTCGCGCAGTGCACCCCGTCCCGCTTGAGCATAATAGCGGTTGTTGCGTTGGTGGCCTGTATGCAGGCGCGCGCGCAAACTGTGTCGCAGCCAGAGGATGAGTACAAGAAGCTAGTCAAGGTTGGCGAGGACATTCAGCCTCTTGGCGAAAATCCGTTCGGCGAACGAATCAACCTATACGACGGGGGCCTCTCTTTCCACCAGGTGGACGTCACGGTTACCGGAAACGGGCCGGCCATCACCGTGGGGCGCGAGCTTGAGCTGCACAACGTCGATGACCGTCCGGATCTTCAGAACCGCGCTTTTGGCGACTGGGACATTGACGTCCCTGTCATTACAACCACGACCGCCAACCAGAACAACGTCCAGGGATGGGTGGTGGGGTCAGAGGACCACCCGAACTGGATTTGCACTTATTTCAGGGAGCCGCCAAGCGTGGCTGCCCCCGGCGGTGATTCTGAGCGCGCGGACTGGGAGCCGAAAACGTGGTGGACGGGGTACCAGCTGCACATTCCCGGCGAAGGAAGCCAAGAGCTGTTGACCCGCAGCGAGTACTTTACGGCATCCCCTGGCATCAACAATCTGGCGTATCCGATTGTCACGAAGCAAAACTGGGCATTGGGTTGCCTTGATGGGCCCGCCGACAAAACCACGACCCAAGGCTTCCTTGCTGTTTCGCCGGATGGCACAAAATACTGGTTCAACCACATCTCGTACCGTTACATGCCAAATATCTACCGGCCGCTGGATTCCGGCCCAGGCCTGCGTTCGGCGTCAACGGACGGCGTTTTCTCACCGATGGCTCTCGACCAGGACATGCTGGCGCGCCGCGAAGGGCGCATGCTGGTGACGCGGATAGAGGACCGTTATGGAAATTCGGTCGAGTATCACTACTCCGGCGATCAGGTGACCGACATCACCGCGAGCGATGGCCGTCACGTCACAATCGCCTATGAGGACGGCTCGCAACGGGTCTCGAGCGTGACCGTACAGGGCGGGGCTTCAGGAACACGCACCTGGTCTTATTCCTACGCCCAGGGGGGGTTCCTCCACGCGTTGACGGCAGTTACGCAACCGGATGGTTCACAGTGGGGGTTCGACCTGGCTTGGGATGTCGCGTCGATCCCCCGAGTAGGGGTGTCTTCGGGTCGGACCGACAACGCACCCGCCGCTCGTTGGCATAGCGTCGCGTTGTCCCTCCGATGGTCTGAGTTCCATATCGCTCTGCAGCGGGATGGGACTTACAGAGCGCTCTGCAGGGCGCGAACGATTACGGTCGCGAAAGATCGGTGTATCACGGAAGAACAATGGATCAGACATACACGGTGCAGTGCGGCAGGCAAGACAGCGCTGAGTCACCCGCCCAGTGATTGAGGCCGACGGTGAGGGCAAGCCGCAACAGGGCAGGGCGACCAGCGCGGCGCCGACAGCGATACCCACGCCCGTCATAGGTATGGCTGGTCAGTCGCGCAGGGTGAGCAAAATGCCGCGTCTGCTAAACACCTCCTGTAACGCATGGGGTGGGTGCATGCAGATGACATGCGTCACCCCCTCGGCATCGGCTGTGTCTGCAATGGCCTCCATGGTGGGAGGCGACACGATGACGGCTGTGACTTTGATCCCCGCCCGCTTGCCCGTCCAGACCAGCGCATCAAGGTCGTCTTGCAGGTCCGGTACCGTTGTCGCATTTGTCGGATTCGGGAGCAGCAAGCCTGCGATGAACACCGAAGCGCGGTCGCTGGCCGCGTGCCCGAACGCCCGCAATACCGCAGTGCCGGCCAAGGGTGTGCAGTCATACAGCACCATGTAGAGCGGGCGGCAAGACCCGCCGGTAGCAAAGCCGGAACGAATGAAAGTTGCATCGATGCTCATCACACGCTCCAAGTGAGCGCTGCCGACAAGTGGCGCGCTACCCAGGCCGCCTTGCAGCGTATGGGTAAGCATCATCAGCCAAGGCGGCGGTTGGGTCAGGAAACAGGCCATCTCCTGTGCGCGGATGGTACCCAGTCCGCAGGTGACCGTGCCGTATAGGTGCATTGCCACCGCCGCGCACGAGGCGCCGCGTTCATGTTTGGGCATGTCATACACGAAGACCGGCGCGGCACGTGGACCCCTTTGGTCTCCACGTACGTTCAAGTCCGGCTTTAGGTGGGTCACCGGTCACTGGGAATTGGAGTAGGCTGGAACGTCAACGCGCGCAGGGACACATTTTACTGAATGGAAATCGAGGCAAGCGAGAAGATCGGTTTTGCCCTGATGCAGCGCGTGCGAAGCGGTGCCGACAGCGCAGTCCTCGCCGAAGAGGTCGTCGGTGTGTGGCGCCAGATCCAGGGCGTGCTGACGCCGATTCTCGGGCGTCGCGGCATGACCGTCTTGTTCAAGCGCGCACTTTCCGTCACGGGGAAAGCCGTCCCCTGGCTCGCCGCTGTCGACGAGCAGTCCATGACCGAGATGGACTTAGATGCCCTCCGGGCTGCCTGTGCAGCCCAGCCAACCAACGTCGTTGTCGACGGCGCACGCGCGTTCTTCAAATCGTTTTACGACCTCCTCAGCAGCTTGATCGGTGCCTCTCTGACCGCACAGCTCCTATCTCCGGTCAGTGTGACCTCCCCTCACGATGCCAGCGAGACCCCAGGCCATGAGCAGTAACGTCAATATCCGCCGTTTGCCGACCGGAGTCGAAGGCCTGGACGATGTCCTCGGCGGTGGCATTCCTGAGTATTCGTTCAACCTCATCGCGGGTGCACCAGGCTGCGGGAAGACCACACTCGCCCACCAGATGATGTTTTCCATGACGACCATGGAGCGCCCGACGCTGTACTTCACCGTGCTCGGCGAGCCGCCGCTGAAGATGCTCCGCTACATGCAGCAGTTTCCATTTTTTGACAAGGCGGTCGTCAGCCAGTCGGTGCGTTTTATCAACCTGACCGACGAAACCCTCGTGGGTGATCTGGACGCCGTGCTGGACCGCATCATCCAGGAAGTCAAAACCCATAATCCCGGCCTGATTTTTGTGGACTCCTTCCGGTCGGTGGCGATGGCCAGCACAGCGCTTGGCAACGCCCAGCACCATCTGCAACGATTCGTGCAAAAGCTCGGGATGGTGATGACGAGCTGGCAGGCGACCACCTTCCTCATCGGCGAGTATTTCGATGAGGCGGATGCCAATCCGGTCTTCACCATCGCCGACGGTTTGATTTGGGTGCGGCAAAGCCTCATGCGCAATTCGATGGTCCGCAAACTCGAAGTGATGAAAATGCGCGGCCAGCCGTCCCTGCCGGGGCTGCACACCTTCCGTATCACCTCCGATGGCGTGAAGGTCTTCGCACCCGTCGCAGCCCTGCCAAGGACGAAGAACAACGCGTTGCCCGCCCTTACCGAGCGGGTGGGAATGGGGGTGACGGAACTCGACGAGATGATGGGCGGTGGCTTGCCCCGCGGTTACTCTTTGCTGGTCGCCGGCCCCTCGGGGTCTGGCAAAAGCATCATGGCTGCGGCCTTCCTTGCCGAAGGCGCACGGGTCGGCGAGGCCGGGGTCATGGTGTCTTTCGAGCAGCATCCGCACCGCACCCACGCCGTGGTCCTCCGGGACCTCGTCGAGCGTGGAACCATCGGAGTCGTGGGTGTGCCAGTCTCGGGCCTATCCATCAACGAGGTGCTCCTGCTGGTCTTGAGCGAGGTCCGTCGGCTCAATGCCACCCGCGTTGTCATCGATTCCTTGTCCGGTTTTGAGCTCGCCATTGCACCGAGCTTCAAGGCAGACTTCCGGGAGTCGTTGTCGCAGATGGTGTTCGCTCTGGCCGATGAGGGCGTGACCGTCATGATGACATCCGAACTCGAAGACCGGTACAACGACTTGCGCTTCAGTCCGTACGGCACGGCCTTCATGACCGACGCCATCGTCGTGCAGCGCTATGTCGAAATCGACAGCCGCCTGATGCGTTTCCTGGCCGTGGCCAAGCTGAGGGCGAGCAATCATTCGGATGAGTTGCGTCGGTACACGATTGATGACAGTGGCATCCACATAGGCCCGCCGGTCAGTGGATACCAGGGGTTGCTTGGCGGTCGACCGTTACGCTCGTTGAATGAGAGCGCAGAGCCGCTTGTGGGCGAGCCGCTGTGAGCGCAGGGCAGGGAGGTCCGCAAGGTCCGGTCCCTGCCGCAGGCGAAGCCGAAGCGCGCCTCATCGCCCTCAACCAACAACTGGCCGCGCGTCTCGGGGAAGCCGAGGACCGCGTTCGCACCAGCACCCGCCTGCTGGACGACATGTCTCGCTCCATTGGGCCCGACGTCCTGACTCGGTTGCCCAACCGTGTGTTGTTGCTTGATCGCCTGGTCCAGGCCACGGCCACCGCAAGCTTCCACCACACTCGGCTTGCCCTCTTGCTGGTCCAGATCGGCAATTTCCGCATGGTGGTCGAGCAGTTCGGCAGGGAGTCGGCAAACGCCCTCCTGCGCCTCATCGCCGGACGAATTCGGGATACTTTGGGGACAATTGAAACCGTCAGCCGTCACGAGGCCTATGGTTTCCTCGTCTTGTTGCCCGAGGTCTTCTTTGACGACGCCGACTCGGTTGGCCAGCGCATTCTCTCCGCACTAGACGCGTTATTAGGCATCGACGGCAGCATGCCGCATTTGAAAGTCGGCATCGGGGTAGCCTTTTTTCCCGACCATGGCCAGTCTCCGCTGGACCTCGTTGGAAGTGCCGAAGCTGCCGCACGGCACGCGCTGCACAGCGGGAGCCGTGCCATCGTCATCTTTGACCGGTCCATGCGGCAGCCGCCCTCGTTCCCCCTTTCCGTTGATGTCGGGTTATCGAAGATTCAACCCCCTGATGAGGCGCTCCTCGTCACCGAGGGCTCGCCGCTTCAGGCGTACATGTGCGAAGCGAACGAGCAACTGCTGATGGCGTCTCTCACTTCGCTCGAAAGGAAGGAACTCGCCGAGCAGGCCCTGCAGCGGCAGACGGATTTTCTGGCCGTGCTGGCGCACGAGTTGCGGACGCCATTGACGCCCATCAGCCTGGCGTCAGCCATGATGAGCGATGTTGGATCCGACCAGATTCCACGGCTGCAGGACGTCATCAATCGGCAGATTGTGCACATCTCCCGCTTGCTCACGGACCTGCTGGAAGTCGCGCGCATCAACACGGGTAAAGTAAGACTCCAGCGCGAATCGGTCTCCATCGCGAACGTCATCGAGCAGGCTATCGACACCTGCATGCCGACCATCAAGGTCCGCAGCCAGTTGCTCACCAGTTCGTTGCCCAAGGGCATGGTGCGCGTCTTGGGCGACCCAGTCCGGTTGGCCCAGATATTTACCAATCTTCTCGACAACGCGTCGAAATACACGCCTGAGCACGGCGCCATTGGCGTGCAGGTGGAAGCGGACGAGAAATGGGTCAGGGTTACTGTGACCGACAGCGGCATCGGCATCTCCCCCGATTCGCTGTCGGACATCTTCGAGCCCTTCGTCCAGGACCGAACCGCTGTGGCCCACAACGGAACGGGCCTCGGCATCGGTCTGACTGTGGTCCGGGATATGTGCAAGGCGCACGGCGGACGGGTGGAGGCTTATAGCGAGGGAGCCAATACGGGGGCGAGTTTCGTGGTGACTCTCGCCCGGATGTCGGATTCCGGTCGCCAGCACTGAGCGACGCCACCCCGGTTTACCCCCAGATGTCGATGGTGCTGATTCAGGGAAGCTCAGACAAGCCCGACTCCCGTCGCGGGTCGTGAGCCGGGCTGGTGCGGAGGCCGTAAACCGTACGGCTTCATGGCGGAGCGGGAGGCCTTGCTCGTTCGCGGTCGGCAGCGTAGTACGACGCATCCCGTTGTCGAGTGCACGGCCGAGGACGATCATCATGGAAGGCGACGTGGCTCAACCGACGCGCTCACCCGGTCGATGGCATCGGCAAGTTCAAGAAGGCTGAAGGGCTTTCGAATAGGCACAGCACCGCGCGGGACGTCACCCGTATCTGCATCACTGTCCGAGGTCATGACCAGGACGGCGAGCGCGGGATTGCAGGCGCGCGCTTCAGCCAGATACACGCCCTCCGGGTTCTCTCCCGCGGCAGGCACCGAAGCCACGAGGAAGTGGACCTGGTCGCGACTGGCGGCCCACGCGGCAGCGCCCGCGTGTGTGCCGGCAATGCCGACAATGTAGCCGCGATGGCGGAGGCAGTCTGCGACCCCCTCAGCCAGGACGTGGTGCGACTCGATGACCACTGCGTAGCGCGTATCCGACTCAGCCATTGTTCGTCTTCGTGTGGGGAGTCCGCACAGAATGACCGTTGGCGCGGACGAGGATGTGACGAACCCAGCCTTTCAAGAAGGCGTGCGCGGCCGAGCTTGCGCGTATCCCAGAGGCCCGACAGCCACCGCCAGCGACCTTTTCCAAGCCATGTATCGCCAGTTTATCGCTGGTGCCTCCCTGCCATCCTTCGGCACCGTCGCTGTCTGCCAGTACGACGGGTGCGCCCAGTCACATGAAGGCAGTCGCCAGTTGGAGCGCATCGGCCAGTGCGACGAGCTACCAGCTCACCGCCAAGGCATCGCCGCCGCCCGAGAGCGGCGACGGTCTCATCTACAACGGACCGCTGACATCGTTCAGCTACTTCGCCCAGGGCGTCAATTCGACCATCTCGTTCACGGTCAAGGCGTGCAACGCCAACGGATGCTCAGCCAACAGCAACAGTGCCTCGACGCAGGTGCCCAATGGGAACTGAATCGATGAGGACGATGACTTGCATTCGCCGTTGGCTCGCGGTCGGCTTGTTGTTGGCAGTCAGTCCGGCATGTCTCGCGCAGGTCGCCGAGACCGTTACCTACTACTACACCAACCAGCAGGGGACTCCGCTCGCGACGGCGGACGCGTCGGGCAACATCCTGACGACGTCCGACTACCGGCCTTATGGCGATCAGGTGCTGGGGGCGCCAGCCGGGGGGCCGGGGTACACGGGCCATGTAAATGATCCTGATTCGGGCCTGGTGTACACGCAGGCGCGGTACTACGACCCGGCGGTGGGGAGGTTCTTGGGAACTGACCAGGTCGTTCCGTCTCCAGGAAATCCGCTCACTTTTGGCCGATACGCCTATGCCGCCGACAACCCCGTTGCGAACGTCGACGCGGACGGTCGGTGCGTCGACGGTCTGACCTGCGATTCGATGGCGAAATCTATTGCCACCCATCCGGACGCATTCAAGGCTTTAGGGCCATATGCAGCGGGGGCGGCTGGCATCATGCCGCTTCCCACTGTGATCTTGGGCGGGGACGCTGCGATAGCTGCTGTTGGCGGCACTGCTGCCAAGGCGGCAGTTGCAAAAGTTGCGGCCGGGGCAGCGGAGACGACTGGAGAGGGCGCTGCCGCTGCAAGCGAAACTGCCACGGGCGAAGCTTCCTCTCTCGTTGAGGCGAATGGCCAGGGATTCTTCAGTGGATCTCGTTATTCGAGCAAGGTCGTAGAACAGATGGGCAAAGGGGCAGGTGAGTATCATTCGTTTCCGGAGTCCGTCACTGCCTTTGAAGAAAATGGCAGCGTATCCAGTATCACGGGCGGAGACGGTTTGCCCTATCAGAAACTTGAGATTCCCGGCGAGTATGGTTCGAGTTCCGGATCTGGAGGAAAAGGTGTGTTCGAGTTCATCAAGGACGAAAGCGGTAAGATCAACCATCGACTATTCGTTCCAGACAAAGCGGGGCCGACAGAATGACATTGCCATCCGCCTACGACGATCTGCTTCTTAATAAAGGATTTTCGTTGTCCGAGCGCTTCGGTATTGCGGACATCGCGCTTCGCCGCGAGGATGCCTTGGTCGGGGCAGACCTCCTGCTTCATGCAGGGTGCGTGATTCTCGGCGGCGACGTGTATTTCAAGGACGGTGAGCATTTGAGCCTCGCCTATGCGAACTGGTTCACGGATAGGAAAGAAGGCGAAGATTTAGCGGATTTTGTGCTGCGGTCTCACGCGCATACCGTGGCATATATCGCTAACTTTCCTGAGAACGCCCATCATGAAGCACTGTTTTCACTCGTAACTCCATCGACGTGAGGAATGGCTTTGTGAAGAGTCGTTTCCCGGGGTTTGCGGCGTAGCTGTAATGACCCATCTCTGTCTGCACAGGTCAGGCTGCTAAGGCATTGTTCACTGCCGCGGCCAACCAGTCCGGCCCTTCGTTGCGTGGTTGTTGGGAAACCATCTACAACCATTACGTCAACCGCATGGGCGTCGACGCGCCTTGCATTCGCAAATGGCGCACAACACCGAGTTCAGAAGCCGCACGCAACACGTACAGGCGATCCCAAGGATCGCCCCTCTGCCTGGCATCGAGCCGTGCGGAGGGGCGATTCTCGTTTGCGTTATCAAAACGACACCGTGGCGCGGACCCAGTAGTAGCGGCCGAGCAGGTCATACGTGGCAACGTCGGTGTTGGCGTTGTTGACGTTGTTGGAGAAGAACAAAGGCGGCTGTTTGTCGGCGAGATTGTCCACGCCCAGTTCGATACGCGTATGCCAGGGCTCGACCCGATAAGCCACCTGCACGTTGTGATAGACGTATGCACCGATCTTGCGCTCGACACCCGGGACGTCGGAGTCGGCCGAAAGGCCCTGGTCGAGATCGGCACTGCCGACCTGGGTGCGGCCGACGTAACGCAGCCGCCACGACGCACTCCAGTTGCCCAGCGACCAGTTCAGCGTGCCAAGCGCACGCCACCGCGGGAAGTTGCCGTAGGAATAGGTGTAGATACCGGCGTTGTGGATTACGACGGAGCTGGTGTCGGTCGTATCCGGATTGATGTCGTAGCGCTTCATGTACGTGCCGTTGAGCGAGGCATTGAATTTGCCGTAGCGAGACTCGGGGAAGCGATAGGCGAGGCCGACGTCGGTGCCCGCTGCCCAGAGCTTGCCGAGGTTCACCGTGGGTTCGGCGACGTAATTGATCGTGCCGTTGCCGTTACGACGGATCAGCGGACAGAAGGCGCTGTCCGGATTGGCGTAGCACTGGTTGAGCACGGTCTGCGCCGAGACACTGGAGATCGTGTCCTGCAGGTTGATCTTCCAGCTGTCGATGCTCAACGACAGGCCTTCGAGCCAGTGCGGATCGTAGACCAGGCCAATGTCGTAGGAACGGCCGGTTTCGGGTTTGAGCTGGTAGCCAGCGACCACGGAGCCTGATGCCTTGCCAGAGACCTGGCCATCCGCCTGCCGGTAAGAGCCGTCCACCGGCACGTTGGCGCAGGCAGCCGCGTGGCCGCCGGTGTAGCCGTTGCAGGGATCGTTAGCGGTGGCCGAGTCGCCCGCTACACCGGCATAGAGTTCGGTGGTGTTGGGTGCACGGAAGACCTGGGACACCGTCCCGCGAAGCAGGAGGTCGTCCATCGGACGCCACTCGAGCGCGATCTTGCTGTTGGTCTTGCTACCCACGGTGCTGTAGTCGGACCAGCGCGAGCCCACGGTCAGGTTGAGGGATCGGATGCCGGGCAGGTCGGAAAGCAGGGGCACCAGCGCTTCGGCATAGGCTTCCTTCACGTTGAAGCTGCCGGCCAGAGTAGTGCCACAGTACTCGATAACACCACACAGGCCGTTCTCGTCGGCGGTCCACAGCGGATCGGCCTGGGTCGACGTGCTCTCCTTCCGATAGGAGAAGCCGCTGGCCAGGCTGACCGTGCCCGCCGGCAGGTCGAACAGGTCGCCGTTGGCGTTGGCTTCAAACTGTTTGACGGTATAGACGGTACTGACGGACGGATTGACGATCATCGATTGCAGCGTGGCGAGGCTGGACGCCGAGTTGAGATTGAAGATGTCCAGCGGTGTACAGCCGGCGATTGCGTTGCCCGCGGTGCCACAGCGCACCGTGCCGTTCGTGTCGCGGAACGACGGTCCCACGGCCTGATTGAACTTGTCGTAGTCGAGGAAGCCGTTGTTACGCGAGATCTGCCGCACCCGACCGTAGTTGATGTCGGCGTCCCACTGCCAGGTGCTGTTGCCGAACGAGCCGCGCAGGCCGGGATTGAGCTGCAGGTTGTACGTATTGTACTGGTAGCTGCGGTTACCGAGCACGGTGGCGCGCGTGTTGAGATCGTTGTACGAGGTGCCGGTGGTCCGGTCGGTACCGAAGTTCACGCCGAACGGGTTGTAGTAGCTGTTGGCAGAAACGAGGAAGTTGTCGCCGTTGGCGAAGATGGGGATCGGCGCGATTACCGACGACGATTTTGTCTTGCTGAAGTAACCGTTGAGATAGGCCTGCACGTCCGGCGTGATCTGGTACTTGCCCAGCACGAAGGCGTTCGTGCGCTTCTGCGGCGTCTGTAGCAGGTTGTACGGTTGATAGTTGTACGAGTCGCCGCTGGCATAACAATGGAAGTCGCCCCGGCCGGTCTGTCCCGCGACACCCGGGTTGAGGGTGACCCGAGAGCAGCCGGACGAAGCGGCCAGGGCCTGGGACGCGGCGGAACCGTCGTTGAAGTTGACCGAACCACCTGGCGTGGCGGACGAGCCCTGCTTCACGGATGTGCTGTCGACCAGGTAGAGCGCGTCCTTCGAATAGTTGCGCGCGGCCGCCGAGACCGCGTCGATATCGCTGTACGACAGGCCGGCAATGACGCTGTAGTTGCTGCCGGTGTGGCCAGCGGTGAGCGCGAAGTTGCGTCGGTCGCCGTCGCTGCGCTTGCTGGTGCCGAAGTCGCTGGAGACCTGCACACCGTCGTAGCGGTCGCGCAGGATGAAATTGACCACACCACCGATGGCATCCGATCCGTAGACAGCGGAGGCGCCGTCGCTGAGCACTTCGATGCGCTCGATCATGCCGGCTGGAATGGCATTGATGTCGTTATAGGCCAGACGTACGCCGTTGACGAGGATCAGCGTTCGTTTCTCGCCCAGGCCGCGCAGTGAGACCGTCGACGCACCGGTGCCGCCGCCGTTGTTGGTATTGGGATTGGTCGCATTGCCCGCAATGGAGGGCAACTCCTGGACAAGATCGCCCAGGGTCGGTTTGCCTGTGGCTTCGATGGCGGCGCGATCGAGGGTGATGACAGGATTGGCGGTTTCGGCATCGACGCGGCGGATGCGTGAGCCGGTGACCGTGACGCCCTCCAGTGTTTTCGCTTCGGAGGCGGTCGCTGTGGAGCCGTCCTGTGCATGGACGAGGCCCGTGCCGCCCATCAGGGCGAGGCAGAGGGCAGCATGCAGCTTCTTGCTATGACATAAATACATGGCTTTCCTCGGTGGCGGTGGCGGTGGCGAAAGGGTGCAGAAGTCCGACGGCCGGTCGAGCGACCGGTCGTGGAGGTGTGGAGCGAATCCCTGCGCGCGAACGCATCGCACCGGGCCCGGTGCGGGTTCCTTAGCTAGCGGCGCTAAACCGCTTGCCCGGTATCAGCCAGCGCCGCCGGCAACCTCTTCGGTCTGCCAGTACACGGCGTAGCGTTCCCCTTGAATCGTGTTGAGTGGCGCCACCTCGACCACGCCGTGGCGCGTCATCGCGTGGAACGTCAATGGCTTCTTCGCCGGAACCAGCCAGCCGAACGGATTACCCTCGTCGGATGCCACCTGCGGGGCGGGCTGTGGTTTCGGCTCCGGCGATGGGCCGGCGTCGTACTTACCGTACTGCTGGTCGCGCGTGAGCCCCTTCGCGCCGAGTCGTGCGGCAAGCACGATCGGCCCCAGCATGATGGCCTGCAGGCTGTCGTCACCGGGCAGCGGCACGCGACGCAGGGCCATGGGCAGCGTCAGCGATACGCGGTCACCGGAGCGCCAGGTGCGCTTGATGGTGAGGTAACTGCCGGGCGAGGCGAACATGTCCTGCAGCTGGCCATTGATCTCCACCCTTGCGCCGGGCTCGATCCATGACGGAACGCGCAGGTTGAAGGCGATCTCTCGTGGTTGCGTCAACGTGAGCGTGAAGCGTGTCGCGGCCTCGCGTGGGAAGTCTGTCTCCTGGCGAAGCGTGAGGCCGAGTTCAGGCCAGTCCAGCTCGGAGGCGATGAACAGGTTGACGTGCAGCGCCTCACCGTCACGGAAGTAGATCGCGTCGTTGAAGCGCGCGAACTCATCGGCGCCACTGCCGGTACAACACCAGAACGAATCCGTGGGTGAGTTATAGAACTTCGCACCGCCCGGTTGCAGAGAGTAGTAGTAGAGCTTCATCCCCTGCGCGTCCTGGGTGCCCAGCCGCGCGTTGTAGAGGTTGCGCTCGTAGTAGTCGAAGGCGCGCGGATCGCCGTTCCAGGCGTAGATGTGGCGGGTGAGCTTAAGAAGGTTGTAGGCCACGCAACATTCGGCGGCGTAGAGGCCCAGCTGATGCTTCAGGTCGCCAGGACCGGTGTTCCAGAACTCGTCGTTGCTGGAGCCGCCGGTCGCATAGGTGCGGTTCTGCGTCACCGTCTCCCAGAAGAACTCCGCGATACGGCGATAGCGTGGCTCGCCAGTGAGCTCGTAGCGTCGCGCCGCACCGATCACCTTGGGAATCTGAGTATTGCTGTGCAGGCCTTTCAGCTCGTCGCGATGGGCGGCGAGCGGTTCGAACAGCGACGCCTGATCGAAGCGGTGGGCGGCATCCAGATAGCGCGTATTGCCAGTGATGGCAAAAAGCTCGGCCATCGACTCGTTCATGCCGCCGTATTCAGTCTTGAGGATGTGCGCTACTTCCGCATCGGAGAAACCATTGAGCCAGCGCACCGTCCAGTTGCCGATGCCTGTCGCCACCGCCAAGGCCTGCTTGTTGCCGGCCAGCCGATACATGTCGAGCATGCCGGCCTGAATCTTGTGGACCGTATAGAACGGAGCCCAGACCTTTTCGCCCGCACTGAGCCGGTCAAAGAACGTTTCGGGGAACGCGCTGAGGTAACCGTTCGGTTGCTGGCAACTGGCCAGGATGGCGACGAGTTCATCCCCTCGCGCCTTCATCGCGGTGTCGCCGTGGGCTGCCCAGGCGAGCGCTGCAGCGGAGAGGTAGTGGCCGCCGCTGAAATGACCGCGCAGTTCGCAGTCCGGTTTCTCCCAGCCGCCGAGCGGCTGCGCGGTGGAGCGCTGACCGGCCTGCACGCGAAAGCTGTGGGCCAGGCGGTCGACGGGTAGGCTGCGCAGATAGTCGAGGTTGATCGTCGCGGCGCGGCTGAAGTCGCTCTCGAGCAGGCGGACCTGGTCCAATGCGAAAGGCTGCATCCGGCACACCGGCTTTTCGCGGGCGGAACCGGCGACCGTGCTGAGTGGATCGGCGGTGTCGAAGGCGCGCAGGCGCGGTGCGGTCAGCGCTGCAGCGAAGGCCATCGCACCTGTTTTCAGAAATCGCCTGCGCTTGTCGGAACCCTGCATGCCGCTCCCCGTTGACTTGCGCATCCCCCGATGCACGCTTTCATCGTGCCGTCACACGGGTATGCCGTCTTGTGTCATTTGCGGACCGTCGGTGCGGAATACCGCATACCTCATCTCAATCCAGTGACAGTGTTACGGCGATACGCTGGCCGGGCTGCCCGTGAAGGCGCACAGCGTCGCCGCGCCGATCGTCGTCGCGGGCCGGCTGGCTATCGACCTGCACGACGTTCGCCTTGCGGCCAGGCGGTACGCGCAGGGTGAGCCAGGTCTCGCGTGGCGTGGCCTCGTGCGGTAGCGTGACGCTGGCCGATATCCGGTTGTGCGCCTGCTCCACGCGCAGATCGCAACGTCCCCAGCGGGTTGGCGCGCCAGTCATCGAGACGGGACCCTGGGCGAGCCACGCATGCGGCAAAGCGCGGCCGAGCAGCAGGCTGTCCCCCGCGCTGTCCTCGAAGACGAAAGCCCAGCGCAGCAAGAGTGGAATAGTCATTTGCGCGGGCATGCAGAACAGCGGCATTCCGCCCGAGATATCGGTGACCTCGCCGGCCGTCCAGCTGCCCGGCGTATGTGCGTGGTAACGGTGCGCATAGAGGAACAGCAGGTACTCGTCGACGCGGCCCAGCCGAAGCAGCTGTTGCGCATAGCCGTAGGAGATGAAGCCCAGGATGTCACGGCTTTTCGGGTCGACCGGGCCGATGTTGGCGACGACACCGAGGCTGGTAGCGCCGTGGCCGCGCATCGCGTCGATCACGAGATTCGCGAGGTCGTCGGGCAGGATGTCGGCTTGCAGCAGTTCCGCATACGCACGGTGTGGCCATTGCTGTTCGCTGGGATGTTCGGCAGCGAGCGCCTCGCGGAAGGTGCGCTTGACCCCGGGAAGGGGCGGGATATAGGCCGGCTGGAGGTCGTGGCGCACATTGGCGCGAACGCTGGCGACGACTCGTTTGCGCAACGTGTCCGCGCGGGACACCCAGAGGGATGCGTTGGGGCCGCCATCGGGAGCGATGCGAGGCCATGCGGTGGCAAGGTCGGCGAGACCGCGCGCAGCCAGCGCGCTGTTCGCGAAATACGGTTTCCACCACAGCGAGGGATCCGGAAACAGGCAGGCGTCCGATTCGTTCCAGCCGTGGATGAGGCCGTGGCCGGGATCGTTTGAAGGAAGCTGCAGGGAGGCATCGTGCAATTCGATGAGGATCGCGGCGGTCGCTTCGATCTTGCGCTGGTGCTTGCGACACAGCGCCACGTCACCGGTGTACGCGACATAGCGTGCTATCAGGGACAATGTGAGCCCGAACTGCGCCGTTTCCGCGCCGCGCATGTTGATCATGCCGTCGTCGTAGACGAAGTCGTTGAAATAGCCGTCGAACACCGCGGCCGCCTGAGTGAACCGGCCCCATTCGAGGTTGGCGTACAGCGAGCTGGTGAAGGTGTCCTGGAAGCCGTCGTATTCGTTGCCGGCGTAATCGCGATCGACCGCGCCATAGCGCGGATAGGTGCCGTCCGGACGCGCCACCAGTTCGCGCGCGAACGCATAGCGCGCCATGTCGGCCCAGCCCGGTGCGGCGATGTCCGCACGGACGACGTCGGCGAGCTCGGCGTGCCAGACGTCGTGAAAACGCAGCAGAGCTGCATAGAACGCCTCGGCGGCGGGCGGTTCGCGCCGGGGAGGATAGGCGGGGTAGCTATGGCCGTAGACGACCTTGGTGAAGCGGCCCCGCTCGATCAGCGCGGTTCGGTGCCAGGTCTGCACGACGAAACGGTCGGTGGCGTCGACGTCGGCGAAGACAATGACGTCGTACCAGCGGTGGTCATCGATAGGTACCACCTTATGCACGGCCGGCAGCCAGCCGCCAAGCAGGCCTTCGCGCCGGCGGGCGACCTTCTTCGGATCGTGCAGATCGGCAAATACCTGATCGGCGTGGTAGCCCCGCGTGCTGCCTGATGTATAGACCGGCATGGTGTCCGCGCATCGCCGCGTGCCGACGAAGGTTGTCCAGGGCAGACGACCGTAGTAATTCTCCGGATCGAGCACGGACGCAGGCGGCGGCGTCGCCAGTCGCACCTGGGTCTCGTCGGGCTCGCCATGGGCGAGCAGGCGGTCCGCCAGCAGGTCCGGGCCGGCGACGGCGATGTCCGTCAGTGCGAGACCGAGATACGGCTGCGTCGCCTCGTCCCACGTCGTTTCGGTACGCTTGCCCAGGACGACGGCTTGCGTGCCGTCGGTCAGCACGAGTGCGCCATCCGTTGTGCGCAGATCTTCCTCGACTCGCCAGGCGCGGCCATCGTGTTGGAAGCGGGCCAGCGTGGTGTAGCTCTTGAGTGAAGGCGCGTCGAGCGGCACGCGAGGTGCTTGCGGCGGCGGGCTGGTGGCGGGTGACGATACGGGGCCGTTGCGCCACAGAGCTTCGGCCGACAACGGAACGACACCGATCGCAGCGCTTGCCGCTGCCAGCGTACGCAGGAAATCGCGGCGGGCCATCGGCACGCCCTCTCGGTCACTCATCGTCGTCGTCCAGCGAGAGCGCTGAGGCGGGCAGGCCCGTCGACGCGCCCCAGTAGTAGATCAGGGTGGAGAACACCAGGACTGTCACCGAGTCCCAGGGATGCGCCAGGCTGCCGTTACCACCGAACGTGCCCAGCGCCGAGACGAGCATGATCAGTACATAGAAGCCGACCAGCCAGAGCGACGAGCGCACCTGCCGGGCCAGTACGTCGCGCGGTGCGCCGGTGGCGCGCTTGACGACGACATAGCCGACGAACATGACGATCTGCAGGCCGAGCAGCCAGGACACCGTGCTCCAGCCCGACCAATAGACGATCAGCGCGGCGACTGCGAATGAGACGGGGCCGATCACGGCGAAGCCGCGCACGCGGAAGGGACGTTCGAGTCCCGGTGCACTTCGTCGTAGCGCAGCCACCGTCACCGGTGCTACCGCATAGCTCAGCACCAGCGCGGCGGAGACGACCTGGATCAGTGCCTCCCAGGAGGGAAACGGCAGCGTCCAGAAGATCGACAAGGCGAGCGTCAGCCATAGTGCAGGGCGCGGAATGCCGGACTGGCGGTCGATCCGCGTCAGCGTCGGGAAGAAGCCGCCGCTGCGCGCCCAGCCGTAGACGATGCGCGGCGTCGCGTTCATGTAGATGTTGCCCGTACCGCTGGGCGATATCACCGCGTCGCACACCACCAGTGTGGCCAGCCAGCCGAAGCCGAGGGCGAGCGCGATGTCGTGATAGGGCAGGGCGAAGGCCTTGTCCATGCCGTTCCAGCCACCTGCCAGCATGTCGGTGGGGATGCCGCCGAGGAAGGCGAGTTGCAGCAGCACGTAAATCACTGTCGAGAGCAGGACGGAAAGGATCAACGCGATGGGAATCGTGCGCTGCGGATCGCGTACTTCGCTGGCCACCGAGACGATGGGCGTGAGGCCGAGGTAGGCGAAGATAATGCCGCCGGCGGATACCGCGGCCTCGATGCCGGACAGGCCGTTGGGTGCGAGCCCATGGATGCTCAGGTTGCCCGGATGAAAGTGCGTCAGCAGCACCACGACCACCAGAACGGGCACTACAAACTTGAAAACGCTGATGACGTTATTGGCCTTGGCGAAGGTCTTCACACTGAAGTAATTCAGTGCGAAGAACACGAGGAGCAGGGCCAACTGAACGAACCAGCCGAACACACTCGCATGTGTGCTGCCCGGCACATTCAGCGCGGGAAGCCATGCCGCGGCGTACTGCCGGCAGGCGACGGTTTCGATAGCGATAAGGCTCGAAAACGCAATCAGCGTGATGAAGCCCATGAGAGAGCCGAGCAGCGCGCCATGCGAGTACTCCGGGTAACGCACCGCGCCGCCCGCGCGTGGCAGGGCGGCGCCCAGCTCGCAATAGACCAGCCCGAGCAGCAGAACCGCTGCGCCTCCGATCAACCACGAGAGGATGCCTGCGGGGCCGGCAAGCGCGGCGACATGCCCGGCCGCGAATAGCCAACCCGAGCCGAAGATCGCGCCCAGTCCGATGAAGGTCAGGTCGACCAGGGTGAGCCGTTTCTGAAAATGGCCTTGCGACGCATCGGTCATAGTCAATGAACTCCCTGGCTATGTGGAGACTTGCCGCCACCTGCTATGAAGGCGTCGATCCGTTCGTTAAGGAGCGGAAGGGGCACCGAACCGGTGGCGAGCACGGTGTCGTGAAATGCGCGAATGTCGAAATGCTCGCCCAGTGCTCTCTCGGCACGGGCGCGACCTTCGCGGATGGCCATCTCGCCCAGGTAATAAGACAACGCCTGTGCCGGCCACGCGATATAGCGGTCCACTTCCGTGTCGATTTCATGCTCGGCCAGCGCTGTGTTGTCGCGCAGGTATTGCCGTGCCTGTTCACGCGTCCAGTGCAGGTGATGGATGCCCGTGTCGACCACGAGCCGCGCCGCGCGCCATGCCTGGTAGCTGAGGTAACCGAAGCGCTCGTAGGGCGTGTGGTAGATACCCATCTCCTGACCGAGATATTCGCAGTAGAGCGCCCAACCCTCGCCGTACGCGGAGATGTAGTTGAACCGGCGGTAGTCGGGAAGGCCTGTCGTCTCGGCTGCCAGTGGCATCTGCAAGGCGTGCCCGGGCGATGATTCGTGCAGCGTCAGCGCAGGCAGGGAATAGAGCGGCCGCGCCGGCAGGTTATAGGTATTGACCAGGTAAATGCCGGGGCCGCCGCGTCCACCCGTGTAGATTGGCGCAAGGTCGGCCGGCACGGGCTCGATCGCGAAGCGGCGGCGCGGCAACAGGCCGATGTAATCGCCGACCACGGCGTCGACCTCCTTGGCGATCCAGGCGGCGTCCTTGAGCAACTCATCGGGAGTCTTTGCATAGAACCGCGGGTCCGTGCGCAGGAAGTGCAGGAACTCGGGAAAGCTGCCCTTGAAATCCACTTCGCGCATGATCGCGAGCATCTGTCCGTGAATGTCCGCCATCTCCTTCAGACCGAGCGCATGGATGTCGTCAGGGCTCATGTCCAGCGTGGTGTACTCGAGAATCTGCGCGCGGTAGAAGGCCTTTCCGTCCGGCAGGTCTTCGGCAGCGAGGCTATCGCGGGCTTTCGGGTAGTACTCGTCGTGCATGAAGGCTAGAAGCTTTGCGTACGCAGGCCGCACCTGTTGCGCGATCGCCTTGCGCGCCTCGTCACGCAGGCGTGCCTGTTCCGCCGCGGGAATGGTCGAGGGCATTTTCTTGAACGGCGTGTAGAAGAGGTTTGCCTCGTCCGCCGCATCGGCCACCGAGCGGATTCCGTCGTACTGGCTGGCGACAACGAGCTTGGGTTGGGTGAAGCCACGTGTCAGACCGAGACGCATGTCGGCGATCTGCTCATCGAAATAGCGAGGCACGTCGCGCAACCGGCCGAGGTAGTGGCGATAAGCCGCGGCATCGGTGAACGTCGCCCGCGCGCTGAAGCCGAGGTTGCTCCAGAACGCCGAGTCGGCGTTGAAGGGCATCTGCCAGGTCATGAAACGCTGGTCGGCGAGCAACACTTCGATCTGCTGACGGAACACGGCGTAGTTGGTTGGGTCCTCGCCCGTCAGTCGCTTCGGATCGATTGCCTGCAGTTGGCCGAGCACCTCACGCCAGTAACGCTGACGTTCCGCCTGCGTCGTCGCATCCGCCTTCGGCAGCGTGTCGGATGGCTTCGCCGGGCCATCCTCGTCGTCCGCTCCGGCGAACTGCGCCTGCCGCCACGACCATTCCCGGTCGGCGATGTCGTGGAAGCGGTGGGTCGCCTCGTCAGCGAGCACGGGAGCGGCGAACGTGGCGATGCCCAACAGGCAGGCAAGACGGGCGAGGTACTGGGGCACGTGACGCTCCGTTCAGTGATGAGTGGGTGTCGAGGCCTTGATGTTGGCGATCCACGCATCCGTGCGTGCGTCGAGCAGATCCAGCGGCATCGCGCCGCCCGAAAGCATCTCGTCGTGGAAGGCCCGGATATCGAAGGCAGCGCCGAGCGCCTTCTCCGCGCGCTGCCGTAGTTCCAGGAACTTCAACTGGCCGAGCTTGTAGCCCAGCGCCTGACCCGGCCATGCGATGTAGCGGTCGGTCTCCGCCTGCATGCTGGGCTCGTCTTCCGCGGGGTGTGCGTGGAAGAAGTCGATCATCTGCTTACGCGTCCAGTGCAGTGAGTGCACACCGGTGTCCAGCACGAGGCGATCGGCGCGCAGCAGATCGCCACTGAGCCGGCCGTAGTCGTTGTATGGATCCTTGTAGAAACCGACTTCCTTCGCGAGACGCTCCGCATAGAGTGCCCAGCCTTCGATGTAGGCGTTATAGCCGGCCTGCTGGCGGAAGGGCGGCAACGGCAGGTTCTGCGCGATGGAGATTTGCAAGTGATGGCCCGGCACGCCTTCGTGGTAGGCGGTGTCTTCGATCGTATAGAGCGTGCGCTGGGCGAAGTCGCCGGTATTGACGAAGACGACGCCGGGGCGTTTGCCGTCCGGCGTACCCTGGTGGTACTCGGCGCCCGGTGCATCCTTCTCGCGATAGGTCTCCACCGCCTGCACGTACAGTGCGGTGGTCGGCAGGCGGCCAAACAGCTTCGGCAGCTCGGGCCGCATACCGGCGATGTACTGGCGGTAGCCGTTGAGAATCTGCTCGCGTGAAGTGGCGTAACGCGTGCGATCCTTTTCCAGCGCCTCGCGGAAGAGGGGCAGGCTTGCGTAACCTAACTGTTGGGCGATGGCGGTCATCTCGCCTTCGATACGCTTCACCTCGTCAAGGCCGATCTGGTGGATACGCTTCGGATCGAGGTCGGTGGTGGTCTGCGTATGGATGGCGAAACGGTAGCGCGCCTCGCCGTCGGGCAGTGACCAGATGCCCTCCTGAAGGCGACCGCGCGGGGCATAGTCATTCGCGACGAAGTCGGCCAGCTTGCGGTAAGCGGGGCGTACCTGCTGGTCGACCGTGGTGAGGATAGCCTGCTTCAGGCGTTGCCTGTCTTTCACCGGAACGCTTTCCGGAATGTGCGCGACAGGCTGGCCGAAGACGTTCGCTTCGCCGGCCGGATCCGCGATGTGTCGCGCCTGCACGGCGACTTTCTCGAGCAGGTAGCGCGGCTGCATGAGGCCATCGGCCATGCCCTGGCGCGACGCCGCGATGAGCTGGCCGACGATACCGGGGATGGCTTTCAGCCGCGCGAGGTAATCCTCGTAATGACGCGTGCTGTCAAACGGAATGGTGGGCACGAAGCCCGGCAGCTGCAGTTGCACGCCGCCGAGCTGATCCAGCGGCATCTCGTGGTTCTTGAGGCGGATCGCCTCGAGGTGGTCCTTCAACTCACGTACGGCCATCGCCTGGCTGAGGCGACGTTGTTCGTCGAGACGGGAGACGTCAACGGCCTGGAATCGATGCAGGAAGGACGCTGTCGCGTCGCGATCGACGATGACATGAGCCAGCGAGTAGTCGGTCCAGCGGTCGTTGTAACGGTCGTCGCCGATCGTCGTGGCCAGCTCGGGGCTTTCCTTCAACTGGTACTCCCAGCGTTCGGCAACGAGAGCGTCGAGGTCCGCTTGAGGGCCGGTCGCGGCGAGCGCGGTGGAACACCGTGCGGCCAACAGACAAGCGACGACGACGCTGCGGACGGCGGTCGAACGGGTCATGCGAGTCCCTTGGCGAAAGGCTGGTCGATCGACGGCGATGGCTCGGTGAACCAGGCACCGCCTTCCTCGGTGACGTAAAAATGGTCCTCGAGGCGAATGCCGAAACGTCCCGGGATGACGATCATGGGTTCGTCGCTACAGCAGTTGCCCGGAGCCAGAGGGGCGTTGTTGCCGCGCACAAGGTATGGCGCCTCATGGATGGCCATACCGCAGCCGTGGCCGGTGCGATGCGGTAGTCCGGGCAGGCGATAGTCCGGCCCGAGGCCGCCGGCTTCGATCACGCGCCGCGCCGCGGTGTCGATATCGGCACACGGGACGCCGGGCCGCACGGCATCGAATGCCGCCTGTTGCGCCGCGCGCTCCAGGTCCCAGATTCGCGCGTGCTCGGTGTTCGGCGTGCCGAACACGTAGGTGCGGGTGATGTCCGACTGGTAGCCGGCGACGCTGCAGCCGGTATCGATCAGTACTACCTGGTTGGGCTGAAGATATTGCTCACCCGGTACGCCGTGGGGGTAGGAGGTGGCCTCACCGAACTGGACGATGCAGAAGGTGGATCCGTTGTCGGCGCCGAGCGCACGGTGCGCACCGTCGATGAAGCGCTTGACCTCGCCGGCGGCGACGCCTTCATGAAGCATGCCGGCGGCGAGCGCTTGCACCTTCAGTGTCATCGCCGTCGCCTGCTTCATCAGCGCGAGCTCCGCTGCCGATTTACGCGCTCGGCAACCGTCGATCACCGGTGCGGCATCGATGATGGCACGGTTACCGATCGTTTCGCGAAGCCCCGTATAGACGCCGAAGGGCGCGGCCGGATCGAGGGCCAGTGTGGCCGCGCCGCGCACACCCATGCAGCCTGCGACCAGCGCGTAGGGATCGTCATGCTCTTCCCAGAACGCCATGGCGATCGGGTGCGCCATCTCTGCGCGTAGCGAACCTTCCTCGAAGGCCGGACAGATCATCGCCGGCTCGCCGCGCCGGGGTAGCAACATGGCTACCAACCGTTCGGTGGCACCCCAGGGGATACCGGTGAAGTAGCGCAGCGATGTGCCTGCCGTAACGAGCAACGCGTCCGCCTCGATCGTATCGAGCAGACGCTGCGCGCGCTCGATACGGTCGAGGTATTCGTCGTTCGCGATCCGTGGCGCAAGCTCGGTCCAGGGCGTACAGGCGGCCCAGGCGAGCTCCGGTGAGAGATGGCCGATCTGCGCGCTCACGCGTCGGCTCCGACGTCGGCATGGGTCCAGCGACCGTCAATACGCCGCTGCGCGCCCGCGGCGTTGTGATCGCGCAGTTCCGCGGGGAGCAATGCATCGGGGACGTTGTCGTAACTATGCAGCACGGTGAAGCGGTGGATGGCCGCCGGCATGCCGACCGCGGTGAAACCGGCGTTACTGGTCGAAGGAAACGGGCCGCCGTGGTTCATCGCGGGGCTGACCGCCACACCGGTGGGCATGCGGTTGGCGATGAGCCTGCCCACCCGCTCGCGCAAATGTCGCGCGATGGACCCCCACAGTGCGTCGTCGCTACCGTCCGCGGCGCGGTAAAGCGTGCCGGTGAGATTCCCTTCGAGCGCTTTTGCCACAGCGGCGAACGCAGCGTCTCCATCGACACGAACCAGCAGGCTGACCGGGCCGAAGGCTTCGGCTTGCAATGCGCCCTTGTCGTCGACGAAGTCGATGCCGTCGACGCTCAGTAGCGTCGGCTGGAAGCGATAGCCCGTGCCCGTGCCGATGTCGCCGCCCGCGAGTACCTGCGCGCCGGCCGTGGTCAGACCCTGCACGGCTCGCGCAAGGTTGTCCTGCACGCCACGCGAGAACAGCGAGCGTGGCGATGCTTCGGCGAACAGGCGGGTGGCGCGGGTGACGAATGCATCGCCGGCGGCGTCTTGGGGGACGACGACGATGCCGGGATTGGTGCAGAACTGGCCGCTGCCCATTGTGCAGGAGGCGAAGAAGGTGGCAGCGAGCGCCTCGGCGTCCTCGGCCAGTGCGCCTGGCAACAGGAAAACCGGATTGACGCTCGACATCTCGGCATAGATGGGCACGCCGGCGGTATCCGCAGCGGCTTTCAGTGCCAGTCCGCCGGCACGACTTCCGGTGAAACCGATCGCGCCCAGCCGGGGATCGGCAGCAAGGCGCACGCCAAGCTCGTTATCGAAGTGGTACAGCATCTGTACCGCCGCGGCGGGCAGGTCGGCGGCGAGGAGTGCCTCGTGGGCGAGCTCTGCCAGGCGTCGCGAGGTGGCAGGGTGCGAAGGGTGCGCCTTGGCGATGACAGGATTGCGCGCTGCGATGGCCGAGGCGAAGTCGCTGCCCGCGATCGCATTGAAGGCGAATGGGAAGTTGTTCGGGCCGAACACCAGCACCGGCTTGCCCAAAGGCGCGCGGTGAGCGCGCAAGCCACTGGCCGTGTCGATCACCGGATCGCTCCAGCTGTGTTCGCGTACCGCGCGCGCCGTCTGACGAAGCTGCCCACTCGCGCGTGGCAGTTCCACCGACCGCAGACGCGGTTCGGCGGGCAGCGCTGTTTCCGCCGCGGCGAGCGCGACGAGTGTTTCGGCATCGCCCTCGATTGCGGATGCGTAACGCTCGAGGAAATCCGCGATACGTTCGGGTGACGTCGCAGCCAGTTCGGCGGCAACTGTAGACGCGGCGACGAGCGCCGCCTCCACGTCCGTGGCACCACTGACGGGAAATGCCGGGCCGATCGCTTCGGCACGCGTGGGGTCTTCCGCCCGGAACGAGCCGGTTGGCGCGTCCGCGGCACGCCACCGACCGCCGATCAGGACCTGTGGCTGGTCAGTCATGACTCAGGCTCCCGGCTTGGTGGCGATCGCGTGGTCGATCACTTTCATTGCCGCGTCGCGCTCGGCACCAGCAACCGGCAAGCGCGGCGCGCGCACGGTTTCGCTGCCCATACCCACACGCGATTGCACCAGCTTGATAAGCTGGACGAAGGTCGGCACCGTATCGAGGCGGAGCAGCGGGAGGAACCACGCATACAGCGATTCAGCGGCTTTCGGGCCACCGTCGCGGGCCAGCTCGAAGAGTTTCACCGATTCCGCGGGGTAGGCATTGACCAGACCGGCGATCCAACCGGTGGCTCCCATGCTCACGCCTTCGACCAGGGCATCGTCCATGCCGACGAGCAGTTCGAGGCGGTCGCCGAGCAGCGCGCGGATCGCGGCAAAGCGACGTACATCGGCGGAGGATTCCTTCACGGCCTGCAGATTCGGAAACTGTCCTGCCAGCTCGGCGATTTGCGCTGGGGCGAAGTCGGTCTTATAGGCCACCGGGTTGTTGTAGAGCATGCAGGGCAGGTCGGTAGCGGCGATTACAGCCTTCACGTGCGCGCTCATCTCGCGCCAGTCGGTCGAGTACACGTAGGGCGGCAGCACCATCAGGGCCGAACAGCCGATGGCCTTGGCCTCCCGCGCGAGGTGGACGGCTTCGGCGGTGGAGAGCGAGGCGATGCCCGGGATCACCGGGCCGCGGCCGTCGAGCGCCTTGACCAGCGTGCGCAGGATGGCCGTCTTTTCGTCGAAGCTCAGTGTGGCCGCTTCGCCCAGCGAACCGAGCGGCACGATGCCTTTGCAGCCGGCATCGAGCATCTGCACCGCATGCTTGGCGAGGAAGTCGTGATCGACCTGACCGTCGGCGGTGAACGGCGTAGTGATGGCGGGAAGGACGCCGTGCCAGAAGGTTGCGTTGCTCATGTTTGGATGCCTCTCGGTGCAGGAAGGGAAGGACGAAGATCCGGTTCGCCCAGCGTGGACAAACGGGCGGGAAAGAGGGGAGGCCGCGCATCGGTGCGCGGACCATGGCCGAGTTCGGTCAAAGCGGCGCCGCAGATACGACCCTGGCAGGCACCCATGCCGCAACGTGTGGCGAGCTTTGCGCTGCGAGCGTCCGCATACGTCCGGATTGCGCCGAGCGGCACGTCTTCGCAGCGGCAGACCAACGTGTCGTTGCCGGCAAGGGCATGTACTCGCTGTGATAGACCGAAGTGACGGTGCAAATGGGTGGCGAAGGCTCGCGCGTGGTCACGGCGACGCAGGAGCGCGGCAGGCACGGGCACCCCGGCCGCGGCGAGGCCGGCGATCTTGCCTTCCAGGCGAGCGCAGTCCCGGCCACCGATACCGCAGCTTTCACCCGCGGCGAACGTGTCGATACGGCTCGTCCGTTGCAGGGAGTCCACGTCCACCTGTGCGTGCACGTGATCCGTGCGCGTCGCGCAGCCCAGATGCCGGACCAGCGTCAGGTCGGGCACGAGGCCGAAGCCAACCGCGAGCACGTCGCAGTCGAGGCGCTCATGACCCCGTGGACCCTCGATCTCCACGGCGGCAAGAGCGTCGTCGCCGAGCGCGGCGGTAACGACGCCGCCGGGGTAATAGCCGATACCGGCGAGCGACAGCCGCAGCGATGCGGCCTGCGTGAGTTTGGCCGGCCAGCGCCAGAGCCCTCGCGCGAAGCGATGGATCGTTGCGGCTGATGCCTGTTCGTGGATGCCGAGCACAATGGCCCCATGCCGGCGCGCGGTGTGTGCGGCCGCCAGCAGGAGAGGGCCGCTGCCTGCGATCAGTACTCGGCGTCCGCGCAGAGCCCAGCCCTGTTTGGCCAGCGCCTGCAGACCGCCGGCACCGACCACACCCGGTAGGGTCCAGCCCGGAAACGGCAACAGCAGTTCGCGTGCGCCGGTTGCGATCACAAGCGAACGGTAGGGGAGCACGTAGCCGCGACGAGGATCCTGCAAGAGCAGATGGTCCGATTCCGCAGCGATCAGCTGCGTCTCGGGCAACCACGTCACGCCGCGCTCGGACAAGGCGTCGTGAATGCTCCGCTCGGCGATCGCGGGGTAGCCGTGCGTGACGTCGTGGCGCCAGACCTGGCCGCCCGCTCTCGGCTGGCTGTCGATGAGTACGACACGGCGGCCCGCACCGGCGGCAGCGGTGGCGGCGGCCAATCCTGCCGGTCCGGCACCGACCACGGCGATGTCGAAGGCTTCAACCATCCGTGTCCACCCGCATGCCCTCGCGCACGGTGACCTGGCAGGCGCGCTGCTGGGCGATGTCGTCGATGCGGACACGGCACTCGAAGCACACGCCCATGCCGCACAGCGGTGCACGGCGTTGTCCACTCAACGAGCGCCGGAAGGGATGTTCGAGGCTGAGCAGCGCCGCGGCGACGCTTATCCGCCCAGGTACGTCGACGGGCACGCCATCCACGATCAGGCTGACGTCGCTGCCGCTCACGAGAGCACCCGTGCGGGATCATAAGGTGCCGCGTCGATCGCCGTAGGGCGCGCGAGCAGCTGATCGATAAGTAGGTGAGCGCTGCCTAGCGACGTGGTCACACCGAGACCTTCGTGACCGGCGGCAACCCAGGTATCGGCCATGCCGGGCACCCGTCCGAGGTAAGGCAGTCCATCCACGCTCACCGGGCGGAAGCCGGTCCAGATGCGCAGGGCGTCGAGATCGCGCAGACCCGGCAGGAAGCGAAAGCTGCGCTGTAGCATGCGCCGGACCATATCCATCGACACATCGGTATCGACCGCATCGTATTCACGCGAGGATCCGATCAGGATCTGCCCCGTCGGTCGTGGCTGTACGTTGAAGGCGACGCTGGCGGCATCGGCGCCGTGGGCGCTATCGGCATAGCCGAGTTCGAGGAGTTGATGCCGCACCATGGGCGGGTATCGCTCGGTAATTACCAGATGCCCCTTGCGCGCACGGATCGGCAGCGAGGGCAGCAGGCGGGGTAAGGCGCAGCCGGTGGCAACGAGCACGGGACCACGCAACACGCTACCGTCTTGCAGCGCCACACAGCCCGGTTGCATGCGCAGTGCGTGCTGCGCGTGGAATGTGGCCCCACGTTCCAGGGCGAGATCCACGAGATGGCGCGCGACAGCCGGCGGGTAAACCACCGCTTCGCGAGGGACCCGCAGGCCACCGCGCAATCCGGGAGCGAGCATCGGTTCCAGTTCGTACAGGCGCACCGCTTCGACGAGTTCCGCCTCGACGCCGGCTTCGGTGAGCCGCGCGAGTTTGGCGGGTATGCGCGAGAACTCGTCGTCGTTGCTGGCGACCCACAGTGTGCCGCAGCGGCTGAATTCGGCTGAAGGCAGGTCGGTGAAGGCTTCCCAAAGGGCCAGCGAATAGCGCGACAAGGCGAACTCAGCCGGATCGTCGTCCATCGCTACGAGGTGTCCCATGGCCGCCGCGGTGGCGCCACCCCCGACGATGCCCGGTTCGACGATGGCGACGTCCAACCCCTCGGCGGTTGCTCGCTCGGCACATGCGGCACCGACGATGCCGGCACCGATCACGATCAGGTCGAACGTGCTCACGCGGTGCCTATGCCCCAGGCCAGCGGGTCGGCCTGGTCGATCACGATCGTGCCGTGCATCGTGACGTGCGCGCTGCCGGTGATGCGTGGCAGCACACCGCGCTCGCCATGCCGGTAGGTCGCTTCGAAGATGCTGCCGAGGATGCCGGCTTGCCGCCATACCTGACCTGGATCCAGCTTGCCGTCCGCAGCGAGACAGGCCACCTTCGCGCTGGTGCCGGTACCGCAGGGCGAGCGGTCGTAAGCCATTCCGGGACAGAGCACGAAGTTGCGGCCGTCGCCACCGGTTTCATGGTCGGGGCCATTCAGTTCGATATGGTCGATCTCCTGGCCGTCGGCGCCGGTGATCCCGTGTCGTTCGAGACCGGCGCGGATCGCTTCCGTATACACCGTGAGCGCGCGCTGGTTTGCGAGGGTGAGAGGATGCGGCGTGTCGTTGGTGATGAAGAACCAGTTGCCGCCCCAGGCGACATCGCCGGTCACGAGGCCGTGGCCGGGCACGTCCACCGAGATGCTTCGGCGGTGCCGATAACTTTCCACGTTCTCGACCGCCACGCGGCCGTCTTCGAGCAGTTCGACACCGACCATGCCGACCGGCGTCTCCAGGCGGTGGCGGCCCGGGCCGATACGCCCCATGTGCTGCAACGTACGTACGAGGCCGATGGTTCCGTGCCCGCACATGCCGAGGTAGCCGACGTTGTTGAAGAAGATCACGCCGGCGCAGGCGGAGGGATCGCTCGGCTCCAGCAGCACGGCACCGACCATGGTGTCGGAACCGCGGGGCTCGCAGGTGACGGCCTGGCGCCAGTGATCGTACGTTTCGCGCATGCGCTGGCGACGTTCGGAGAGCGAGCCGGGCCCGAGGTCGGGGAAGCCGGAAAGCACGACCCGGGTGGGTTCGCCACCGGTGTGCGAGTCAATGAATTCAATAAGGTGCATGGGTTCATGCTCACCGGGACACCCCGTCGGCGTATAGAAGGCTTTGCCGAGGACGGATGCGGAATTCGGCACAACCACATAATGCCGCCATGGTGGACGCGTCGACGGACGGGCTTGCATTTACCCGCTCTATGCCGCTTATGATGCATTGCGGCATGCCAGGTATCTCGCTGCGCCACGCCGCCACCGCCTCCGGAGAAACACGCGGCCATGAAGATTTCCGCCGATGAGCTCGAGCCGTTGTTTGACGCGTTGCCCGATGTCGTGTTCTTCGTGAAGGACACCGAGGGCCGCTACACACATGCCAACCTGACACTAGTTCGTCGGTTGGGCCTGAAGCACCGCAGCGATGTGATCGGCAAGGACGTGACCGAACTGTTTCCCACGATAATGGGCGGCTCTTACGCTGCGCAGGATCGGCGCGTGCTCACCGGGGAGCTGATCGAGAATCAGCTGGAGGTGCACATCTTCAACAATCGCACGCCTGGGTGGTGCCTGACCTGCAAGCGGCCGCTGTTGTCCTCGCGCGGCGAGATTCGCGGTGTGATCGGGATTTCGCGGGACCTGGGTTTTCCCGATGGTAAGCATCCGACTTACGAGCGCCTTCGCCGCGTGCTCGCGCACATGCAGGAGCACTACGGCGAGGGCGTTCGCATTCCCACGCTTGCCCAAATGGCGGGGCTGTCGGTGGCCCAGCTCGAACGGCACTTCCGCCGCGTGTTCCAGCTGACACCGCAACAGGTACTCACCAAGCTGCGCATCGAGGCAGCCATGCGCCTGCTGAGCGGTGACGACAGTGTCGCCGCGATCGGCATGGCGTGCGGCTTCGTCGACCAGAGTGCGTTCGCGCGCCAGTTCAAGGCCACCGTTGGCATGACGCCGAGCGATTACCGCGGCATGGCGCAGCGCGCGCAGCCTGTCGTCGCGCAACGAGCTGCGGTTTCTTGACCACGCGAGATCTTTGCCCGGTAAGCGCAACTCTTACCACGGCGTGAGCGAAATATCGCGGATCCCCCGTCTCCAGGAAGCAGGAAAACCTGGCCCGCTTCAAGGCAAGCAAGCCGGCGGAATTCACACGGCAGGTCGAGGCCCTTCAGACACACTTCTTGCCAGGTGCCTTAACCGGCTAAAGCCACGCTTTCCCCCACAGTTCCCTGACTCAGCTCCTCTTGCGCAAAGCGCACGAAAGCAAGCGCGGAATCGCTCACCGCGCGAGCCGACATCGTCAGGGCGTGAACCGGAATAGGGGCCGGTTCCGCCGATTCGTGGACCCTGACCAGACGACCGCTCCGGATATCGTCCTCGCATAGGCAGGCAGGTAGGCGGGCAAACCCGAGCCCGGCGCGGACCGAGGCGAGGAGCAGATCCGTGTCGCTGGTCACCAGCCTCGCTTCGCTTTGCCTGCCTGGCCGAAAGACAAGACTCACGGGCGCACCCGGGCCAGCATACGCAAGAACGTCGCCATCCGCGATGCGTTCGGCGTGGGCTGGCGTTCCAAGGCGCGCAAGGAGCTCGGGCGCCGCGACTGTCATCACGGGCATGCGGGCCAGCGATCGCGCGACCACGTCCGTGCTGTCGGGCAGGCTGTCGTTCACTGCCAGGACGACGTCCGCTTGTTGCCGGAGGAGCGGCTCGACGTCGCCGGTGCCTGTTGTCAGCCATACGCGGACACGGGGATGAACCGCGGAAAACCTCGGCAGGATAGTCGACATCAATGGCATCAGCAGGCTGTGCACGTGGACTCGTACGAACCTGCTTTCCCCATCGGCGCGCGTGGCCGCGTACTCCGCCGCGGCCGCGGATTCGCACATGGCCGAGGCGTGTCGGTAGACCGCCTCGCCCGTGGAGGTTACCGAGAAGCGGCGCGCGTTCCGGTGCAGGAGCTGCACGCCCAGTCGCCGCTCCAGCGCAATGACCCGGCGGCTCAGCAGGGATCGCGTCGTTCTGAGCTGGTCGGCGGCCACCGAAAAGCTCCCTGCCTCGATCACCTGCACCAGAAGGAACAGGTCCGCCATGTTGTTCGTCTGCTTCATGCTCGTGATGACATGCGATGGATGCGCGCAACAGTAGGACGATAGTCTGCCTGTCACCTTTGATGGAGGGGGGGTGACCTTTGCCCGGGGGGCAAAATCGGCCGATTTGTCTATACTCCGCCCAAAGGGGACGTCGCACGACGCTTGGCAGCACACTGGGGCTCTGCTTGTACACGTCAGATTCGCCACACATCATGGTTGTCGACGACCGACCCGAGGAGATCGGCGCGCTCGTTGTGGCGCTCCGCGCGGAAGGCTGGCGGGTAAGCATCGTCACCAACGCCGGTCAAGGCGTCCGGCGAGCGCAGGTGATGGTCCCGGACCTCATCTTGCTCGATGTTCGGATGCCGGAAATAAACGGCTTTGTCGTCAGCCGTCTGCTGCAGGAAGTTCCGCAGTTGAAACACACGCCGATGGTGTTTCTGACGGCGGCGAACAGCCTCGAGGAACGCCTCGAAGGGCTTAGTCATGGCGGTGTCGATTACATTCTCAAGGACTGCAGTCCCGCTGAACTGGTGGCGCGGGTGCGTATCCATCTGAGGCTCGCGCCCCGGTCTGCCGTCCCATCCGTCGATCCGGTATCCGTCGGATCGCCGTCCCAGGACGAGGTGATCCTGCAAGCCGCCATGCGGCTTCTCCGTCGGCGTCTTTCCGAGCCCCTCACCCTCGACGAGGTGGCCCGGGACGTGGGCACCTATGACAAGCGTCTATCGGCGATCTTTCGGGAACACCTTGGCACCACGGTTTTTGCGTGGCTGCGTGAGGAGCGGATCCAGCGAAGCCGCCGCTTGCTTGCCGAGACCTCGTTGAGCATGCAGGAGATCGCCCTCGAGATCGGCTTTCGGAGCGCTTGCAACTTTACGACCGCCTTCCGGGAGCGGCTGGGCGTCCCTCCCACTCAGTATCGGAAGGCGACTCAAGGAGTTACCGGCACGTGCTGAGCTGGGTACGACGGGCGGCGTGCGCGCTGTGCATGCTCGCCTATGGCATGCAGGCCGTTGCGGCCGCGCCGTCCCCGCATGTCCAGCTGCCGCTGGTGATCTACGATCAGAACACGGGTCTGTCGAGCCTGTCCGTGGTTCGCCTTCTGGAAGACCGACGTCATTTTGTCTGGGCGGGAACGGAGCAGGGCCTCTATCGCTTCGACGGCATTGGGTTCAATCCGATGCTCGCAAAGGACGGCTTCCAGACCTCGGAAGTGGTGAGCCTGGCCGAGGACGACAACGGGCATGTCTGGGCGGGATCGAGAGCGGGCCTTCAGTCGCAGAACGATGATGGGCAGTTTTCCTGGGTGCGGCCGGACGGCCGGACCATGCTCGCCGACCGCGGCCAGACCCTGGCACCGGACGGGCAGGGCGGCATGCTGGTGGTCAGCGGGCATCATCTGTTTCGCCTGAAGCAGCAGGCGCCCGGCCAGTGGACGGCGGCCCCATGGCCGGAAGGGGAGGCGAGTGGCACCGGAGCGACCCAGGTCGCCGCTGTCTTCCAGCATCGCGGCGAGGTCTGGTTCGGGTGCGACGAGGCGGTGTGTCGCCTGAGCAAGGGCGCCCTGACCCGATTTGGTACTGCCCAGGGCGTTCCCGCCGATAGATGGGTCGGGTTTCTGGTCGCCCGCGACGGCACGGTATGGGCGCGCGGGTTGCGCACGGTCCTCACGCTCGCCGCTGACGGTGACGTGTTCGTCCCGCACAACATGCCGGGGACGCATGGCGAGGTGGCGGCCACCAGCATCGATCTTGCCCAAGATCGGGAGGGGCGAATCCTCACGCGCTCGGACACGGGCATCGCGCGCTGGGACGGCACCCGTTGGGAGCTGCTGGACACGCTCAACGGGCTGCCCGGCGTGGGGGTTTCCGCCCTGATCGCCGATCACGATGGGGCCGTGTGGGCGGGAACGTATGGCCGGGGCGTGCTTTATTGGAGCAACGCCAGCGCCGTCGAAAACTGGACCGCCAACCAGGGGCTCAACGACAGCCTCATCTGGTCCATTACCCGGGCAGGTACCGACTCGATCTGGGTGGCTGGCGAAAGCGGCGGGGAAATCATCGTGCCGTCCGAAGGGCGCGCGCACCGATGGCCCATCAGCCTGCCTCCGCCCTTCCAGGCGCACGCCGTGGTCACGGATACCGCCGGATCCATCTGGTACTTCCTGTTCGATGGGCGGGTGGTCCGTTACGAACCCGAAACCCACCGCACGACCCAGGTCGCCGAACTGCCTTATCTCATCCGCGGCGCACACAGGGACCGGGCCGGCCGGCTCTGGATCTATACGATGGGTGGGCTCTATGAGCTCGACCCTGCCTCCGGATCCGTCGCGCACGTGGCTCCGGACCTGATTCCCTCAACGATGTGTTCCGACCTGGCGCAGGACAACGCCGGGCGTTTATGGCTCGCCTGCAACTCTGGCTTGTATCGCCACAACGACAGCGGATGGGCGCGCGTTCGCGTCCTTCCGAACGAATCGCTCGGAGGCTACGAAAACGTTGCGGCAACCCCCGACGGGCGCCTCTGGCTCAGCGCATTGCAGCCGGGACTCCTCTCCGGGCGTGCCGGCGATCTGGACACCCTCACCATGGAGCCTGTCGACGACCCGCTTCTGGCGGCGACGCGATTCTATTTTCTGCGCGCCGATGGCCAGGGCCGTGTCTGGGCCGGCGGCGGTAAAGGCGTGGACGTCCTTGCGGGTGGGGTGTGGACACGCCTATCCAGCCGGGATGGCCTGTTGTGGGATGAAACCAACCACGGCGCGTTCTTCGCCGATACAGACGGCTCGGTGTGGATCGGGACGCCCGTCGGGCTGACCCACATACTCAAGCCCGCTGACCTGCTTGCGCCCCGAACGATGACCCCGCGGCTTTTTCCGGCTCGCTATGGGGCCCGTGCCGTGGCGTCGGAAGCACTGCCTTACGAAAGCGGCGCCCCCTTGAACGTCGCCTTTGGCGTTTCGGGCAACAGTGCAGGGCATCCGGTGCACTTTCGCTACCGCCTCAAGCCGCTGGACCGCGACTGGGTCGACACCAGCCAGCGAGAGGTCCGCTACGCGTCGCTTCCCTGGGGCCATTACCGTTTTGAAGTTCAGGTGGTGGACGAAAACCGGCGTGCGAACTCGAGCATCGCCTCGTTCGAGGTCACCATCCAGGCGCCATGGTGGATGACACCGGGCGCCTTCATCGCCCTCGCCCTGGCGATCGTGGGCCTGGTGGTGGGCGCATGGCGCTGGCGGACCCACTTGCTCATCGCGCATGCCCGGCGGCTGGAAGGCATCGTGGTCGAGCGCACCGCGGAACTGCGTACGCTCCTTCAGGCTCGGCGCCGTTTGCTCGCTCACATCGGGCACGATCTGCGCGCGCCGCTCTCGGCCATCGTGAATGTGGCCCGCCAGTGGCGCGGGGCCGGAGCGGAGGTCGACCATCCGCAGAAGATCGAGCGCCACGCACGCCTGCTGATGGAACTGATCGACGAAGTCCTGGCGTTTTCGCGGGGCGAGTTGACGGACGTCCAACTGGAACCGGCCCCTGGCTACCTCCACCGCTTCCTCCATGAGGTGGCGGACGAGGACGTGCTCCTTGTCCAGTCCAACCATAACCGGCTGCAGGTGCGCATCGATTCGGAGCTTCCGGCCGTTGTCGAACTCGACTTTCGGCGCTTACGCCAGGTGCTTTCGAACCTGCTGGGCAATGCTGCGAAGTACACCCGAGACGGGCAGATCGTCTTTACCGTCGGCGGCCGAATCAACGAAGCCGGCACATCGTGTCGCCTGAGCTTTGCCGTCGAGGACACGGGCATCGGTTTGGGAGAGTCGGGCGCCGAGACCCTTGTGGAGCCCTTCGTTCGCGGCACGAACATCGACGATGCCCCTGGGAGCGGACTAGGCCTCGCCATCGTTGCGCAACTCCTGGCTCGCATGGGATCCCGGCTTGAAGCAGGGAGTGGTCCGGAGGGAAGGGGAAGTCGTTTTTCATTCGAGATCGAGGTGCCCCTGGCCCAGGAGCACGACATGGAGCCCGACCTTGCCACGGGTCGATACACGGTAGAAGTGGAGGGGCACGGCAGGAGGGTGGTGGTAGCCGAGCCCGATGCGGCGCGTAGCGCCGTGCTGTGCGATTTGCTCGACGGTTACGGGTTTCAGTCGGTCGCCGTGGGATCGGCCGGCGAGCCCGACGACCTTGGAGCCGAGCCGCCGATCCTTGTTATCGCCGAACATCGGTGGCCGGACGAGGATGAGGGGGCGGTCATCGCACGCCTGCGTCGCCTCGCACCGGATGCGTCGCTGCTGGTGTTCACGGCTGTACCGCCTGCCACTGTCCCCCAGTGGCGCGCTCCCGGCGTGGAGGTGCTTCTGAAGCCCTCCGACGCGGCCGAAGTGATGGCGCATGTTGCCCGGCTCACCGAGCGCCCGGAGGGCTACCTCCATCCGGTGCCACAGGAAAGCGAGACGTTGGCGTCCCCTTACGCAAAAGGCGTTGATCCCGCCTGACCCTTGGCCGCTCTCGCGTCCTGACGGAAGCTGCCCGTCGTCCTTTTGATCGAGCGGAACTTGTCATGCCCGGCATGACAGAAGTTCCCGTTCGGCGGCCTTATCACGTCGCGCCGCTCTTCCTAGAATCGCCCCGCCGCTGTGACGCAGTTCGCATTATTGCGACCGATCGATGCGGCCACTTGCACGCGAGCGTGACGCTGACCTGACGACGCACCGAGCGGCGGCGAGGTGCGTGTTGCGAATCGTCTCGCGTGCGCGCAATCGACTGCATCAAATCGGGGCCTCGCAACAATGAATCGTATCTATCGCCTGTGCTGGAACGCCGCTACCTCCCAGTGGGTCGCGGCCAGCGAACTTGCCCGCAGCCGCCGTCCGGGCGTCGGGGTCAACGCGTCGGCAAGCGCGCCACGCGTGGCGACCATGGCGTTGGCGGTGGCCCTGGCGATCGGTAGTGCGGGCGTTGCTCATGCGGGTCAGACCGGGGGGCAGATCGTTTCGGGCAGCGGCGCGATCAACCAGCATGGCGCGACGACGACGATCAACCAGGCCAGCCAGCACCTGTCGCTGAACTGGCAGACATTCGACATCGGCACGAACGAGACAGTCGACTTCGTGCAGCCGGGCCGTGACGCCATCGCGGTCAATCGCATCCTCGGCAACAGCGCCTCGGAGATCTACGGGCACCTGAACGCCAATGGCCAGGTCTGGCTGATCAACCCCAATGGCGTGCTGTTCGGTCAGGGCTCGCAGGTGAATGTCGGCGGCCTCGTCGCCTCGACGCTCGACACCGCGGACAGCTCGCTGGACGCAACCTCACGCACGTTCAGTGGCGACGGCAAGGGCAGTGTCGTCAACAAGGGCGTGATTCGTGCTGCGAGTGGCGGCTACGTCGCCTTGCTGGGCAATACGGTTTCCAACCAGGGCACCATCAGTGCGCAGTTGGGCACGGTGGCGATGGGCGGCGGCAGTGCCGTGACGCTTACCTTCGAGGGCAGCCAGCTGCTCCATCTGCAGGTCGACCGCAGCACGCTCGATAACCTGGTCGAAAACCGCCAATTGGTCCAGGCCGACGGCGGGCGGGTTCTCATGACCGCGGGCGCGGCCGATTCGCTGCTGGCCAGCACCGTGAACAACACCGGCGTTGTCCGGGCGCAGACGGTGCAGAACCACAACGGCGAAATCGTCTTGCTGGGCGGCATGACGGCCGGCCATGTGAACGTCGAAGGCACGCTCGATGCGAGTGCGCCCCATGGTGGAAACGGCGGCACCATCGAGACCTCGGGCGCGTTCGCCCATATCGGCAGCGCGGCGATCGACGCCAGCGCAGCCCATGGCAAGGCGGGCACCTGGCTGGTCGATCCGTACGACCTGACCATCGACACGGCGGCCGCCACTACGATCTCGAACTCGCTCAATAGCGGCACCAACGTCACCGAATCGACCTCGGCGGGCGGCGCTTCCGGCGCGGGCGTGCAAAATCCCGGCGGCGTCGGCGATATCAACGTCAACGCGGCCATCAGCTGGACCAACCCGAACAGCACGCTGACGCTGACCGCGTACCGCGCGATCAACGTCAACGCGCCCATTTCCGGCGCCGGCCGCGTGGTGCTCACCGCCCAAGGTGCCACTGGCAGCAACGGCAACATCACGCTCGCCGCAGGCGGCACGGTGGCCGGCGGGGCAGGCGTGACCCTCACCGCCGCCAATGCCTTCATCAACAATGCGGGCGGGAATGCGCTCAGTTCCGCCTCGGGCAAGTGGCTGGTCTATTCCGCGAGCCGCGCGGCCGATGTCACCGGCGGCCTTACCCCGCAGTTCATCCAGTACAACGCGGCAGCGGGGGCGACACCGCTGGGTGCAGGTAGCGGCTTCCTCTACAAGCAGACGGCGAACGCGACGATCTCGGGCCTCAGCGGCACCGTTGAAAAGACCTACGACGGTACGGCCACGGCAAGTCTGACGGGAGCCAACGTCAACGCCACCCTGGCGAACGGCGACCGTATCGCCACCGCGACCGGCACGTATGGCAGCAAGGACGCCGCCAGCGGCATCCAGGTGACGGCGTCGGGCAACGTGGCCGGCTACACCTTCACCGACGCGAGCGGGCTCGTCCCCGTCTACGGATACACGATCAGCGGTGGTGGCGCCTCCGCGAACATCGGTGTCATCGACCCTCGCCAGCTCAGTGTCTCGGTCATCAACAACCCGACCAAGACCTACAACGGGACGACCACCGCCACCCTGAGCAGCGCCAACTACCTGACCACAGGGCTCGTCGCGGGCGAGAGCATCACCTTCAGCCAGCCAAACAGTGTCGCTTACGACTCCGCCGACGCCGGCGCGCGCACGGTGAACATCGGTTTCCTGCCGTCCAACTTCACCGCGGCGAACGGCACCAGGCTTTCCAACTATGTTCTGCCGACCACGGCGACGGGCGCAGGCACGATCGACAAGGCCAAGGTGCAGCTGTCCGGCCTGCTTGGCAGCGACAAGGTCTACGACGGCACCACCACGGATAACCTGGACAAGAGTCGCGTCTCGATCTTCGGCGTTATCGCGGGGGACGCGGCCAACGCCACGCTCGACAGCAGCAACGGCGTGGGCCAGTTCGCCGACGCGAATGTGGGTAACAACAAGTCGGTCACCGCCACGGGGTTCCAGCTTGTCGGCAGCAAGGCCGCCAACTACGACCTGGTCCTTCCCTCCGACATCACCGGCTCCATCACGCCGAAGGCGCTGACCATCAGCGGTGTGTCGGCCGTGAGCAAGGTCTACGACGCGACGCTGAATGCCTCGCTCGCCTACACGAACCTCGCGCTCAATGGCCTGGTGAACAGCACCGACACCGCCAATATCTCGCTGCTCACAGCGGGCGCGACCGGTGCCTTTGCCTCGAAGAACGTGGGCAATGGTATTGGCGTCAACGCGTCCGGATTCACGCTGGCCGGCACCGGCACGGGCAACTACACCCTGTCTCAGCCTACGGGCTTGTCCGCGAACATCACGCCCGCGCCCTTGTCGATATCCATCACGGGTAACCCCACCCGCACGTATAACGGGACCAGGACGGCCAACATCGGTTCGGGCGACGTGACCATCAACGGCTTCCAAGGCGGTGAGACGGGCACTGTCGTGCAGAGCGCCGGCGCCACCTACGCGAGCAAAGACGCGGGCACGCAGCTGGTCACGGCCTTGCTCGAGCCGTCGGATTTCAGCCTGGGCAACGGTGCGGAGCTTTCCAACTACACCTTCCCGACCTCCATTACCGGCAACGGCACGATTGCCAAGGCCGTGCTGACCTGGTCGCTGGTGGGCAATCCCACCAAGGTCTATGACGGCACTACCGATGCGACGCTGACGAACGACAACTTCCAGATCTTCGGCTTCCTCAGTGGGGAGGGTGCCACGGTCACTCAGACCCACGGCACCTACGACACCGCGAATGTCGGCCAGCGGAATGTGACGGCCAACCTGAGTGTTGCCGACTTCGCCGCGACCAACGGCACCGTTCTGTCGAACTACGTGCTGCCGACGGTGATGACCGGCATCGGGACCATCACGCCGGCGCCGCTGGCTGGATACATCACGGCGGGCATCAACGGTCCGACGCGCGTCTATGACGGCACGACCATCGCGACGCTCACGCCGGCGAACTTCATCCTCTCCGGCTTTGCGGCGGGCGAGGGCGCTTCGGTCAACCAGACCGTCGGCATCTTCGCCTCGAAGAATGTCGGCAAGCAGGCCGTCTCCGCATCGCTTACCAGTGCGAACTTCGACGCCAACGCGGGCACCAACCTTGGCAACTACACCTTGCCGACGGTGGCCTACGGCACGGGCGAAATTCAGCAAGCGCTGCTGACGGCGTCGATCGTGGGCAACCCCTCGAAGGTGTACGACGGCACGCAATATGTGACGCTCACGCCCCAGAACTACGCGCTTCTCGGGTTTGTGGCCGGCGAAGGCGCGGATATCGTGCCGTCATCGTCGATTTCTTTCGACACCAAGAACGTCGGCAGCAACAAGACCATTACGGCAAACATGGCGGTGTCCTCCTACCTGCCAAACAGCCAGACGCTGCTGTCGAACTACATCTTGCCGACGGTCGCGACCGGTCCGGGCACGATCACCGCCGCGCCGCTCTACATCGTTGGGGTGTCCGCCCAGAGTCGCGATTACAACGCGACGACCCTGGCTGCGCTCAATAGCGGTGGTGCCTCCCTGGTGGGGCTGGTTGGCGCCGATTCGAACGACGCGGCGAAAGTGGCCCTCACGGCGGGCACGACGGGTACCTTTGCGGATGCCAATGCCGGCGTCGGCAAAGCCGTCACAGCCAATGGCTTCTCCATCTCGGGCAGCGAAGCCGGCAACTACACGCTCATGCCGCTGACTGGCCTGACCGCGACCATCAGCCCGTTCACGCTGAGCATCAACGGTGTGTCGGCCATCGATAAGGTGTACGACGGCAACACCGGCATTGCCCTAAGCACGGGTACGGCGTCGTTGGCTGGGATTTTCAGTGCCGATAACGGGAACGTGACGCTCGATACCTCGGGCGCGACCGGCAGCGTGCGCTCGGCCAATGCAGCCAACAACCTCGATGTAACGACGTCGGGCTTCGGATTGGCAGGCAGCGCCGCGGGCAACTACCGCGTCAACCAGGTCAGCGGCCTTACCGCCAATATCTCCAGGCGTGCGGTCACCGCGTCCATTACGGGCGATCCGACCAAACCGTACGACGGCTCGGACTCGGTGACGCTGACCGCAGGTGATTACACGCTTTCGGGCTTCGTGAGCGGCCAGGGGGCCACCATCCCGCAGTCGTCCACCGCGAAGTACAACAATGTCGACGCTGGCAGCAACCGCGGTCTGACCTCGACACTCTCGGTGTCGGACTTTGTCGCCCTCTCGGGGACCAACCTCGCCAACTATGACCTGCCGACCGGTGCGACCGGCGCACTCGGCACGATCACGCCCTTCATCATCAACCTGATGAGCCAGCGCGTCTATGACGCGACCACCGGTGCCGATGCCACCCTGTTCACCAGTGGCGGCACGATTGCCGGCGTGAACGGTGAGCGTCTGACGCTGACCGGCAGCGGCGTCCTGTCGACCAAGAACGTAGGCAGTCAGCGAAGCTTCGCCAACTTCGGCACGTTGGCGCTGGGCGACAACAGCGGCACCGCTACGAACTACACGCTGGCCGGCGGCATCGATTGGGTGACCATTACCCCGGCCACCTTGACGGTGGCCGGCACGGTCGCTGCCGACAAGACCTATGACCGCTCCAACGTGGCGCAGCTCTCGGGTTCGACGCTCGTGGGTCGGTTGGGCTCGGACGATGTGACGCTGGGCAACGCCACGACCGGGACATTCGCCAACAAGAATGCCGGTGTCGGCAAGTCCGTTGGCACGTCGATGACCGTGAGCGGCGGCGACAGCGGCAACTATATTCTCGTCCAGCCCACGGGGCTCACGGCGACCATCACGCCGCTGACCATCACTCCCACGGCCTCGGCCGACAGCCGGCAATACGATGGCACCACCAACGCCACGGCGACGGTCTCGTCCTCGGGCGTCCTCGCGGGCGACACGGTCAACTTCGGCGAGTCCACGACGCCGCAGTTCGACGGCAAGGACGTGGCCAACGGACGCACCGTCACGGTGAGCAACATCACCAAGGGCGGCGCCGACGCAGCCAACTACGTGCTCTCGACCACGACCGCGACTGCGTTGGCAAACATCACGCCGCGCGTCGTCAACCTGAGCGGCACGCGGGTCTACGACAGGTCGACCTCGATCTTCAGCCCCGGTCTGACCCTGGGCAACCTGGTGTCGGGTGAGAGCCTCTCCCTCTCGGGCACGGGCAACACGGCGAGCAAGAATGTCGGGAGCTACACCGGCGGCAACTTCGCACTGGGCTCGCTCACCCTCGCCGATGGCGCGGGCGGCCTCGCCAGCAACTACACGCTGAGCGGCGGCACCGATACCTACACGATCACGCCGGCGATCCTCAACGTGATCAACACCACGGCTGACAGCAAGGTCTATGACGCGAACACCATCGCCGCCTTGCACAATGCCACGCTCACTGGCGTGCTCGGTTCCGACACCGTCGACCTGACGAACGCCGATGTAGGCACGTTCAGCGACAAGAATGTCGGTACGAACAAGTCGGTCGCCACGGCCATGGGCATCGCCGGAACCGACGCGGGCAACTACACCCTCGTGCAGCCGGCCAACGTGTTCGCGGACATCACCTCGAAGCTCATCCATGTGGACGCCAATGGGGTCGACAAGGTCTACGACGGCACGGCGGCATCGGGGGCGACGCTGTCGAGCCAGGATCTGGTGGGCACCGACCAGGTGACTTTCAGCGCCACGAGCAATGTGTTCAATACCAAGGATGTGGGAACCGGCAAGGCCGTGAGCGTGGATGGGATCACGGCCGGCGGTGTCGATGCGGGGAACTACACGCTGGCGAACACCAGCGCCACCACCACCGCGAACATCACGCCCTTCATCATCAACCTGACCGGGACGCGCGTATACAACGGCACGACGACGGCCAGTGCGAGCCTCTTTGGGACGAACGGCGTCGTCGCCGGCGTCAATGGCGAAACGCTGATCCTCACCGGTGCGGGCAAGAGCGCATCCAAGAATGTGGCCACCTACCACCGGGCCGCGGACGGTACGGGCGATTTCGACCTCGACACGCTGGCGCTCACCGGCACGGGTGGATCGAGTGCCGGCAACTACGCGCTGCTGGGGGGCACCGACGCCTTTACGATCACCCCGCTCGCGGTGACGGTCGATGCCACCGGTGGCAACAAGGTGTATGACGCCACCACGGCGGCAACGGCCACGCTGGCATCCGGCGGCCTGATTTCCGGCGACACGGTGAACTTTGCGTCCGGCGCTGCCACCTTTGGCGACAAGAATGTCGGCAACGGTAAGGTCATTTCGGTCACCGGCATCACGGCCAGCGGCGCAGACGCGGGCAACTACACGTTCAATACCTCGGCCGCGACCACTGGCAACATCACGCCGCTGGCCATCAGCGGGAGCATCGTGGCCGACGACCGCGTCTACGACCGCACGACTGGGGCAGCGACGCACGGCAGCCTGTCGGGCGTGCTCGGCGGCGATGTCGTCGATTACACCTCGACCACGGGCAGCTTCCTCGACAAGAATGTCGGCACTGGCAAGACGGTCAATGTCTCCGGTGTCGTCGGCGGGGCCGATGCCGGCAACTATGTCGTCACCAGCAATACAACCACGACCGCGAACATCACCCCGGCGACCATCGTGGTCGGCACGAGCGCGGCCGACAAGATGTACGACGGCAATGCCACGGCGACGACGGTCCTGTCGCAGACCGGTCTTATCGGCGGCGACGATGTGAGCTTCAGCGGCGCTTCGTCCTTGTTCTCCGATGCGAACGCGGCCAATGGCAAGACCGTCACGGTCAGCGGCATTACGGCAGCGGGCGCCGATGCCGGAAACTATGTCTACAACACGGTAGCGACCACGCTCGCGAACATCACGCCTTACATCATCAACCTGCACGGCGAGCGCCAGTACGACGGCTCGACGGTCGCTTCGGCCGGTGATTTTGGTAACCATGGGGTGGTCGCGGGTATCCATGGCGACACGCTCGACCTGAGTGGCGATGGCTCGGTCGGGGACAAGAACGTCGGTACCGACAAGGCCCTGACCTCGACCGGCACGCTGGCTCTCACCGCCAACGGAGCTGCGCTCGGCAGCAACTACACCCTGGTCGGCGGCACGCACGACCTGACCATTACGCCAAAGCAGATCGTGGTCGATGCCACCGGGTCCAACAAAGTCTATGACGGCGGTTCCCTGGCTGTAGCGGGCCTTGGTGCGACCGGCATCATCGGCGGCGACCAGATTGCCTTCGCGGGTGGCTCGGCAAACTACAGCGACAAGAATGTCGCCAATGGGAAGACCATCACGGTCAATGGCATCACCGCTTCTGGTGCGGACGCCGGCAACTACGCGTTCAACACGACAGCCTTGACGACGGGCAACATCACGCCGCTGGCCATCGGTGGCAGCATCGTCGCCAGCGACAAGACCTACGACGGCACCACCACGGCGCAGACCCAGGGCAGCCTCACTGGCGTGCTTGCCGGAGACCATCTGGGTGTAACCACCCAGGGCAGCTTCGCCGACAAGAATGCAGGGTCGGGCAAGACGGTGAACGTAGCCGGCCAGCTGACCGGCGCGGACGCTGGCAACTACACCCTGACCACCAACACGACCACGACGGCGACAATCGAAAAGGTGGTGCTCGACCTTTCCGGCACGCGCATCTACGACGGCAGCACCGTGGCAGGTGCGGACATGTTCAGCCATGCCGGGGTCATTGCAGGCATCGCGGGCGAAAGTCTGCTCCTGTCCGGTCAAGGCGTGCTCGCCAGTAAGAACGTGGCCACGGATCGCGCACTTGCGGGCCTTGGTTCGCTGGCGCTCAACGACAATGGCAGCTCGCTCGCCGGCAACTACACGCTCGTCGGTGGACACGACGTGGCGACCATCACGCCACTTGGTATCCATGCGGGCATCACGGCTAACGACAAGGCCTACGACGGAAACACCAGCGCCACCACCCAAGGTGTTCTGAGCGGCGTGCTGGCAGGCGACAGCGTGTCCTTGTCCACGGTCGGTGCTTTCTCCGACAGAAACGTGGGCAACGGGAAAACGGTGAACGTGACCGGCATGCTGGGCGGTGACGATGCGGGCAACTATATCCTCAGTTGGAACCCGACCACGACGGCCAACATCACCCAGAACGCCTCGCAAGGCGGCTCGTCGAGTGCACTGACCCAGATTCAGGCCCTGCTCGGACCCGATTCGCTAGCCACGCCGTACGGCGTCGCCTCGAATATCACGGTCGGCGATTACACCGGTAACCACAAGAAGACCCGCCAGCCTGTGGAAAAGAACGCGCAGCGCTCGGACTTCAATTCCGGCCTTTCGCTGCAGGTCGTCAGCGGCGGCGTGCGGCTGCCTGCGGATGTGATGCAGTGAATAACCCTCTTCGAATTGGAAACGGCTTACCGATGACCATGGTTCAATTTCCCAAGCGCACCGCGAATGTCCTGGGTGCATGCATCCTGCTGGCCATGGCTTCGGGCGCAGCCGCTCAGGTGCGCGCGCCACAGGCGGGCGATTTGCTTCGCCAGGTCCCGGCAACCCCTGCGCCTCAGCGCTCCGACGACACGGCTCTGACCGTCACGCCGGAAGTGCCGACGGCGCAGGGCGACAGCGCGCCCTTCCATGTCACGCGCATCGAGATCACGGGCGCCACGTTGTTGCCGGTCGACGATCTGCACGCCCTGGTCGCCTCGGGCGAGAACAGTGACATCACCCTGAGCCAGCTCAACGCCCTTGCCGCTCGCATTACGGCGGCTTATCGGGCAAAGGGTTACCCGTTGACGGTCGCTTATGTGCCGGCGCAAACACTGAGCGGTGGCACGGTCCGCATTGCCGTGCAGGAAGCACGACTGGGTAAAGTCACGCTCGAGAACCACAGTGCGACGCACGACGGTCCGCTGCAGGCTACGCTGGCACCGCTCAAGGAGGGCATGCCGGTCTCCGCGCATGGCTTCGATCGCAGCCTGCTGCTGCTGGGTGACATTCCGGGCGTGTCGGAGACATCGGTACTCGGCCCAGGGGCCGAGCCGGGCACATCGGACCTTGCCGTTCGGACTGACGATCGGCCCCGTTACACCGGCACGGTCGCGCTCGACGACTATGGCAATCGCTACACCGGTCGCTCGCGCATGACGGGCACCTTCAATGTCAATGGCTTGTTCCATCAGGGCGACGTGCTGGACGCTACGGCGCTTACCGCCGGCTCGAACATGAACTACGGGCGCCTGGGCTACCGTTACCTGGTGAATGGCGAAGGCACGGTGGTCGGAGCGTCGGTCTCGTCGCTCGACTACAAGCTCAAGGGTGACCTGCGCGTTCTCGACGCCCACGGTACGGCGCAGGTGGCGAGTGTGTTCGTCAGTCATCCGTTCATCCGTTCTACCGACGGGAATCTGTACGGCCAGCTCGGTTACGACCGCCGTCACCTGAACGATTCGATCGATGTCGTCGGCATTCGCACGCTGCGCCACACCTATGGTTGGACGGCGACGCTTGCCGGCGACCAGCGCGATGCGCGCGGCGTGACCAACTTCAGCCTGGCCGCCACCTATGGCTTGCTCGGGTTCAACGATGCGTTCGCCGAGTTCGTCGATGCGATCAGCGCGCAGACAAAAGGCCATTATCTGAAATACACGCTTTCCGCGGCGCGCCTTCAGCAGATCTCGGACAATAACGCGCTGTACCTCGGGTTCCAGGGGCAGTGGTCGAACAAGAACGTCGACACGGCGGAACAGTTTTATCTCGGCGGTGCGAACAATGTTCGTGGGTATGACACGGGCGTACTGGCCGGAAGCCAGGGACAGATGGTCAACTTCGAATTTCGCCGTAGCCTGCACGTGGGCTTGCCCGGCAGCTTCATCGCGCTTGCGTTTGCCGACGCGGGGCGGGTGAGTCTCTACAAGGATCGCTTCGCGCCGGGCACCAACAGTGCCCACATGCAGGACGTGGGCTTGGGCCTGCGTTGGCAAGGTGACGACCAGTGGGTCGTCAGCGCGGACGTTGCCCATCCGGTGGGTGCCCGACCGGCGATCCTTGGCGATACGCACGATGTCCGCGCCTGGGTGCAGGTGCAGAAGGGGTTTTAAGGTCTGGCGGGCTGCGGTTGCGCAGGGCAAGTCGGTCGAAACGCCATCCCCCTCCCGCGGCGCGCGAGAGGGGACTTTGCCGATGCTGCCGTCGAGAATGGCGTTTTCGAGCTACAGCTTATTGATAGCGCGCAACGACAAAGGTCGCAGGCGAGTTGCCATAGCCCGCGACGACGATTTTGCCGTCGCCTTGTGTGGCAAGCCCTTGAACAGCGGCATTCGCGCCGCCGACGGCGGTGACAACGGGTCCAAAGCTGTAGTCCTGATTGCCGGACTGATCGTAGCGATTCAAGGTCAGCTGGCGGTAGCTTCCCGCTTTGGAGTAGCCGCCGACAACGATTCCTCCGTTGGCGTCGATGGCCACATCGTTGCCAATCGCGTCGCCGGTGCCGATGGCGGTAATGACCTTTCCGGTGCCGGATCCAAAGCTGCTGTCCAGCGCGCCGGTGCTTGTGTAACGAACGGCAGCAAATCGGTAGTAGCCGGAGCTCACGCTGTTCGCGTAGCCGGCGGCGACGATCTTGCCGTCACCTTGAATCGCCAGCGAAGTGGCGATGGCGGAGTTGCCGTTGAAGGTCCCACCCACATTGGTCAGAACTTTGCCGCCGGCACCGAACGTGGTGTCCAGCGCGCCATTCGTGGTGTAGCGCGTCAACGCGAATACGGTGCCGACGCTCGACGCGTAGCCGGCTAGCACGGGTTTACCATCTGCTTGGATGACCAGGCTGTTGGCGAAGGCGGAGCCGGTGCCAACCGCTGAGGTGACGGTGCCGGAACCGCTGCCGAAGCTGTAATCCAGTGTCCCGCTGCCGGTAAGGCGCGCCAGTGCAAAGCTGGAGCCGGCATAGCCGGCCACCCAGATGGAGCTGCCCTGTACGGCCACGGCGTAGGCTTCCGAAGCCCCCGCGTAGAAATTGACGGTCGCCTTGCCCGAGCTGCCAAAGGTGGTGTCCAGCGAACCATCCGTGTTGTAGCGGTAAATGGTGAAGTTTCGGGTGGACGTGAAGTTCGGGCACGAGGTGCCTGCAACGACGATCTTGCCATCGGTCTGCAGTGCAAGCGCGCGTGCCTGTCCCGAGCAGCTGCCCGACGGCGTGGTGGTGACCTTGCCGGTGCCGTTGAAGCTCGTGTCAAGCGCGCCACCGGTCGTATAACGCGCCAAAGCAAAGTCGCCCAGGCCGTCCTGGCCAGCGGCGACAATCCGTCCGTCTGGCTGGATAACCACCCGGGCTGCGGCACCGTAGCTGCCGAACGCGGTGGACGTGGTGCCTGCCGAACCGAACGTGGCGTCCAGCGACGCGGCCTGTGCGGGCGTTGCAAGTGCGCCCATTGCACTGACGGCTATGCCAAACGATATCTTCGTCGTGTTGCTGATCACGGCGTGTTCTCCCTGTTGAATGCGGTTGAATCGATCTGTCGACCAGGAAGGCGGAAGCGGATCTTGAGAGAAGCTCTTCTCTATCGTCCGCGGGACGCGACGATGGGTGGCACTGCGGCAGCTTTCAGAGCGGGCCCAAGCACTGCCAGTTGGCCTAGGACGGCAATGCCGATCGCTGTCCCCAAGAGCTGAGCGACCGACAGCGTGGGCTGCGCGAAATCCGCGGTGAGATAGGTTCCAACGACGGCGGACAGAATCGTGCCAATTATCAGTCCACCCCCTACGATGAGCAGATTTTCAATCTGGAAGTAGCGAAGGATGTCGGCCCGCGTAGCTCCCAAGGCTCGCCGGACGCCGATGGTCTTACGGCGCTGTTGCACCCAGAAACTCGCCAGACCAGCAATGCCGACGGCCGTCACGCAGAGCAACGCGAGCCCGGCGCTTCCCAGCTCGGTCACCATGGTCTCGTCGTGCCTGAAGTACTCATCGCGCAAGGTCTCATAAGTTCGGACGTCACTGGGCTTGATGAGTCGACTTGGTGAGCGTTCTCGCAGCTTGGCGACGGCACTGGTGAGTACGGCATGTCTCGCCTGTGGCTGCGTGCGGAGCACGTATGTGATTCGGCTGCTGTCGGGCAGCACCGGAAACAGCATGCTAAGTTCGTTCTGGCCTCCGGCCTCCAGGCGTGGGCGGAGCAAGTGGTCTACCGTCCCCATGACCGTGACCATGTGATCCCCTTGGTACATGGTCTTCCCGATGGGATTGGTACCATGGAACACCCGTTGGGCAAGCGAGGTGGTAATGATCGCCTGAGAGGCCTGGTTCACCGAGTAGCTGTCGGAAGGGAAGTCCTGTCCAGCGGTAAGTTTCAGGCCCAGCGTCTGCAGGGCACCAGGGGTGGTGTCGTAGCGGCTCGCGAGCAGGCACTCGCTACCTTGGAGAGAGCCTGCTGCGATGGCGCGTTGCAGCGCCTCCAAGGTGGGGCAGACGGCGTAGGTTTCATCGGAGGTGCCGAGGGGCACGCTGTTCAGCGCCGCGACAGACGTCACGCCGGGGATCTCGCGCAGCGCCGCAAGGTCCTCAGCATGCCGCGTTTGATGGTTCTCGCTCTTGTCGATGGATGTGCTGCTGAGCACGACCAGCTCGTCTTCGGCCAGGCCGCTGGGGATACCCATTTGATCGAGGCGGTGACCGATAATAGAGGCGGCGTTGCTGACGACGATGCATGTCAGCGCTACCTGAAGGACGATCATGGTCACTGTGAGGCGGTGATGGCGGAGCGTCGCCAGGATGTCTTTGACCGGAATCATCATTCTTCAGTTCACCTTCAAGTGCAGAGCCGGCGCGGTCTGGCTCGCGCGCCACGCCGGCACGAGGCCTGCGAGTGCGCTGATGGCCACCGCCAAGACGCACGACAGCAGAAGCATCGAGACATCCATGTGCACCAGCGCCGCGTAGTCGTCCGGCCTCCTGCGTACGTTCCAAAGGCCGAGCTGCGCGATGGCTATGCCAAGAAGACCGCCAAGGAGTCCAATCATCGCCGCTTCGACGGAGAACTGGAGGAAGATCTCCGCCTTCCTGGCTCCCAGTGCCCTGCGGATACTGACTTCGTTTTGCTTGCGAAGAAACTTGGCCAGGAGCAGGGCGACGATGTTGACCATACATACGGTCAGGAACGCAATCGAAAGGCCGAGTTGCAAATTCACGTCGGTAGGAATCAAGCGCTGATGGTCCAGCCACTCCATGAGGCCGTACAGCTTTGCGCCATGGGTGCGTTCGAAGCGATGAAGCTGCCGTTGCTGATCGTAATAGTCATCGAGAAAGCGACGGTACGCACCAACATCGGCCGCATTGGGAAGCTCGACCCAGAATTGCAGCCAGGTAGACCGATCGCTCGAGAGTTTATCCGACGGCTGCTGCCGGTCCCATGTTGCGAAATGGGCGTTCGTATCCAGTTGGAGCTGCACGGCGGTCGATAGCGGGACGAAGAACGCATCCGGGTGCCCGAACAGCTTCGCGGAGGTGTCGGCGTAGAAAAGAGGGTAGGGCGCGAATGGACGGGATACGCCGACAACGGTCAGCATCGTTTCGCCGAAGCGCACCTGCTTGCCGACAGGACGCGCGTCGCCAAAGAGGCGGTAGGCGAGGTCCTGAGACAGGACGATGACCCGGGCGCGTGCGTCGTCGTCATCCTTTGACCAGCCATGACCATCGACGAACGAGATGCCGAACATGGCGAACGCGTCGGCGGTCGTATATCGACCGTCTTCGTTGTAGGGCGTAGGGTTGCCATCGGCGCGCAGGATGCCGGAACCACCTGCCATGGCCGCCTGGCGCGGCGCGCGGGCTGCGTGAAGAAGCGACTGGGCATCGCGCCATGTCAGGTTGTCGGAGATGTAGGGCCCCTCCGTCGGACTCTTGTACGCCTCGGGGGTCGGATCGAGTGTCACGTAAAAAAGTCGACCGCTCCGCCCCGGCGCCGGATCTCCACCAAGCACATGGACCACCGTGATCATGGTCATGCTGGCGCCGATCCCTAGCCCTATAGCGACGACCATCAAGATGGATAGGACCGTGCTCTGGCGCAGGCTTATCCAGCCCACGCGTAGGTAATAGGCCAGCATCGCAGCGATGTTCTCCATGGATTGAAGCTCCTCTCCTTATCCCCTGAAAGGAGCAGGCAATTTGCGTGCCATGAACATGCCTTATGCCAGGGTCGTGTCTGGGTACTTGTCGGTAAATATGCGGTGTCCGCGGACGTCCGGCGGCTCCCGTCCGCGGACACTGGATCAATGAAAAAAAGTGGTCAGGGAAGGAACCATATCACTGGGTTCCATTCGGAGCCAGGCAGTACTGTTCTGCTTCCGATCCGCCGCTTCGATAAGATGCATGAGCCGGAATTCGCTTCGAGAAACCAGGGCGCGCGCCCTCGATTCGTCCTCCTCATCGAGGATTTCCGCCATGCCTTTGGGTAACCGACCCTGGTTCAACTTGGCTGTGAGCAACTCCAGTGCATGATAGGCCGGCAAGTGCGTGGAAGCGCTGTCGATGAAAATGGAGGCCGTGTCACTCAGCAAGGGCAAGAATGCGGAAATCACTCGCTGGACCATCGGCGCAGCATGGTCGAAGTCGGAGAAGACGATGTCGACAGTCCTTCCCTGAAGATCCTTGCGAACGGTTTCCATGTTCATATCTCCTTGCGTGAAGCGAACATGGTCTTCGACGCCGGCATCGGCAAACAGTTTGGCAAGGAACTCCGGATAGGATCCGTCCTCCGCGATCGCTGCCAGACCGTGCAGCGGCGAAGGCATCTCCTGGAGGAACTCCCGTACCTTCGGCCGGGCGTAGTGCGCCCCATTATCGTACGTGTAAAGCGTGCCGTGTCCGTTCTCCCGCATGGCCGCGGCGATCCACGCCGACGTTACGCCCATGCCCGTCCCCAGTTCGACAACGACCGAAGGGCGCTCGCGTCGAACGATCGAGTAAAGGAGCATGCAGATCTCCTCACTCCCATGGACTCGCCCCAGATCCTCTCGCAGCGCAAGAAGGTAATCGATTCGGTCTCTGATACTCCAGCGAGCGTCCGTTTCGCTCCGGTGATGAATCGCCGTGGTAGTCATCAGGCTGCCATCGTCGCGTCTTGGGTAAGCGACTTCAGCGTTGCCAGGCTAGTCAACCACGCACTTACGTGGTCATGGAAGGACGTATCCGTGGCGGCTGAGAGCATATAGGGCGAGAAAGCGTGGAAGCGGAGGGTTCCGTCACCTTCGACATAAGACAGGAATTCACCCACGTCGCTTTGAAACTGAATGCGGCACGCTTTGGCGATGCGGTTGACTTGGTCGGAGGAGAAATCGGCTCGATCACGGGGGAACGTCGTATGGACCGATTCACCGTAGAAATGACCGAAAAGGGGCAAGCCCTTGGGCGCTTCGACGAAGAAGCGATGCCTCATGCGCTCAGCGGGGAGTATGTGGTGCTCTTCCTTCCAGTCGAAGAGGGACCAGACGGACTTCTGCATCGGGTCGGCCAGTCCCGCAAGATCAGGCTCCTCGTAACCGACGGCGTAAGAGAACGCAGGAGTCGCGATCGTGGGATCGTACTGGGCGACTCGAAACCATTGCGTGTTCAGCGGCAAGAGACAATGCGAAACACCGCGAACGCCGACATCATGGGCACGCCAGGCCGCCTTCCGAAGGAGGTCGTCGAGGCGAATGTGCAGCCAGCGCTCATCACGGCCCCAACCCCGAAGGGTGTCTTCTGTTCGCGTTCCTGTCGTCGAGAATATCCGGTTTATGACGACTGCGTCCCGAAAGCGGCGGCCGATCTCGTCTGGGAAGTTAGCAGAAAGCCAAGCCGGCCATTCCTCACGATCGAGGAACGGTAAGAGGTCGTCGATGTGCACGAAGTCGACCGTCGTGTTCGCCGCCTGACGGGCGGCAGTCATCAAGGGGTCTTCCTGGCCGCTGTAGAGCATGACAATACGATGGTTCATGGAGTCCCTTCCTCGGCGGCGCGCTTGGTGTAGGTTGCTTTGATTTCTTGCTGAAACGACCCGATGATCTCGCGTAACGCATCGGGGAGGGGTGAGGGTAGAACGAGTTGGTCGCAGACGTGGTGGGGGATCAGATAGCCAGCAACGAACTTTGCCAGGCGTTTTTGGAGGTAAGCCAACCTGGACGACTCACTTGGGTCGACCGACGCCATGTGACGGACGTACATGCGATGGCAGATGAAGTAGATGAAAGCTGCATGGATGAACGACGAGTTCGGTATGCCATTCCCGGACCAGGGCGACACTGGCCGGTCCTTCTGGTTGTGCATGACGAAGGGACCGTTTGCCAGTTCCCATGCGGCGAGGAAGTTGTGTGTGCTCTCGTGCATGATGCTCTCCATGCACGCGTCGGCAGTCATGTCGGGCAGGTGCGTATTTAGCATTCGGAAGGACCCCGGTTGCCGAGGGACGTGCTCGGAGCCGAAGACGCGGTCGAACTCTTCAGGGCCGTCGAGGCTCTCGATAGATTTGCGGACGATGATGCGACGGACGAAATTTCTGATCAGGAAGCCGTAGGCGGGCTCCACCGCATCGATCTGCTCCAGCGCCGTCTGCAGCTTTTCGACCACAACCTCTTTTTCTTCCGGTGTGAAGTCCAGACACCGTTGGCTGAGGATGCCGCTTCTGGCTTCATAGTTCCTGGCGACGGGGCTGTCGAAATCGACGGTGACGACCTCGCCGATGGACGGTGCCCGCTGCACCTCCCAGTGTCCGAAGTCTCCGCGCACGGCGACCTTGTCGCCGAGAGGCGAGTAGACGCGATCCGTCTTCATCTGCCGCAGATAGGCGCCTACGTTTCCCGCCTCGAGATCGGCTAATGCCTTTTCCCGAGAAACGATGTCGTAGAGACGGATCTGGAACAAGACTTGGTCGTCATCGGAAGAGCGGGCATGCGCAGCGGCGAAGCGCGGATCGACATGGATCATCGAATAGCACTCACAGAACTCGGAGCTGACCAGGACCCGTGCGCGGTGAACGGGCGATAGACCGTTATAGACATCGGCGGCGGCGGTGAGAATGGCATTCCCCCGGCTTTGGGAGAGCAGGCGCTGCATGCGATTGCGCATCGCCTTGAGGCGTCCCCAAAGGATGGATTCCATGATCTCGAACGCATCGTCGGAGACCCGGGTCACGCTGCCCAGCACAGAAAGGTCTGGCTCGGCGTCGGGTAAGAGTTGCAGGTGATCAACGGCGGTGGACATGGTCGGCTACTCTCCTTGTGCGACTCAGACGATGAACTTCGAAGCGGCGACTTCCATGCCGTCAGCGCGCACGCCGACATGGTGGTGCTCGGTCAGGGTATCGTCATCGTCGTGGCGAACCGCAAGTTCGACGGATGACCCGTTGTCGGATGCGGCAAGAACATCGGCAAGGATGTCCAGACCAGGCTCAGCGGGCTTCGGTACGTCCTCGGAGGAACGAGTAGCCGAGGCGTGCGTGGCCGCGCCGCTTGCTATAAGGAAAGTGAGCAGGGAGAGGGAGCGGCGGACTTTCTTTGTTGTATGACTCACGAAGCATCTCCTATGTCGATCGTGACAGTTGGGTCGCGGGCACGGCCCGCGACCCATTGCATCAAACGTTGAAGGTCGATCCCTGAATGAAGGACGACGGGTTCACGACGTCGTGATGGTGGTGCTCCACGAGCGTGTCGTCATCGGAGCGGATTGCCAGGAAGTCGCTCTCGATGCCCTGTGTTGCCTGGGCGAACTGGACATCCGTTGCCTGCTCCAGAGCGGAGGCAGCATGCGAGGCCGTCACCGGCGCTTCATGGGCCATGGCCGTACCGGCGGAGCCTGCGACCACCAGCGTGAGAAGCGAAAGAGCCTTACCAACCTTGTTATTTCCGTTCATCGCTTGAACCTTCCTATGTCTCTTACTGCGATTAAAGGGCGCGAACCATTCACGCCCGTCACGAAACATAAACGTGGCAATGATCGATGTGTTCGTCGAACCAGCTGTTGCAAAGATTTCTGCCGCTATTGCGTATCGTTGCCACACGTCCGGCCGAATAGGTGTAGGAAGTAACTTACAAAGAGAGTATTCGCAAGAAATTGCGAAGCGGTTTCCGGGGCGTGCAGACCGAAGCGCCAAATGGTGGTCGCATCGCGCCTAAAGAAGTACTTGCCGCGTTTTCGCGAGGAACCCGTGAACGTCGAGTTCCGTCTTCTCGTCCACCATGTCGACGGGCCGCATTCCGTTCGGGCAAGGCAGTCTGGGTGTCGTGCCAAACAAGCGGCAAATGAGGGGGCGTTCGCCATAGACCTGGCAGCCGCTCTTGCCGAGGTATGGGCAATCGAGTTCGGACAAGGCGATCGCGTGTTCGGCATCGGTCTTCACCGGGAGGCGCGTCACTTCTTCGGACGACGCTGTCACCGGTCCGCAGCAGTCATGGCAACCGGCGACGCAGGTAAATGACGGGATGCGCCGCCGCAATGCTTCGATCGTCCGGTCGTTCGGCGTCATGATTTACGGGTTGGCCTGTTGTTCGCGAAGATGACCGGGCATCCGGCTGGTTGACGGCAAGCATACCCCTTCGCCACGCCGCGTCTGGGGTCACGCCCCGCGCATGCGCTCCAACGCGTGTTCAATCACCCAACTCGCAGCCTTGGTTTCGCCCTCCGGACCGAACGCCAGCGCGCGCTGTGCAAGCGGGCCGCCCGATGGCGTGGCTCCCGTGCGATGCGGCGTGTCCCAGACGCCCCACGTGAGGATCGCCGAGACGCTCTGCGTACCAAGGACAAGGTCGAGGTAGCGCTTGTAGACCGTGGCCACCATCGCGTCGCGTTGCGCGGTGTCGCCTTCCAGATGACTGTCATCCACATCCAGTTCGGTCACGTAGACCGACAGGCCGAGGTTGCGTACGTCGCGCAGGAAATCGGCGAGGCCTGGGCCGAAACTGTTGGCGTCGCCGGCGCGCAGGTGGGACTGAATTCCCAGGGCCTGCACCGGTACGCCGCGTCGCCGCAAGTCACCGAGCATGGCAAGCACGGCGGCACGCTTGCGTTGACCGTAAGGCGTATCGCCCTCCAGCCCGTAGTCGTTGTAACAGAGAATCGCCTTCGGGTCGGCTTGGTGGGCAGCATGAAAAGCGATGTCCAGATAACGCGGTCCGAGCATGCGGTACCAGAACCCGGTCCGCAGCCCGCCAGGTTGGCCGTCTTCCACCTGGATGGCCTCGTTGACCACGTCCCAGGATTGGATGCGGCCGCGATAATGGCCTGCCACCGTGGCAATGTGGTTAGTCAGCACACCTTCGGCGTTCGTCGGAACGACGGTTTGGCTGACCCAGTCGGGCAGGGCGCGATGCCAGCAGAACGTGTGGCCGCGCATGTGCTGGCCATGCGCCTGTGCAAACGCGGCGATGCGGTCGGAGGGTGCGAAATCATAGATGCCCGGTCTGGGTTGGACCGAAGCCCACTTCAGCGCGTTCTCGGGAACAAGAACGTTGGCTTCCCGAGCGACGAAGTCCCGGTAGAGAGGATTGTCGTCGAGCTCGGCCGGATTCACCGCAAAACCGAAGGCGACGCCCCTGATGGCCGAAAGTTGACGCAGCGGCTTGAATGTCTCCGCTGCTCGCGCTACGCGAAGGAATGGGGCGCATGCCAATGCACGGAGCGATCCGGTGACGAACCGTCGGCGGCTTAGCTGAAGCATGAATCACCAGTATCGTTGCGGGTTCGTAGCTGCTCGATCATCGCATGCTTTGACGTTTCGACCGCGTTGCACGATACCCGTGAGTGGTGCACAGCTTGCCCAATCGTGGTCGTGTGGGCACTATGACCGATGAAAAGTGACTTGGCGGGAAATCGTTTCGCTACGGTGCGTGTGCACCGACAGGGAGATCCCGTGCCATTAGAATCGTTCGTGCCAACCGACATACCGGCCGATCAACTGCAGGGCTTGTTCGACGACGTTCCGGATATCGTTTTTTTCGTCAAGGACGTGGACGGGCGGTATAGTCATGCAAACCACACGCTGGTGCGTCGGCTTCGCCTCAAGAAGCGAAGTGACGTGATCGGCAAGCGGGTCACCGAGCTGTTTCCCCTCGGCATGGCCGACTCGTATGCGGCCCAGGACCAGCGCGTACTCGGTGGCGACCGGATCGATCGTTATCTCGAAGTGCATGTGGTCGACAACCTCACGGCAGGTTGGTGTCTCACATCGAAGCGGCCGCTCATCGTCGGCGGCAGGATATGCGGTCTCATCGGCATCTCGCGAGACCTCAGATCGCCCGACGGCATGGACCAGGCGTACGGCAAGCTTCAGCGCGTCATGGCGCATATGCATGAACACTTTGCCGAAGACATCCGCGTCGGTGAGTTGGCCAAACTCGCCGGTTTTTCCGTGGCTCAGCTTGAGCGTCACTTTCGCCGCGTGTTCCAGATCACCCCGCACCAGGCATTGACCAAGATCCGGATCGAGGCCGTGATGCGTCAGCTCCGGGGAACCATGCCCATCGGGATGATCGGGCTTGCCTCCGGTTTTCCCGACCAAAGCTCGTTCGCCCGTCGATTCAAAGCCGTTGTCGGGGTGTCGCCAGGCACCTACCGGGCGTTGTGCGCCAAAGGCGAGTCCCCCTCGGACTGTCTGCTGGATGGACCCAGATACTGACGGTCGCGGCACATGTGCATTTCTCCGCATGAGCGAAGGACATTTTGGGCAGGCAATCGTCCGGCAACCCGGGTAGCGTTGGGGTCGAGAACGGGTGTGCTTGCCGCAACGTGTGTTTGCATGAGGTGTTACCTCGCGAAGAGGCTCCGATGCTTGAGAAGCTGTGTACCGATCCCGAAGGCGCCGAGGAACGCCCGGAGGCCGTTTCCGCTCCCGTCGACTGGGCTGGCTTTCAGCGGTTCTTGGTCGGCGGCGCAGATGGCGTCGGAGATCCACGTGAAACGGAAAACGAAACGATGACGGACCCCACCGCTGAACCGGTAACGGGCGCGTCCGCACACGAGGCTGGCGCACGATGGCAGGTGCAGGGCAATCGACGACAGAACCTCGTCACCGTACTGAAAGAGCTGGGCGCCCGGGTAACAGAGGCGCTGATCGCGGAATCCACCTTGCTCGGCGTTCCTCAAGCGGCGCTGCGCGATGCCCTTGCCGGTCGGGGCATGGGTGACGCCGAGGCGCGGGAAATCGAGTGGTCCATGAACCGCCCGGTCGGTTGGATGGACTGGGACCATGGGACGAGCCTGGATTAAGCCTGCTGCCCGTCCCATCCGTCGCCTGCCATCAGGCGCATGCGCGGTCGCTCGGCGCTGGCGAAATCATCACAAATGTCTGCCTAGGATAGTCATGTGCGGGCCCTTGGCCGCACATGGCCTCCGAGGGTGCCCGTCGCGCCGGCGGATTCGTTCCACCGGCAACGGCTCCCTCCATGACTCTTTCGCGTATCGCAACCGGCGTCCCCGGCCTCGACACCATCCTGCGCGGGGGGCTTCCCGCTAACCGGCTCTATCTCCTTGAAGGCCAGCCGGGCTCCGGCAAGACGACCCTCTCGCTGCAATACCTGCTCGAAGGCGCCAGTCAGGGCGAGAGCTGCCTGTACATCACGCTGTCGGAAACGGCCGACGAGCTCAACGGTGTGGCCGAATCGCACGGGTGGTCGCTCGACCGGCTTCACCTGTTCGAACTGGCCTCCGCGGAAGCCGTCCTCGGCGACGGCCGGCAGCAGTCGATTCTGCACCCCTGGGAGATGGAACTCGATGGCACAGTCCGGCTCATCCAGGCTGAGGTGGACCGGGTCAAGCCGACCCGCGTGGTGTTCGATTCCCTTTCCGAACTTCGCCTGCTCGCTCAAGACCCGTTGCGCTACCGTCGCCAGGTCCTCGCGCTCAAGCAGTTCTTCGCGCCTCGCAATATCACTGTGTTCCTGGTCGACGTGCTGGCGGGGGAGGGCATGGAGCGGGACGCGCATCTGCGCAGTCTTTGCCACGGGGTCATCTCCCTCGAGCGCCTGACGCTCGACTTCGGCGCTGCGCGCCGCCGCATGCAGGTCCAGAAGCTGCGCGGTAGCGATTTCATTGCCGGCTACCATGACTTTGCCATCTGTACCGGCGGCCTCGAGATCTACCCACGTCTCGTCGCGTCGGAACACCATACGCCTTTTGTCGGCAGTCCCGTGCCCAGCGGCGTCGCTGAGCTTGACCGTCTCCTCGGTGGCGGCCCGCTCCGGGGCACCAGCGCCCTGCTGACAGGCCCCGCGGGCAGTGGCAAGACCAACGTCGCGCTCCAATACGTCTGGACAGCATGCGAGCGCGGAGAGCATTGCTGCATCTTCCAGTTCGACGAACGCACCGGCACGTTGCTCACGCGCGCGGCAGCCCTGGGTCTCGATTTGAGGCCCCACATCGAAAGCGGGATGCTAAATCTCCGCCAGATGGACCCGGCGGAGATTTCCCCTGGCGAATTTGCATGGACCGTCCGCAAAGCCGTCGAAGAGGAGCAGTGCAGGGTGCTCGTCATCGATAGCCTCAACGGATACATGTCGTCGATGCCGCAGGAAAAGCAGCTCATGCTGCAGATGCACGAGTTGCTGTCGTTCCTCAACCAGAACGGGGTGATGACCCTGCTGGTGAATCCGCAGCATGGTCTTGTCGGCACCATGTCGACCGGGAACCTCAATGTCAGCTACATGGCCGACACGGTCATTCTCTTCCGGTTCTTCGAAGCGAACGGACGCATCCGGAAGGCGATCTCGGTTTTGAAGAACCGGAGCGGGCCGCACGAAGACACCATTAGGGAACTCCGCGTCGACGAGCAGGGCATCCGCCTGAGTGCCCCCCTGGAAGAATTCCGGGGCGTGTTGACCGGAACCCCGAAGTTCGTGGGTAACGAATCCCCCCTCCTGGATGGTGCCCGTGTCGGAGAATAGACGGGTCTTGCTGCTCGCGCCCTATGGTCGGGACGCGGCGACGCTGGCGGAAGTGCTGGGCACCCGGGGCCACCCGTCGGAAGCCGTTTGCTCCATCCTGTCGCTTGCCCACAAGCTCGATGACAGCGTCGGTGCCGTCGTGCTCACTGAAGAGTCCATCATCGGCGACGTGTCGCAACTGCTCGATGCGCTGCGAAAACAGGAGCCCTGGTCGGACATTCCCTTCATCCTGCTTCGGGCGGCGCGTTCGTCGACTCCCGGACTGCGGCCATCGCTGCCTGACGAGGTGCTCAACGCCATCGAACTCGAGCGCCCCTTGAGTTCTTCATCGGTGGCCAGCGCCGTCTCGACGGCCCTGCGCGCACGGGAAAAGCAGTTCGTCCTTCGCGAGCAGATGGTCCGCCTGGAACGGAGCGAAGCGGCACTTCGGGAGAGTGAGTCCGAATTGCGGCTGATTGCGGACTCGCTGCCGGTCCTCATCGCGTTCATCGACCGCAGCCTCGTTTACCGGTTTGCCAACCGCGCCTATGAAGACTGGTTTGGCGTGCCGATCGCCGACGTACTCGGCCGGCGGGTCGATGAAGTACTCGGGTCTGAGATGTGGCAGGAGCGCAGACCGTCCATTGCGAGGGTGCTGGACGGCGAGGCCGTCCGGTTTGAAGCCGCCTGGCCGACACGCGACGGCCTGAGGCGGGACGCGGAAATCCGTTACCTGCCGCGTTTGGGCGACAGCGGGCAGGTCGACGGCTTTCATGTGTTCGCCACGGACATCACGGACCGGAAAGTTGCGCTGGAAGCGACACGGCTCCAGGCAGCGGCGCTCGAGGTGCGGGTCAGGGAGCGCACAGCGGAACTGCAGGCGGAGATGCGGGCGAGGGAGGACAGTGAGGCGGCACTTCGCCAGGCTCAGAAAATGGAAGCGGTCGGGCAGTTGACCGGTGGCATCGCTCACGACTTCAACAACATGCTCACGGGTATCGTGGGAGCGCTGGATCTGATGCGCATGCGCATCGAGGGCGGAAAAACCGAATCGCTCGGTCGCCTGATCGAGACGGCGGCGGCTTCGGCGCAACGCGCGGCAGGCCTCACGCAGCGGCTGCTCGCGTTTTCCCGCCGCCAGACGCTGGACCCGAAGCCCGTCGACGTCGGTGCGATGGTGTCTTCCATGGAAGATTTGTTCGTTCGGACCCTTGGTGAAGATATCCGGCTACGGGTCGAACTCGGTGACGGTTTGCCCAATGCCCTGGTTGACGTCAACCAACTCGAAAGCGCCTTGCTCAACCTCGTCATCAACGCACGGGACGCCATGCCCGATGGCGGCGACCTGACCGTGCGAACAACCAGCAAACGACACGGCAACGAAGAGCCGCCTTCGGCCGAGTCGGTCGTTCTCTCTGTCACGGACACGGGTATCGGGATGGAGGAGATGCTTCTCGCCCGCGTGTTCGAACCGTTTTTCACAACCAAGCCAACGGGCCAGGGTACGGGCCTTGGCATGTCGATGGTCTACGGATTCGTCAAGCAATCCAATGGCAACATCGACATCAGTTCCATGCCGGGGCGCGGCACGACCGTGCGTCTCGAGCTGCCCGTTGCAGGCAATCGATCCCTTGCCGAGGCGGAAGAAAAAGCAAGGCAGGTGATGGAAGGAAACGGGCAAACCATCCTCGTGGTCGAGGATGACCCCCAGGTGCGCGGCCTGGTGTCGGAACTGCTCTGCACGCTCGGCTACAACGTGCATGTGGCCGAAGACGCGGACGATGCCCTCGCGCTGCTTCCTTCCATAGTGGGTCTTGACCTGCTGGTGACCGACGTCGGCCTGCCAGGGCTCAACGGCCGGCAACTGGCCGACATCGTGCGCCAGTCGCTGCCTGAACTACCCGTGCTCTTCATGACCGGCTACGCCGCGAACGTGCCCACACGCGCGGGATTTCTCGGCCCTGGCATGTCGATGATACCCAAGCCTTTCGAATTGAATGACTTCAGCATGTCGGTGGCACGCATCTTCGCGCTGCCCGGCTAGCTAGACGGCTGGGCAGGCGGTTGTACGGCACCGATCTGGATGAAGACCTCGAGCGTGTTGAGTTCGTCCCAATGCTCGACGAAGCGACCGTTTTCAACCCGCCAGATGTCGATCGAACGCATCAGGAAAGGTTTGCCTGTGCCGGGGTAGCCAAGAAGGTTTCCCGTGTGCGTCCCCTCGTAACGGTAGCGGCCGACCACCCGCGAGCCATCTGCCGAGGCGAAGACGTCTTCTGCGGTCACCCTGAGATCGGGAACACCCGCGATGATGGCCCCAAGGACCTTCTTCGACCCCTCCAGGCCCGGTTCGGCGAAGGCGTTGTGGTTCACATAGTCGGGTGCCTTGATTTCGTCGAGGCGGGAAACGTCGTGACTGGACATGATTTCGGCGAAAAGGTGGCCGAGCTTGGCTGAACTGTCTGACATGGGGATCTCCTCATCGCATCAGTCGGGACCGAACGGTTCCGATGGCTGATCGATGGAGAAACTCTGAACGTTGTTCAGAACCATGTCAATCGTTCATTTTCCAACCATCGGCTTCGATTGTGGGATAGACTTCACGGTCCAGACCGGTTCGTTGCGCCACCACGGGAGCATGTGATGGGAATAAAAGAGCGTCGCGACCGGGAGCGTGCCGCGGTTCGCGAACGAATCATCGACGCGGCAGAACAGATCGCGGCAAGCAAGGACTGGGACGCCGTAACCATCCGTGCGGTGGCCGCTGCCATCGAGTACAGCCCGGCGCTGATCTACGAATACTTCAAAAACAAGGATGACATCCTGCTTGCCCTGATGAGCAAGGGGTTCGGGCGTCTCCATGAGGCGCTGATGAAGGTCGCTGACGCGGCGCAGCCACCGGAGGCCGTCGTCGAAGGCCTCGGACTCACCTACTGGGAATTCGCCCTCGGCAGTCCGACGCTATATCAACTGATGCACGGTCTGCGCGGTGTTTCGTTCGGCACAAATCAGACACCTCCAGAAGCTCGTGCTTGCTTCGAGGATTTGCGCGCGCCCATAGAACGCTTGATGGCCGCAGCGGGCACGAACGGACATCGGGACAGCGAAGAGCAAGCGGACTTGTATTGGGCGTTCTTGCACGGACTCGTGTCGCTGTCCATGAATCAACGCATCAAGGGCGGTCCAAAGCGCGCTTCAACGTTGGTTCGTCGACTGATAGACGACTTCATTCAAAGTTGCATCGCTCCACGTGGCACCGCGAAACGTCGAATGTTGCACGACTCGCCTCCAGCATCCGCCCCATAACCGCCGACTCGGGCCAACTCAGCTCGCGGCAGCGTCCATCGCCGTTGTCCGGGGCGGGGCTTGCTCCCGTAGCACGTCGTGGTGCGGGGCTTCGAGAGCCTTCAGAGTCTCCTTCACTTGCCGACCCACCTCGACATCGATTTCGTTGCCGATCACTCTGCGCAGCGTCCGAAGATCCTGGATGGCGCCGATGGCGTCGGAACTTTCGGACAAGGTTCGAATCGCCAGGCGATGATGGCGAGTGAAGGCCAGTGGTTGTCCCTTGTTCCGGATGCGCCGGATCAGCTCCAGCTGCATGCGCAGGCGGCGCACCCGGCGGCGCCACCGATGGAGGTTCTTGACCGTGGGCCTCGCCTCCATATCGGTCTGGGCACGTCGGACGCGGCGTTCGGACTGTAATAGCCCGCGCTCGATCGCGTCCGGGGAGACGTCCGGCCATTTCAGTGCGGTCAACCGCTCGGTCAGCGCCCTCAACTCGCTGCGGCGGCGGTGGAATCGTGGGTCCTTGGCGAGAGCTTGCGCCAGGTGCCGCTCCTGCCGGGCACGTAAGGGGGCAGCAGATCGTCCCAGGGTGGAGTAGGGACTTCCCCGGCCGCCAGTTCGGCCGTGTTGACCACCACGTGCGCATCCCGAAGGGCGGACAGGCCTCGGGCCAACCGCCGCAACCGGCTGTCGATGGCGTCGATGGTATCGCCGAGGACGGGCGCGACCAGTCTAAGGAGGCTGCGAAGCCGCCGAATGGCTTTGCGCGCTTCGTGAATCCCCTTGTGCCGATTGGCCGCGTCGGCCAGCGCACGATCGGCCTTGGCGCACTCACGCTGCGCCTCCTCAGCCAGGATTTGGTGCAAAGGCTTCGGCGAAGTCGGGGCCGACGTGGGCGGATTGGAAGTCATGGCGCCTAGATACCACAGGCTGCCGAGAGAACGATGACAGCGACCCTCGCCCCACGCGCGAGACTGCCCAGGAGCCCGACGAGCAGGGGAGCGCCGGCGGGCATCGCCCTTGTCATGACGATGGCATGAAGGGCGTTTGCTGCGGCGAACGAATCGCGGGACCGCCTTCGCTTTCGTCAGCGTTTCCTTCACGGCCTTTCGCTTGGGCGTTGATGCGCCGGGGGCCATCTTTGCAGCCCGCACTTCATCGCCACCGGGAGAAACCACCGTGACAATCAAGACCATTGAAGATCTTTTCATTCACGAACTCTCCGACATCTACAGCGCGGAGAAGCAACTCACCAAGGCGCTCCCGAAGCTCGCTCGGGCATCGACCTCGCCCGAGCTGAAAGAAGCGTTCGAATCCCATCTGGAAGAAACCCAGGGTCAAGTCGAACGCATTGACCAGATCGTCGAGTTGCTCGGCATCCGCCTCAAGCGCATCAAGTGTGCCGCGATGGAAGGCCTGGTCGAAGAAGGTAAGGAGGTCATCGACGGCGTGGAAGAAGGCCCGCTGCGCGATGCTGCCCTGATCGGCGGCGGGAACAAGGTCGAACACTATGAGATCGCTTCCTACGGCACCCTGGCGGCCCTGGCCAAGCAGCTTGGCTACAAGGACGCTGTGCCATTGCTCCTTGAAACCCTCGCCGAGGAAAAGGCGGCGGACGAAAAGTTGACGATGTTGTCGGAGCGCCTTTCCACGCAGACCCGGGCCGAGAATGATGCGTAATCCACACGTGTCGTGCGGTGCCATGACCAAACCAGACGATAAAGACACACCCCGCAATCCGCGTGAGTTCGACGCCGGCACCGGCGACCGTGTCGAGAAGAAACCGAAGGAACCGGAGTCCGCCCAGCAAACCCACGACGACGAAGATCACGGTTGAGAAGGGGAGGTGTCATGGCTGGCAAGCGGAGTATGGACGGCTAAACGAAGGCTGAATCAAGCCTCTTGAAAATTTCGCCGGGCTGCATAAATTACTCCCCGCTGGCCGCTTCGGGGCCAGCCTCCTCGCCGCCCGTCGACGGGGGCGATGCTGAGAACTCATTCCCATGTTGCTGGAGGATATGGCTATGACTCTTCTGAATGTGGCACCTCTTTACCGCTCGAGTGTCGGCTTCGACCGGATGTTCGAACTCCTCGAAGCGGCTTCCTCACGCGGACAGGCCGCCGACAATTATCCGCCGTTCGATTCCGTCAGGCTTGCGGACGACCAGTACCGCATCACCATGGCGGTTGCTGGCTTCCGGGAGGAGGATCTCGAAATTTCGACGCAGGCGAACTGGCTGACCGTCAGTGGCGAGCGGTCGGCCGAGCCGGAGGGCGAATATCTCCACCGAGGCATCGCTACCCGCCCGTTCCAGCGCCGCTTCGAGCTTGCCGAGCACGTCCAGGTCGTCGGGGCGAGGCTCGCCGACGGCTTGCTCTCCATCGACCTCAAGCGTGAAATTCCCGAGGCGATGAAGCCGCGTCGCATCGACATCGAGTCCGCCGCCGGTGCGAAAGACAGCGTTCGCCAACTGTTGGACCAGGCCGCGGCCTGAAACAAAGCAAGGCCTCGCACGGACGCGGGGCCTTGTTGCAGCATGGTCTACCGGAACGTCTTAAGTGCGATTCGTCGCTTCATCGATGGCATGTGCGAGCTGCTGCAGGTCGAAGGGCTTGATAAGACGGATGGCCGTGGTGGGAGCGCCATCGGTCGGTTCATTCGGGTCCGACAGCATGATGACCATCGCGAGGTTCGGATTCTTCTCTCGGGCATCTTCCAGGTAGGCTCCGGCTCGGTCTTCACCGGGAGCCGGTACGGCGGCAATCAGGAAGTCGACCTTGTCCTGGGAGGCAACCAGCCGCGCTGCCCCTGCATGGGTCGACGCTACCACCACTTCGAAACCTCTCCCATGCAGAGCCTCTGCCAGGGTGCCGGCAAGCGGTGACCGGGGTTCGATAATGACGGCGAGCGGCTTTGCATGTGACATGGGCGATTCCGACTGATCCAAGCGCGTGTATACCAAGCTTGACGAGAAAGTGGCATGACGCCGCGGCCTCAGCCGGATCAAGCGATCGAATCGGAACTCGACGGCTGAGTTCAGAGCACCGACACAACCACGCACCAGGCCACCGCGATCAGCGGCGGCCACCGGCCCGCCGTGAGCCCAACGAAGGCAACGGCCGCGATACCGACGTCCTTGCCCTCATGGACGGCGCCGACCCACACCGGGTCGTACAGCGCAGCGGCCAGCAATCCCACCACGACCGCATTGACACCGGCGAGCATGCGAACCGCCTGGGTTCGCGCGGCCCATGCGCGCCAGAACGGCAAAGCGCCGGAGACCATGAGCAAGCCAGGCAGAAAGATGGCAAGCAAGCTGACCGTCGCACCCAGGGCACCGCCTGCGCTGCCGTGCAGTTCCTTGCCGAGGTAGGCCGAGAGGGTGAACATCGGACCCGGAACCGCCTGAGCGGCGCCGTAGCCAGTCAGGAAGCGGTCGGGTGTGATCCAACCGGGATCCACGACGGCCTGCTTGAGCAGGGGAAGCACGACATGACCGCCACCGAAGACCAGCGCGCCCGTGCGATAGAAGGCGGCGGCGATCTGGGCCAGTGGAGGCAGCAGCGGCGCCACGATGAGGGCGACCGCCAGCAGTGCCGCATAAGCGACGAGCAGGCAGGTGCCGGTCCGCGGGCCGTAGTGGAGCGAGAACGTCTCGCCTTGGCGGACTTCAACCTGACGACAGGCCCAGGGGCCAAGGGCGGCCCCGCCGATCACCACCAGTAGCGGCGTCCACGGGCTCGAGCTGCCTAGTTCGATGAGCCCGAGGGCCGCCACAGCCATCAGTGCCCTGGGGCGATCCGGGCAGAGCGTGCGTGACATGCCGAGGACGCCCTGGGCGACGACCGCCACGGCGACCAGCTTGAGGCCATGAATCGCCGCTTGTCCCGATGCGCCGGCGAACCGGTCGCTCACTTCGGCGAAGGCGAACATCAGCAGCGCCGAGGGCAAGGTGAAGGCGATGAAAGCAGCCAGTGCACCGGCCCAGCCCGCGCGGAGCAGGCCGATCGAAAATCCCAGTTGGCTGCTGGCCGGACCCGGCAGAAACTGGCACAGGGCCAGCAACTGGCCGAAGTGTCGTTCATCCACCCAGTGGCGCCGCTCGACGAACTCGCGGCGAAAATATCCCAGGTGTGCGATAGGGCCGCCGAAGGAGGTCAATCCAAGTCGAAGGAAAACGCGGGCGACCTCGAGCGCGTCACCGGCCCGTGCGTGCTTCTGCGGCGTGTTGGGCACGGCGTCGATCACCGTTGTTGATAGGGCCAGTCCATGGCGCGATCGTAAACCGAACGAGGTACCTGCATGCTGCGCCGGTTTTCCATTCGACCATAGTGCAACGAGCGAGCCTCCCGGGGTGCGCGATAATTGCCGCTCCCCCGCCTAGACCCTCCCTCATGTCTGCTGAACGCATCCTCCATCCTGTCCTGCGCGACAGGGTCGTCACCGCCGAGGCGGCTGCCGCTCATATTCAGGCGGGAGAAACGGTGGCGATGAGCGGATTTACCGGCTCGGGCTACCCGAAGGCGGTCCCGCCGGCGCTGGCACGACGGATCGAGGCGGCGCATCTCAACGGAGATCCCTTCCAGATCCGCCTGATGACGGGCGCGTCCACGGCTCCCGAGCTCGATGGCGCGTTGGCCAAGGCCGGTGGCATCGCCTTGCGCATGCCGTTCCAGACCGATCCGGACGCACGCCAGCGGATCAACGCCGGCACTCTGGACTACATCGACATCCACCTGAGTCATGTCGCCCAGCACGTGTGGTTCGGCTTTTACGGCGAGATCGACACGGCGGTGGTCGAGGTCTCGGGCGTTCGCGAAGACGGAACCCTGATTCCGTCGACGTCCGTGGGCAACAACAAGACCTGGCTGGACCTGGCGAAGAAGGTGATCATCGAGGTCAACGACTGGCAGCCCGAAGGTCTCGACGGCATGCACGATGTCTATTACGGCACCGCGCTGCCACCGAACCGCAAGCCGATCCCGCTGTTGCACACGGACGATCGGATCGGTCAGACATCGCTTCGGTGCGATCTGGACAAAGTCGTGGCGGTGGTGCGCACCAACGGCCCCGATCGCAACAGCCCGTTTGCGGCCGCCGACGAGAACAGCGAGCGCATTGCCGAGCACCTGATCGAGTTCCTCACGCATGAGGTGGCCAAGGGACGGTTGCCCGCCAACCTGCTACCGCTGCAGTCGGGCGTGGGCAACATTCCCAACGCTGTCCTTGCGCGCCTCGCCAGCAGCGGCTTTCGCGATCTCACCGCTTATACCGAGGTCATCCAGGACGGCATGCTCGACCTGCTGCGTAGTGGGGTACTGAAGGTGGCCTCATGCACGGGATTCGCGCTGAGCCCGGAGGCAAACGAGGAGTTCAAGCGCAATATCGCGTTCTACCGGGAGCGCATCGTCATGCGCACACAGGAAATATCGAATCATCCGGAGCTCGTGCGTCGACTCGGATGCATCGGCATGAACGGCATGATCGAAGCGGATCTCTACGGGAACGTCAATTCCACCCACGTGATGGGCAGCCGTATCATGAACGGCATCGGCGGTTCGGGGGACTTCGCCCGCAACGCGTTCCTGTCGATCTTCCTGAGCCCGAGCACGGCCAAGAACGCCAGCATTTCCTCCATCGTGCCGATGGTCAGCCACGTCGATCACACGGAGCATGACGTGTCTATCGTCGTGACCGAACAGGGTCTTGCCGATCTCCGCGGGCTGCCACCGCGGCATCGGGCACGCCAGATGATCGACCATTGCGTGCACCCGGATTATCGCCCGCAGCTGGAGGACTACTTCGACCGCGCCTTGCGCGACAGCTATGGGAAGCACACGCCCCATCTGCTGCCCGAGGCGCTGTCCTGGCATCAGCGCTGGCTGGATACGGGCAGCATGCGCTACCCGTCGTAGGCAGCGTCGGGAACGATGGTGACCGAAGCACCCGGGCTAAGGGTGATCGCCTTCGTCCACGTACCCCATGACAGGCGGGTCCGTTCCCCGCCGACACTTCGCACCGTCACCGAGGCAAGCTTCCCGTCGCGCCAGGCCAGATCGACCCGGAAACCGCCACGTGCGCCGATGCCGGTCACGCTTCCCGAGGCCGCCCAGGCTTTCGGCAACGCCGGCAGAAGGTCGATCGACCCAGGTCGCGACGACAGCAACATCTCCAGCATGGCGGTGGGCGTGCCAAAGTTGGCGTCGATCTGGAAGGCGTCGCTGTCGGCATCGAGTTTGTACATGTCGAAGTAGTTCTGTGCCGTCCCGTTGCTATGCGGCGCCGAGGGCGACAGGTTGGCGAGGATGAGCCGATACGCCTTCTCGCCCTCGCCGAGGCGCGCCCAACACATCGCGCGCCATGCACAGGCCCAGCCATAGCCGCCGTCGCCTCGTGCCTCGAGTAGCCGGGTCACAGCATCGATCACAGGCGGTGGGCTGTCGTCGGTCCGAAGACGATCGCCGGGAAAGAAGCCGATCAGCGGGGACAGATGCCGATGCGTCGTCTCCCCGAGGTTGTCCGGCGTCATCCACTCTTCCAGCCAGCCGGTCTTGTCGCTCACCTGGGGCAAATAGAGCTTTGCCTGTAGCTTCGCTATCGACGCGGCGTAGCCGGCATCCCGGTTCAATAGCGAGCTTGCCTGACGATAGTTCTCGAACAGATCCCAGACGAGCTCCTGCGAGTACGTGTTGCCCTTGGCATCCGTCGGACCGTGCTCCGGCGACCAATCGGCGTCGTCGATCAGATATTCGCGAGCGGCGCCCGTGCTCGGGTCCTTAACGCTTACGGTAAGCAGGCGCGCCTCCCAGAACTCGCAGGCACCCTTCATCAACGGGTAGATCCGCGCGAGGTAGGCGCGATCCGGGGTGTATTGATAGTGCTGCCACAGGTTGTTGCACAGCCACGCGTTCCCGGCCGGGTGCCAGCGCCAACCTCCGCCTCCGTAGACATTGGTGGAGATACCCACCGTCCAGCCGGCGACCTTTCCCGAGCTGTTGCGGTATCCATTGCGTGGGTCGTTGAAATGCTGGTGGGTGACGGCTGTCCAGGCATCCACCTGGCTCAGGCAATACTGGGTGAACGGATCGAAGCACGACGGCAGGCCGGCGCGATCGGGCAGCCAGTAGTTCATCTGGATATTGATGTCGTTGTGATAATCCGCCATCCAGGGAGACGCGTTGCCGTTGATCCAGAGACCCTGAAGGCCGGTCGGCAGACTGTCGCGGGAACCGGCGATAGTCAGGTAGCGCCCGAACTGCAGATAGGATGCTTCCAGTTCGGGATCGGCCGACGAGCCGGTTGCTGCCCGGGCCTGCAGGCGCGTCCATGTGTCCATCTTGCGCTGCGCTGGCGTCGATGAACCAAGCTCGACGCGCATCGTATCGAACAACGAACGGTAGTCGGCGATGTGCGTACGCAGCAGTACGGCGGGCGTCTGCATGGCGGCCGCTCGCGTTTTCTGCATCGAGAGCTTCAACGGATCGAGGGAAGCATCCATGTAGTTCTTTGCCAGGTCCGGCGTGTAGTTCGTGCCACCGCAGACGATGACCGTAAGTGTGCGGCAGTTCGCAAAATGAAGTCCGTTTGCGTCTGCGCGCACGTCACCCGATCCCGCCACCGTTACGATGTTCGTCGCATATCTGAGGCCGTTTTCCAGGACGCCTTCAAAATGGCTGGTTGCGCTCTGGTTCGTTCCAGGGAGAACGCCCGTGCGAGAGGTTTCCCCATGCATGCCCTGCAAAGCCAGCGAGCCGCTGTACCGGCCAGCCCCATCCTGGGAAAGATGGATGGCGATCATGTCGTCGGGGTGGCTGGCGAAGATGTCACAGGCGTACGCGGCACCATCCTTTCGATAGGAAACGCGCAGGTAGCCCTGGTCGAGATCCAGCTCGCGACGGTAGTCGGTGATATGCGCAGCGTCGTGCCCATCGACCGACAGATACAACTTGGCCAGCATCACCAGGCTGCCGAAGTGCTTGGTGGAATAGTCGAACTGACCGTCGTCGCCCAGTACGACATCGCGCTTGCCGAGCCACATCGTGGCATCGGTGAGATAGAGAAACGTCGATGCGGGATCGCCGCCGACCATCGCGCCGAGGCGTCCGTTGCCGATCGGTAAGCCTTCGCGCAGCACGTTCGATTCGGCTGCCGGCGTCGGGTACCAGAGCACATGAGCCGCCGCCGTCGGGAGCTGACCGAGGGGCCGCCGTACCGGCTTGCTCTGGGCGAAGCCGGGAAGGGAAAGCCAGGGCAGCACGGCCGCCATGGCGCCGCTCACCTGCAAGAAACGGCGCCGGTCCATCGGGTCCGAACGCGTGTCATCCCGCTCCGGCAGCGGGTCCCCGTCGCGCATCATCGAATCATCCCCAGGCCCCGATAAATCGATTTGTAAGACAAATAAATCTAGAGCGGCAAAGGGATCTTGTCATGCTGCGCCGCAGCTTGTTGCCCGGGTGAAGCTAGGCAATTATGAATAAGTACGACAAATAAGCGGTAGCTGCTGATCGCTCTGTCTGGGGTAAGGGGTGACGGGGAATTCGAGGCTTCATGGCGTCGTTGTGGATAACGGTGCCAATGAGCGTCGGGCGGCAAAGCCGTAAGTGCTCATTGGACGGTATTCCACAACGTGGGGGAGGGTAACCATGCAGCTAACGAAATTGGCGGTCGCCGTGCGGCGTTCGCTTGTGGCAACGGGTGTCGCCTGGATAGTCGGTTACGGCGCACCGGGTTTTGCGCAGACGGCGCCAGCGCCAGCAACGACGGATACGACGCCGGCCGGAGCACAGTCTTCGCCGACGCCAGCCAAGGCGGCCAGGACGGCGACCGACAAGAGCGACGACAAGAAGGTCACCGAGTTGGGCGCCGTGGCCGTCACCGGCCAGCTGGCGGCCCTCCAGCGAGCGCAGGCGATCAAGCAGGATTCGGTCAACGTCGTCGACTCCATTTCGGCCGAGGAGGCGGGCAAGTTCCCCGACCCCAATGTGGCTGACGCACTTCAGCGTGTTCCCGGCGTGTCGGTGAACCGCAGTGGCGGTGAGTCCAGCCAGATCGCCGTGCGCGGCTTCGGTCCCGAATTCGTCGCGGTCACCATCAATGGCAGGCCGATGGCCACGGCCTCCGGCTCGCGCGCTTTCAACTTCGATGTGCTGCCGTCGGAAATCATCAGCGTTGCGCAGGTCAACAAGACCTCGTCGGCGGACATCTCCGAAGTCGATATCGGCGGCGTGGTGGACATCCAGACGGCCCGGCCGCTGGATTTCAGTGGGTACCACGGCGCATGGAGCGCCGCGGGCATCAACAGTAACCTCACCGGCGACTGGAAGGGCAAGACCACACCCAAGGCATCCGGCCTGTTTGGCTGGACGAACAAGGATCACACCTTCGGTTGGACGGCTTCCGCCTCGTACTACAAGCGGAAGGACACCCAGCTCAACACGCAGGCCAATTCCTGGTACGCCGGCCAGGACATCTCGAAGCTGTCGAACCTGAGCAACCCCAACTACACCAACGTGGCGATTCCGGAGACCCTGGCCAGCAACGTGCTGGACGAGTCGCGTACCCGCAAGGGGTTCAGCGGCGCCATCGACTGGAAGCCGATCGACCGCCTCACCGTCGCTTTCGACACCTTGTACTCGAGCTACAAGGTCGATCCGATCGAACACGAGTTCGGCCAGTACGGCAACACGGCCGATATCCAGTCGCTGACGACCGACGCCAACAACACCGCGCTGGGTTTCGTGCGCAACAGCCAGGGTCCGAACGTCATGGCGAACGATTACGTCACGTCGTATACGCCCAGCTACGAGAAGAGCTACCAGAACGGGCTGAATCTCGGCTTCGACCTCGACGAAACGACCAAGCTCAGCCTGGATGTGTCCAGCTCCAAGGCCTGGAACAAGCAGAGCCCCAACGGTTACTTCCTCGTGGTCGGCGCGAAGAACTTCGGCACCCATCCGACCTGGACCAACAACGGCAACAGCGAGCCGCCGAGCTATTCGAACATCCTCTCGCCCACCAACATGGACAACCTCGCGGCGCACTGCTGTAACGCGGGCTCCGGCAACAACGTGACCAACAAGGTCGACAACTACCAGTTCAAGCTGGACAAGGCCTTCAACGACGGCGTGCTGACGCGGCTCGAGGCGGGCGTCCAGTACACCAACGAATGGGTGAAGTCGGTGAGCTGGGGCACGCCGAATGGCATCCTCTGCAACGCCTATTGCGGCTATTCCATTCCCGTGCCGCCGGACGCCATCGGCGCGTACGTTTTCAACGCGCCACCGAAGATCCACGGCGTGTCGTCGCCGGGCCTGCCGTCGCAGTGGATTCAGTACGATCCGCGGGCCTATCTGGACTGGCTGGCCTCGCCGGCAGCGTACAACCAGCTTCCCGACGACAAGCGTGCTGCGCTGCTCGCCGGCCTGGCGGCCAACGGTGGCACTCTCGCCGCCGCGCCCAATCCGGGCAGCTACAACGACGTGAGCGAGAAGGAGAAGTCGTTCTTCACCAAGGCGGTCTTCGAAGGCACGATGTGGAACATGCCCTGGGCGGTCGACCTCGGCGTGCGCTATCTGAACATCGTTTCGACCTCCACAGCGGTCAACCAGCCTCCGATCGCGTACTACGTCGATCCCAACGACACCAGCAACGGCCAGGTGACCTATGGCCCGCTGGCCGCGCAGTCGGCCAAGGGCGGTTATCACAAGTGGCTGCCGTCGATGAACTTCAAGTGGAACCTGCTCGACAACCTGGTCTATCGCTTCTCGCTGTCGAAGACGTTGACGCCGCCCGAGCTGAGCAACCTGTACTACAACAAGAGCTTCGGTACGCGCCCGAACTCGCTGACCATCTCGCAGGGCAACCCCCAGCTCCAGCCGTACAGCTCGCGCAACTACGACATGGGCCTGGAGTGGTACATCGACGATGCCAGCTACATCGCCCTCGAAGGCTTCTACAAGAAGGTCAGCAACTTCAGCACGCTGGTGAGCACGCCGGTCCCGTTCCTGACCAACGCGAACACCGGACAGCCGTTCATCTGGTCGCTCACCCAGCCGATCAACCTGAATTCGTCGAACATCTACGGCGAGGAAGTGACCTTCAACTACCAGTTCACGCATCTGTTGCCCGATCCATTCAATGGCCTGGGCGTGGCCCTCAACTACACGCACGTGAAGAGCAGCACCGCCCTGAGTCCGGGCGTCATCGCGGCATCGGGCAAGTTCGCCGTGCCCGGTATCGGTGACTCCGCCAACGCGAGCGCTTACTACGAGAAGGGCCCGGTGCAGGTGCGCCTTGCCTACAACTGGCGCGGTAAGTACCTGGAGAGCCTTGCCTATGGCTCGGGGGCCCAGCCGGCCACGCGCAGCGCCTATGGCCAGGTCGACCTGAGCGCGAGCTATGCGGTGAGCAAGCACCTGTCGGTGTTCGCATCGGGTACCAACCTGACGCACGAGCACCTGTACGACTACTCGGTGTATCGCAACCGCTTCCTGTACGCCGAAGCCGACGGCACCGTTTATACGGTGGGCGTGCGCGGAACGTTCTGATGTCCCCCTTGAAGCGAGGTGTCATGGTGAGTCGATCCAGGAATGTCGCAGCGTCCGTGTTACTGGCCGCCCTTTCTTGCGGCGTGGCGCCCGCCGCACCCGCCGCGGCCGGTGCGCCGATGACGATCGAGAAGGGCCACTTCGTTCTCGACGGCAAACCGTTCCGCATCGTTTCCGGCGAGATGCACTACGCGCGGGTGCCTCGCGAGTACTGGCGGGACCGTCTGAAGATGGCCAAGGCGATGGGCCTGAACACCATCACGACGTACGTGTTCTGGAACGCCCACGAATCCACCCCGGGGCATTACGACTTCAGCGGGCAGAACGATGTCGCCGAGTTCATCCGGGAAGCGAAGGAGGAGGGCCTGTACGTGATCCTGCGTCCAGGCCCCTACGTGTGTTCCGAGTGGGAGTTCGGTGGCTTGCCTGCGTGGCTGCTCAAGGATCCCGGGGTCAAGGTACGCAGTGTCGACCCGACGTTCATGCAGCCGGCCCAGCGCTGGTTGCATCGACTGGGCGAGGAGCTGGCGTCGCTGCAGCTCGGTCGTGGCGGCAACATCATCGCCGTACAGGTCGAGAACGAGTACGGCAGCTTCGGCACGGATACCGCGTACATGGAACAGATCCGTCGCGGCATCGTCGACGGCGGCTTCAATGCCTCGCTGCTGACGACCTCCGATAGCGCGGAACAGCCCGGCTCGCTGCCTGGCGTCCTGCAGGTGATCAACTTCGGCGTGGGCCATGCACCGCGGAAGTTCGAGAAACTGCGCAGCTGGCAGCCTGGCGGCCCGTACATGGTCGGCGAGTACTGGATCGGATGGTTCGACCATTGGGGGGCACCGCACCACGTCGCCCCGGCGAAGAAGGTCGCCGACGAACTGTCGTGGATGCTGAAGCAAGGCTATTCCGTGAACTTCTACATGTTCCACGGTGGTACCTCGTTCGGCTGGATGAATGGCGCCAACTGGGACGACGACAACTACCAGCCCGACGTGACCAGCTACGACTACGACAGTCCCCTCGATGAGAGCGGGCGTCCCACCCCGAAATACCTGGCCGCGCGCGAGGTGATCGCCAGGGAAACCGGTGTCTCCCCGCCACCCGTGCCCGCCACGCCGCCGACGCAGGCGATCGCCGGTATTCGGCTGGCCGAATCGGTGTCGCTGTGGGACAGCTTGCCAGCACCGGTGGAATCGGCCGAGCCGAGGTCCATGGAGTCGTTGGATCAGGCGTATGGCGATATCCTCTATCGCAAGCGCATCGACGCCGACGCGTCCGGCGAGTTACGCATCGAGACCCTGCACGACTACGCGCAGATCTACGTCAACGGCAAGCGGATCGGCACGCTCGATCGCCGGCTGAAGCAGGATCGCCTGACCGTCGCCGTACACAAAGGCGACACCTTGGACCTGCTGGTGCAGAACGACGGGCGCATCAACTTCGGCGAGAAAATGCTGAACGAGCGCAAGGGTATTCTTGGTGCCGTCACCCTCAACGGCCAGCCGCTTCGCGACTGGCAGAACTACTCGCTGCCGTTCACCGACAGCGCTTCGCTGCACTACGCGGCAGGGGGATGCAAGCATGCGCCCTGCTTCTATCGCACCACGTTCGACGCGCCCGTCGCCGGCAGCGCCGCTGCGGATACCTTCCTGGATACGGCCGGGCTAGGCAAGGGTTTTGTCTGGCTCAATGGCCATCCGCTGGGACGTACCTGGAGCATCGGCCCGCAACGGACGCTCTACGTACCCGGCGTCTGGCTCAAGCCGCGCGGTAACCAGATCGTGGTCCTTGACCTGCTGGTGGAAGGCACTCCCGTGCTCGGTACGCGCAAGCAACCCATCCTCGGCACGTCCACGGTGGGCATGCCATGACACAACACCCATTCCTACCGACACGAGGGGTATCCATGAGCGATTCCATGACAAGCATCCTGCGAGGCGCCGCATTTTCGGCGCTCATGTGCGCGACGGCCATCGCCAGCACACCGGTGAAGGCGGATGACGCCGCTGCCGGTTTGCCGCAGATGGGCTTCAACAACTGGAACTCCACCCACTGCCGGGCCGAGTTCGACGAAGCGATGATCCGCGGCATCGCCGACAAGTTCATCAGCCTCGGGCTGCGCGACGCCGGCTACCGTTATGTCAACGTGGACGACTGCTGGGCCAACTGGCAGCGCGACAAGGATGGCCACCTGCAGCCCAATCCGAAGCGTTTCCCGAGCGGTATCGCGGCGCTTGCCGACTACATCCACCAGCGCGACCTGAAGTTCGGCCTGTATTCCAGCGCGGGTACCTCCACCTGCGAGCCGCTGGAAGAGAACCGCGGTTTCCCGGGAGGTCTGGGCCATGAGAAGGACGACGCAAAGACCTTCGCCTCCTGGCACGTGGATTACCTCAAGTACGACAACTGCAACAACCAGAAGGTGGATGCGAGGAAGCGCTATACGGACATGGCCGAAGCGCTGCGTGGCAGCGGCCGGCAGATCTTCTTCAGCATGTGCGAATGGGGCGAGAACAAGCCCTGGCTCTGGGCGGGAAAGGCCCCGGTCGGTGCCGGTTCCTGGCGCACGACGGGCGACATCAGCGACAACTACGCCTCGATGCTGAAGATCTTCAAGGAGAACGTGGTTCTCGACCGCTACGCTCACCTGGGCCACTGGAACGACCCGGACATGCTCGAAGTGGGTAACGGCGGCATGACCGATGTCGAGTACCGTAGTCATTTCAGTCTGTGGTCGATCATGGCCTCGCCGTTGCTGATCGGTACCGATCTGCGCACCGTGAAGCCCGAGGCGCTGCAGATCCTGCTCAACAAGGACGTGATCGCGATCGACCAGGATCCGCTGGGCGTGCAGGGTAAGCAGGTGCGCGACGCCGGCGGTATCCACGTTATCGTCAAGCCGCTGAAGGACGGCGGTCGCGCGGTCGCGGTGTTCAACGAGGCCGATACCGCGAAGGACGTCACTGTGGCTGCTACCGAGATCGGCCTGAAGAGCGGCGGGAGCTACACCATGCGCGACCTTTGGGCGCATAAGGACGCGAAGGGCGACGGCTCGATCAAGACGACGCTGGAGCCGCATGCCACGGTGATGTACCGGATCAGTCAGTAACACGGCGCCCGGCGTTCGACCAGCCCGGCGCCCGCATGTCGACCCTGTGCGGGCGCCGGATGATCCGGTTCGTCGGGATGTGAGGTGGGGCGTTGCTGCGATGCAGTAATATGGCGCGTCCCCCTAGCGAACACAGCCCATGATCGACCTGATCGCCATCGACATGGACGGCACGCTGCTCGACGCCGCCCACACCATTTCGCCCCGGGTGAAGCAGGCCGTTACCGCCGCTCGCGCCCGCGGCATCCGCATTGTCCTGGCCACGGGACGGCCGTTCTCGGGCGTCGAGGAATACCTCGAAGAACTCGGCATCGCCGGCGACGACGACTACTGCATCACCTTCAACGGCGCCGTGATCCAGAATGCGTCGGGCACCAGGACGGTGGCGGAAGCCAGCCTCGGTTACGACGATTTTCTCTATTGCGAGAAGGTCGCCCGGGATCTCGGCGTGCATTTCCACATGCTTTACGAGCGGAGCATGATGACGCCGAACGCGGATATCAGCTCACACACGGTGCGCGATGCGTATATCTCACGCACACCGCTGCTTTACCGTTCGGTCGAACAGGTGAACCCAGCGTGGCGCTTTCGCAAGTTCATGATGGTGGATGACGAAGCCGTCCTCGACAGGGCGATCGCCAACCTTCCATCCGAACTCATGCAGCGCTATACCGTAGTCAAGAGCGCTGCCGACTTCCTCGAAATCCTCCATCCAGACGCCGGCAAGGGCAGGGCGCTGAAAACCCTGGCCGCGCATCTCGGCGTTCCTTCAGAGCGGATCATGGCGATCGGCGATCAGGAGAACGACCTGGTGATGCTGCAGTTCGCCGGCGTCTCGGTGGCGATGGGTAACGCGATCGACGCCGTCAAGGCCATTGCCGATCATGTGACCACAAGCAACAACGAAGATGGCGTCGCCGTTGCGATCGAACGTTACGTATTGAAGCGACCCGCGGGCTTCACTCCAGCACTCTAATACCCTGCCGTAGGTCGCACTGCGGACGTAAGCATGACGGCGGCTCGACAATCTCCCGGTGACACTACCCTGCAAGGTCGTCGGGACGTGGAGCATCGATGTGAACGAGCGGAATCGTCGTCCGGCGTCGCGCCTGTGGGTGGGATGCGCGGGGTGGTCGCTCGCCTCGAAGGACGCTCCATCCTTTCCCGGCGAGGGCAGCCACCTGGAACGCTACGCGCGGATGTTCCCGTGCGTCGAGATCAATTCCTCGTTCTATCGTCCCCACCAGGAGAAAACCTATCTCCGTTGGGCAGCGAGCGTTCCTGAATCGTTTCGCTTCAGCGTGAAGATGCCGCGCACGATCACGCACGATTTGCGTCTGCAAAGGAGTGAGGTTCCTCTGCTGGCGTTTCTGCATGAAGTGGCCGCACTGGGAGAAAAACTGGGCTGCATCCTGATCCAGTTGCCGCCCAGCCTGGCACTCGATGTGAGGACCGCCAGGAGCTTCTTCTCCCTCCTTCGAAAGCACACACAGGTGCCGGTCGCCTGCGAGCCGCGTCATGCCACGTGGTTCACACCGAAAGGAGCGGCCGTCCTGAGCCAAGCGCATGTTTCGTGCGTCTGGGCGCACCCCTTGCCGGTGACCGGAGTGGAACCTCACGTCGATTCGGCGATGCTGTATATCCGCCTTCACGGTGCTCCACGGGTCTACTACTCGGCCTATGACGACGACTTCATCCGCGCCGTTGCCTTGCAGATGTGCCGGGCGCACGAAGAGGGCAAGGCCGCCTGGTGCATCTTCGACAATACGGCACGGGGCGAGGCGATTCCCAACGCGCTGGCGTTGATGCGCCAGCTGGGTGCCTAACCTCGATCCTGCATCACCCAGCGTTCGCCGACGACAGGTAAGCCGGCCGGGCTATCGTCGAGCGGAAACGCCACCAGTCGGGTCGGCGCAACACGTAGGGCGGTACCGGGGGTAAGCGCCAGGCGTCCCAGATCCTCGCTCGCCACGTCCACTTCAAGGGTCTGGTCGATCTCGGCGATGTGGATATCCAGATGCGCGATGCTGCCCGCGAGGTAGACATGGCGCAGGCGTGCACCCCACGCCGGCTTGCCCTCGGGCACCGACAGCGACAGATGCTCGGGGCGAATGTAGGCCACCGCCGATCGAAAGCGACCACCCGAGCTGCCTGCGGTAACCGACCATCCGCCCGCGGCCCAGGTATCTCCACGACGCTCCATCACGATCCGGTTCGTACGTCCGATGAACTCGCAGACGAAAGGCGTGGCGGGATCCTGGTAGATCACGTGCGGCGGGCCGACCTGCTCGATGCGCCCCTTGTTCATGACCACGAGGCGATCGGCGAGCTCGAGCGCTTCTTCCTGGTCGTGCGTGACGAATACCGTGGTCAGGCCGAGTTCCTCGTGGAGTTCACGCAGCCAGCGGCGCAAGGCCGTGCGGACCTGTGCGTCGAGTGCACCGAAGGGCTCGTCGAGTAACAGCACGTCCGGCTCCACAGCCAGCGCACGCGCGAGGGCGACACGCTGACGCTGACCACCGGAGAGCTGGCTCGGATAGCGGCTGCCCAGGTCCGCGAGCTGCACGCGCTTCAGCAGGCCATCCACTCGCGCACGGATCTGGTCGCGCGATGGCCGGCGACGGCGCGGCCGCACGCGCAGGCCGAAGGCCACGTTCTCACGCACGGTGAGGTGGCGGAACAAGGCGTAATGCTGGAACACGAGACCCACGTTGCGCTCGCGGGCACTGGCGGCGAGGAAGTCCTGGCCATTCCGGGTAACGCTGCCTTCGTCGGGATAGTCGAGGCCGGCGAGAATACGCAGCAGGGTGGTCTTGCCCGAGCCGGAGGGCCCGACCAGGGCCAGGAATTCGCCATCGGCGATGTCGAGGCTTACGTCGTCGAGCGCGGCGAGGGCCGAAAAGTGGCGGGTGAGCCTTTTCAGGGCGAGCGTCATCGTGAATTCTCGGCGGCCTGATAGCGCCATTCCAGTGCGGACTTCACCACCAGCGTCAACAGCGCCAGCAGGGCGAGCAACGACGCGATGGCGAAGGCGCCGACGTAGTTGTACTCGTTGTAGCGCATCTCCACTTCCAGCGGCATCGTCGTGGTGAGTCCGCGGATGTGTCCGGAGACCACGGATACCGCGCCGAACTCGCCCATGGCGCGGGCGTTGCAAAGCAGGACACCATAGAGCAGCGCCCAACGGATATTGGGCAGCGTGACGCGGAAGAATGTCTGCAGGCCGCTCGCGCCGAGCACGCGCGCGACTTCTTCCTCTTCGCTGCCCTGGGCCTGCATCAGCGGTATCAGCTCGCGCGCGACGAACGGCAGCGTGATGAAGATGGTCGCCAGGACGAGGCCCGGGACGGCGAAGATGATCTTGATGCCGTGCGCGGCCAGCCACGGACCGAACCAGCCCTGCGCGCCGAACATCAACACGTACAGGAGGCCGGAGACCACCGGCGAAACGGACAACGGCAGGTCGATCAGCGCACCGAGCAGGGCCTTGCCGCGGAAGGCGAAGCGGGTCATGGCCCAGGCCGCGGCCAGGCCGAAGACGACGTTGAGCGGCACCGTGACGGCCGCGACCAGCAAGGTCAGCCGGATGGCGGCCAGCGCCTCGGGCTGGTCGATGCTCTCGACAAAGGCCTGGTAGCCCATGCGGAACGCCTCGACGAACACGGAAGCCAGCGGCACCAGCAAGAACAGACCCAGCGCGAGGACGGAGGCGACGACGATGGACGCGCGGCCGAGACGCCGCGCGACGCTCACGCCACGCCCTGGGCGAGGCGCCGTCATGCAGGCTGCTCCGCCCATCGCCGGGTCCCGCGTTGGAGCGCGGAAACCAGCATCAGCAGGACCAGCGAAAACACCAGCATGACGACGCCCAGTGCCGCCGCGCCGCCGTAATCGAATTCATCGAGCCGCTGGACGATGAGCAGCGGCGCGATTTCCGAGCGCAGCGGGATATTGCCGGCAATGAAGATGACCGAGCCGTACTCGCCCACGGCCCGGGCCAGCGCCAGGGCGAAACCGGTCAGCAGGGTCGGCACGAGCGTGGGCAGCACCACCCGCAGAAAGGTCTGCGGGCCCGTCGCCCCCAGGCTCTCGGCGGCGTCTTCCACGTCCTGCTCCAGCGATTGCAGCACGGGCTGGAGCGTGCGCACGACGAAGGGAAACCCCACGAAGACCATGGCCAGCAGCACGCCTAGCGGCGTGTAGGCCACCTGGATACCCAAGGGCACCAGCAAGCGGCCGAACCAGCCGTTGGGCGCATAGATGGCCGTCAGCGCGATACCGGCCACGGCGGTCGGCAGGGCGAAGGGCAGGTCGATCAGGGCATCCAGTATCCGCCGGCCAGGGAAACGGTAGCGGACGAGCGCCCACGTCACCATCAAGCCGGCTACCACGTTGATGCCGGCGGCCAGCAGTGCGCCACCGAAACTCAGCTTGAGTGCCGCCAAGGTGCGGGGCGACGCGAACAGTTTCAGGATACCGGCGAAGCCGATGTCCGTCGCTTTCCAGGCCAGGGCCGCGAGCGGCAACAACACGATGAGGCCAAGATAGGCGACCGTAAAGCCGAGGCTCAATCCGAAGCCGGGCAGGACCCGTCGACGCATGCTCAGTTACCCGGTCCGATCTGGTCGAAGAGGGCGCCGTCGGCAAAGAACTTTGCCTGGGCCTTGCGCCAGTCGCCGAACACCTCCGCCAGCGTGAACGTCTTCACCGGCGGGAACTGTGTGGCGTACCTGGCGGCGACCTGGGGCGAGCGGGGACGATAGAAGTTGCGCGCTTCGATGTCCTGGGCCTGGGCCGAATAGAGGAACGTCAGGTAGGCGTCCGCAACCTCGCGCGTGCCGTGGTCCGCGGCGTTCTTGTCGACCACCGCCACTGGCGGCTCGGCAAGAATGGTGATCGACGGGATGACGATGTCGAAACGGTCGCCGCCAGCCTCTTTCTTCGCCAGAAGCGCTTCGTTCTCCCAGGCCACGAGAACGTCGCCGATGCCGCGCTGGGTGAACGTGGTCGTCGCACCGCGCGCACCCGTGTCGAGCACCGGAACGTGCTGGAAAACCGTCTTGACGAAGGCCTTGGCCTTGTCGTCGTTGCCACCGGGCAGCTTGAGCGCGTAGCCCCAGGCGGCGAGGAAATTCCAGCGCGCACCGCCGGAGGTCTTGGGATTGGGCGTTACCACCTGAACCCCGTCCTTGACCAGGTCGCCCCAGTCGCGAATGTTCTTCGGGTTGCCCTTGCGGACCAGGAAGACGATCGTCGAGGTATAGGGCGATGCGTTGTCCGGCAGTCGCGTCTGCCAGTTCTTGGCCAGCAGGCCACGGTCGGCCACCGCGTCGATATCGTAGGCCAGCGCAAGCGTTACGACATCGGCGGGCAATCCGTCCACGACCGCACGCGCCTGCTTGCCCGAGCCACCGTGCGACATCTGGATAGTCACGGTGTCGCCGTGGCTGGCCTTCCAGTCGGCGGCGAAGGCGGTGTTCAGCGCCTTGTAGAGTTCGCGCGTGGGGTCGTAGGACACGTTGAGCAAGGTGACGTCCCTGGCGAACACAGGCAGCACCATGGCGGTGGCCGCCAGGGCCAGGAGGGTGGGACGAAGCTTCATCGTCATGCTCCTTTGGGTAGCCGGATCACGCGCGCGAGAGGAAGCGTCGATGTAGCGGGTCCGGGTGTCAGTGCGGCGTGAAAAGGGTTCCCTCGGTCGATTATCATGGGCCGCCTGGATAAACGAGCGAGATTCCCTTTGGAAACGTCTGAGACCCCGCCTTGCCCGATCTGCGGCATGGAAAACACCTATCCGGACGGCGATGCGTTCATCTGTCCGGATTGTGCGCACGAATGGCCGCAGCAGGCGGCCCATGCGGAGGAAGGCGCCGCCACGGTGCGCGATGTGCACGGCAACGTGCTCAACCACGGCGATTCGGTGGTGGTGATCAAGGACCTGAAGGTCAAGGGTTCGTCCATCCCGCTGAAACAGGGGACGATCATCCGCAATATCCACCTGGTGGACGGCGACGTCGAGCACATCGAAGGCAGCTCGGACAAGATCAAGGGTCTGGTGTTGAAGGTCTGCTTCCTGAAGAAGGCTTGACGTCTTCATCGCCACGCGTGAATGCGGCGAATCGCCGATGAAAAAAAGCGGCCGGTTCATGGCCGGCCGCTTCTTCCACGTGCTTGTAACCGCGGTCAGTGCGTTGCAGCGACCGCCACCTGTGCGCCGGCCGTCGACGATGCGGCATTCACCACACCCTGCACGCGATTCATCTGCACGGCATAGCCAGCCGGCACCACGTACGGCGTGCCTTCGCCGTCGGCGACCTGCTGGGACACGAAGGCGTCACCGACACCCTGCCACAGGATCGCCTTGCCCTTGGCGTTCGTCCACAGCAGGTCGGCCAGGCCGTCGCCGTCGAAGTCTTCGATCGTCGCGACGGTGTAACCCGACGGGGCGGCCTCGGTCTTCTGGCTCGACACGGTCGTGCCGTCCATTTCCCACCAGCGCAGCTTGCCTGTGCCGGCGTTGAACCAGATCAGGTCGGTCTTGCCGCTACCGGCGATTTCACCGGCACCGATCAAGGCGAAGCCAGCCGGCGCGGCGGTGCTACCGTCGGTCTTGGTGAAGCTGCCCTGGCCGTCGTTGATCCAGTACTTGATGGCGTTCTTCGGACCGGTCCAGACGATGTCCAGGATGCCGTCGCCATTGAGGTCGGCCAGGTAAGGCGTGAAGCCTGCCGGTGCGGCCACCGTGTTGGCCACACTCTGGTCGCAGCTCATGGTGTCGAAGCGGCCGAACTTGAGCGTGCCGCTGCAAGCGATCGTCCAGAACGACACCTTACCGGTCGCGGCGTTGAACCAGACCTGCTTCGACTTGGCCGTCGCGTCGACCAGGCCGGCACCGACGAGACTCCAGCCCGCCGGATACGGGAAGCGGAAGTTCTCCCAGCCGTAGCTGTAGACCGCCAGGTTCATCGTGTTGGTGGTCGGGTTATCGCTTTCCATCACGGTCTGGTTGATGAGCTGACCGTCGAAGATATCGAACGGAATCGCCTTCACCTGGTCACCCGGCTGGAAGCCGTCGGCCACCTGGCTCCCCTGGGTGACGGGAACCCACGTGTCCGTGCCGAGCACGGTGCTTCCGTTCATGCGCACGAGCGTGGCGTTACCGGACTTGGGGCCGACCAGAAGCAAGGTGCTCTTGCCGTCGAGGACGGAGTTCAGGCCCACGCCCGGATTACCGCTGTCGGTGGCACCGGCGAGGTCCCAGGTGCGCGAAATGATTTCTCCGCGGGTCTGCCTGGCGGCGATGGCATGGGTCAGGTTGGTCACGTCGACCGAGCCCAGACCGGTGGCATAGTCGTAGCCTTTCGCCGCCTTCCATGCCGTTACCAGGGACGCGCGGCCGCCGTCGCTGACCACGCCGTACTGCTGTCCTTTCTTGACGAAGCAATCGCCGGTGCCGGCGAAGCACGGCACGTCGATGTCGCCGGTAGCCACATCGTGGAACACGCACGTGGTGTCCTTGGCCTTGCAGCCAGCCGCCGGTGTGGCGACGGTACCGTATTGCGCGCGGGCCAGACCGTAAAGTGTCGGGCCGACATTGCCCAGGCGGTTGGCACTGGCCTGGTCGACCAGGGCCTGTACGCCGGCCATGGCCGGTGCGGCGAACGAGGTGCCGCCGGCGCTGTTGAACAGCGAGTCCGTCGGGTCCAGGTAGTTGCAGGGTACGCCGCCCTGATCCGCATCGGACATGCAGAAGATCAGCGCATGGCCATAGAGGCCGTTGGCGGCGAACAGCGAGACATCCGGCAACGCCCGTGTGACGTTCTGGTCCATGCCGGCAATACCCTGCTGCCAGGTTGGCTGTGACCAGACGTAGCTCGGGCCGCCGCTGCCGCCGGCGGTGTTGAGGAAGTTTTCACCGGCCGCCGAGTTGCAGGCGTTGTTCGGGTTGGCGATACCCAGGACCTTGTCGAGCTGCGCGCTGGCGCAGGAATCGTTCCAGGTCTGCTCGGGAATATAGCCGATCGCACTGGCACCGAGCTCACCGTTGCCGGGCAACCAGTACTTCTGCGTTTTCTTGAAGTCGTCGAAGTCGGTGCCACCGACGGCGACGTTGTAGGGCGTGCTGCCCAGTCCGTTGACGGCGATGCCGAAGCTGGCGGCGACCTGGTTCTGATCGCAGCCTGCGGAGCCGGCATCACCGGTGGAGACGAAGACCGTCACGCCTTCGGCGGCGGCGGTCGACCACAGCGACGCGGCTTCTGCGAGATCACCTACTGCCGCGCTGACGGACTCGCATTCGCCGTAGCTCAAACTCATGATCGGCGGCGGGGCGTCCTGCTCGAGCAGGTTCTGTGCGGCCAGGAAGGCACCGAAGTCCGCACCGCTGTCGGCACACGAGGCCAGGGTCACGTTGGCATCGGGCGCCGCGGCACCGGCCCACTCGGCGTCGAGCGCGGCTTCGCCTTCGTCGGCGTTGGTACCTGGGTCGGCGCAGCTGGTATCGCCGGCGAAGCCGGCCGGGTGTATCTGCGTGACGACACCCTTGGCATCGGCTGGCAGGAAGGTTTTCCGGAAGGTGGCGATGTCGGCGTCGAGGACATTCGTGCGCTCGAGCACGGCGACGGTCTGTCCGGCGCCGCGCACGGGAGTCGACTGGTTCCACAGCGGGTCGACGTTGTAGATGGTGCCGAAATCCGCAGGCACCACGTCATACTGGACAGCGCCCTGGTAGACGAAATTGAAGTCCGACGACGGTGCGCCAGCGGTAACCCATTCCCCGTTCTTGTTGCGCTTGACCGGTTGGGCATCCTTCTTCTGCGGTTTCGGGAAGAAGTCGGTCAGCGAGGCCACGCCGCGAACGACGGGCACGAGCGCCGTCGGCAGTTTCTGCTCGGCGGCATTGGCGAAGTGCCTCTTGCCGTCGGCGCCGGTGAAGTGGTGCATGGAGGTACCGAACGCCTGTTGCACGGACCCCACGGATCCGGTGAAGCGGATGAGCATGCCATCGGCGGAAACGTTCTTCACGGCCAGGCCCTGGCTGCCGAGCCATTTCTTCACCGCGGCGATGTCCTGCCGGTTCGGGCCGAACCGTTCACCGACCTGGCGCGCGGTCAGCCACTTGTGGAAGTTGGGCGAGGAAGGATTGTCGAGCGATGCAAGGTAAGCATCGAAGTTCTTCTGCTGATCGTCGCTGCGCTTGAGCACCAGGGTCATCGAGGAAATCACCTCGGTCGTTCCCATGGGCCCGGCGTCGGCGCTGCTGCGGACCCTTGCCGGCACGCTGCCGGACAAGGTGGTCAGCTGCTTGGCGTCGACCGATCGTGTGATCAACGGCGTGGTGGTGGTGCTGCCTGCCGTGAAGGTAGCAGCGGCAGCGTGCGCATCGCATGCGCTGCCGGCGACGACGAGCAGCGCCGCCCCCGCCAGCCAAGGCCTTGAAATGATTACAGACATAGTACCCCCGAAGGAAAGAGCCCGTAGTGCGTCGTAAGTTCTTGTGCCCAGCCCGTAAAAGGCTGCCCCTTCGGCACGGCGTCCGCACGATGCAGGATCGTGCGGACGCTCGACGATAGCTTTACATCCGGCGCAAAGTCACACACGCTCGACTGGCCCGGTTCTCACCGAATTCTCACCGCCGGGCCACGGGGGAAACGCACGATGATGGCCCGCATCCGTCGTTGGCTAGCGAGCACGCCGATCGACGACCCCGTCGACCGGCGCAATGCGAGCTTCATGCAGTTGCTCCTGGCTTTCGAGGGCTTGCGCATTCCAGCGACCAAGCTCTATCTGTTCGCGTTGCATGGGGCGTACCTGCAGGAGCATTTCTACGCGAAGGCGCGTATCGGTGCACCGGCAGCGTTCTGCATCGACGTCGGCACCGACCTTGCGATGACCCTCTCGGCTTGGTTGGGCTTCTACCTGATCCGCAAAGGGCGATTTCCCCTGGCCGTGGCGCAGTTCGTGGCCACCATGCTCGCCTCCGGTGCGGTGGCCTATGCCGCCTTCGGGTACCGCGCGACCGACGGCAATCTCACCTTGATGCTGATCCTGGCGCTGAGCGGGTTGATGCTCGGTCGCAAGGCGTTGTGGATCACGTATGCGGTCGAGGCGTTGATCCTCGTGATGAGTGTGGATCCGCTCACGTCGTCCGGGGTCGGCGACGCCAAGGGCGTGCTGCTGGCCATCTACGACCTCTTGCCGGTGCGTGCGTTGACGAGCTACCTGCTGATCGCCCTGATCGTCGACCGAAGCATCTACGCCTTGCGCGAGAGCCTGCTCGAGTCGGATCGTCGTCGGCGGCAACTGGCGCTCGAGATCGCCGAGCGGGAGCGCACGCAGGAGCAGCTGCTACACGCGCAGAAGATGGACGCGGTAGGCAAGCTCGCCAGCGGCATCGCGCATGACGTCAACAATGTTTTCGACATCATCCTTGGCTTCTCGACCGAGCGCGACCGACTGCCTGCGGAGGACGAGCCGCAGGACGAGAATACGCGCGCCGTGGCCGATGCGATGGAAGGTATCGAGCTGGCCGCGCGACGTGGTACGGCCGTGTGTCGCAAGCTGCTCAACTTCAGTCGGAACGACCTCACCCTGACCGAGAACTTCGATGCGGTAGCGGCGTTGCACGAGCTGCGGCCGCTCGCACGGCAGTCCTTGCCCGCGCGTTGCCAGCTGCGTATCGAGCTTCCGCCGGGGCCACGCTTCATCCGCTTCGACCGCAGCCAGTTCGAACTGGCCATCATCAACCTGATAACGAATGCACGCGATGCCATGCCTGACGGCGGCCTCTGCACGATCGCATTGGACGAGTGCGACGGTAGCTTGTCGGTGTCCGTGCGGGACACCGGCGTGGGTATGGACGAAGCGGTCCGCACGCAGGTGTTCGAGCCGTTCTTCACCACCAAGTCCGCCGACCGTGGCACCGGGCTGGGGCTGAGCGTCGTCAATGACCTGGTGCTTCAGGCCGGTGGGCGGACCATGGTCGAGAGCGCGCCAGGGCAGGGAACGACGGTGCGCTTGATGCTGCCCCTGATCGGGCAGCATGCCGATCCGCCAGGGGTGCGGCCGTCAGCCTTCCAGCACGTAGCCCGTGCCGTGGGCGGCATTCAAGGGTAGGGGCTCGCCGAGCGCCGCCAGGACCTTGCGCCGCAAGCGATGCACCATGGAGTCGAGGCGATGGGGGTCGAACGCATCGACATCGTCCGTAAGAACGGAGATGAGGGCCTCGCGCGGGACGACTTCATTCACATGCGTGAGCATGGTGTTGAGCAGGCGTCGCTCGCTCTTGCTCAGCATCACGCGGGCGCCCGAGGGAGATAGAAGAAACCATTCGTCCGGGCTGAGCGCCCAGTGGCCGTGTGGGGCGGTCGTCGACCCCGGCTCGAGCCGGCGAGCCACGCTGTAGAGCGTGGCCACGAGCACGTCGATCTCCACGGGCTTCGTGAGGTAGGCATCGGCACCTTCGAACAGCCCGCGCACGCGGTCGACATTGTCGGCGCGGCCGCTGAGCATGATGATGCCGGCATGGGGCAGGGTGTTGCGTAGCGATCGCGCGACCTGGAATCCGTCGCCGTCGGGCAGTCCGATATCGAGCAGGAAGATATCCGGCACGCCCTTCCGGATCACCGCGTGCAGCTCGGCGGCGCTGCCGGTCGCGGTCACTTCGAAACCGAACTGCCTCAGTTTGGGGGCCAGGATGCGATCGCGCAGCATGGCGTCGTCGTCGAGCAGCGCCAATCGCAAGGGGCGCGCTGGACCGACCTGTTCCAGATGCAAGTTCGTCGCGCTCATGGCCCTGATCCGCCGTGCCGCAGAGGCGGCAGCCAGCAAGAGATTGCCTCGCCGGAGTGGCGAAATCCAGCAACTTCGTCACGCAAGATGGCCTATCGTAAGAAGCTACGGCCTAGCTCCCATGGCCTAGCGGGAATAAACCCCGGGCCAGGACGATCTCATCTGTCGTGGGCACGCTTCCCGTGCCGCCACCCAGAGGGTTCCGTCATGTCCGTGCCTGTCCAGGCCTCCTATGCCGTATCGGCCGTGCAACCGACGTCGTACACGAAAGTGGCTGTCGCGATGCATTGGCTTATCGCGCTGCTGGTCTTTCTGAATGTCGGTCTCGGGCTTTTCATGGAGACCTTTCCGAAGAGTGCGCCAGGGCACGATACGGTCCTGTTCTACCATGCCTCGGTCGGTAGCCTGATCTTCATGGCTGCGGTGTTCCGCCTGTTCTGGCGAAGCACGCACAAGCCACCGGCGCTGCCGGCCCACCTGCCGTCGTGGCAGCAAAGGGCGGCCCACACCCTCCATTGGGTGCTGTATTCGTTGATGTTGCTCGTGCCGTTCACCGGCTACCTGCATCGGATGGCGGGCGGCCACCCAGTCAGTTTCTTCGGCATCGGCTTCCTCCCCGTGCTGATCGGCAAGGACGAACCGCTCCGTTTGCTCACCGATACGCTCCACGTGTGCCTTGTCTGGGTCCTGTGTATTCTTGTGCTGGGTCATATAGGCGCCGCCCTGAAACACCGCCTTATCGACCGCGATGGCGTTATCCAGCGCATGTTGCGCACATGATTGGCAGGACGCAGTCTTGACGATATCGACGAGTAGCCGTGCTTTTGTCGATGACCTGGCGTCAAGCCATCTTGACGCTGCGTACAATCTCGGCCGCTGGTTGCTCGGCAGCGAGCAGGACGCGGCGGACGCCGTCCATGATGCCTATCTGCGTGCGGCGCGCGCTTCGGAAACCTACGCCGGCGGCAACGCGCGCGCCTGGTGGCTTGCGATCGTCCGTAACTGTTGCCTCGCCCGACTGGCGGTTCGCAACAAGGAGAGAAGGAACGTCGCGATCGACGACGATCCTGTCGCCGCCGAGCGCTGGATGCCGCGTGTCGAAGCGGATGATGTCGAGGAGTGCCTGGACAGCGCCAGGCGCAGGCAACGGATCACCCGCCACCTGCTAAGCCTGCCGGACACGTTTCGCGAAGTGCTTATCCTGCGCGAGATCGAGGAATTGTCTTATCGGGAGATCGCCGACGTGTTGCAAACGCCCATCGGTACGGTGATGTCCCGGCTGGCACGAGGGCGTGCATTGCTGCAGAAGGCCTTGACCGATAATGACAACGTGGAGACGCCGCATGGACTGTAAAGCTGCCAACGACATGTTGCCCCTCTACTTCGACGGCGAGCTGGACCGCGCCACCGGCCGTGAGTTCGAAGCTCACCTGGACGAATGCGCCGATTGCCGCGCCGCGTTGATCGAGCTCGATGCGCTGCGCGGCTCGTTGCGCAACGATGCGCCGAGGTATCGCGCGCCCGATGCGCTGCGTGCCCGGATTCAGAAGGAGATGGCCGTGCCGGTCGCGCGTCGGCCGTCGCGCATGCGCGTGCCCGGACTCGCGCTGGCCGCATCGTGGATGCTCGCGTTCGTCGCCGGTGGACTCACGCTGACCGCGTGGAACCATGCCTCGCGGCCCGCAGACGACCGGTCCCAGTTGACCCGCGATCTGTTTGCCAGCCACTGGCGCGCCCTGGCCGCCACATCGCCCATCGATGTCGTATCGACGGACCAACACACGGTCAAACCCTGGTTTGCCGGAAAGATCGCCACGGCGCCCGTCGTGCAGGACTATTCCACGCAGGGCTATGCCCTCATAGGAGGGCGCATCGACTATGTCGGTACCGAGCGCGTTCCCGTGCTGGTGTATCGGCATGGAAAGCATCTCATCGATGTGTTCGTGCTGCCGCCGACCGCCGTGCGCGGGAGCATCGAGCCTGCCCGGATACAGGGCTACGTGTTGGAAGGCGCAACGCTCGGCGGCCAGCCCGCCGCGATCGTTTCGGACATGGACGAGGCCGAGCTGGACCGATTCAGGGTTCTGGTGGGTGCGTCGAACCACGCCGACTAGGTGTTGCCGCAGCAGACACAGCCATCGTCGCGTCGTGGACGTGTGGCGTTATCCGCGGCAGAATCTGTCCGCCAACTCCCGCGCGTGCGGAAAGTGGCTCAGGAACTCGCTTCGCGACGCGAGCGTGCAGTCCTCGTACTCGAAACCCGGCGTCACCGACTCGCTCAGCAGGCCGTAAGCACTGCCCGGACGAAGCTCCGAACACTTCCAGGTGCCTGCCGGCACCATGAGTTGCAGCGTCTCCCCCGCAGCGATGTCCGGCCCGAGTACATGGCGTTCCACGTGCCCGTTCTTGTCGGTCAGCCAGTACGTCATCGGCGCCCCGGCATGGAAGAAGTGGACGATAGGCGAGAGGTTGCGGTTCATGTGGCCCTTCGGCTCATCATCCGTCAACATGTAATAGATGCACGTGCCGATGCTCCTGATGCCTTGTTTATCAGGACGATCGGTCTCGATGGTCAGCTCGTTCCTGAAGGTTTCGGCGAAGTAACCGCCTTCGCGATGGAGACGCATGGACAGCGCACGAAGGTAGTCGTTCTTAGTCATTTTTTTTGGCTCCGGCACGAACCAGGTTTTCGACGGGGTATGGCGGGTCGAGAAATCGCTCGGCGTGGTATCCCTTGATGCCTATCGTTCGAGCGAGAGGGCTGCGGTAGTCCAGCGAGCGGGAAAGCCGCTCGATGACGTATCTGAAGTCATACTTTGGCGTCCAGCCAAGTTCCGACCTTGCGAGTGCGTTGATGTAAACCCGGTCGATGCCGGGGAGCATCGTCCAGCCGCGTCGGGCGTACTCACGTTCGTACGCGGGAACGTGCCTGCGTACGGCGTCGCGGGCGTGCTTTCGCAAGTCGAAACGATCCCCCTCCGAGAAAGCCGTCGTCGCGCTGACGATGTACCGGCCCAGGCCGATGTCGGCTGCCTTCTCCAAGGCAAGGACGTGCGCCGACACGACGTCTTCCATGTCGACCCGGCGATACAGGTATTCGGTGACCTTCAGGTTGTCCTGGTCATAGCGCTTCTGCATCTCCCTGTCGTCGTCGGCCTCCTGGAAGAACCTCGATGTCCTGAGTACGATGCACGGGAGGCCATATCGGCGATGCTGCGCCTCACATAGATGTTCCGCGGCGAGCTTCGTGACACCGTAGATGTTCCTCGGAATCGGCACGACGTCCTCGGTTATCCATGCGGCCGGCTCGTCCGGTGAAGGCGTCAGTGCATGGCCGAACACGCTGGTGGTGCTTGTGAACACGAAGGAACGCACCCCTGCTCTCGTGCATTCTTCGAGTAGACAAAGCGTCCCGGCGATGTTCGTGGCGACGAAGTCGGCGGAGGGATGCGTCGCCATGTGTGGCTTGTGCAGTGCTGCCGTATGCACGACCCCATCGACGCCGGACAGGGCTCTTGCCACCAGCGGCCGGTCCACAATCGATCCGACGAGGCTTGTATGGGGCGAGGCCTTCAGATCCAACCCGATGGCCTCGTGTCCAGCTGTCCCTAATGTGAGCATCAGCGCTTCGCCCAGATGCCCGGCACTTCCTGTGACGAGGACTCGCATACGTATTCTCGGTAACCAGAGTCTGGACATTGCCGCTCATGTCGAGCATGGGGCAATAGAACTTCCGTTGTAGGCGCGATACAGACGCACCGGGCGCATGCGGCTCGAGGCATCTCCCCCGGTAGGAACGGCGCTGGCCTGCTGCGACGCAACATCCCGTCACCTATGCATTTTTGGCAGTTGACGCGAATTTTACGGTGCGCTATATCTTGCAACACGCGCGGCGACTCGATTGGACGTCCGTTCGCGTAACCCTTCCGGCATGCATACCGCATGCCGATATGCAGCTTGCGATGAATGACGGACAGACCGCTACGATGCGTCGGCCCAATTCAAATGAAAACGCCAGCTGCGCCATCGCAGGTCGTCCGTTTGCGCGTGTCATGGCCGACGGTCTGCCGATCCTCGCCCGTGCCAAGCTGAGTGCCCTGCGCTCCCGCGGCAAGTGCGTCGCCGGCTACTCCCCGCCGCAAACCTCCCCCTGATCGTCCGACCGTCCTGATCGGCACGTTCAACCGTCCGTCGTGATGTCGACGCACGCCCGCTGGCGCTGGCGTGGACGTCTGCTCTTGTCCGGACCGCGCGACGAACCCGCTGGTCAGCTGAACTGCGCATCGCGTGGCGTCGTGTCACGCGCATGCTTCCAAAAGCATCTCGGGGTGGGGGTAAGTCGTGGGTATCGAAAGGGGTTTCAACAAGAAGTGTCTCGTCGCGGCCTTATGTGCCGTTCTCGGTGGATCGGCGTTTGCGCAGGACGCAGCGCCGGCGACATCCGCCACAACGGCCACGCCGCCGGCCAAGCCGGCGGCGGACAGCGAGGCGGCGCCGCCCAAGCCCGACAAGGCCGTACAGATGAAGGCCTTGAGCGTCGTGGCCAATCGCTACGACGCGACGAACATGCGGATGGACTCGATCAATACGGTCGATGTGCTGTCCGCGGCGGACCTGCAGCACACCGCCGTGCACAACGTCGCCGAGGCGCTGGGGCTCATGTCCGGCGTGAACGTGACAACGACGGGCTCGGGTTACTTCGGCGGCATCGATGGCGCGGCGCGAGGGGAGGGCATGTTCACCTCGGTGCGCGGCCTGCCGTCCGAGTACAACGTCAACCTGGTCAACGGCAGCAATGTGGCCCAGGGTATGCCGTACAGCCGCAGCGTGCAGCTCAGCCTGCTACCGCCGTCGGGTCTGCAGACCATCGTGCTCAACAAGACCTCGACCGCCGACATGGACGGCGACGCCATCGGTGGCACGATCGACTTCCGCACGCCCAGCGCGTTCGACTTCAAGAAGGATTTCAGCGGCAGCGTGACGGCCAGTGGACGGGTGGAAAGTCGCGCCCGCGATTATGGCGGCAGCGGACTCGGCAGCGGTCTTGCCGGCGAGCTGCAAGGCAAGTTCGGCGCCGAGAAGCAGTTTGGCGTCTACGTGAGTGGTTACTACGACTACCGGAACATCGCCAACAGCGAGATTGGTGCCGCGGAGAGCGCGTCGAACGATGGTTCGTGGGCCTTCCTGCATGCCACGGCCGATGGCAAGAACGCGGCGGGCTACGATCCCGCGCACAACCTGACCAGCCTTGGCACGAACGTCGGTGTCGCCTCCGGCTTCGAGCGTCGCTATGGCGGCAACATCTCGCTCGACTGGAACGTGGATCCCACGCTGAAAGCCTACGCGCGCATGACCTACGCGTATGCGCTGACCGAGCAGAACACCACCTACAACCAGCTCCTGCCGCAGGACGTGACCTACGTGCCCACGGCAACCCCGGGCGTCTACGCGCCGAACATCGGGCGTATCGCCAACCGCTTCTGGTACGAGACCAACCCGGAGCGCGCCGATCTGGCCACGATCCAGCTCGGTGCGGACAAGACGGCCGGTGGATGGACGATCTCGCCGAACGTGTTCTGGAGCATCGGCCGCAACGATCGCCCGAACCATGTCGAGATCGACGGCCGCGAGGACAAGTACTCGCAGGACAACTTCGCCTACAACCGGAGTTCGTTGCTGAGCTACGGCGGCCATGGCTTCCCTTATCCGGTGCTGACGCCGGGCCTGCTGAACTCGGTCAACAACCTGCAGAACATGTACGCGAACGACTATGGCGAGGTCACCGACATTCGCTCGGGGCAGAAACGCGGCGGCGCCAAGCTGGACCTTCGTTATGACTTCGAAGGCGGTGCCCTGCAGTCGATCAAGTTCGGCGTGAAGTACAGCGACAGCTCGCGCGAGTTCACCAACCGCGACTATTCGACGGCAGGCATCAACGACGGCACGACCACCCTTAACGACCTCGGGATCATCAAGGGCTATTACAGCCAGATATTCCCGGGTAAGTTCGACTGGACGACGCCGCAGATCAGTCGTTCGGCGGTCGCGGCGCTCATCGCCAGCCACTTGCAGCCGGGGGATCTGGATACCTGCGGCCAGCTCGACTACAACAACTTCAACTGCGACACGATGCGCGGCACGGAGGCCGTGACCGCGGCGTATGCCATGGCCACGTTCCAGAGCGGTCCGTGGGAAATCATCCCCGGCGTGCGCTTCGAACACACGTCCATTCGCAACACGTTCTGGACCACGCCGACCGACGCCGATGGCAATGAGGCGCCGGGGTACTTCTCCAATAACCACACGGTGTACAACGAGCCCCTGGGCAGCCTGTTCATCAATTACCGGCCGGACGGCAATATCGTCTACCGCGGCGCGATCTGGCAGAGCTATACGCGCCCGGCGTTCGTGCAACTCGGCGGCGGTTCGCAGATCAGCGTGTCCGACGGCGTGACCACGATCACCAGCGGCAATCCCAACCTCAGTCCGATCAAGGCGACCAACGTCGACCTGGGCGCGGAGTGGACGACCCAGAGCGGTGGCTACGTGTCGCTGGCCAGCTACTACAAGAAGCTGCGCAACTACATCTATGACAGCGGCGGTGGCCAGGCCAATCCGAATACATCGGGTGTCGGCACGGTCCTGACCAAGACCCCGACCAATGGCGGCGACGGTCGCGTGGTCGGTCTGGAGGCGACCTATCGGCAGAAGTTCCAGAACCTGCCGACGCCGCTGGATGGCCTGGGTTTCAGCGTCAATGCCACGCGGCAGAATTCGAAGGTCGACCTGGGGCGCGAGGGCTTCGGCAACGAGCGGCTGCAGTCCGCGCCGCAGCGCATGGCCAACGCCGAGCTGTTCTACGAGAAGTACGGTTTCTCGGCAAACCTCAGTTACCACTACACCGGTTCCTACCTGTCGACCTACGACTTCCTCAACCAGAACAGTCCGTGGGACGACCTGTGGATTCGTCCGATTCGCCGGGTCGACCTGCACCTGGGCTATGCGATGGATAACGGCCTGCAGTTCGACTTGCAGGTGAGCAACCTGACCAAGCAGTACTCGTACTGGTCGCACATCGGCAAGAACAGCCTGGCCAATTCGGATATCGTCGATGCGGGAAGGACCACCCTGCTGACCGTGAAGTACAACTTCTGAGCATGCATCGACGTAGCTTCCTCGCCCTGTCGCTGCTCACCCCGCTGGCATTTGCCGGCCGCGGGTGGGCGGCCTCGCCGGACACCGTGCGCTCGCCGGCGATGCCGAACGGCCGTCCCCGGGCGTTTGGCTTCGGCAAGCGTGAGTTCCTGCTCGACGGCAAGGCCTTCCGCATCCACAGCGGCGAGATGCATCCGTCGCGGATCGCGAAGGAGCACTGGCGGCATCGGATTCGCATGGCCCGCGCCATGGGACTCAATACCGTCGCGATCTACGTGATGTGGAATCATCACGAGCGCGAGCCGGGAGTGTTCGACTTCGAGAGCGGGAACCGGGACGTGTTCGGCTTCATCCGCCTGTGTGCCGAGGAGGGCATGTGGGTGTACCTGCGGCCGGGCCCGTACATCTGTGGCGAATGGACCAACGGCGGATTGCCTGCCTACCTGCTGCGCGATCCCGACACGCGACTGCGTACGCGTGACGATCCCCGTTACATGGCGGCGGTACGACGTTATATCGCGGCGCTGGCGCCACGGGTTTCCCCGCTCATGGCGAAGGCGGGCGGTCCGGTGTTGATGCTGCAGATCGAGAACGAGTATTCGATGTTCGCCGACGATATCGGCTATCTCGATGCCGTGCGTCGGCTCTGGCGTGAGCACGGCATCGACGGCCCGTTCTCGGTGTCCGATGGGTTCAAGGATCTGGAACGTCGCCGGGCTTACCCGCAGGGCACCGCGTTGGGTCTGGACGGGGCCGACGTGGCGGTTCTGGTGAAGGGCAGGGGATACGCCGGCGAATCGCCCGTATGGGTGGGCGAAGGCTACCCCGGCTGGCTGACGCATTGGGGCGAGCCCACGTTTGCGAGCAAGGATTATGAGAGCACCCTGCGGCAGATCATGCGTGCGGGGTATTCGTTCAACCTGTATGTCGTGCACGGCGGCACGAATTTCGGTCTGACCGCCGGATCCAATGCGGAAGACGACGGTTCGCAGTTCCAGCCGGTGATCACCAGCTACGATTATGGCGCGCCCGTCGACGAGCGCGGGCGGGCGACGGACCAGTTCACGCGACTGCGTCGCGTCATCGCGCACAGCACCGGAATGACGCCGCCATCGCTGCCGGCGCCGCCGCCGTCGACGTCCTTCGCGCCGGTGACGCCGCAGCCGTTCGCTTCGCTGTGGGACAACCTGCCGGGCACCGCATCGACCTTGCCCTCGCCGGGGCCGAACGAGATTCTCTTCGGCCAGGACCAGGGGCTTGTCGTTTATCGCAAGCGCATCGCGAAGGGTGGGATGCTGCGGCTTGAGAATGTGCGTGACTACGCCGTGGTTTATGTCGATGGGCACGAGGTCGGGGCGGTGTCGCGGGTAGAGCATCCGTCGGTGAATTCGACACCCGACATCGTTCTCCCCGAAGCGGGTACCGACGCAGGGTCCGCGCAGCGTACGATCGAGATCCTCATCGACACGTTCGGCCACATCAACTTCGGCCCGCGCATCGGCGACCACAAGGGCTTGATCGGCCCGGCGTCGATCGACGGTACGCCGCTGCACGATGTCCAGGCGTGGCCGATTCCGCTCGACGAGGCGTGGGTTCGCAACCTGCGTCCTATCGCCGCTGAAGCGGCTCCCACAGGGGCTGTCGCCGCGGAGGCGGCTTCTACAGGAGCTATCGCCGCTGAAGCGGCTCCCACAGGGGTTGTCGCCGCGGAGGCGGTTCCTGCAGGAGCTATCGCCGCTGAAGCGGCTCCCACAGGGGCTGTCGCCGCGGAGGCGGTTCCTGCGGGAGCTATCGCCGCTGAAGCGGCTCCCACAGGGGTTGTCGCCGAAGTATCGGCGGCGATGGCGCGGCCCTCTGTGGGAGCCGCTTCAGCGGCGAAGACCCGACCGCCACGTGGCGGCATGTTCTACAAAGCCACTCTCGAGATCGACGCCCCAGGCGACGTCTACATCGACCTCGGGGCCTGGTCCAAAGGCTACCTATGGATCAACGGCAAGCTGCTTGGACGCTACTGGAACATCGGCCCGCAGCAGCGTCTGTTCTGTCCGGGACCGTGGTTGCGCGAGGGCGATAACGAGCTGCTCGTACTCGACCTGCATCGCCATACTCCGGCGGTCGTCACCGCCGCCGACAGTCTGCAAGCGTCGAGGAGTGCCTGATGCGTGCCATCGTAAGCGAACCCGGCGCACCCACCTCGCCACCGCGCGCTATCGGCTTCTGGGGCGGACTGTCGGCCAATGTGTTGAACATGATCGGCATCGGGCCGTTCGTCACGATTCCCATCGCGCTCTCGGCGCTCGCCGGCCCCTCGGTACTGCTCGGCTGGGTCGCCGGCGCACTGTTGTGCCTGTGCGACGGACTGGTCTGGGCGGAACTCGGCTCGACCATTCCCGAGTCGGGTGGCCCGTACCATTACCTGCGCGAGGCGTACGGTCGCGAGAAAGCGGGCCGCCTGTTCGGCTTCCTCTACCTGTGGCAAACGCTGCTCACCGCGCCCTTGTCGATCGGCTCGGCGGCCGTAGGCTTCGCCCAGTACGCCGGCTACCTGATACCTTCGCTCGACGATACGGGAAGGGCGCTCCTGGCGGCGGGCCTTTGCCTGTTCAACACCGCCGTTCTCTATCGGCGCATCGGCCAGATCCAGCGGCTCTCCGTATTCGTCAGCGCGATCGTCGTCGTCGCCTGCGCCTGGATCGTCTTCAGCGGCATCACGCACTTCGACACGGCGGTAGCCAGCCACTTCTTCCAGGCACACGTCGACTCGTCGCATGGCTTCTGGCTCGGCCTGGGCGCGGTCGCCCTGATCGCCGTCTACGACTACGGCGGCTACAACAACGTGTGCATGCTCGGCGGTGAGGTGAAGCGGCCCCGACGCACGATTCCGCTGGCGGTGCTGATCTCGATTCCGCTCGTGGCGGTGCTTTACCTCGGGCTCAACCTCAGCATCCTAGGCGTGCTGCCCTGGGAGCAGGCGGCGCACTCCAAGGCGGTCGTGGCGGATTTCATGCAGGCCATCCACGGTCGTTCCGGTGGCACGCTGGCTGTGCTGTTGATCCTCCTGGCGAGTTGGGGCTCGGCGCTGGTGATCCTGCTGGGTTATTCGCGCGTGCCGTATGCGGCGGCGGCCGACGGGCAATTCTTCCCTGTATTCGCCCGGCTGCATCCGCGCGGGGGCTTCCCCACGGTGTCGTTGCTGTTTGTCGGCGCGACCTCGGCGGCGGCGTGCTTTCTTTCGCTGGAGCACCTGATCGCCACCTTGATGGTCACGCAAATCCTGTTCCAGTACATCGCGCAGTGCTTCGCTGTCGTTGCCCTGCGCAAGCGGCGTGCCGATGCGGATGTGTTTCGCATGCCGCTCTACCCGCTGCCGATCGTCGTCAGCGTGATTGGCTGGCTCTATCTCGTCGCCACGGCCGGGACCTCGTCGATCGTGACGGCGGTTGGCGCGGTGCTGGTTGGCACCGTTCTTTTCCTGTGGCAAGCAAGGAGGTCCCGCACATGGCCATTCCCGCAACCCTGAAGTCGTGGGACGTTGCCGTGGTCGGCGAGATCTACGCCGACCACGTGTTCAGCGGGTTTCCCTCATGGCCCGGACCGGGCGAAGAGGTGATTGCCGAGAACTACCTGCGCGAACTCGGCGGTGGCACGATCAATACCGCGTGCGCGTTGTCCCGCCTGGGCCGTCGTGTGCGTCTGGTCGGCCTGATCGGCGAAGCCGACCTGGACTGGTTCGAGGCCCGCCTGGGCGAGTTCGGCGTCAGCATGGACGGCATTCGCCTGGGCAGCGACGGCACCGGTATCACGGTGAGCGTCTCCACGGTGGAGGATCGCTCGTTCTTCACCTATCCCGGCGTGAACCATGCGCTGCCCGAATTGCTCGCCTCGCCGGAAATCGTCGCCGACCTCGCCGCCGCCCGTCACGTGCACTTCGCGATGCCGTTGCCGCGCGACCTGGCCACGATCCTGCTGCCCTTGTTACGCCAGGCCGGCTGTACGACGTCGCTGGATGTCGGCTACAGCCCGGCCTGGCTGGGCGATCCCGGCAACCGGCTCACCTGCCGCGACGTCGATCTGTTTCTTCCGAACGCCAAGGAAGCCGCGCTTCTGTGTGGCGACGAGGCGCCGTCCTCGTACGAGGCCTGGTCCACCGCGGCCGGCATCGACCGCGCGGTCATGAAACAGGGCGCCAGTGGCGCATGGATCGCCGACATGCGCGGCTTGCGCCGCGTACCGGCGCCGCGTATCGACGCGGTCGACTCCACCGGTGCCGGCGACGCGTTCGACGCGGGCGTCATCGATGGGTTGCTCGACGGCGAGTCCATCGACGGTTGCGTCGAGCGCGGCTGCGTCTGCGGTGCGCTGTGTACGACGGCGGCCGGTGCCCTTCAATCGCTTCCCCATTCTCCCCAATTGAGGACCCTTCGTGAGCAAACGTACGGATCGTAAGATCGCATTGATCGGCGGCGGCGGTGTCCGTTCGCCCCTGGTGGTATTCGGTGTGAACGAGGCTGCCGAGGCACTCGGCGCGGCCGAAATGGTGTTGTACGACCCGGATCCCGCGCGACTGCGGATCATGGTCGACCTGGGCAAGGCCGTGGTCCGGCGCTTCGGCGGCGATCTGCGCCTGCGCGGCGCCACTTCACTGGAAGACACGATCGAGGGCGCGGATTTCGTGCTCAACAGCGTGCGTATCGGTGGTATCGCCGGTCGGGCAGCCGACGAACGCGTAGCCATCGCGCAGGGGTATCCCGGCCAGGAGACGACCGGGCCCGCCGGCGTGGCGATGGCTTTGCGCACCATTCCCGTGGCCATCGAGCAGGCGCGGTTGGTCGAGCGCCTGAGTCCGCAAGCCTGGCTGGTCAACTTCACCAATCCCGCCGGCTTGATCACCCAGGCAGTGAGTGACCACAGCAAGGCGCGCATTGTCGGCATCTGCGATACGCCCACGGAGCTGTTCCACAATATCGCCCATGCACTGGGCGAGCCGGCCGACGATGTCGAATGCGATTACGTGGGCTTGAACCACCTGGGTTGGGTGCGCGGCGTGCGCGTGCGCGGCGAGGACGTGATCGACCGCCTGCTCGACAGCGACGAATTGCTACGTAAGCTCTACCTGGCGCCACTCTTCGACTTCGACATGATCCGCACGCTGCGGCTCATCCCCACCGAGTACCTGTTCTTCTACTACGAGCGGCAGCGTGCACTGGACAACCAACGCAAGCAGGGCGGCAGTCGCGGTGGCGAGATTCAGCAACTCAACGACGAACTGCTTGCCGGCCTGACCGCACGCCTGGATGCCGGTGACGGCGATGCCGCCGTGGATATCTACGCCGCTTACCTCAACCAACGTTCCGGCTCTTACATGAAGCTGGAAGCCGAGGGCGGCTCGGCCTTCGACCAGGGTGTGAGCCTGCAGGGCGACCCGTTCCGCGTGGCGACCGGCTACCACCGGATCGCGATCGACGTGATGAGTGGCCTGACCGGCGCCAAGCCTGCGCGCATCGTGGTGAATACGCGTAACCGCGGCGCGCTGCCCGACCTGCCCGACGACGATATCGTCGAGATCGCTTCGGATATCTCGCTGGACTCCATCGTGCCGCGACCCATCGCGCCCTTGCCCGATGCCGTGAACGGGCTGGTGCGCTCGGTCAAGGCATACGAGCGGGCGGCGATCGCGTCGGTGTTGAACGACCGTCGTCTCGAGGCTCGCAAGGCGATGCTGATTCATCCGGCGATCGGTCAATGGACGCCGTCGGGCGAACTTCTCGACGCCTTGCTCGGTCATGCGAACGAGGATGGCGAATGCCTGTGCCAGGGACCCGTGCATAGGCACGCCTGACGGTTTGCACACGGGCCAGGACGAGGACCCAAGGGGCCTTCACCTTGCGTCGCCACTGGCCCTGTAACCTCGACCTCACGTCGGTAGCTCGACGCCGAATGGGGGCGGGGGAGGTTCAATGGGTACGCAGCAGTCTTGCGGTGCATGCCGTAACGGAGAAGGGTTTCAGCAGGCGATCACGATGGCGTTCCAGCCCATCGTGGATGTGTCGACGCGAACCGTGTTCGCTCATGAGGCACTGGTGCGCGGCGTCGACGGAACGTCCGCCCAGGACGTGCTCGCCGCGGTCGGCCCGGAAAACCAGTACGCGTTCGATCAGTCGTGTCGTGTGCGCGCGCTCGAGTGCGCGGTCGAGTCACGGCTCCCGGCCCTGGTGTCGATCAACTTCCTGCCCAACGCGGTCTACAACCCCGAGCATTGCCTGCGTGCAACGCTTACGGCCGCCGAGCGCGTCGGCTGGCCACTGTCGAAGATCATTTTCGAAGTCACCGAGCACGAGGAGATAGCGGATCACCAGCATCTCCTTGGCATTCTGCGGACGTACCGTGCCCGCGGCTTCCAGACGGCCATCGACGATTTCGGTGCGGGCTATGCAGGGCTCAACCTGCTTGCGGACTTTCAGCCCGACCTGCTCAAACTCGACATCGGGCTCGTCCGCGACATCGACAGGGACAGGGTTCGCCAGCGCATCGTCTCCCACATGGTGGGCCTTTGCGCGGCGCTTGGCGTGCGTGTCATCGGCGAGGGTGTCGAAACCCCGGGTGAGCACTCGGCGCTGTTCGATACCGGCGTCTTCCTGCAGCAGGGATACCTGTTTGCCAGGCCGAGTACCGGGCCGGTGCGCGAACCGACGTTTCCCGCCGGTTCCAATTCAGTACCGCCGCCGTAGTGCCAGGTCAGTAACGGCCCAGGGTGTATCAAATTGGTCCTCCTAAGTTTAAAATAAGGATTCGCGGGCCGCGATAGTGCCGGAGCGTTTCTCGACGCTTGTACTGGATCAGGGCCGGTTCCGACCCCACGTGGTGGAACGCGCTGTTATCGCTGCGGCAAAGGATTCGCATCGCCCGGCGCGGACATTATTTTCGCCTGATCACGGGAAGTTCCATTTTGAGCACTACGGATTCGCTGCGTGTCGTCCCCCTTGATGGCAAGGCGGACCTGGACCGCTTCATCAAGCTGCCTGGCTCTTTCCTGGGCTCCGACCCTGCCTGGATCCCGCCGCTGACGCTCGAACGGCGCCTGCACCTTGGCGCCAAGACCAATCCCTGGTTCGAACACGCCCGCTGGAAGGGCTGGCTCGCCTACCGCGGCGACACGCCGGTCGGCCGTATCAGCGCCCAGATCGACTCGCTCCATCTGGAGATCCACGCGGACGACGCGGGTTTCTTCGGCATGCTCGATGCCGAGGACAATCAGGAGACTTTCGACGCTCTGATCGGTGCGGCGGAAGCCTGGCTGCGTAGCGAGGGCATGAAACGCGTGCGCGGCCCGCTGAGCCTCTCGATCAACGACGAGGTCGGCTTGCTGGTGGACGGCTTCGACACCTCGCCGTATTTCATGATGGGCCACACCAGGCCCTATTACGGCGGGCGTATCGAGCAGGCCGGTTACCACAAGGCCAAGGACATGCTGGCCTACGTGGTGGAGCCCGATTTCCCGGCACCGAAAGTCATGAAGCGTCTGCTGGGCAAGTCCAAGCAGAGCATCCGGGTGCGTCCGCTGGACCGCAAGCGCTTCGACGAGGAGCTTGCCGTACTGCGCGACATCTTCAATGACGCCTGGTCGGACAACTGGGGTTTCGTGCCCTTCACCGAGGCGGAGTTCAAGGATCTCGGCCATACGCTCAAGGTGCTGATCGCTTCGGAGCTGATCCAGATCGCCGAGGTGGATGGCGTGCCGGCGGCCTTCATCGTCGCACTGCCGAATGTCAACGAAGTGATCAAGGACTTCGGCGGCTCGCTGCTGCCGCTCAACTGGGCGAAGCTGCTATGGGGGCTGAAGGTGAAGTTCCCGACGTCGTCTCGCGTGCCGCTGATGGGCGTGCGCAAGAGCTTCCACAACACCCCGCTCGGCCCCGGACTGGCCTTCCTGGTCATCGACGCCGTGCGTCACCATCTCATTGCCCGCGGCGTGAAAGAGGTCGAATTGTCGTGGATTCTCGAGGACAACGACGGTATGCGGAACATCATCGAAGCGATCGGCGGTCGCGATTACAAGCGTTACCGCGTCTACGAGAAGGCACTCTGATGGCCAGCTCATTCTCCCGGTTAGGGCCGGTGATCATTGGCGTCGTCGCGATGGCCGGTGTGGCCTGTTCGAAGAAGAGCGCGCCGGATGCCGACCAGAGCGTGCCGGTAGTGGTCGCCACGGCCCGTGAGGGTGGTTTCGTCGTCTACCGCTCGCAGCCGGGTACGGTCACGCCTTCCAATAGCGTGCTGGTCCGCAGCCAGGTGGATGGGGTGCTCAAGCGCATCGCTTTCAGCGGCGGCCAGATGGTCAAGCAGGGCGACGTGCTCGCCGAAATCGACCCGCGCGCATCCCAGGCGCAACTCCAGCTCGCCACCGGCGATCTGGCAGCCAGCCAGGCCAAGCTGGCCAACGCCCAGGAGACCCTCAAGCACTTCGAGGTACTGGCCACGCAGGATTCCATCTCGGCCCAGCGTCTGGCCGACCAGAAATCGCTGGTCGCGCAATACACCGCTGAAGTGAAGTCCGAGCAGGGCCGTATCGGCACGGCCAACCTGCAGGTTTCCAACGCCCGCATCACCTCGCCGATCGACGGTATGGTCGGCCTGCGCCGCGTCGATCCGGGCAACCTGGTCGGCCCCTCCGATGCCCGCGGTATCGTGGTGGTCACCCAGTCCCAGCCCAGCAAGGTGGTCTTCTCGGTACCGGTGAACGTGGTGCCGCACGTGCTCAAGCGCCTCAATGGCGGCGCCTGCATTCCGGTCGACGCGCTGGGCGACGGTCCTGACGATGTGCTCGCCACCGGCCGTCTTAAGGCCGCCAACAACCAGGTGGATCCCGCGACCGGAACGGTGAAGTTCGAGGCCGAGTTCGCCAACGCCGATAACGCACTGCTGCCTAACCAGTTCGTCACCGCGAAGCTGCCCGTCGACGTGCTGCCGCAGGCGATTCTCGTCCCTGCCGCGGCGATTCAGCAGGGTGCGCAGGGCCCGTTCGTGTATGTGATCAAGGACGACAAGACCGCCGCCGTCGTGCCGGTCAAGCTCGGTCCGGGCGACACGAGCACGGCCGTCATCGCATCGGGCGTGTCGCCGGGGGCGACGGTAGTGGTTGAGGGTGCGGACCGGCTCCGCGCCGGCACGATGGTCAACGCCACGAAGAGTGCCGAGCCTGCGCCGACGTCCGCCGCAACGGCTCCGCAATGTCATAAGCCGTGAATCCGTCCCGCCTGTTCATCCTGAAGCCGGTCGCGACCTCACTGCTGGCCATCGCCATCCTGCTGGTCGGCCTGTTCGCTTACCGGTTCCTGCCGCTTTCGGCGCTGCCGGAAGTCGACTTCCCGACGATCGAAGTCGTCACGGCGTATCCGGGTGCGGGACCGCAGGTGATGGCCTCGACCGTCACCGCGCCGCTGGAGCGTCAGCTCGGACAGATGCCCGGCCTGAGCCAGATGTCGTCGACGAGTTCGGCCGGCGCATCGACGGTCACGTTACGCTTCAACCTCGAACTGCCGCTGGACGTGGCCGAACAGGAAGTGCAGGCCGCGATCAACGCCGCCGCGCCGCTGTTGCCGACCGACATTTCGCAGCCGCCGATCTACCGCAAGGTGAACCCGGCGGATGCGCCGGTGATGACGCTCGCGCTGACCTCGCCGACGCTGTCGCTGCGGGTCTTGCGCGAGCTGGCCGATACCCGTCTCGTGCCGAAGCTCTCGCAGGTGACGGGCGTCGGCCTGGTCAGTCTCGAGGGCGGCCAGCAGCCGGCGATCGTGGTGCAGGCCGATCCGGCCAGGCTCCACGCGCAGGGCATGACGCTTGACGACCTGCGCACCGCGTTACGCGATGCGAACGCCAACCAGGCCAAGGGCAGCCTGGAGGGACCCGTACGCTCGTCCAACATCGCGATCGGCAAACCCATCGATACCGCGAGCGACTTCCAGCGCCTGACCGTCGCGCATCGCGACGGTGCCGTCGTGCGCCTGGGCGACGTGGCGAAGGTCGCCGACGGTGCCGAGAATTCACGCCTTGCCGCGTGGTCGGGCGCGGAGCCGGCGATCGTCCTGCAGATCCGCCGCCAGCCCGGCGCCAACGTGGTGGAGGTGGTCGATCGTATCCGCGACCTGCTGCCGCAGCTGAAGACCGCGCTGCCGGCCGCGGTCGACGTCGCGACCCTGACCGACCGTACCGAGACCGTGCGCGCCGCCGTGCACGACACCCAGCTCGAACTGGTCTTCGCGGTCGTCCTCGTGGTGTTGGTGATCTTCCTGTTCCTGGGCAGTGGCACGGCCACGGTGATTCCCGGCGTGGTGGTACCGCTCTCGCTGATCGGCACGTTCGCGGTCATGTACCTGGCCGGCTTCTCGGTCAACAACCTCACGCTGATGGCACTGATCGTGGCGACCGGTTTCATGGTCGACGACGCGATCGTGATGATCGAGAACATCGCCCGTTATGTCGAAGCGGGCGAAGATCCGTTCTCGGCCGCGCTGAAGGGCTCGCGGCAGATCGCCTTCACCGTCGTCTCGCTGACCCTGTCACTGCTGGCGGTGCTGATCCCGCTGCTGTTCATGGGCGGCCTGGTCGGACGCCTGTTCCGCGAATTCGCGATCACCCTCGCGGTGGCGATCCTGATTTCCTGCGTGGTATCGCTGACGCTGACACCGATGATGTGCGCCCGCATGCTTCGGCGCACGCCCGAGGTATCCCGGCAGAGCCGTCTCGTGCGCAAGGGCAGGCAATGGCACGACACGGTGTTGGCGAAGTACGCACGCGGCCTCGACTGGGTCCTGGCGCGCCAGACGGCGACGTTGATCACGGTGGCCGCCATGGCCGCACTGGCCGTCGTTCTATACGCCGTGATCCCTCGCGGCCTCTTTCCTGTGCAGGATTCCGGCGATATACAGGGTATTTCCGTCGCCTCGCCGACCGTATCGTTCGAGGCCATGGCCAAACGCCAGCAGGCACTGGCCGCGGAGATCCGTAAAGATCCCGCCGTCGAGAACGTGGCGTCCTTCATCGGCGTCGGTGACGGCGCGCTGTCGCTCAACAGCGGTCGCCTGCTGATTCATCTCAAGCCCTTGAGCCACCGCGATCGCGTCGGCAAGGTCGTCGAGCGGCTCGCCGAGGCCGCCAACAAGGTCGATGGCATCGCGCTGTACCTGCAGCCGGTGCCCGATCTCACGATCGACGATCGCGTGAGTCCGGGTCAGTACCGGTTCTCGGTCGAGAATGCGGACCCGGCGCTGCTGGCACAGTGGATGCCGCGGATCATCGGTCCGCTGCAAGGTATCCGGAAGCTTTCCGGTGTGACCAGCGACCAGCAGAACAACGGCCTGGAAGCGTATGTCGAGGTCGACCACGACCTGGCGAGCCGCTATGGGATCACCTCGGCCGCCGTGGGCGATGCGCTGTACAACGCTTTCGGCCAGCGTCAGGTGGGCACGCTGCTCACCCTGGCCAGCCAGCGTCGCGTGATCCTGCAGACCGCACCGAACGCCGACGGCACCGCCGGTGCCATGGGCGGCATCTATCTCGCCCCGCAGGCGGGCGCCGGCGATACCGGCGGTGACGCGAGCGATCCCTCGTCCAGGCTGATTCCGCTGTCGTCGATCGCCAGGGTGAGCGAACGCACGGGACCGCTGGTGGTCACCCGGATCGACCAGCTGCCCGCGGCGACGGTGTCGTTCAATGTTGCCTCCGGCGTCTCGCTCGATGGCGCGATCGCGGCCGTGGATGCGGCATGGCGCGATCTGAAGCGGCCCAACGGCATGCAGCTTCGCTGGCAGGGTTCATCGCAGGCCTTCCAGGCATCGCGCGATGGCCAACCCTGGTTGATCCTGGCTACGCTGATTACCGTCTACATCGTGCTCGGCGTGTTGTACGAGAGCTATATCCATCCGCTGACGATCCTGTCGACGCTCCCGTCGGCGGGCATCGGTGCGCTGCTGGCCCTGATGATCGGTGGGTTCGAACTCGACGTGATCTCGCTCATCGGCGTGATCCTGTTGATCGGTATCGTGCAGAAGAACGCGATCATGCTGATCGACTTCGCGATCGATGCGCAACGTCAGCAGGGCCTGGCGCCACGCGATGCCATCGTGCGGGCGTGCATGTTGCGTTTCCGTCCCATCATCATGACCACGCTCGCCGCGATGCTCGGCGCACTGCCCCTGATGCTGGGCGGCGGCATGGGCTCGGAGCTTCGCCACCCGCTTGGCGTGGGCATTTTCTGGGGCCTGCTGGTCAGCCAGCTGCTGACGCTGTTCACCACACCGGTGATCTACCTCGCCTTCGAGCGCGTGCTGCAGCGTCGAGGGCAGCGCGCGTGAGTCGCCGGGCATGAACGTCTCCAGGCTCTTCATCGACCGGCCGGTGGCGACCTCGCTGCTGTGCATCGGACTGGTGATCGCCGGGCTGCTCGCGTGGCGGCTGCTGCCGATCGCGTCGCTGCCCGAGGTAAACGTGCCGACGATCAAGGTCTCGGCCGAGCTGCCGGGCGCGAGTCCGGCGACGATGGTCTCGGCGGTGGCGACCCCGCTCGAGCGTGCGCTGGGGCGTATCGCCGGTGTCACCGAGATGACGTCCGTCAGCACGGTCGGCGGTACGGACATCCGCATGACCTTCGATTTCTCGCGCAACGTGGTCGGCGCCACGCGAGACGTGCAGGCGGCGATCAATGCCGCGCGCGGCGACCTGCCTGCCGACATGCCGGCCAGCCCGACGTACCGTGCGGTCAGTTCCGCCGACGCGCCCGTGCTGGTGCTCGGCCTGACCTCGCGGGACGCCAGTCCGGCACGGATGTACGCCGTCGCCTCGACCACCTTCAGCCAGATGCTGGCGCAGGTGGACGGCGTTGGCGCGGTGGAACTCGTCGGCAGTTCCGTGCCGGCCGTACGCATCGACCTGGATCCCACGGCGATGAACCAGCGCGGCGTGGGCTTCGAACAGCTGCGCCACGCGGTGGCCGCAGCCGTTTCGAACCAGGCCGGCGGCGCGCTGGACATAGGCGAACGCTATTTGCAGGTCACCACGAACGGGCAGCTCGCGACGGCCGAAGCGTTCCGCTCGCTGGTGGTGGCCGGCCGCGACGGCGCCGCCGTACCGCTCGGCGATATCGCCAGGGTGGTCGATACCGTGCGGGATCCCGCCAACGCGGCACTCGCCAATGGCGAGCCGGCGGTGCTGGCGCTGGTCCGTCACAAGGCGGGCGCCAACATCATCGACGTGATCGACGGTGTCGACCGCCGCCTTCCGGCGTTGCAGGCGTCGCTGCCGGGCGACATGAAGGTGAGCGTCATCGTCGATCGCGCGACCTCGGTGCGCGGCTCGCTCAGCGGTGCCGAGCACACGCTGGCGCTGGCCGTGGTGCTGGTTGTCGTGGTGATGCTGCTGTTCCTGCGCGATGTCCGCGCGGCCCTGATCGCCAGCGCCGTGGCACCCATCTCGCTGCTGGGCGCCATGGCGGTGATGTACCTGCTCGGCTACAGCCTCGACATCCTTTCGCTGATGGCGCTGACGATCGCCGTGGGCTTCACGGTGGACGATGCCGTGGTCGTGGTGGAGAACATCGCGCGGCACATCGAAGAGGGTATGTCGCCGCACGATGCCGCGCGCCTCGGCGCGGGCGAGGTCGGCCTGACCGTCGTATCCATGAGTGCGGTGCTGGTCGCCGTCTTCATACCCTTGCTGTTGATGGGCGGTTACGTCGGCTTGTTCGTGCGCGAATTCGCCGTCACGCTCGCGGTAGTGATCGCGATCTCGCTGATCGTGTCGCTGACGGTCGTGCCCATGCTGTGCGCGTCGTGGCTGAAGCCGGAAGGCGCGCGCCGCGCCCGGGGCCGTATCTTCGCGTGGAGCGAACGTGGCTTCGCCAGGCTGCAGAAGGCCTACGACGAGAGCCTCGTCTGGGCACTGCGCCGCGCTCCGCTGACCATGCTCTCCCTGCTTGCGGTGTTGTGTCTCAGCGTGGTGCTTTACATCGTGGTGCCCAAGGGCTTCTTCCCCCGCCAGGACACCGGCGAGCTGACCGGCGACTTCGACACCGATGGCAGTGCTTCGTTCGCCGTGGCCAGCGACAAATTGGGCCGCTTCCTCGAGATGGTGCGTGCCGATCCTGCCGTCCAAAGCGCGGCCGGTTATGTGGAGCGCAACACGGGCTCGCTGTTCGCCACACTGAAACCGTTGTCCACACGCGATGCCAGTGCGGACGAGGTGGCGGCACGGCTGAACGTGAAGCTGGCGAAGCTCTCGGGCGGCACGTTCACGGTGACCTCGGTGCAGAACATTCGCGTCGGCGGACGCCGCAGCCGCGCCTCCAACGAATACACGATCCAGGCCGACTCACCGGAACTCCTGCGCACGTGGGCCCCGCGGATAGCCCAGGCCATGACCACGATTCCGCAGATCGGCAACGTGCACAGCGACAATGGCGGCACGGCACTGGCGACGTCGCTGGACGTGGATCGCGACACCGCGGCGCAGTACGGCATCAGTTATGCCCGTATCGATGGCGTACTGCGCAATGCCTTCGCCGGGCGGCGCGTGGCGACCATCTTCACCCCGTCCGACCAGGTGCCCGTGTTGATGGGCGTCGCTCCCGAGCATGCGCAATCGCCGGAAGCCTTCCATGCGATCCAGGTGCCGGGTGACGGCGGCGGCGTACCTCTGCTGGGACTGGGCCACGTGCGCCAGTTCAATACGCCGCTGGGGATGGCCCACTTCGGCCAGTCCCCGGCGGCGACGATCTCGTTCGACAGGGCCGAGGGCGTGTCGCTGTCGCAGGCGACACAGGCGATCCAGCGCGCGGTGGACAAGATGGCCATGCCGACGTCCGTGCGCAGCACATTCGCCGGTTCGGCGGGTGCGTTCCGGCAGGTGGCCTCGAGCGAGCCGGCGCTGATCCTCGGCGCCTTCCTGACGCTGTACATCGTGCTGGGCATTCTTTACGAAAGCTGTTTCCATCCGCTGACGATCCTGTCGACGTTGCCATCGGCAGCGGTCGGCGCCGTGTTCGCGCTGATCGTCTTCCGGACCGACTTCGATGTGATCGCCTTCATCGGCATCTTCGCCCTCATCGGTATCGTCATGAAGAACGCGATCATGATGGTGGACTTCGCCCTTGCCGCGCAGCGCGGCGAGGGGCTCACGCCGGCCGAGGCGATCCAGAAGGCATGCCGCCTGCGTTTCCGCCCGATCCTGATGACCTCGCTGGCGGTCATGGTGGCGGCGGTGCCGCTGGCCGTGTCGCGCGGCGATGGTGCCGAAATGCACGCGCCACTGGGCATCGCGATGGGTGGTGGGCTGGTGGTCAGCCAGTTGTTGACGCTTTACACGACCCCGGTTGTGTACCTTTATCTCGACAGATTCAGCAGGTGGGCAAGCAGATGGATGCAGAGTTTCGGGGCCCGGCGCGATGCGGGATGGTCAAGCGCGCGCGAGGAGCCGCTGCCGTGAGCCCGCGCATGCACGCGCAAGGCCTCCGGGCCATGCTTGTCGCCAGCGCCGTGGTGCTCATCGTGGCGTGTTCCGAGGTCGGGCCAAACTACGTGCGTTCGTCCGCGCCTGTGCCCGCGGCTTACAAGGAAGCCGGCGCGCACGCTGCCCCGCACACCGAAACGGCGATCGCCGGAACGTGGTGGGAAATCTATGGCGATCCGACGCTGGACGCGCTGGTCGCGCAGGTGGCGGTGAGCAACCAGTCGCTGGCCGCCGCCGCGGCCCGTGTCGGCCAGGCCCAGGCACTCATCCAGGTAGCGAGTGGCGCCTCGATACCGTCGGTCACCGCCGGCTCGTTGAAGTCCGGGCGCAGGAACGAGAACGATATCGGTATCGGGGTCAGTTGGGAGCTCGACCTCTGGGGTCGGATCCGCCGCGACGTCGAATCCCACCGCGCGATCGCGGAGGCAAGCAAGGACGACCTCGCCGCCGCCACGCTGTCGATTCAGGCGCAACTGGTGCAGAGCTATTTCGCCCTGCGTCAGGACGACGCCGTGATCGATCTCCTGGAGCGCTCCGCGGACGCGACCGGGCAGTGGCAGCGGATGGTGGGCAATCAGTACGCGCAGGGCCAGGCATCCAGCGCAAACGTGGCCGATGCGACGATGAAGGCCAGCGCGGCGCAGCTCCAGCTGGCGGATACGAAGGCCGCGCGCGCGCAGCTCGAACACGCGATCGCCGTCATGCTCGGCAAGGCGCCGGCGGATTTTTCCATCGCGCCGGCGCCGTTCATCGCCAACGTGCCCGAGGTGCCCACGGGGGTGCCGGCCAGCCTGCTGGAGCGCCGTCCGGACGTCGCCGCCAGCGAGCGCCGGATGGCCGCGGCGAGCGCCCGCATCGGCGTCGCCAAGGCCGAGACCTTGCCCTCGATCAACCTGGCTGCCGGCATCGGCGTGCTGAGGGGCCCGACGGGAACGGCCGATATCCGCGCGCCACTGTTCACCGGCGGCCGGCTGACCGGGCAGCTCGCCAACGCCGACGAAGCCTATAACGAGGCGGTCGCGAATTACCGGCAGACCGTACTCGACGCCTTCCGTGAAGTGGAAGACGGCCTCGTGGTCACCCATACACTGGCGGCCAACGCCGAACTCCAGGCCAAAGCGGCCAAGGCGGCAACGGAGGCCGATCGCGTCACGCGCAACCAGTACAAGGAAGGCGCCGCCGACTATCCCGCTGTCGTTGAAGCCGCCAATGCGGCGCTCGACGGCGTCCGCGGCGACATGCAACTGCGCCTGCGTCGCCTGGACGCCAGCGTGAACCTCATCATGGCCTTGGGCGGCGGCTGGCAACCCGAGTCCGTCCGCGACCCGCGGTCACCGCGCTGACTAAAGCGGATACCGGGCGACGAGGGTGTCCAGGCGCGACCGGGTTTCGGTCGCCAGCGGCGCCGGCGTGTCGTAATGGCGACGGCCCGACAAGGCCTCGGCGACCATCTCGTCGTGGCGCGAGCCCATCAGGCCGTTGATGGCGGCGAGGAAGCGCGACATCCTGAAGGCGTGATCGTTGGGCTCGAGCGTTCGCAACGTGTCGTAGAACGACACCTGCATGCTGACGATCTTGCGCACCGTGTGGAACTGGCGGCCGGCGAAGTGGGTGCGCGCCATGGCCTTCTTCAGGCTGCGCATTTCCGCTTTCTGGAAGGCGATCAGTCCCGCCTCGTCGTCGATGCGCGTGCTTTCCATCGCGCGCCGGACCAGCGACCAGATCGGCCTGGACAGCAGGAGTTTCAGCAGGAGACCGTAGCGGACGATGCCACCGCGCCGGCCACTGCGGAACGCGTCCTGCAGCTTGCCCATCACGCGCGTGGTGAGGTCGAAGAGAGGGTTCGACGCGTGATCCCGGCTGTACAGGCGTTGCGCGAAGCGCAGGTGCTTGTAGCGCGCGCGGATGTGCTTGAACTCGAGGCGCTCGTCGGCGCTGAGGCCTTCGTGGCGAAGGAGTTTCTCGACCAGCCGCCCTGCGTCCTCGCGCGTGAAGCCGTCTTTCCAGAACTGCAGGCACAGGGCGTAACACTGCCGGATCGACTCGTCCGGGCATCCCAGCACGATGGGGTCGGGCAGGGCGACATGAGCGTCGACGATATCGTCCACGTCTACCGCGTCGAACAATCGCCGCAAGGTCTCGGCTGGGAATGTCTGCCACTGGGGCCCACGTCGGAGGGTCATTGCTGCGCTTCCTCGGGCTTGTAGAACGAAAGCGTGTGTCGCTTGCGATAGGCCGATACGGTCGGAATCAGCGAGAAGAAGGCCTCCAGGCACTGGCCGCCGAAGTAGGCGATCGCCGCGCCCATGATGCCGATGAAATGCGTCAAGCCGATGAGCAGCCCCGCGTAAAGCAGCGCGGCGAGGAACTGCGCCACCAGGGCCGCTCGCTGGCGACCGGCGATGTAGAGCAGCGATTCCAGCGGGAAGGCCGCCATGGATACCACCAGCGCCGCCGACATCACCTGAAGGAGGCCGTAGGCCTCCAGATATTGCTGCCCGAAGATGCCGCCGATGAGCGGCTTGCCGACGACGATGACCAGCAGGGCGACGAGCGCGCCCAGGCCGCCGGCGAGGGCAGCCGAGCGCAGGCCCAGCTTCCACGGTCGCGTGCTGGCTGGATCGAGGCGCATGATTTCGGGATAAAAGCTCTTCTGCATGAGCGAGGCCGGCGTGCCGGCTGCGTCGAAGAAGGTCAGGGCGACCTTGAACAGGCCGGCCGCGGTCGGCCCGAGCATGATGCCGACCAGCACGTTGCTGCCGGCGTTACGCGCGGACCAGATCGAATGAGCGAAGTTGGTGGTCCAGACGAAGTCCCAGGCGCCCTTGATCCGACGCGCAGGGCCGAACAGGCCGGGGCGTAGCGCGTGTTCGATGTTCTGCCGGCGCAGTTCGCGCACGGCGAACAGCCACAGCGCGGCATCGCCGACCAGGCTCGAGACGTACCATGTCGCCAGGAAGCCGGGAAATCCCAGGTGGGCGAAGTACGCGATGACGCTGCCGACGGCGCGCAGGAACGGCGTGACGGCCTGCTGCACGGCGATCAGGTCGAAGCGGTCGATCGAACGGAGGATGCCCGTGGGTGTCGCCGCGGTCATGGTCGGAATCAGTGTGCAGTAGGCGAGTGCCCACCAGAAATCCTCTACCGAGATGCCCACCGAGTGACTCAGCAGCGGCAATAGGATCATGCCGCCGACGGCTGCGACGGCGCCGCTCGCCAGGTCCAGGCCAAACGAGAATCCGGTGACGTCACGGAAACGGTCGATGTCCTTGTGGGTGAGGGCAGGGGTGCCGAACTGGACGACGAACTGCCAGGTCTGGAACTTCGCGAAGTCGCTCACGCTCTTCGCGTAAGCCTGCACGACCACCAGGGTGCCGAACAGCGCAGGCGTCATGCCACGCCCCGCGCAGCCCAGTGCCAGCAAGCTCAGCAGGGCGCTGACGAGGTTGCTCGATCCGAGGATGGACGCGTTGCGCACGATGGCGCGGAACGCGCCATCGGAGAACCAGTGCTTCATGCCCTTGCGCCGGCCCAGCTCCCGAACGCGGCGCAGATGGCGTCGATCTGCTCCGGCGTGTGGGCGGCGCTGACACTGCAGCGGAGCAGCGATTCGTTGCCTGGCGTGGCCGGCGGCACCATGAGGTTCACGTACACGCCGTTCTTGAGCAGGTGGTCCCAGAACCGCAAGGCTTCCAGCTTTTCGCCGACGAGCACGGCGACGACGGCGTTGGCCGGTGCGCCCAGACGGAAGCCCAGCGCGGAAAGACCGGCGTGCAATCGTTCCGCATTGGCTTGCAGTTGCTGCCTGAGCGCAGTGGCGGCTTCCAGCTTGCGCAGCGCCGTCCGCGTTGCGGCGATCGTCGCCGGCGCGAGCGAAGCGGTGAAAACGTAGGGACGGCTGGCGTAACGGAGCACGTCCATGTCCGCCGAGTCGCCGACGCAGAACCCGCCGGTATTACCCAGGCTCTTGCTGAAGGTGCCGACGACGTAGTCGACATCCGCAAGCACACCGTCCTCTTCCGCCAGGCCCTGGCCCTTCTTGCCGAGCACGCCCATGGAGTGGGCTTCGTCGACCAGCAGCGTCGCGTCGAATTCCTGTTTCACGCGGACGAACTCGCGCAGCGGCGCGCGGTCGCCCAGCATACTGTAGACGCCCTCGACGACGATCAGCGCATCGGCGGCACCGTCACCGAGGCGACGCATGCGCTTGGCAAGGTCGTCGGCATCGTTGTGGCGGAAGCGGATGGTGTTCGCACCAGCCAGCGTGCAACCGTCGTAGATGCTGGCATGGCTGTCGGCGTCGATCATCACGGTATCGCCCGGGCCGGCAAGTGCGGAGATCATGCCCAGGTTCGCCTGGTAACCGGTGGAGAACACGATGGCGTCGCGCTTGCCGTAGAAGCGGGCAAGGTCCCGTTCGAGTTCGCGATGCGAGGCATAGCTGCCATTGGCCATGCGCGAGCCGGTGGTGCCGGTGCCCGAGCTCTCCAGGGCGTCGCGCGCGGAGGCGACGCTATCCGGATCGAAGGTCATGCCCAAGTAGTTGTTGGTCCCCGCGAGAATGGTCTTGCGGCCATCGATCAGACCTTCGGTCGGCGACAGGATCCGGTCGATCTGCACGCCGAAGGGGTCGATGCCGACCGCCGCCAGTTCCTGCCGGACAGCGCGAACCGCCTTCAGCCTGATGTTCTCTTTCATGCGGCATCACCCGTGGATTTCTGGATCAACGAGGCGAAGTCGCCCATGGTGCGGACTTCGGCCAGCGCATTGATCGGCACGGAGATATCGAAGCGATCTTCGACGGCGACGACGAGGTCCATGACCCTGAGCGAGTCCAGCCCCAGCTCACTGGTGAGCCCGGTGCTTTCGTCGATCACCGCCACACGCCCCTCGGCGATCGGGGTAACGAGTTCGACAAGTTGTGCAACAACATCGTGGTGGTTCATCGGGGCACTCCGTTCAGTGCGCAGAGGGTTTGCCGAGCGTGTCGGCCAGACCGCGCTCGAAGCCAAAGGCGGGGCGCCATCCGGTAGCGAGTTCAAAGGCGCGGCTATCGCTCACCCAGTCGGCGTGCGTCACCTCGCGCACCTTGCCGAGGGTCAGCATGGGCGCGTAGCCGAAGACGCGTGCCGCGGCGAGATTCACGCCACCGACGATCCGCAACAGCGATGTGGGAATCGCCAGCCGACGAATCGGTGCATTGCCGCGCAGCACGCGGGACGCGATGGCGAGCACGGTGTCCCAGTCGTAGCCGTTTTCGTGGCCGTCATCCAGTTCGTACGTCTTTCCGGAATCCCCCTCGGATGCCAGCCAGGCGAGCACGGCGCTTGCCAGGTCGGTCACATGGATGAGCGAGAACCGCCCACGGCCGTCGCCGGGGATCGGCGCCAGTCCGCGCCGCATACCCTGAAACAGCGGAAGCATCTCGCGGTCGCCCGGACCGTAAACGGCCGGAGGTCGCAGGGCAGCCCAGGCCAGCTGACCCGCGTTGTTTTCCAGCGCGCGTTCGCCGCGCCACTTGCTGCCGGCGTAGTCGGACAGCTGCGGCTCTCGCGCGGCCAGCGACGAGATCAGCAGATAGCGACGACAATCGGGCGCTGCATCAGCAGCCCGGACGGTGTCGATGACGCCTTGCTCGTTGATCCGGTCGAAGTCGGCACGGCGGGCGCCACGCACGCTGCCCGCGCAATGCACGAACGCATCGGCACCCTTCACCAGGGTGGCCAGGGCGGCACGATCGGCCAGATCGCCGGCGATCCATGCGAGGTTCCCGGTGTCTTCAAGAACACGTCCGGGACGCGGCCGGTACAAGGCGCGTACGCGATATCCCGCAGCGAGCAGTCGTTCCCGCAACGCGGTGCCGATGAAGCCCGTGGCACCCGTCAGTGCGACGACGGGCTGCCTTGCGGCAGCGACGCCGTTCATCGCGCGGCAACGGCCGGAGACGCCTGCTCCCGCTGTGCCTGGCGCTCGAGGTAGCCGCTACGCGTCGCCGAGCGCGACAGCTTGCCCGACGAGGTGCGCGGCAGCGTGTGACGCGGCACCAGCTCGATGAGGCAGGCGATACCCAGCTCTTCGAGCACATCGCCACGAATGCGCTGGACCAGTGACTCACGCACGTCGACATCGTCGGTATTGCACTGGACGACGACCGCGGCGACTTCCGCGCCACCCGGTCCCGGTACGCCGAAGGCGGATGCATCCTGCGAACGCAGTTCCGGCTGGCGCTCGACGATGCGCTCGATATCCTGCGGCCAGATGTTACGGCCGTTGACGATGATCATGTCCTTATGGCGGCCGGTGACCACGACTTCGCCATGGACGACGTAACCGATGTCGCCGGTGTCGAGCCAACCGTCGGCGGCCAGCACCTCGGCGGTCTTTTCCGGCTGCTGGAAGTACCCCGACATGACGCTCGGACCGCGGACCATGATGCGTCCCACGTGGAGGTCGGCCAGCTGCGTACCGTTCGCGTCCCAGATCTCCAGTTCATGGCCCGGAAGCGGACCACCGCAGCGGACGAAGCCGGTGCCCATGCCTGCGGCGACCGGGGTGGCGAGAAGATTTTCCGCCAGGTCGGATGGGTCGATCCATTCGACGACGATGCCGGCCCGCAGCGGCGAGAAGCTGATGGCGAGCGACGCTTCGGCCATGCCATAGGACGGCACGAATGCACGCGCGTCGAATCCCGCCGGCGCCAGCAGTTCGGCGAAATGCTCGGGTACTTCGGGCAGGATCGGCTCGGCGCCGATACCGGCGATGCGCCAGTTCGACAGCTCGTACGAGGCGATATCCGACGGCTTGACGCGCCGTGCGCACATCTCGTAACCGAAAGGCGGGCTATAGGCGATCGTGGCCTTAGACGAGCTCATCAGGTCCAGCCAGCGACGCGGACGCATCGCGAACTCGCGCGTGTCCAGGTAGTCGATCGAGCGTTGGCCAGCCATGACGGTGAGCAGGCAGCCGACCAGGCCCATGTCGTGATAGAACGGCAGCCATGACACGAAACGGTCGTCGTCGCGCAAGGCCAGGCCGTGATTGATCGAGCCCTGCAAGTTGGCCATCAGGGCCTGCTCGGTGATCATCGCGGCCTTCGGCGTACCGGTGCTGCCCGAGGTGAACTGCAGATAGGCCACTTCGGTCGGACCGAGCGGCTGCAGTTCGACATTCCGGACGGGGAGCTCGGCAAAGGCGGCGGGAGCGCCCCACATCGCGATGTCCAGGCCCGCGACGGCTTCGGCCAGGAACCCGAGGAAAGCTTCGGAGGCGACGGCCACGGACGCGCCGGCCGCCAGCAGCATGCCATTGAGCTTCTTCACGTATGCGTCATGGCCACCGAGATTCACTGTGGACGGCAGAGCGACCGGAACGAGGCCGACGTACTGGCAGGCGAAGAAGAAACGCAGGAAGTCGGCGTTGGTTTCCGCCACGATCGCCAGACGCGAACCGCGGGCGAGCCCGAGGGTCGCAAGTTTCTGCGCCAGCTCGAGCGCTTCCTTGCGAAGCGTTCTGTAGGGTAGTGCGAGCGTGAGTCTTCCGCCCGCATAAAAATTGGCGCCCGTGACGCCACTTGCTGCGTAGTCCAGCACGTCGGCAAGGCTCGCAAAATCCCCGCGGCGCAACGGCACCGTGTTCATCGTGGGCGTGGCAAGGCCCACCTGCATCGCAACGTTTCCGTCTGCACTCATGGTCTTATCGCGTTCTCAACCGTGCTCCGCAACAACGTGGGGACATCCCACTTTGTTTCCAGGAGGTTACTGTACCTGATAGTACCATAATTGGCCGTTTTGTTAAGATTTTCCTCAATCTTTCGTTAAAGAATACGAAGATTGCTTCAGTAACGCGACAGATTTGGTACACCGAGCCTTTCGTGGGGCTTACCGGAGCCTTTCGCAAGGCTTACGTGAAACTTTTGCAAGCCTTACCCAGGGCTTTCACGAGCCTTTCCCGGAAGCCTCGCGTCGATGCTCCTTGTTCCACCTGGCCAGGTTCTTCAGCGGCTGCCTGACATAGGGGCTGGCCTGGATCAGCGCGAAGATCGCGCGATTGAATAACGTGCCGATCCGGTCCATGGGGCGGTCGATGTCGATGAAGAGCACGGCACGGAGCTCGTCGGTATCGTTGTGGACCTCGTGCTCGTAGGTGTCGTCGAACAGGACCACCTTGCCTTCCTGCCAGTGCAGGATCTGGTCGTCGACCCGAATCCAGACGTTCTGCACGTCCTGGGGCACCTTGACGCCGAGGTGAGCGCGGATGACCGCACGTGTCGGACCCTTGTGGGCGGCGATGCGGTACTGCGGCTTCAGGATCGAGAACATCGCGGTGCGCATGCCCGGCAAGCCATCCAGGGCCGCGGCGGTGCGTGGGCAAACGGCGCAGTTTTCGTCCACGCGTTTGCCGTAGATGTAGAAGCCGAACGTCTTCCAGTTGTCGCCCTTGGAGATGCGCTTCTGATCCGGCGACAACTGGTGAAATGCCGGGATATCCTCCGGGTGCTCGAGCAAGTGATCGAGCTCCTCGCGGATATCGGGCCACGCGGCTTCAAGAGCGGGAATCCAGGCGAATTCCTTGTTGTCGATCACCGGCGTCGAAGGCACCAATGAGTGCCTGGCCTGGAAGCGACCGCTCCAGCGCAGGAAGTGTTTGCCGCCCCGGATGAGCAGGCGGCGCCAAAGCGGTGCTTGCGACGCAGTCGGAAGAGAAGTGTTCACGTCTGTCGAATCTTTGCGGTTGCGGTTGCGGCGGAGCTTGTCGCGAGGGAGGGGTCAAGCGGCGTTCTGGGCGAACGACGGGTGTGTCGCGGCGGCGGTAACGGCGCGCAGCGCCTTCTCGAACACATCGGCGTAGGGCGCCCGGGTGTCCAGATCGAAAATGGGGGCGCCGTTGAACCGGAGCTGCCTCATCACTGCGATCTTGTCGGTGAGTTCGGCCGTGCCATGGTCGGGTTTGCGACCCTGCGCCGTGGCAAGGTCGATATCGAGCTTGATCACCAGCGCCGGGCGGATCGTCGCCATGCGCTCATACAACCGTTGCTCGCGTGCGGCGAGTTTGCTTACCAGCCACTTCTGGCTGCGCGCCATGCCCAGCCCCGGACCGTCGTAACGGAACCCGGCGATCTCGGCCTGCGGATAGCGATCGGTGATGACCAGTACGCCGCGCTCTGCGAGGCGAACCACTCGCTGCAGGTGCGCCGCGCGCCACACCGACAAACCGTACATCACTAAGGCGCCCCAGGCATTGGGGAGCTTGTTCTTCATGTCCTGGGCGTGCGCGGCCTTCGCCGCCAGGCGCCGCTCGAGACGGGGACCGATCAGCGGCAGTCGCTTGATCTTGTCGCCGGTCTCGCCCGAAACCAGGCCAAGGTAACGACGGACGGCGGGGCCCCCGTCGTTCAGCCGTTTCACCAGGTCGTGGGTGAGCGTGGACTTGCCGGTGCCGTCGCAACCGACGACAGCGATGAGCCCCGCGACCGGGAGGCTCGAACCCTTGGACGACACCGTGCCGTCCATCACGCCGGTGACGCCTGTACGGGTGAGGTCCGCAGCGCGGCGTAAATCGCGTGCAACGACGAACGCAGCACCGTGCCGGCTTCATCCCGCGCGTCGAGATCGACGATCCGCGCGCCGTTGAAGGTCAGGTGCGGCCAGCCGGCGATCTTCTCGCGCAGCGACGAGAGCTTATGATCGGGCTTGCGGGCGTGTGCCGTTTCGGCATCCACGTTGAGCCGGATCACCAGCATGGGAACGCTGGCGGCCATCCACACATAGAGCCGACGTTCGCTGGCCCGGAGGCGACGAACCCACCAGTTGCCGCCGTCGGTCTTCGCCAGTTGCGGGCCGTCGAAATTGAAGCCGGCCTTCTCGGCCTGCGGGTAACGGTCGGTCACCACGAGCACGCCGCGGCGGGCCATGGCCAGCATGCGACGGAACTTGTGGGCGCGCCAACGCGACAGCAGATAGATCGCCAGCGCAGTGACATTTCCCGGCGGCGTGGACGGCTGGTCGTGGACCTTGTCGGACTTGCCGACCAGGTAGCGATTCATCGCCCGTCCGATCAACGGCAAGCCGGCGATCCACTCGCCGATGCGGCCCGACGACTGACCCAGATAGAGCGCTTCGGCCGGCCCGTGCTCGCGTAGTCGAGCGACCAGATCCGCTTGGAGCGTCGACTTGCCGGACCCGTCGCAACCTGTGAGGGCGACAACCGACAACGAGTGAGAGGAGTCCCAGGGTTGGGAAAAGCTGCGCACGCCAGATATCCCCCGGTTGGTGCTGAATGAGAACAATTTTATTACATTGTTCATATTGGGTCCATCAAATTTCACAAAGCCTTCACGTATCCGGCGTTTCAGCTTACGAATTTTCTGGACTTGGCGACGCGCTGGTATGATTTCAATGACACATTTGTTAATTCGGACATGAGCATGCGGGCAGAAGCGAGGCCGATGGCGCCACTCATTGCCATCATCGGCAGCGATGGCTCCGGCAAATCCACGGTCGGCGACCACATCCTCCAGTGGATCGGACGCTACGGGCCGGCGGGCAGGGCCCACCTCGGCAAGCAGTCCGGAAACGTCGGTCGTGCCATGGGACAGTGGCCGCTCATAGGGCCGATGCTGGAGCGCGCGATCCATCGCAAGGTCGACGATGTGAATCGTCGGCAGAAGGAGGACAAGCAGCCGAGTCTGTTACCGGCCCTGGTCATCAGTGCTTTCACGATCCGGCGGAAGCGTCGCTTCAAGCGGATGCTCGCCATGCGCAAGCAGGGTCTGATCGTCGTGACCGACCGGTATCCCCAGGTTGCGGTACCGGGTGCCTATGACGGCCCCGGTTTTCCGGATACGCGAGGGGGATCCGGCCTCGTGCTCGCTCTGGCGCGGCGCGAACGCGCCATCTTCGAGTGGATGGCGAGCCACCGACCCGACCTGGTCTTGCGGCTCAATGTCGATGTCGACACGGCCTTCGCCCGTAAGCCCGATCACAACCGTGACGCGCTGGCCCGCAAGATCGCGGTCACGCCGACGCTGACCTACAACGGCGCGCCTATCGTCGATATCGACGCCAACCAGCCGCTCGCGCAGGTTTTCAAGGACGCCGAAGCGGCGGTGGCGAAGATCATGGCCGAGCGCGGTTATACCGCGACATAAGCGATTTACGGAGCGAGGCGCGGGCTGACGGCGCCGTACGGCAGGATCGCCACCGCTTCGGTCGTCACGTCGTGGGTGATCGCGCCATAGGGCAGAACGGACGCCGAGGTGTTCACCGCACCGTGGCTCATGGCCCCGTAGGGAAGAATCGAAGCCGGTGCGGCCGTCGGCGCCGGCGCGACCGCGCCATAGGGGGCGATCGTGGCGATGGCGCGGGAGGACGCGGTTTCGACCGTGGCACGGGTGGCGTCCTGGGCAGCCCAGGCGCCCATGGCGGTGACCAGCAGGGCCAGCGGAAGCAGACGAAGCGGCGAGCGGATAAACGCGAGAGTATTCATGGCGGTCTGGGGTGAGGTTGACCGTGCCATGTTGCGCTGCAACAGATAAGTTATCCAATTGTTAATTGCTATGAGCGCGATAGCGACGGTGAATGTCCTTGCCCGGCGATCCTGTTAGTCGCCATACCCTGATAGAGCCCCTACTTTTACGTGGGGTCCCATCGCGAGATAAAGCGCTCCGGACAAACACGGAGATGGCTTCATGCACGTATTCCTTACAGGTGCCACGGGTTTTATCGGCTCCCGCATCGTTCCCGAACTGCTTGCCGCAGGCCATCGGGTGACCGGTATGACCCGATCGGATGCGGGCGAGCGGTCGCTGGCGAATGCGGGTGCCGACGTGCATCGCGGAACGCTGGAGGATCTCGACAGCATCCGGGCGGGAGCGGCCAAGGCGGACGCCGTCATCCACACCGCCTTCGATCACGATTTCTCCAACTTCGTCGCCAACTGCGACAAGGACAGGCGCGTCATCGAGGCCCTGGGCTCGGTGCTGAAGGGTTCCCGGCGCCCGCTGCTCATCACTTCGGGCACCGGCATGGGGGCGATCGATCACCGCGGCATGGCCACGGAAGATGTCTTCAACGCGAACAATCCCAACCCTCGTGCCGCTTCCGAGTTGGCAGGCAACGTTCTGCTCGATGCGGGCGTCAACGTTTCAGTCGTGCGACTTCCGCAGGTACACGATCCGGTGAGGCAGGGACTCATATCGCCGTACATCGACATCGCGCGAGCGAAGGGCAAGGTGGCCTACCTCGGTGAAGGCAGGAACCGCTGGCCGGCGGCGCATGTGCTCGATGTAGCGAAGCTCTACCAGCTCGCGCTCGACAAGGGCGAAGCAGGTGCCCGTTATCACGCGGTGGCCGAAGAGGGCATCGCGGTGCGTGACATCGCGGAGGTCGTGGGTGCCGGACTCGGGTTACCCATCGTGTCGTTGTCGCAGGACGAGGCCGCGGCGCACTTCGGCTGGATGGGCATGTTCGTCGGCATGGATCTGCCGGCGTCGAGCACGTGGACGCGGGAACACCTCGGCTGGACCCCTGCGGGGCCGGGGCTGATCGACGACCTCAAGCGGATGGATTATTCGGCGGCGGTTTAAGCGTCGGTCGATCCGCGCATTCACTTGTACTGCCGGGCGCGCTGCGCAAGACTCTCCGCGGGGACTTCCGCGGAGAGAACACGATATGCAGACTCGCATCCAGGGCACCGTCATGCCCGTGTTGGAAGTACAGCTGGATCCGGGCGACAGCGTTTTCGCCGAGAGTGGCGAGCTTTCATGGATGACCGCCTCGATCCAGATGACCACCCACACCCAGATGGGCGGCGGCGGTGGACTGCTTGGCACGTTCAAGCGCGTCGTCGGCGGCGGAACCCTGTTCATGACCGAATACCGCGCCCTGCGGACATCGGGGGAAGTCGCGTTCGCGACCAAAGTGCCGGGTCACATCGTGCCGGTGACGCTGAGCCCGCGTAACGAATACTTCGTGCATCGGCATGGGTTCCTCTGCGCAACGCCGCAGGTGACGATCGGTGTCGGTTTCCAGCAGTCGCTTGGCGCTGGCATCTTCGGCGGCAGCGGCTTCATGCTGCAAAGGATCGGTGGCACCGGTACCGCGTGGCTGGAGCTTACCGGCGAGCTCATTCGCAAGGACCTCGCGCCCGGTGAAACCCTGCGCGTTCATCCGGGGCATGTAGGCGCCTTCGAGGCGTCGGTCAATTTTCAGATCACCACCGTTCCGGGTATCCGCAACGCGCTTTTCGGTGGCGATGGCATTTTCCTCGCGGCACTCACGGGACCCGGCACGGTCTGGCTGCAGACCCTTCCTATCTCGCGTCTGGCGCACCAGATTGCCGAATACATGCCCGGCGAGAGCGGTCGCGGTCGGGCGGGAGTGGGTGGTGCGCTGCTCGGCGGCATCGTGGGTTCGCTGCTGAGCCGCGACGACAATTGACGCCTAAGCGGAGCGCCTGCCCGAACCCGCGGCGTCGTGGTCTTCCCACGCACCGAAGGCATGGATCTCACGTTCCGATTCGGTAAGCAGCCGGTCGATCGCCTCGGCCAGCCCGGCAGGGGGCGTGTCCTTCGTCGCAAGCAACTCCACGATGCGTGCCTGTTTGGCGATAACGCATGCGCCGCTGCCCTGCGCCAGTTTCTCGACGCGCCGTGCCAGACGCTGCACTTCGGCGTTGTCCCCGGCCAGTGCCGCGTCGGCGAGAAGGAGCAGATCGATGATCACGGACGATGACGGGCTTAGACTCATGGGAGCGCCTGGAAACGGGTTAGCAGGCACAGAGTGTTACGGTCCCCGCGTCGCGCCGACCGAGGCGTTAGGTGACGGCTCCTTCATCGATGTGATGCAGGCGGATGCATTCCGCTAAGCGCATGTTCTTGCCCGGTGGCTCGGTCTCCACGGAAGCCTCCACGCGCGCGGCCACGAGCGGTCTGGTCAAAACTATTCGGTAGCCAACCTCTCCGGCCGCAGTGTCGGATCAACCGCGAGCCTGGACAAGGCGCTGCTGCTGCAAATGGTGCACTCGGCGACGGCGTTTGATCGATTGCCCGAAGGGCCGTGAAACGAAGGTGAATTTTCGTCGTTAATTAGCGGATTTCGTGGGGTTTCCGGAGGCGGGAGGAGAGCGTCTTGATAACGGTTCCTTGATGATATATTTACCCGTTACGACAGCTGACCAGCCCCGCCACCATGAGTTCAAAAGCACCCCGTGCGTCACGTTCGCGCGCGATGGATCGGCGCACGTCGATTGCGCTGATCGCCGTTATTGTCTTCTTCGTGGTCAGCGGCGCACTCGCCTATGTGAACATCCGGACCATTCGGGACGACAACCAGAACGTGATCCAGTCCCAGGAGACCGTGACTGCGCTGAGCGAGATTCTTTCCGCCGCACAGGATGCGGAGACCGGTCAGCGCGGCTTTCTGCTGACCGGGAACGAACGCTATCTCGAGCCGTATCGCGCGGCATTGGCGAGCATTCCGGCGCGACTGGAATCCATCCGGGCGACCACGCAGGAAAACGCCAGCCAACAGGCGCGCCTGAAGGAGCTCACGGTTCGCCTCGACGACAAGCTTGCCGAACTGAAGGATACGATCGAGCTGCGTCGGACGCGTGGACTGGATGCCGCCCTCGTCGTGGTCAATAGCGACCGCGGCAAGGCAGCCATGGATGCCGTACGTAGCCAATTGGCAAGCATGGAGACCGAGGAGCGACTCCTGCGCGACAAGCGCGTCGCGGAGATGACCGCGGCCTACGGCAACGCCTTGACGAGTGGTCTGCTCAGCGGCCTGCTCGGCGTGGCGCTGACCGTCTTCGTCGCCGTGATGATTCGCAACGCGTCGCGCGCCCGCATCCGGGCCGCGTGGTTGCAGGCGGGGCAGCTCGAACTGGCGGCGGTCATGGCGGGCGAACAGGAAACCGAGGCGCTCGGCGCGAACATCCTTGCCTTCCTCGGGCGCTTCGTCGATGCCCAGGCCGGGGCGCTCTTCGTCAATGCGGCCAGCTTCTACGAACGGATCGGCGTGTATGGTCTCGCGCCCGGCCACGCTGTCGTGGAACGTTTCCTGCCGACCGAGGGATTGCTCGGCCAGGCCGCCGCGGAGCGTCGGACCTTCGTGATCGACGATGTGCCGGACAGCTATCTGTCCATCGGCTCGGCGCTGGGCCGGGACAAGCCCCGTCACCTCGTCCTCCTGCCCACGGTCGTCGATGGCGAGGTCAATGGCGTGCTGGAGCTCGGCTTCTTCAGCGCGGTGGACGAGGACGTCGTCACGCTCCTGGAGCAGGCGTCGGCGGCCATCGGGGTCGCGCTGCGTTCGGCGACCTATCGGGCCGACCTCAGCCGGTTGCTCGAGGAAACACGCCGGCAGTCCGATTCCCTGCAGCAGCAGGGCGAGGAGCTTCGCGTATCCAACGAGGAGCTCGAGGAGCAGAGTCGCGCGCTCAAGCAGTCGCAGCACGAGCTCGAGCAGCAGCAAGCCGAGCTGGAGCAGACCAACGCCCACCTCGAGGAGCAGGCCAACCAGCTGGAATCGCAGCGCGACGATCTCGCCCGTGCCAACGAAGTCATCGAAAACAAGGCCAAGGAAGTGTTGCGCGCGAGTCGGTACAAGTCGGACTTCCTCGCCAACATGTCCCACGAGTTGCGTACGCCGCTGAACTCGGCGCTGATCCTCTCCAAGCTGCTGGCGGACAATCCGCGCGGTAACCTCACCGAAGAGCAGGTCAAGTTCGCCAGGACCATTCATTCGTCCGGCAACGACCTGCTCACGCTGATCAACGACATCCTCGACCTGTCCAAGATCGAGGCCGGGCACATCGAGATCCACGCCGAGTCCTTGTCGGTCGACCGCATGATCAAGGGGCTCCTCCCGCTGTTCCAGCCGATCGCCGAACAGAAGGGCCTGATCTTCGACGTATCGACATCGCCGGATTGTCCGCCGATCGTCGAGACCGATCGGCAGCGCCTGGAGCAGGTCCTGAAGAACCTGCTCTCCAACGCTTTCAAGTTCACGGAGCAGGGCAGCGTGCAGCTGCATGTGTCGTGCGACGCGCAGGGCGATTTCGTGTTCGCCGTGAGCGATACCGGCATCGGTATCTCGGCGGAGCAGCAGACGCGGATCTTCGAAGCGTTCCAGCAGGCGGATGGCACGATCAGCCGCAAGTACGGTGGCACGGGACTGGGCCTGTCGATTTCGCTCGAGCTGTCGCGCCTGCTTGGAGGAAGCATTGCGGTCGATAGCCAGGTGGGGCGAGGCAGCACCTTCAGCCTGACGATCCCGCCGTTGCTTGGCACCGTGCGTGCCACGGGCCTCGCGGCGCCGGTGCTGAAGGCTGGCAAGACGACAACGACATCGCGCGCGGATGTCGCGCCGCCAAACCCCGTTTCCGCGCCGAAGATCCCCGACGATCGCTTCGAACCGGCCGACCAGCGCAGGGCGATCCTGGTCGTCGAGGACGACGAGCGCTTCGCCCAGATCCTGCTCGAACTCGCGCGCGAGATGGACTTCCGTTGCCTGATCGCCACGAGCGGACAGGAGGCCCTCGCCCTGGCGAGGCATCACCTGCCACAGGCGATCGTGCTGGACGTGGGTCTGCCGGACCAGTCGGGTCTTTCCGTGCTCGATATCCTCAAACGCGACGTGCGGACACGGCACATTCCCATTCATGTCGTTTCCGCGACCGATCACTCGCACGCGGCCCTCTCCATGGGCGCGGTCGGCTATCTGCTGAAACCCGTCAAGCGTGCGCAACTGGCCGACGTACTGAGCAAGCTCGACGCCAGGCTTTCGCAGGCGGTACGACGCGTGCTCGTGGTCGAGGACGACGATGTCCAACGCGACGCCATCCGTCAGCTGCTGGCGTCGGCGGATGTCGAGACCGTGGCCGCGGCCACGGCGGCGGAGTGCCTGGAGCATTTGAAGGTCCAGACGTTCGACTGCATGGTGCTGGACTTGTCGCTGCCCGATGCGTCGGGCTTCACGCTGCTCGAAACGCTGAGCGAGGAGGGCATTCACGCCTTCCCGCCGGTCATCGTCTACACCGGCCGCGACCTGACGTCCGACGAAGAGGCGCGCCTGCGCGTCTACTCGCGCTCCATCATCATCAAGGGCGCGAAGTCGCCCGAGCGGCTGCTCGACGAGGTGTCGCTCTTCCTGCACCAGGTGGTCACCGAGCTACCGGCGGAACACCAGAAAATGATCCAGGAGGCGCAGCACCGCGACAGCCTGCTGGAAGGGCGGCGGATTCTCGTCGTCGAGGACGACGTGCGCAACGTCTACGCCCTGATCAACATCCTCGAGCCACGCGGCTGTGTGCTCACCGTGGCGCGTAATGGCCAGGAGGCCCTCGACGCCCTCGACAAAGCCAGCGACGGTTCGGGCAACGACATCGACCTGGTGCTGATGGACGTGATGATGCCGGTGATGGACGGTCTGACGGCCACTCGCCAGATACGCACCGACCCACGCTGGAAGAAGCTGCCCATCATCACGCTGACGGCCAAGGCCATGCCGGACGACCAGGAGACGTGCCTGCAGGCCGGCGCGAGCGACTACATGGCCAAACCACTAGACGTGGACAAACTGCTTTCCCTCGTTCGCGTCTGGCTGGCGCAATGAACACGACGGAGACCGGCACGGCAGATCGGCTCGAGACGATCGAGGTGGAGCTGATCCTGGAAGCGCTCTTCAAGCGCTTCCATTACGACTTCCGTGGTTACTCGAAGGCCTCGGTGACACGGCGCCTCAGACAGCTGCGCGAAAAGCTCGGTTACCGCACGCTTTCGTCGCTGCTCGAGGCGCTCCTGCACGATCCGTCGGTTGGACCCCAGGTGGTGAGCTACCTGACCGTGCAGGTCAGCGAGATGTTTCGCGATCCTTCCTATTTCCGCGCCTTGCGTGAGCACGTCGTGCCGCACTTGCGTACGTATCCCTCGCTGAAGGTATGGGTGGCCGGCTGCAGCAGCGGCGAAGAACTCTACTCACTGGCGATCCTGTTCCGTGAAGAAGGGCTGGAGCAGCGCACCATGTTCTATGCCACGGACATCAACGCCGGGGCACTGGAGGCAGCGGCGGCAGGGGTGTACAACCTCGATCGCATCCGGGGGTTCACGGAGAACCACCAGCAGTCCGGTGGCCGATCCTCGTTGTCGGACTACTACACGGCCGCCTATGGAAAGGCTTCGTTCGATCGTTCGCTGCGGGAAAGGGTGGTGTTCGCCGACCATAGCCTGGTAACCGATGCGGTGTTCGGGGAGATGCACCTGATCTCCTGCAGGAACGTACTGATCTATTTCGACAGCACCCTGCAGGACCGCACCATCGGGCTTTTCGGCGATTCACTCATACGCAAGGGGTTCCTGGGTCTCGGCTCGAAGGAAAGCCTGCGGTTCTCCCGTCACGCCGATGCCTTCCAGGATTTCGTCCTGGAGGAACGCATCTACCAGAAGCAGGATCATTGACGTGGTCTCTCCCATCCTCGGTAAGGACACGGCCGCCATGAGCCCGGTTCATTTTCTTCTCGTCGACGACCTCGAGGACAACCTCGTCGCGCTCGAGGCGCTCCTGCGCCGCGACGACCTGGTGCTGCTCAAGGCACGCTCGGGGGAAGAGGCACTCGAACTACTGCTCGTGCACGATGTCGCCCTGGGCCTGCTCGATGTGCAGATGCCGGGCATGGACGGCTTCGAGCTGGCCGAGCTCATGCGTGGCAACGACCGCACGCGCCACGTACCGATCATCTTCCTCACCGCAAGCAACACCGACAGCCAGAGGAAGTTCCGCGGGTACGAGGCGGGGGCGGTCGACTTCATCCAGAAACCCGTCGAGTGGGACATCCTGCGCAGCAAGACGAAGGTGTTCTTCGATCTGCATCGTCAGAAGCAGCAGCTTGCCGCGCAACGCGACGAGCTGGAAGCCTATGCCGAGACGCTGACCCGTTCCGACCGCTACAAGGATCAGTTCCTGGCGATCCTCGCCCACGAGTTGCGCAATCCGCTCACGCCGTTGCGGATGGGACTCGACGTGCTCCGGGGTCAGCCGACACCCGAGCGGACCAGGCAGATTCATGGCGTCATGGACCGTCAGCTGGTCCACCTCGTACGCCTCGTGGACGATCTGCTCGACGTGTCGCGCGTCAGCCAGGGCAAGATCGTTCTGAAGCGAGAGAAGACCGAGGTCGCCGAGATCGTCCAGGCCGCGCTGGAAGCCAGTCAGCCCTTCGTCGAGGGCGGCAACCATACGTTGCGCGTCGACGCCGGCCCGCGGCCGCTCTGGGTCAATGGCGACAAGACACGCCTGACCCAGGTGATCGGCAACCTTATCAACAATGCGGCCAAGTACACGCCTTCCGGCGGCACGCTGACGCTGAATGCCTACCGGGACGCGCAGGACGTCGTCATCGCCGTGTCGGACAACGGCATGGGCATCCCGCTGTCCATGCAGTCGAACATCTTCGAGCTGTTCACTCAGGTCGGCGAACACCTGACCCGCTCGCAAGGCGGGCTCGGCATCGGCCTGGCGCTGGTCAAGCAACTCGTATCGATGCATGAGGGGTCGATCACCGTCAGTAGCGATGGCGAGAACATGGGCAGCACCTTTACGGTCCGCTTGCCGTTACTGCTCGCGAACGAAAGCGAAGGCAACGAGCGCGTGTCCGCGAATGCGGGTTCGGTCGGCAGGGCGCTGAGGATTCTCGTGATCGACGACAACGCCGATATCGCCGAGACCTTCGGCTGGCTGCTGAGTGACATGGGTCACGACTACAGGGTGGTGCTCGACGGAACGACAGCCCTCGAGGCGGCTCGCGACTTCGGGCCGGACGTGGTGCTGCTGGATATCGGTATGCCCTCGATCGACGGTTTTGCGGTTTGCCGTGCGTTCCGCGACGATCCCGCCCTCCGATATTTGCCGATCATCGCGCAGACCGGTTGGGGCCAGGAGGCCGACAAGGCCGCCACTGCCCGTGCCGGCTTCGACTACCACCTGGTCAAGCCGGTGGGCTACGGAGAGCTCCAGCGGGCCTTGTCCTTCGTGCTGCAACCCGAAAGGGCCCAGGCGGTCTGAGGGATGGGCCGGGGCGCCGCCGACCGGCGCACGGCGTAAGCACGATCTGCCGACCGCCGTCCTTCTTCTCGTCGGACATCGTATACCCCGGCGTACCGCGGCTACGCCTTGCGACATACGCCGACATATCGGACTTTTGGGTGCTACCGCAGCCGTGGCATCGTCGCTAGGCTCCTCCGAGGCAGGTTCCTTGGGGATGACGAATGAGCAGTATCGATATCGGCCGGACCTCGTCGAGGGTCGTGCGGCCACCGTTCTATCTGGTCATGTCGCTGGCGATGGCTGCCGTGATCGTCGCTGGCTTCTCGCGGACGGTGCCGGACGACATCACCGCCGGATCGCACTTTCCGATGCTGCTGGTCGTCCACGGAATCGTCTTCGCCCTGTGGATCGTGCTCTTCGTCGCGCAACCGGCGATCGTCGCGCGCGGATCGATCAAGCTCCATCGTCGTATCGGCTGGATCGGCGCGGGCCTGGCCGGCGCCATGTTCGTGATGGCCCTGGCGGCGACCCTGTATTCGATCCACTCCAACAATGTGCCCTCCTTTTTTCCGGCACCCCTGTTCCTGGTCATGAACACGATCGGCATCCTGGTGTTCGGCGGCCTGGTCACCGCAGGCGTGATGCTGCGCAAGAAGGCCGAGTGGCATAAGCGACTGATGCTGTGCGCGACGATTTCCATCCTCGGCCCGGGCCTCGGGCGCCTGTTGCCGATGGAGTCCTTCGGTCGCGCCGCGCCCCTGGTGATGTTCGCCGCGATCCTGGCCTTCGGCCTGGCAGGGCCGATCTACGACGTCATCGTTCGGCGTCGCGTGCACCCGGCCTACCTGTGGGGTGTATCGACGATCATGCTCAGCATGGCGATCACCGGACCGATCGCTTTCTCGCCGCCCGCCAAGGCTCTGGTGGCCTTTATTCGCTCGGTCTGAGTTCGATACCCCGACCGTTCGTCACGCGTTTCAGGCCGCTTGTCACAGACGCCGCGCCGGCCGTCCGTTGGCGGATGACACGCGTGTCGATCACGTATAGCGTTCGGGCATGCAAGCGACCGATGGCACTGTTCTCGACGTGGAGCGCCTCGCATACTTGGCTCGGTCCGCCGGGGAAATTGCAGTGACCGATCCCATGACATGGCCAGCCTGGAAGAAGGGGAGCCTGGTGCTGGCCCTGTGGACGGTGCTGGCCATCTCGTACGCGGCAAGCGCGGTCATCTCGGCCCGCGCCGAGGGTCATCCGGCCGGGTGGACGAGGCCGCTGGTCTGGACCTTCGTCGACTTCTATTTGTGGATGCTCCTGACGCCGGCGGTCGCCTGGCTCGGCCGGGCGACCGCGAAGGCAGGCTGGGGACGGTTCTTCGCCGTACACCTGCCTGCCGGCGTGGCCCTGGCGACGGCACAGGTGCTGCTCACGCTGTCCCTTTACTGGTCGATCTGCGGGCCTTCGGCGTCCATGAAGGACATGACCTTCGGCAGCTTCGTGCTCATGCAGTTCGTCTACAACGCACACCTGAGCTTTATCACGTATTGGGTGTTGCTGGTTTTGCTTCGTGCGATCGACTCGCAGCGGCGCCTGCGCGACGAGCGCCTGCGCAACTCGCATCTGGAGACGCAGCTCGTGCAGTCCCAGCTGCAAACGCTTCGCGTGCAACTGCAGCCGCATTTTCTCTTCAATACCCTTAACGCGATATCGGCACTCGCGCTGGCCGATCCGATGCAGGCCCGTCTGATGATCTCGCGCCTGAGTGATTTCCTCCGGCTCACCCTCGAAGAGCGACACGCGCAGCAAGTGCCGCTGTCGCGCGAGCTCGAGTTTCTGGAGTGCTACCTGGGCATCCAGCAGGTACGCTTCCAGGATCGCCTGGTGACGCATATGGATGTGGCTGGCGATACGGTGCGCGCGCTCGTGCCGAACATGATCCTGCAGCCCCTGGTGGAGAACGCCTTGCGCCATGGTCTGTTGGACAAGCCCGAGCGCGGCACCCTGCACATCGTGACGAGGCGCCATGGCGAAGACCTGCACGTACAGGTCGATGACGATGGCCTGGGGTTGCCGCCTGGCGGTGCCCGGGACGGCATCGGCCTGGGCAACACGCGAACGCGACTGGAGATGTTGTTCGGCGGCTCGGCCACACTGGCGTTGTCGCGCAGGGCCGACGGCGGCACGCGCGTCGAGATGCGCTTTCCGTATCGGGAGCAGGTGGCATGAGCGCACCGGCGATCCGCGCCCTGCTGGTGGACGACGAGATGCTGGCCCGGCTTGCGCTTCGCCAGGCGCTGTCGGCCCACCCGGATATCAGCGTCGTGGGCGAATGCGGCAATGCGGCGGAGGCGATGCAGGCCATCGCGGCGCTCGAGCCGGAGCTCATGTTTCTGGACATCCGCATGCCCGGCATGGACGGATTCCGTCTCCTGCACGGGATGCAGCGAGGCGCTCTTCCCATGGTCGTCTTTGCTACGGCGTACGGACAGCATGCCTTGCGTGCCTTCGACGCGAACGCTATCGATTATCTGCTGAAACCCATCGATCAGGTCCGTTTCGACCAGGCCATGTGCCGTGTACGGCAGCACTGGCAGGGGCTTAACGTGGTCTCGGCCAGCCCTTCGGCGCCGTATCTGCAGCGAATCAGCGTGCCCAGCGGTGAGCATATCCGTGTGATCGCCACCGCGGACATCGACTGGATCCGTGCCGATGGCAACTACGTTCGTATCCACGCCGCCGGCACATCGCATCTGCACCGCGAGCCGTTGACGGGTCTGCTGGCGACGCTGGATCCCGCGCGATTCCTCCGTATCCACCGAGGCATCGTGGTGAACGTGGACCGGATCGCCGAGGTGCATCCGCTCTTCCAGGGCAGTGCCGAAGTCGTGCTGCACGATGGCACGCGGCTGAACCTGAGCCGTCGCTTCCGTGCCGGTGCGCGCCAGGCGCTCGGCATGAGCTGACCGCTGGCAACACGCCACGCGCCGCTCGTCCCGGCAGCCACGCCGTCGATCACATGTCGCATGCGGGGCCGCTCGGGAAGGTTCATCTTTCGTGGGGTCGAACACACCCTATGACGAGGATCAGTCATGCGATCGAGCACGTACATTCTGGCAATCACGCTCTCTCTCGGCCTTGTCGGCGCCACCGCGATGGCAGGCGAACTTCTCGCCCCCGGCGTCGTTTCCACGGGGCTTCAGGAGACATCCGCCGCCGTGACGCCCGACGGAAAGACCGTGTACTTCATGCGTTCGGACTTCGCCGAGAAGGACGACACGATCCTGGTGTCGCACCGCGATGGCAAGCAATGGTCCGTGCCGGAGGTCGCACCGTTCTCCGGTCGGTGGCACGATTCCGAGCCGGCCATCTCGCCGGACGGCAAACGCCTCTACTTCGTGTCGAACCGGCCGGTGCAGGACGGCGGTTCCGCCCTCGTGACGGAGCTGGGCGGGAAGCAGTTCCCCGGCACCAACCTGTGGTATGTGGAATGGCAACCCAGCGGGAAGTGGGGGGAGCCGGTCCACGTGGACGGCGCCATCAACGACGGTGCGCAGATCTATAACCCGTCGATCGCCGCCAACGGCAACATCTACTTCTCCGCGCATCGGCCCGACTCGGGCAAGCTGTACCAGATCTATGTCGCAAGGCACACGCCGTCGGGCTACGCGGCGCCCGAGCGGATCGAACTGGGCGATGTGGCGCAGAACCGGATGGATCCGGGCATCGACCCCGAGGAACGCTACATCCTCTATGCCGGCAACGAAGGGGACTCGCTAGGCAGCGCGGATATCTACATCAGCTTCCACGGCTCGGATGGGAAGTGGTCCAAGCCCGAACGGCTGCCGGGCGATATCAACAGCGCGGCGCTCGAGATCGCGCCGGCGCCCGGTCGCCTCTTCGGCGAGGTCTACATATCCAGCAATCGCTCGGACACACCCCGTTTTCCGAAGGAGCGCGACGACCTGCGATCGTTGCAGCGGCGCCTGGCCTCGCCGGAGAACGGCTCGCGCAACATCTGGCGCTTCGATATCTCGTTGACGCTGAAGGATCACGGGTTGGACCATTGACGATCGCAGGCGTCGATCCTGGGCGCGAAACGGTGAAATAAAGCCTAGCCGGCTTGTCGCTATGCACGATTCCGTGAAAGGATGACTCCGGTAGTCTGATGGCATGGACGCCACCATCCAAGCCCCGGCGGGAGCACACGTGACCTTCCTCGATAGCGCGATGTTGTTCGGCGTCGGCGTCCTTGCCCTGGACTTCCTGTCCTGGCGATTCCTTCGCTTTGGCGGCAGGAAAGGGCACACCTTCGTTCGCATACCGCTCTTTCTCCTGCTCTCCTACGTTCTCTGGAACCACGGCATGATGCCGTTCGACGAGGCGCCCTGGAAGGGCGATCCCTTCCGTCACTTCATCGCCCAGGTGCTGGAACTGACGTGGTGGCTGCAGTGCGCCCAGATATTGACCGCCCTCATGAGTGCCTACGTGCTGCCCCAGGGTCAGCGCGAGAAGCTCTTTCGCGACGTGGTGCGCGCGCTCACCTTCATGGGCGCGCTGGTGGCCGGTCTGGGCTTCGTCATCAACATGCCGATAGGTGGCCTGCTGGCTACCTCGGGCGCCGTGGCCATCGTGATCGGCCTGGCGGTACAGAGCACGCTCGCCGATGTGTTCTCGGGCGTCGTCCTCAGCGCCACCGAGCCCTTCGGCATCGGCGATTCGGTGTCGATCGGGGATACCCAGGGCGAGGTGATCGAGAGCAACTGGCGCGCCACCACCTTGCTCAACGGCGACGGCAACACGGTCATCGTGCCGAACAGTTCCGCCGCCAAGGCCAACATCATCAACCAGAGCCGGCCGGAGAAGACGCACGGTGTGGACGTACCGGTACAAGTGACGACGCACGCGCGTCCCGCCACGGTCATCGCCGCGCTGACCGACGCGGTGACCAGCACCCGCGGCATCCTCGCCAATCCCGCGCCGACCGTCGGCGCCATCGGCCTGCATGGACGGCATATCGACTATCGCGTCGTCGTCTACGTCGATGCGATGAGCGCGAAGCTGAAGGTGCGTAATCAACTCGTCGACCAGATCCACCGGCATTTCCTCGCCAACGGCATTCCGCTCTCGTCCGGCCAGCCGGTGCGCGACCTGTCCAGGGATGCCGTGAGCCTGCTGCGCGAGATAGAGATGTTCCGCTCGCTCAGCGAAGCGGAGCTGGGCCAGCTCGCCCAGGCAATGGAGCGGAAGCAGTTCGAGCCGGGCCAGATGATCTACGAGGTGGGTGCGACATGCCCGGATGAGCGACGTGCGCTGTATATCGTGACCTCGGGCGTGGCCTGCCTGCTGGCGGAACACGCCGGGCGATACGTCGAGATCGCGCGTCTTTCGCCGGGCGATGCCGTCGGCAGGGCGGGGATACTCACCGGCGAGAGCGTGCCGATCAAGCTGTGCGCCATCGGTCATGTGTCGGTGGCATGGATACCGAAGGCGGCCTTGACTCCGATCCTCCAGGCCAACCCAACGGCCGGACAGGACATGCTGGACGGACTCGTCGCGTTCCAGGCGATCGCCTCCGAAGCGTTCAAGGACCTGCCGGTGCAGACGACGGCGCACGCGGATATCTTCCACCGGCTGCTCGCAGGCATGCGTCGCCTGCATGGCCTGTCGCCGAGGCATTGAACGCGACTTACGTCAGACCCGGGGCCCGACCGGCGACCCGAGCGCGGCCGGTCAGCCGGCCTGGAGTGCCGGTTCGGCGGTGCGCACCTGGACCGGACGGCTCGGTAGCGCGTGGCGCCAGATGCGCCAGATCACCTGGCCAAACTGACGTGGCAGGGAGCCGGTGTTGTAGTGCTGGCCGTAGCGCGCACAGATCTCTTTCACCTCGACCGCGATGCCGGCGTAGCGATTGGCCGGCAGGTCCGGATAGAAGTGATGCTCGATCTGATGGCTGAGGTTGCCCGACAGCACGTTCAGCAGTTTGCCGCCGGAGATGTTGGACGAACCGCGCAACTGGCGCATGTACCAGTGACCACGCGATTCGTTGCGGATCGAGTCCTTCGGGAACACCTCGGCATCGGCGGTGAAGTGGCCGCAGAAAATGATGACGAAGGTCCAGATGCTGCGCAGCACATTGGCCAGCATGTTACCCAGCAGCACCGGCAGGAAGAACGGGCCGGCCAGCAGCGGAAAGACGACGTAGTCCTTGAGCAGCTGGCGGGCCATCTTGCGGCGTACCGGGCGGAAATCCTCGCGCATCTGCGCGGTGGACTTCTTGCCGGCGAACCAGCGTCCGACACGTAGCTCCTGGATCGCCACACCCCACTGGAACAACACCATGAAGACCATGGCGATCGCCGGCTGCATCAGGTAGAACGGGCGCCAGCGCTGCTCGGGAAAGATGCGCAGCAGGCCGTAGCCGATGTCGTCGTCCATGCCGCGGACGTTGGTATAGGTGTGATGCTGGAAGTTATGCGTCTTGCGCCAGTTGTCGCCGGTCGCGACGATGTCCCACTCATAGGTGTGACCATTGAGCTTGGGATCGTTCATCCAGTCGTACTGGCCGTGCATGACGTTATGCCCCAGCTCCATGTTCTCGAGGATCTTCGACAGGGCCAGCAACACGACACCCGCGATCCACGCCGGGATCAGCGCGGCGTGCACGAAGGCGCCGAGGAAGAGCAGGCCGCGTCCGGCCACGCCGCACCAGCGTACGGAAGCCACGATGCGCCGGATGTACGTCGCGTCACGCGGACCGATGTCGGCGGTGACTCGCGCACGGATGGCGTCGAGTTCGTCGCCGAAGGCCTGCAGGTCGGCGGGCGAGAGAGTGCGGTTGCGGACACGGCTCATAGAAGTACTCAGAGGTCCAGGATCAGGTCGGTGCTCGGTGCACTGATGCACAACCGAACTTGCGAGGAAGGTTCGCTGCTGAGCGCACCGGTAAGGAGTTGGCGTGTGGTGCCGGACTGGCGGCCGCAGGCGCACGTGTTGCAGATACCCATGCGGCAGCCGTGCGACGGGCGCACGCCCTGCGCTTCGAGGCTTTCGAGCAGGGACTGGCCGCGTGGCAGTTGCAGCGTGCGGCCGCTGCGCGCGAGGCGAACCGCGACGCTGCCTTCTTCGCCGTCGGTACGTGCAGGGATGCTGAAGGCTTCGGCGGCGAAGTGTGCCACGTGGCCTTCCAGACGGCTGCGGGCGGCCTGCACGAAACCACCGGGGCCGCAGGCCAGGACGCGACGCTCGGCGAGCGAGGCGATCGCTTCGAGCGGCGCGACGTCGACGCGTGGAGCCGGGGAGGCATCGTCGCGGGTGATCAGGTAATGCACGCGCAGGCGCGGATGCGCGGCAGCCATCGCATCGAGCTCGTCGACGAAGCAAAGCTCGTCGCGGCGGCGCGCCCAGTACATGAGATCGACGTTTGCCGGCATGCCGCGGGCGGCCAGCGAGCGAAGCAGCGCGCGCATCGGCGTGATGCCGCTGCCGGCGGCGAGGAGGAGCAGGTCGGCGGTGCTCGCCGGCAGGACCATGTCGCCGAAGGCGGCGTCCAGTGCCATGACATCGCCGATGCGGGCGTCGTTCGCCAGGTGACGACTGACCAGGCCACCGGTGATCGCCTTCACCGTGATCGCCAGGTTACCGTCTTCCAGTGGCGTCGGGCTGTAGCTCCGCACCAGTCGCCGTCCGTCGATCTCGACGCCGAGATTGAGGTGCTGTCCGGCATGCATGCCCTGCCAGTGGCGGTTGGGCCGCAGCACGAGGGTCACCGCGTCACGACTGGCCTTTCCCCGGGATACCAGCCTGGCCAGCGGTTGTTCGAGGGTCCACAGCGGATTGAGCCGGGTGGACCAGAAGTCGAACAGGGCCGGTGAGACCACGCGCCGGGCCAGGCGGAGGGGCCACAGGGGCCGAGGGGCGAGGAGGGCGTTCATGCGTTCACTATACGCATGCAAACACACCTGTGTATACAGTTGTGCATTCTCTGGGAAGGGTTATGATTCAGGCCACGCCAACCATTGCCGCCCAATGACCTCGATCACGCTGACTCCGACTTCCGACCTTCCATCGCCACGGAAGCCGGCCATTGCGCGCGAGGATCTGATCGTGGCGGCGCTGAAACTGATCGGGCCGCACCGTAGCCTCTCCACGGTGAGCCTGCGCGAGGTGACGCGCGAGGCCGGTATTTCGCCAAACAGCTTCTACCGCCAGTTCCGCGACATGGACGAACTGGCCATCGCCCTGATCGATCTGGCCGGGCGCTCGCTGCGCACGATCATCGGCCAGGCCCGCGAGCGCGCGACCTCCACCGAGCGCAGCGTGGTCCGGGTATCGGTCGAGACGTTCATGGAACAGCTGCGCGCGGACGATAAGCTCCTGCACGTGCTCTTGCGCGAAGGCGCGGTCGGTTCGGATGCCTTCAAGCAGGCGGTGGAGCGCGAACTCAGCTACTTCGAGGACGAGCTACGCGTCGACCTGATCCGGCTGGCCGCCGCCGAAGGCGCCAGGTTGCATGCGCCCGCGCTGGTATCCAAGGCGATCACCCGGCTCGTGTTCGCCATGGGTGCCGTGGCGATGGACCAGCCGCCGGAACGCGATCCCGAGTTCGTCGAAGAGATATCGCAGATGCTGCGCATGATCATCACGGGCGCGCGCGTGCTGGATACGTCGCTTTCCTGAGAATGTTGCCGTAGTAAGGCGCAAAAACGGCAGGTTCCTGTCCGCCCCGGTGACGCCGCTGCCGGCCGACGCCATCATGGCCGAGGGACAAGGGGGGGAACCTATGCAAGGGCAATATCGATCGTCTCATCCGCTCCTGAGCGACGATGAGCTGGCCACGCTACGGCAGCTCGACGACACGAGCTTCCTCGCCGTCGGTCATTTCGACTGCACGGCATGCCATCGCCTGGCGGGACTTGGGTTGGTCCAGCGCGAAGCGGACGATTACTGGAAGATCACGCCGGAGGGGCGGAACGTCGCGCAAAGCCGCGGCTAAGCGCCGCCGCGCTGTTCGTCTTTGGCGAGGAACCATGTAAAGGCGAGCACCGCGGCGCCGGCAAGGGCCAGGGGTGGGGCAAGGCCCCAGCGCAGCACCATGAAAGCGCCCACGGCGGCGCCGACGAACAAGGACAGGATGGCGCGCAGCCGCCGGCCGAGGTTTTGTCCGGGACCGCCGGCGAGCCGCGAGTCGGCGGCAAGGCCGGTGATGGTGCGGGTGACGACCGTCGTGGTCAGGTCGGGCACGTTCAACTGGCGCACGGTGGCATTGCGGGCCCCCATGGCGATGGCGACCAAGGCGACGAGCGTCAGGCGAAGGCCCGGGCCGATATCCCCAGGTGCGACGAACGCGCAGACAGCCGCTATCCAGAACAGGCTGGCTTCGATCGACGCGGAGACGACGAGCCATCGGCGCCGGCTGCGATCGACGAAGAACCGGCCGAGGCGACCGGATCCGATCGCCCCTATCCCGAATGCCGCCAGTGCGAGCACGTAGAGCTGCCACTGGAATCCATGCGCACCCGCGGCGGCGAAGCCAAGGAAGACGACGTTGCCGGTCATGTTCGCCGTGAACACCTTGCCCAGACCGAGCACGCTGGTGGCATCGACGAGCCCGGTGGTCAGCGAAAGCAGGGTGAGCAGGACGACCAGGGGATCCCGGTCGGTCATCGGTGCGGGCATAGGACTCAGTCCAGCGGGGCCATGTCGAACACCAGCACTTCGCCGTCGACGCCATCGCTCAGCACGACACGATCCTCGGCGGTGATCTTCGCGGCGTCGCCCGCCGACAACGGATGGCCGTTGACGTGCACGGTGCCGCGAACGACGTGCACATAGACCAGGCGCTCGTAGTCGATCGTGTGGTGCGCGGTTTCGTCAGGTCCGAACAGGCCGGCATAGATGCGAACGTCCTGATGCACGGTGACCGAGCCGTGTTCGCCGCGCTGGCTGGCGACCAGGCGCAATTTGCCCCGCTTCTCGGCATCGGGGAACGTCTTCTGCTCGTAGCCGGGTTTCAGGTGAAGCTCGTTGGGAATGATCCAGATCTGCAGGAAATGGGTGAGTGTGTCGGCGTGGTTCTCTTCCGAGTGGGTCACGCCGCTGCCGGCGGACATGATCTGCACCTCGCCAGGGCGGATGATCACCTTGTTGCCCATGGAGTCGCTATGGGCCAGCTCGCCCTCGAGCACGTAGCTGATGATTTCCATGTCGCGATGCGAATGCGTGCCGAAGCCGGCACCGGCGGCGACGCGATCTTCGTTGATGACACGCAGCGGACCGAAGTGCACGTGGTCCTCGTCGCGATAGTCGGCGAAGGAGAAGCTATGGTGCGAATCGAGCCAGCCGTGGTTGGCGTGGCCGCGGTCGGCAGCGTGGCGAATGACGAACATGGCGAACTCCGGAGCAGGGAAGGGGACGGCCGGGTTGGATGCCCAGCATAGCCGCACAGGCTAGCGGGGCGAAGGCGCGAGCTCTTGCATAAAGCGAGTGTCACGAACCGGGTCTACACTCGCAGGCGTCCTTAGCTCAAGGTTGCCCCGGTGACATCCCATGATCCGATCGTCTCTTCCGGTGAACTGACCGCACTGCGCTTGATCGACATCGCCTATACGATCGACCTCGTGCAGGCGCAGACGCTCTGGGCCGCGCGGGCCAGCAGCGCATTCAGCCGCTCGTACCTGACCAGCACGCCGCCCAAGGCGGTGGCCTTCGGCGTGGCGCCCTTGTGGTTGGCCCTGGGTCAGACCGAATTGCTGCTGGGCTCGGGCCCGGTCGTGCTCGACATTTCCGTGCGTCTGTACGACTTCGGCGTGGCGGCGCTGGCCGCACGGATCAAGGTGAAGGATCAGCCGTGGAGTCGGTTCGTCGCGGACTTCGACGGACTCGACCGGCTGCTCGGCGCCGCCGCGCCGGCCGATTTCTGGACCGAACTGCTCACGCGCGTTCGCGAGATCATCTCGCCGGCGCTCGACCGCCCGGCCATCGATGCCTCCCTGGAGGAGGACTACTTGATCTGTACCGTGCACGCTTTCGACGAGCCCATGGACGCCGTCGCCTTGAAGGAGCGCGTCGACCTGACCAGTCTTCTTTCCGGCGAAAAGCGGCGGCTCTCGCCTGCCGCGCGGAAGGAACTGATGTCGCGGAGCTTCTCCTACTACGCGGACGACCTGGTGGTGCTCACCTGGGACCGGGCCTTCATCTATGAACCCCGTCGCGACTCCGACGTGGCCGACGTGATCGAAGTGGCCAACGCCCAGCTCGTCGAGTTCCGCTACTACGACACCTTGCTCGACGACGAGCTGCCGCGCATGTACGACCGTGTGGAGAACGCGCGAAGCGCGGCCTCGGTCTTCGCCTCGCGGCGCTTCGCCAACCTGGCGCGCCGGCTGTATACCCTTGTCGCCGAGGTGACCGAGCTGACGGAGCGCGTGGACAATGCGTTGCAGGTCACCGAGGACGTCTACCTCGCGCGGGTCTACAGCACGGCCCTGGGTCTGTTCCGCGTGCCCACGCTCGGTGCTTCCGTCGACCGCAAGCTCGCGATCATCCGCGACACGTATGCGGCGCTCTACGAAGAGGCATCCAGCCGCCGCGCCGAGCTGCTGGAGATATCCATCGTGGTGCTGATCATGCTCGAGATCACCATCACGCTGGTGCGCGGCTGGTAGCCGGACGCCCTCCGGCCTGTGGGAGCGGCTTCAGCGCGACAGTCGCAGCCCGCTGGCCTTGCACACATCGACATCACGGATAACCTCGCTGCGCCCATCGCGAAACGTCACCCGCACGTCGCGGTGGCAGGCGCCCTCGGGCAAGCGCACCGTCGTGGATGCCAGTCCTCCCTGGAGTGGCTCGCCCAAGGCGACGACCGCATAACCGCCCGTCGGGTTCGACGTATCGGCGACCTCCATCGCCGTCACGCTGTCGAAGCTGGCATTGACGACGCGAAAGAGGCGACCGGGACTGGCCTGGGGCTGGAAGTCGGCGGCACTGGCGCTCCCTGCCACGGCAAGGAGAGTCAGCAACGGGACGAGGACGACGAGACGGAACGGAACGTTGCGCATGGGGCTCTCCCTGGTTGATGGCGGCTTCAGGGAAGCGATTCCGGCGTCGGCCGGAAAGCGATTCGTGACGAATCGTCGTGGCGCGCGGACGAATCGTAGTGGGTCATACGTCACGCTTCCCGGCGCCGCGAACGGGGCCTACCATGGGCGCTATCCCAGCTCGGACACATCGGCATGAAGGTTCGACTCGGTACGGCGCAGATCGGGCTGGCACGCTACATCGGCCTGTGGACGATCGTTGCCGTGGTCTTTGCGGAACAGCGCTTCCTCCACGACGACCTCCTCGGCCATACCTGGAGCATGTTCGACTACCTGCGCTGGTCCCTGATCCAGTGGTACACCTGGGCGGCACTGGCACCGCAGGTGTTTCGCCTGGCTGCCAGGTATCCGATCCGGCCGCCCGTGCGGCTCCGCGGCCTCGGGATGCAGCTGCCGCTGAGCATCGGCGTGACCATGGCGGCGCAGGTGATCGGTGCCTTCATCTCGATCTTCACCGAAGCCAGTTCCCTCCGCGAACAGATGAACCAGTTCGTCGGCCAGCACTTTGCCACGGGCTTGCTCACGTACTGGGGCCTCTTCGCCATACAGCAGGCCATGCAGTACCACGACGAGAAGACGCGGCGCGAAGTCGAAGCAGGCCGACTGGCGACGGAACTCGCCCAGTCGCGGCTGCAGGCGCTGAAATCGCAGCTGCAACCGCACTTCCTGTTCAACACACTGCATGCCATCGCCACCCTGCTCAAGGAGGACGCACTGTCCGCCGAAGACATGCTGCTGCGCCTGAGCGATCTGCTGCGGGCCTTCCTCGAGGACTACGACGGGCAGGAGATCACCCTGCGGCGCGAACTGGTGCTGCTGGACCTTTACCTGGGCATCCAGCAGATGCGGTTCAAGGATCGTCTGAGCACCCGGATCTATGTCGCGCCCGACACGCTCGACTGCGCGGTGCCGAGCCTGATCCTCCAGCCCATCGTCGAAAATGCCATTCGCCACGGCATCGGCGACCGGCTCGGTGTCGACTGCATCGAGATCGAAAGTCGGCGCGACGGCGACACGCTGCGGATCGAAGTGCGCAACCGCAACAGCACGCTGGAGAAGGATGGGGCGGCCGTCGGCAAGCGTGCCGGGCACGGCATCGGCCTTGCCAACACGGCACTGAGGCTGCGCGAACTCTACGGCGACGCGGCCCATGTGCGCCTGGACATGATGTGGCCGGAGGGCGTGGCTTGCCGTATCCAGCTTCCGTTCCGGGTGATCGAGGAGTTCGACGACGCCCCCGAGATCGTCACCGCATGACGATCACCGCACTCGTCGTCGACGACGAACCCCTGGCGCGCAGCGCCATCGTGCGCTTGCTTCGCGACGATCCGGAGATCGAACTGCTGGGCGAATGCGGCGATGGCGTCGCCGCCGTACAGGCCATCCGCGAGCAGTCGCCGGACCTCGTCTTTCTGGATATCCAGATGCCCGGCATCCAGGGCATGGACGTGGTGGCGACGATCGGCGCGGCACGCATGCCGGCGACGGTTTTCGTTACCGCCTTCGAGCACTACGCGGTCAAGGCTTTCGAAGCCAATGCCGTGGACTATCTGGTCAAGCCATTCAGTCGACAGCGCTTCGCCGAAACCTTGCAACGGGCCAAGTCGAGGTTATCCGCTGCCGCGGTAAACGCGGCAGGCGGGTCGGGTATACAGCAGGTGCTGGACGCGCTACGCCAGCGCGACAACTATCTGGAGCGTATTCCCGTGCGTACCGACGAACACGTCGTCTTTGTCGACGTCGGCGACGTTGTCTGGATCAAGGCCAGCGGCAACACCGTTCGGATCCACCTGGCCGACCGTCAGTATGAGTTGCGAGAGACCATGGCCGGCCTCGCCGAGCGGCTCAATCCCAATCAGTTCGCACGCATCCACCGCTCGGCGATCATCAACGTGCGGCGGGTCCAGGCCATCCATCCCTGGTTCAATGGGCACCACGTCGTCACGATGGATACCGGGCAGAAGCTGCGCATGAGCCGCTACCAGCACGAAGCGTTTCTCCGCCTGGTATCGACGCGGTTCCCCACGGCGTCGCAGTGACTTCACGGCACTCACGCGACGCTTCCTCGTCAATCGCGTCCACTACCGAGGCGCAAGAACTTACGAGGTGGCAATGGCAGTCAAGGGAACGGTTCCACCGGAGGATCGCGCGTCACGTCTGACGGCACTACGCAACCTCAAGATGGCGCGCTCGGCACACGCCTTCGTCCGCGGCAACACCGTGCAGTTCTATGACTGGCTGGAGCACGCGGGACGGACGTTGCCGAAGGGCCCGGATATCTGGATCTGTGGCGATTGCCACGTCAGCAACATCGGTCCCGTCGCGGACAACGACGGCGGCATCGATATCCAGATCCGCGACCTCGACCAGGCGGTGGTAGGCAATCCCGCGCACGACATCGTCCGTCTGGCGGTATCGCTGGCCACCGCTGCGCGCGGTTCCGATCTTCCCGGTGTCATCACGGCGCGCATGATCGAACAGCTCATCGACGGCTACGAGCGCGCCATGGGCAGTGGGCGTAAGGCGTACCGACTTGTCGAGCGTCCATCGTGTATCCGGCTGGTGATGAAGGCGGCGACCAAGCGACGCTGGAAACATCTGGCCGACGAGCGTATCGAGGGTTCGAAACCGACCATTCCGCTCGGCCGTCGTTTCTGGGAGGTCACCGATGAGGAGCGCGACGAACTGAAAGCCTTGTCCGCGGGCGCGGATATGCAGAAGCTGGTCACGCAGCTGGTTCATCGCAAGGACGACGCCACCGTCGAGCTCGTCGATGCCAAGTACTGGGTGAAGGGGTGCAGCTCGCTCGGACGCCTGCGTTACGCCTTGTTGATGCGGGTGAGCGGCGAAAAGGAGCTATGCCTTGTCGACGTCAAGGAAGCCCTGCGCGCCGCCGCCCCCCGGAGTGCGAAGGCGGAGATGCCGCGCGACAACGCCCTGCGCGTCAAGGAAGGCGCCCTGCATCTGGCGCCCAACCTTGGCCAGCGCATGATGGCGGCGCGCGTGCGGGGCAAGACGGTCTTCGTCCGCGAACTGCGCCCGCAGGATCTGAAGATCGACCTCGAACGCATGGAGGCCACCGATGCGATGGACGTCGCCCGTTATCTCGGCAACGTGGTCGGCAGGGCGCACGCGGCGCAGTTGAACCGCGACCAGCGCCGCAGTTGGCTGGCCGAGCTTGCGCGCAACCGTCCGCAGAACATCGAGGCGCCTTCGTGGTTGTGGCGAAGCGTGGTCGAGCTGGTGCAGGCCCACGAGGGCGGCTACCTGGAGCACTGTCGCAAGTACGCCGCAGCGCTCGTCTAGGGCAAGAGCGAATAGGCGAACGCGTAGGTGTGCTTGCCGTCGGCCACGGCGATCGTCATCGAGCCGCTGAGACTCTTCAGTTCGTCCGTGCCCGATTCCGGCACGACCTCGATCGTCCAATCCCGGGGAGCGCCACCGACCATCAGGGCCCGGTGGATCAGCACGAAGCTGCCCTTTCGGCCGCCGAGGGTGCCGGAGAACTTCTCCAGCGCTACGTAGCCACCCGAGGTCTTGCCGTCGCCGGCACCCAGCATCTCGCCCTGACCGGTGCCCTCGAGGTCTCCATGGAAGCGCTTTTGTAGCGACAGACGTGCAAGCCCCGCCCCCTCGGCGGCCGGGTTATCGGGCGTCTGCGGTTTCACCTCGACGTCGAAACGTCCCTCGGCATGCTGCAAAGACGACCTGCTGTTCATGGCACCCCCGGGCGTGTCGGTTGGAACTGCTTCACGGTTTATACGCTGGCCGGGCGTAACAGGCGATATCTGCCCTACCATACGGACCACGTCCCGACACAAGGCCACAGGTCCGCCATGCACGCCCTCCTGTTCGACCGCTTCGGCAGTACCGACGTCCTGCGCTGGGACACCATCGCCGACCCGGTGCCCGGTCCTGGCCAGGTGCTGGTCCGCACCCAGGCCGTCGGCCTGAACTTTGCGGACGTCTATCGGCGTAACGGCACGTACCATCTCTCCGGCTCGGCGCCGTGGATCCTCGGCTACGAAGGCGCCGGCACGATCGTTTCGCCGGGAAGCCCGTACCCGCAGGGTTCCCGCGTCGGCTTCGCGGATATGCCGTTCGCCAATGCGGAGCTGGTCGCCGTCGACGTGGACAAACTGATCCCGTTGCCCGACGACATCGCTTCGGAAACCGCCGCGGCGGTGCTGCTGCAAGGCCTCACCGCGCAGTATCTGGTGACCGACAGCTCGAACCCGCAGCCGGGGCAGGTGGCCCTCGTCCATGCGGCGGCCGGTGGCGTCGGCCTGCTTCTCGTGCAGATGCTCCGTGCAAAGGGCGTCCTGGTGATCGGCGTCGCCTCGTCCGATGCGAAACGCGACGCGGCGCGGCGCGCAGGCGCCGACATGGTCATGGGCTACGACGATCTGGTCGAACGGGTGCAGGATGCCACCGAAGGGGCGGGCGTCCACGTGACCTACGACTCCGTCGGTCGCACGCTGGGCGACAGCCTCGCCGCGACGCGGATCGGCGGCACCGTGGTCTTCTACGGCATGGCGGCCGGGGACCCGGACCCCGTCGATCCCCGGCTGTTGATGGATCGCTCGCTCACGCTCACCGGTGGCGACCTGTGGAACGTGTTGGTGAATGCGGAGGTCCGCCGGCAGCGCGCGGCCGAGCTGTTCGCGCTCATTCGCAAAGGCGCGCTCGTGCCGACCATCGCGGGCAGCTTCCCGCTTCGCGACGGTGGGAAGGCCCATGCTTTCCTGGAAAGCCGCAGCGCGATCGGTAAAGTGGTGATGCTCACTTGATAGTGCAACGGTGGACGCCTCGTTTGTCTGCGCTGCTCCTGGGAGCACATGCGGCCATCGCGCTGTTCGTCACGGTCGCTACGCTGAGCTGGAGTTACGGTGCGGTCCTTCTCGTCGCCGCGCTGACGGTGTGGCTTTGCTGGCGTCGTATCACGCTGGCCGTGGAGCACAACAAGCCCCTGTGGTGCATCCTGCTCGGCGCCATCCTGGCGAAGACGGTGGCGCTGGCCCTGCTGTTTGTCGATTCGCTGCAGCACGCCGAAGGCACGCTGGTCGCGGTCGATCCCAGCTTCTGGTTCTGCGTGGCCAGCCTGCTCATGATCGCGGCCGCCACGTATAACCCCGCCGGGCCGATGTTCCGATGGACGACAGCCGCCGATACGTTGCTGGCGATCGCCCTGGCGGTGATGTTCTACCTGATCCTGCATCGTGCCGTCGACCCGGCCGCGGCCAACGACTCGGCCCCATTTCTTATCCTTCTGTTCGACGCCCTGGATGCGTTCGTCGCCCTGTTCGCAACCATTCGCCTGCTCGGCACGCGCCGCAAGGACGAGCGCCGGTTCTTTTTCGTGCTGGCGAGCTTCGCCTGGGCGGACGGCATCTGCGCGGCCGCGCACAACCGCCTGCTGTCGCTGACGGATTCTTATCTTCCCGAACTGCTGCTGTCGATCCCGCTGGCCATCCTCGGCGTGCTCGTGAGTCGTCGGAGCATCGGCTGGCTGCGTGGCTACCGCCCGTCGCGCACGGTCATCTATGTCTCGGGCAGCGTCAGTCCCTTCGTGCTGTGCCTGGCCCTGTGCGCGTTGGCGTTCTTCCTGTTGAAGCCGGAGCCGGTACTGGCCATGGCGATGCTGGGCGTGGCCTTGACGGTCTATGCCGCGCGCAACGCGGTCGTCATCGGCTACCACCTCGCGGTGGAAGACGAGTTGCGCCTGCTCCGGCGGGGTCTTCAATACAAGGCCAACCACGACGAGCTGACCGGCCTGCAGAATCGTCGCGGGCTTTTTCTTGCGCTGCGGCGTGCGCTGGCGCGCGTCGACGACGAGCAACCCTGCATCAGCGTGGCGATGCTCGACGTCGATCGCTTCAAAGGGTTCAACGACGCCTACGGCCACCTGGCCGGCGACGCCTGCCTCGCCCGCGTCGCGCATGCCTTGCGGGCAGCGCTGGCGGGCATTCCGGACTCGATTGTCGCGCGGTACGGTGGCGAAGAGTTCGTCGCCGTCCTGCCCGGCATCGATGCCGCCGCGGCAATGGTCATCGTCGAGGCGGTACGGCGTGACGTCTACGGCCTGGGCATACCGAACCGTCACGGCATCGACGGCCTGGTGACGATAAGCGCCGGCATCGCCACCCATTGCGCGCCGGACGAAGCGGACGCGGAGCGCCTGCTGAACCTCGCCGACGAGGCCGTGTACCGCGCAAAGGCGGGCGGACGCAATCGAACAGTGTGAGGCCGGGTTACCTGAAGGCTGGACGCGGCTTTGACGGGGCGTGGGTCATGTTGGGCCTCCGATCAAGCCGAGGTGTGCCATGGCCAAGAAGAACGAAGACATCGCGACAACCGCCAAAGACCGGCGCGGGCAGGGCGATGAGCTCCACCAGACGGCCGGCGGCACCCATGCCCCGTTGACGACCAACCAGGGCCTGGTGGTCGGCGACAACCAGAATTCGTTGAAGGCCAACGCGCGCGGTCCGACCCTGCTCGAGGATTTCATCCTCCGCGAGAAGATCACCCACTTCGACCATGAGCGGATTCCCGAGCGCATCGTGCACGCCCGAGGCTCGGCGGCCCACGGCTATTTCGAACTGACGGCGTCGCTGGCCGAGTACACCACGGCCCGGGTGTTGACCGAGGTCGGTGAGCGCACGCCGCTGTTCACGCGATTCTCCACCGTCGCCGGAGGCTCCGGCTCGGTGGACACCCCGCGTGACGTCCGTGGCTTCGCCGTGAAGTTGTATACGAAAGAAGGCAACTGGGACCTGGTGGGCAACAACATACCGGTCTTCTTCATCCAGGACGCGATCAAGTTTCCGGATCTCATCCATGCGGTGAAGATGGAGCCCGATCGCGGCTTTCCGCAGGCGGCCAGCGCGCACGATACGTTCTGGGACTTCATCTCGCTCACGCCCGAGTCGATGCACATGATCCAGTGGGCGATGTCCGACCGGACGATTCCCCGCTCGCTGCGCATGATGGAAGGCTTCGGCATCCATTCGTTTCGCCTGCTTAACGCCAAAGGCAAGTCGACCTTCGTGAAGTTCCACTGGCGGCCGAAGCTGGGCTTGCAGTCCACCGTGTGGGACGAAGCGGTCAAACTTGCCGGTGCCGATCCGGACTTCCACCGGCGCGACCTGTACGAGGCGATTCAGAGCGGCAACTTCCCCGAATGGGAACTCGGCGTGCAGCTCTTCACCGAAGCGCAGGCGGCGAAGTTTCCGTTCGATCACCTGGATGCGACCAAGCTCATTCCCGAGGAACTCGTGCCGCTGAAGATCATCGGCCGCATGGTGCTCGACCGCTGGCCGGACAACTTCTTCGCCGAGACCGAGCAGGTGGCGTTCTGCCCTTCACACCTGGTCCCCGGGATCGACTTCAGCAACGACCCGCTGCTCCAGGGACGCCTGTTCTCTTACCTGGATACCCAGCTCTCGCGACTGGGCTCGCCGAACTTCCACCAATTGCCGATCAACGCGCCGAAGTGCCCGTTCGCCAACCAGCAGCGCGACGGCCACATGCAGACCCAGGTGCCGAAGGGCCGTGTCGCGTACGAGCCGAGTTCGCTCCAGGCCGATTCGCCGCGCGAAGAGCCGGGCCGCGGATTCCGTAGCGCCGCCATGCAGGAAGACGGCACGCGCGAACGTGTTCGGGCCGAAACCTTTGCCGATCACTACAGCCAGGCTCGCCTCTTCTTCACCAGCCAGACGGCCTTCGAACAGGCGCACATCGCCTCGGCCTTCGTCTTCGAACTGTCGAAAGTGGAGACGGTCCATGTGCGCGAGGCGATCGTAGGCCACCTGCGCCACGTGGACGAGGGTCTGGCCCAGCGCGTCGCCGCCGGCCTGGCGATGTCGCCCTTGCCGAAGGCGCCCAAGGCCGCCGCGCCCGTGGTCCCTATGAAGCCTTCACCCGCGTTGCAGATCATCGCCAAGATGAAGGCGACGCTGCAGGGACGCGTCGTGGGCATCCTGGTCGCCGACGGTTCCGATGCCGCCGCCATAGCGAAGCTGCGCAAGGCCGTCGAAGGCGCCGGCGCTACCGTGAAGATCGTCGCACCGAAGGTGGGCGGGGCGAAGCTTGCCGATGGCAAGCTGCTCGTCGCCGACGGTCAGCTGGCCGGAACACCGTCGATCGTCTTCGATGCCGTGGCCGTGCTGCTCTCGGCCGACGGCGCCGCCGCGATGACAAAAGAAGCGGCCGCCGTCGATTTCGTGCGGGACGCCTTCGGTCACCTCAAGGCGATCGCGCTGGACGATGGCGGCCGGGCGCTGTTCGCCAAGACGGGACTGGAAGCGGATGCGGGTGTCGTCGCAGCGACCGATGCCGCCGCCTTCGTCAAGCTCGCCACGACCCGGCAATTCGCGCGTGAGGCGACGGTGCGTATGTTGGCTTGACCGAAGACCTGCCAGGCGCGCCGAGCGCCGCCAAGCGCTCAGGCGTCGCCGAAGGCCAGGTCGATCTCGTTCGAGATGGCCACCATGGCCGCGCCATAGCCCGCTTTCGGCTCACTGCCGGGCGGGCCGAGCAGTCGGCTGAGCTGGGAGGCGGCTTCGGCGATGCCGTCGAAGCCTTCCGGTGCGGCAAGGGAGGCGATGCGACGCGCGCGGAAACGGCTCTCGTCGAGGTCGCCGGCGACCGCGGCTTCGTTCATCGCCACGGCGTCGAAAATGATCTCACCCATGGTGAGGCTATCGGTTTCCTGGCGGTGCACGGCGTAAGTCCCTGAATCGACCCGGGAGAAGGATACAGGGGAGCGGTCGTCACGGGCGTCACGAAAATGTGAATTGACCGGCCTTTTGGCCGATCCGTCAGCGTGGCACCAGCCAGCGGAACAACCCGGCGACACAGGCGACGGCCACGACGCCGCCAAGATAGAGCGCGACGAACCACGCCGCCTGGCGGAGCCGCGGATGCGTGGCCATCAGTGATAGCCCTCGTCGCCCGGCTTTACCTTGCCGCGAAACACCCAGTACGCCAGGCTCGTGTAGGTCAGGATGATCGGGATGATGATCGCCGCGCCGACCAGCGTGAACAGCTGGCTCGACCGCGGTGCGGACGCCGCCCAGATGTCCAGCGAAGGCGGGATGATGTTGGGGAAGATGCTGATCAGCAGTCCGCTATAGCCCAGGAAGACGATGCCCAGCGTCAGCAGGAAGGGCGCACGGTCGTTGCCGCGGCGTACGCTGACCAGGATGCCGATCACGCACGCGAGCACGAGCACGGGCACGGGCAGGAAGAAGAGCAGGTTGGGCAGGCTCAGCCAGCGCGCGGCCACGCCGGGCTGCCCGAGCAGGGTCCAGATGCTGACGATGCCCACGGCGACGGCGAGGCACAGGGTGAGCGGGCGCATGAGCACGGCCATGCGCCGCTGCAATTCGCCTTCGGTTTTCATCAACAGCCAGCCGCAACCGAGCGTCGCGTAGGTCAGCAGCAGCCCGATGCCGCTGAACAGGTTGAACGGCGAGAACCAGTCGAAGGGGCCGCCGACAAACTTGCCGTCGCGCACATCGATGCCTTGCAGAAGGCTGCCGAGGATCACGCCCTGGGCGAAGGTCGCCACGCCCGAGCCGGCGATGAAGGCGAGGTCCCAGAGGTGTTGGGTGCGCCTTGCCTTCGCGCGGATTTCGAACGCCACGCCGCGAAAAATGAGGCCGCAGAGCATGGCGATGATGGGCAGGTAGGTTGCCGGCAGGAGCACGGAGTAGGCGACGGGGAACACCGCATACAGGCAGGCGCCACCCAGCACCATCCACGTTTCGTTGCCGTCCCACACGGGCGCTACGGTATTGAGCATCACCTCGCGTTCGCCGTCGCGGTCGAAGAACGGGAAGATCAGGCCGATGCCGAGATCGAACCCGTCCAGCATGACGTAGAGGAAGACGCCGAAGCCGATGATGGCCGCCCAGATCACAGGCAAGTCGATATGCATGGCGTGGTCACTCGTCGATGGGGTCGGTGGGGCGGGAGAGCGGACGATGATCGAAGCGATCCCGGCCCAGGCCGGTGTCGCCGCCGGAGGACCCTTCCGCTTCGTCTCGCGGCAGGTCCGGACCTTTCGCCATCAGTTTGAGCATGTAGTAGATACCGGTGCCGAAGACGAGGAAGTACACCATGATGAAAATCATCAGCGAGGTGCCCACCTGATCGACGGTGAGCGAGGTCGACACGGCGTCGCGAGTGCGCAACACGCCATAGACGACCCACGGCTGGCGACCGGCTTCCGTGGTGATCCAACCGGCCAGGAGCGCGATCAGTCCGCTCGGTCCCATGACAAGGGCGAAGCGCTGGAACCATCGCGCTTCATAAAGGCGGCCGTGACGCCGAAGCAGCAGGCCGAGCAGGGCAAGCAGGAGCATCAGCAGCCCCATGCCGACCATGATCCGGAAGCTCCAGAAGACGATCGTGGAGTTGGGCCGGTCTTCTCGTGGGAAGGATTTCAGGCCCTGGATTTCGCCGTTCCAGCTGTGCGTGAGGATGAGGCTGCCGAGGTGCGGTACCTTCACGGCGAAATGCGTGGTCTCGTTCTCCATGTCCGGCCAGCCGACCAGGTTGAGCGACGTGCCGCCGTGCTCGGTTTCCCACAGGCCTTCGATCGCCGCGATCTTGGCCGGCTGGTGTTCGCGGGTGTTGAGGCCATGCGCATCGCCCGCGGCGATCTGGATGGGCACCACGACAAGGATCATCCACAGCGCCATCGAGAAGGATTTGCGGATGCCGGCATCGCGGCGGCCGCGTAGCAGGTGCCAGGCCGCGCATGCGCCGACCAGCATCGCCGCCACGATGAAGGCGGCCAGCGCCATGTGCACGAGGCGATAAGGGAAGGAGGGGTTGAAGACGATCTTCAGCCAGTCGACGGGGACGATCCTGCCGTCCAGCACCTCGTAGCCCTGCGGGGTCTGCATCCAGCTATTGGACGAAAGGATCCAGAAGGTGGAGATGAGGGTGCCGGTCGCCACCATCAGGGTGGCGAAGAAATGCGCCTTCGGACCGACCCGGGTCCAGCCGAACAGCATGATGCCGAGGAAGCCCGCTTCGAGGAAGAATGCGGTCATGACTTCGAAGGCGAGCAGGGGGCCGGTCACCGCCCCGGCGAACGCCGAGAAGCCGGCCCAGTTGGTGCCGAACTCGTAGCTCATCACCACGCCAGAGACCACGCCCATGCCGAAGCCGACGGCGAAGATCTTCGACCAGAAGAAGAACAATTCCTTGTAAACCACCTTGCCTGTCTTCAGCCACAGGCCTTCCAGCACCGCCAGGAAGCTGGCCAGCCCGATGCTGATGGCCGGGAACATGATGTGGAAGGACACCGTGAAGGCGAACTGCCAGCGGGCAAGCAGGAGGGCCGTGTCGGGTACGTTCACTCGATAGTCCTGCAGCGATAACCGGCCTCGAGTGTCGCTACTTGTCCGGGCGAAGGATTGTGTAAATCGGTCACGGCGAACGCGCGATCGACAGGCCGATTCGGCAGGCTCACTCAAGTTTGAGGTCGGCAGGCCGATGATCCTGCGACCTTGTACAAGGAATGCCTGTGAAGCTTCGCGCCCTGCCGCTCGTTTCCGTCCTCGCGCTGCTCCTCGCGGGCTGTGCCGGCGACGACTTCCATCTTGCGGGCAAGTCCGCCGACGGTGCCGATATCGTCCTCGATGGCCCGCGCGGCACGGTGAGCTGGCACTGGGGACCCAAGGCCTATTCGCAGCCTTTCACGCTCGAGAAGAAGAATGTGTCGCACTCGCCGGCAGGCTGGCGCGGCACGATGGACCTCAAGCTGAGCGGTGGCCGCCATCTGGCACTGACCGGGGAGCACGGCACGTTCGTCTGCGAAAAGGGGTGCGACGACCTGCACCTGCCGCTGCTGTGGACTGTCGCGGACAAGTGATCCGCGCAAGGTGCGTATGCTTCAAGCCATGCGTCGCCGCGTGCGGCACAGTGGGCGAAACCGCGGAGCCTTGACGATGGACAACCCCACCCCGGCGCGAGTGCTTACTCGCGGCACCCTGTATGCGATGGCACTGGCCGCCGGCCTGGCCGTCGCAAACATTTACTACAACCAGCCGATGCTCGGCATCATGGGGCGCGATCTCCACGACGGCGCCGTGGAGCGCTGGATCCCGATGCTCACCCAGCTCGGCTACGCCGCTGGCCTGCTCTTCCTCGTGCCCCTGGGCGATGCGCTCGAGCGCCGCCGGCTGATCGTCGTGCAGTTCGTGGTCCTTGCCGTCGCCCTGGTGGCGGCCGCGCTCGCTCCCGGTCTGGCGACGCTTGCCATCGCCTCGGTGCTGGTCGGCGCGATGGCCACCGCCGCGCAGCAGATCGTCCCCTTCGCCACCCTGCTCGCCGAGCCGGCGAAGCGCGGCGCGGCCGTCGGCACCGTGATGAGCGGCCTGCTCACCGGCATCCTGCTCAGCCGCACCATCGCCGGCTTCGTCTCGAGCGCCGCCGGCTGGCGCGCCATGTTCTGGCTGGCGGTGCCGGTCGCCCTGGCCGGTGCCATCCTCATGCGCCTGCGTCTGCCCGAGCATCGGCCGACACGGCGCGTGGGCTACGGCGAGCTGATGACGTCGCTCGTTGGACTGTGGCGGCGCGAGCCCCTGCTTCGGCGCGCGTCGCTGACCCAGGCGGTGATCTTCGCCTCGTTCTCCGCGTTCTGGACGGTGCTGGCCCTGCGCCTCGAGCAGCCGCCGTTGAACCTTGGCGCGGCGTCGGCGGGTCTGTTCGGTGTGGTCGGTGCCGTGGGCGTGGCCATGGCTCCGCTGGCGGGCAGGGTGGCGGACCGTCGTGGCCCCTGGCCGGTGATCGCCGCCGGCGCCTTGGCGACCGTCGTGGCCTGGGCCGTGTTCGCCCTGTGGCCGTCGCTGGTCGGACTGATCGTCGGCGTCATCCTGCTCGACTTCGGTGTGCAGATAGCGCTGGTATCGCATCAGCATCTTGTCTACGGCCTGCATCCGGAGTTCAAGAGCCGGCTCAATACCTTGTTCATGACCACCATGTTCCTCGGCGGTGCGGCGGGATCGTTCGCCGCCGCCGAAGCCTGGCGGCGTGCCGGCTGGATCGGCGTGTGCATCCTCGGCGGCGGACTCGCAGCGATCGCGCTGGTGTCGCGCCTGTTGCACCGCGTCCCACGCCATACCGAAACCCCCACGCAGGCGTGACCCCGTAGGAGTCGTTCGCACTTATCAACCTCGCAGGAATCGTCCATGCGCCTTCGCACCCTGTTCCTCAGCATCACGCTCGCCGTCGCTCCGACTTTCGCCTTTGCCGCCACCACCCCCGACTTCTCGGTCGGCCCGCAATACGACACCACCCACGTCTACGTCGCGCCCCAGGACGTCGACGCCTTCGTGCGCAGCTTCGCCGCCACATTCGAAGGTCAGTCGACGAAGCAGGGCATCGCCACGGTGACGCCCACGCCATCGAGCACCTCGACCCAGCTGGTGCAGACGCCTTCGGGAGCCGTGTCGGTCTTCGGGTTCCGCACCCCGGTACCGTATCCGTTCGGTCTGGAGCGCACCGGCTATCTCGTCACCGATCTCGACGCCGCGATCGAGGCCGCGGAGCAGGCGGGCGCCGCGACGGTGGTGACGGCATTCGACGATCCCATCGGTCGCGATGCGATCGTCAGCTGGCCGGGCGGGGTGAACATGCAGCTCTACTGGCATACCAGGAAGCCGAGCTACCAGGCGCTGCGCCACGTCCCGGAAAACCGGATCTACCTGCCGGCGGCAAGCGCGGCGGCGTTCGTCCAGGCGTTCACGCGTTTCGCACACGGCAAGGTCGTGTCCGACGACGCGCGGGCACCCGCGACCGACATCGGCGGCACGAAGGGCACGTATCGCCGCATCCGCCTCGAATCCGGCTACGGCAAGGCGACGGTCCTGGTGACCGATGGCCACCTCGCCTGGCCGTATGGCAGCGAGGTCACCGGCTACGAGGTGGACGACCTCGACGCCGCGCTTGCGCGTGCGACGCAATCGGGCGCGAAGCTGGTCGTGCCCGCCCACGACGAAGGCGACCGTCATGCCGCGATGCTGCAGTTTCCCGGCGGCTATGTGGCCGAGATCCACGCCGCCGCGCGATAAATCGGCGGCGGCAGGAAGGGACGATCAGAAATCGAACGACGCCGAGACAAGGAACGTCCGCGGCGTGCCCTGGGTGAGGTAACCCCCCGTGGCCGACGCCCAGTAGCCCTTGTTGGCGATGTTCTGCACGGTGAGGCGGAAGGTCACCGGTACACCCTCCAGCGTGCTCGAGGCACGGGCGCCGATGTCATAGGTGGTCCACGCCGGGATATCCAGCGTGTTGGTTACGTTGACGTACTGCTTGCCCGTGCGAACGGCGCGGGCGCTGAGCGTTACGTCCGGTGTGTTCGGAATATCCCATTCCGCACCGAGGTTGGCCTGGAAGCGCGGCACGCCGATAGCGTCGTTGCCGTTGTCGAGGCCACCCTCGGTCCTGGTCAGCTCCGGCTGGATGTAGTTGGCGCCGCCGAGAACCCGCACGCCCCGGGTCGGCTCACCGAAGAAACTCCACTCGGCGCCGCGGTTACGCTGCTCGCCGGCGATCGTGTACGTGTTGGTCTTGGCGTCCACGTAACCGCTGGGCTGCTTGATCTGGAACAGTCCGAACGTACTGCCGAAGGTCCCTGCATCCCACTTCACGCCTATTTCGTTCTGCTTCGACTTATACGGCGCGAAGACCGTGCCCGCGTTGGTCACCGGCGCACCGTTGAAGAGGGCCGGTGCGGTATCGCCCTGGGTCAGTGCCTCGATGTGGTTGGCGTAGATCGAGAATTGCTCGCCGATCCGATAGTCGATGCCGAGGATCGGGCTGTTCGTATAGCGCTCGTATTCCGAGGTCTTCGCCCCGTTCACGCCGTCGACGGCGTAGGCATAACCCAGCGAATGAAGTTTCTGGCGACGCACACCGACAGTGACCTGCAGCGTGTCGCCGAAGAAGCCCAGCGTGTCGGACAACGCAAGGCTGCGCAGCTGCGTCCTTCCGGTGTAGCCGGGGTCGCTGATCGGACCGACGTTGTAGATGTAGTCCGGGCGTGCGACTTGCACGGGATGGTAGATGTTCGTGTCGAAGGTCGACGAGCCGGCATAGGCGGCCTTCTTGTTGGTGTCCAGCGCGGAAAACCCGAGAGTGACCCGGTGGCTCACTTCGCCGGTATCGAAGTGGGCATGGAAGCCCGCTTCGCCGGTGCCGGTGTTGGCGATGTACGGCACGGTGAAGCGCGATTCGGTGGCGTCGCCCGACGTATTGCGGACGGTCGGGCTGACGTAGTCGCCGAACTCGTTGCCGTGGTGCGCGCCGACGGCCGCATACGCGGTCAGCCAGTCGTCGAGGTCGTATTCCGCACGGACGACGCCGAAGGTGTCTTCCAGTGACGAGCCCGACCAGGATTGCGTGTAGTTCTTCCGTGCACCCGGCGCCTTGGGTACGACGTCGCCGACGAAGACCACCGAGCGCCCGCCATCGATCGTCTGTTTCTGGTAGCCGAGGTCGGTCGTGATACGCAGATGCTCGCCGGTGTAGTCGAAGCCGATCCCAAGGGCATGGACCCGGCGGTTCTCGCCGTCGACCGCGGTGCTGCCGTCGCGCGAGACGGCGTTCACACGGATGCCGAACGCGTTGTTGGCGCCGAAACGCCGGCCGATGTCCACGCTGCCACCGATCTGGCCATCGCTGCCGCCATCCACGCCCACGCGGGTGATCGGATCGACCGTCGCCCGCTTGGGCGCGACGTTGATGCTGCCGCCGACGCCCGAGCCACCCGGCGAAATGCCATTGAGAAAAGCGCTGGCCCCCTTGAACACTTCAACGCGGCTGACCAGCTCGGGAGCCAGTAACTGCCGTGGCAGGAGGCCATAGAGGCCGTCGAAACCGATGTCGTCCGAATTGAGCTGGAAGCCGCGGATCACGAAGGTCTGCGAATAGTTGCCGTAACCGAAGCCGGTGCGCACGGCCGGGTCGTTGGCGACGACATCGCCCAGGGTGTGGGCCTGCTGGTCGCGGATGAGCTTGTCCGTGTAGCTGGTCATCGCGAACGGAACAGTCATCATGTCCTGGTTGCCGAGGATGCCGAAGCGGCCGCCCTGGGCCACCTGGCCGCCCGCGTAGGCGGCGGTGGGTGCCGCGATATCGGCCTGTACCTGCACGCCGGACAACGTGGTGGCGTTGTCCTGGGGCTTGCGCTGGACCTGGTCGCCATTGTCGGCAGCGTAAACGGCGCCCGTGGCGAGCAGGCTACCGAGCATGGCGGCGCGGATGGACAGGGCGAGACGGCGACGAACCGGAGACGGGGTAGGCATGGGGGTCCTGGGGAGGGAGACTTCGATCAAAAGCGAATAGAAATGAGAATCGCTCGCATTATGATCGAGATTGCCACATCCGCCTAGACCCGAAAAAAAGATACCCCCGGATCCACTGGGGATCCGGGGGCAGGGGTGCCAGCCATGAGGGTGGGCTGGCGGCGTCTCAGCGTCCCAGATCGCTCAGGAAACGCTTGGTGTACTGCAGGGTCGTCGAACTCGGCACGGAATTGCAGGTGGGCGAAGCCGAACCTCCTGCGCACGGCGTGTCGCGATCCAGCGACCAGAAGTGCACGCCGGCGAGCTTGTTGGTCGCGGCGTAAGCGGCGATCTTGTCGACGTCGGCGATGCTGACCACTTCGCTCGAGGCATCGTTCACCCCGATCATCGGCGTGATCTCGATCTTGCTCAGCGGAATGCCGTAGGTGTGCTGCAGGTTGACGACCGACTGGATGGCGGACTGGCCCATGTCGCAGCTACCATTGCCGACCACACAGATGCCCGGGCTGGCGCCTGAGCCATAGTCCATCGCCATCAGGTTGATCGTGTAGTTCGTCAAGGCGGACGCCTTGACCGCGCGGACCACCATGTCGCCCGTCGTGTTCACGCCGCCGTAGCTGCCGTCCGATGCGGCGAGCGTGGCCAGGGTGAACGAGAAGCGCAGGTTGGGGTACTGGCTTTGCGCGGCCACGGCGCCGGCAATCAGCGAGTTGATCTGCGCCGGTGTCTGCCCGGCTTCGATATCGAAATCGACGCCGACCATGTGTGGGCTCATATAGGTCGAGATGAACTTGGCCATGCCCGCGTTGCTGCCGCAGGTGAAGGTGCCGGCCTGGCCGCCGGTGGAAACGACATAGTTGATGCCGGCGCTGTTCAGGCGAGCGATGTTGGCGCTGGCGAACGACGCTGCGGGCAGGCCGCCCCAATTTTCGCTACCGCATTCGCCGGTGGCGAAAGCCAGGGTGATCGCACCGAGATTCGGTACCTGGGTGGAGACCAGACTGCCGCTGCCGACCACGGGAATCCGCGTGCCGGTGATCAGCGTCGACATGATGTTGGTGTTCCAGTCGAGGTTGATCGTGATGTCCTTGTACGGACTGAACAGCAGGTCGCCCGCTGCCGGCGGCGGATTGTTCGGCGGGGGCGGGTCGACCGGTGGCGGTGTGCTGCCGCCGCCTGTACAGGAGCCCTGCGAGGTCCACGGCTGTCCCGAGCCGCTCGCGCCGCTATGCGTGGCGGGGTCGTCGCCCTGGGTCCACCAGTTGGCGCCGTAGTTCACGCCATTCTCGCTGGCCGTGCTGCCGCCGGTGTAGACCGCACCCGCGTTCCAGGCCGCTGCGCACGCACCGGCGGCATGCGCCGTCTGCATGGGAACGACGGAGGAAAGGGCCAGCGCGATCGCTAGCCCCAAGCTGGCGGAACAGCCGCCGAGCAACGCATGGGATCGAACGCTTGTCGTCTTCGTAAACATCGAACGCCTCCTGCCTGGGTTGGTGGCGTCTGATGTAATCCTCGATGACAACGTTGTCTATTTGCCATGTGACGAAATGTGACGGCGCGCGTGAAGGACGTTTTAACACCGTATGCGGCGCTGCAATGGGGTTGGCTGGGGCCTTGCGCTCTGCGCGCCGTCAATGTCGTGAATGTGACTTGATGCATCGCGACAGGCTCGGAAAAATGTCTTGTCTCGTTGCGTTGTCCGAAATGACAACGACGGTCACCGTTTTCGGCCAGCGGGTAGGCGTGATGCGCCGGATATGTCACCGTGGGTCGATGCCGGCAGTTCATCCGGCCGTGTCACGGCATGCCTCCGTGAACCTGAGTGGAGCAATGTCGGATGCCGTCACGTTTGAACATGATCGCCGCGGGCCTGATCGCGACCTTCGCCATCGGCCCGGCAGGAGCCCAGGCCGCACCGCCGGGGACCGGCGGCGCCGCCACACCTGCGGCGAGCGACCCGCCGTTCGAGGCGGCGAAGAATTTCATCTCGTTCTACACGTTCAACCGCCTGGCCTATAAGCAGGTGTGCGACAAGCAGGCCGTCGACGTCAGCGCGTTCGTGAATACCTTCGTCAACGAAAACGCCGGCATCTATGCCAAGGCCATGTCGGTGCTCCAGGCACACGGCCTGTCGGAGGCCAAGGTGATGGCGAAGCTGCAGCCGACGATCGCATCGTCCGAAGCGGACGTGCGTCAGGCGTTACAGGACGCCGCGGCACGCGAGAACGCCGGCTCGACCCCACTGGACGGCTGCAAGTTCCTGGCGACGCACGGTGAGAAACTCGCCGGCGATCTCGATCTGAAGAAGTCGCATCCTGAAGTGATCCAGGCCCTCGACGGCGCCAAGCCGTGAACGCTCAGCCGGCGGGATGGGCCGCCAGCCACGCGGTCACATAGGCCTCGAGCGACTGGCGCGGTGGGACCTTCAGTGACGCTTCGCGAACGAAGACCGTGGACGCCTTGAGAAACGCCTGTTTCGCATGATTGCTGGCCTGGCGCACTCTTGCCTGGCTCTGGCGAACCTGGACCAGGTGAGGCGAGGGTTGGCCGGGCTTGGCGAACTTCTGGTAGCGACGCAGCTCGTCGGCCACCGTCGCGGTGTCGGTGGCTGCCTGTTTCATGGCCTGGGCGGCCTTGCGTACGTCGATCAGGGCCGTCGATGCGGCCGGGGAGAGGTTGGTCATCCGGCGATCTTAGGGCATCGCGTCGCCATCAGCCGATCTTTCTTCGTGCCTTGAGCTCGTGCGCAACGCGCTGGAGCAGCGGATCCAGCGCGAGCGGCGCCTTGAGCGAGCGCAAGCTGGCGCGCAGGGCACGCAGGTCCTGTTTCGCCCCCAAGGCATCGGAGAGCTTGGACATGGCGTGCACCGCGGCCTTGTCCTGTGGGCTGCGCTTATGGGCCGCCTTGCCGGTGGCCTTCAACACCTTGCGCCAGCCCTCGAGCTGCATGCGCAGGCGCCGCGCCCGCCGCCGCCAGCGGTGAAGGCTGGCGACCGAACCGTTCTTGCGCGCCCGTTTCTCGGCCCCGGCCACGCGTCGTTCCGAGCGGGCGATCGCCTGCTCGATGCTGCGCCGGGTGACCGTTTTCCAGGGCAGGACCTCGATAGCGTCGCCCAGATCGCGAATCTCGTGACGCCGCTTGAGGAAGCGCGGGTCCTTGGCCAGCGCGGCGGCAAGCCGGCCATCGCGGCGGTTCGCCAGGGCGTCGATGGCTGGCTGCCACTCGGTCGAGACGCCCGGACCCGCCAGGCTCCCGGCCGTATGCACGGCGACATGCGCGTCGCGTAGCGGTGACAGCCCGGTGGCGAGTTTGCCGATCCTGGCATTGAGCGACGGCAGATGGTCGGTGAAGGGTTCCGCCCCGAGCGCGAGGAGGCTCTTGAGTCGTCGAAGGCATTTGCGGGCTTCGTGGATGCCGCGATGTCGGTCCTTGACGTCGGCCAGGGCGCGCGCGGCGCCCCGACATTCGCGCCCTGCCAGCGCGGCGAGGGCTGCTTGGATGCTGGGCGCGGGCGTCTGTGGCATCGAGACTAAATAGCACGGGACGGCGCGTTTCGGCAGCAGATTCGGCACGTTGACACCAGATGGTCACATCGGCTTGTTACCTCTGGTCCGTCCTTACCGGAGGCGCAGCATGAACAGTACGGTCCTGAGCGAGCCGACAGCCGGCTCTCCGCTTACCCGCTACCTGAGCCTGGGCGTGTTCGCCGCCGTCCTGCTCGCCGCGGCGATCTACGTCGGATCGCAGTTGGGCCACGACCTCACCATCGCGCCCACCAGCCCGACCTTCGAATACGTCTTGCTCGGCATCGCCTTGCTGATCGCCCTGGGCTTCGAGTTCGTCAACGGCTTCCACGATACGGCCAACGCCGTGGCGACCGTCATCTACACACGATCGCTGCCAGCCACGTTCGCGGTGGTCTGGTCGGGTGGCTGGAACTTCGTCGGTGTGTTGATCTCCAGCGGCGCGGTGGCCTATGCGGTGCTGCAACTGTTGCCCATCGCCCTGGTCCTCAACGTCGGCTCCTCGGTCGGCTTCGCCATGGTGTTCGCCTTGCTGCTGGCCGCCATCATCTGGAATCTCGGCACCTGGTACCTCGGCCTGCCATCGTCGAGCTCGCACACGCTGATCGGCTCGATCATCGGCGTGGGCCTGATGAACCAGATGTTGAACGCCGGCAACGCCAATGCGGCAGTCGACTGGAGCCAGGCGCTGAGCGTCGGTAAATCGCTGCTGTTTTCGCCGTTGATCGGCTTCGGTCTCGCGTTCGCCTTGCTGATGATCCTCAAGCGCTTCGTCAAGGCGCCGGAGCTCTACGCGGAACCTCACGGCGACAAGCCGCCGCCGTTCTGGATCCGCAGCCTGCTTATCCTCACCTGCACGGGCGTGTCGTTTGCCCACGGGTCGAACGACGGGCAGAAGGGCATGGGCCTGATCATGCTGATCCTGATCGGCACGGTGCCCAGCGCGTATGCACTGAACAAGGCCGTCACGCCTGGCGAAACGCAGACCTTCGTTTCCGTGGCGCATCACGCCAGCGAGACGCTCGCGAAGTACGCCACGGGCGCGCCGGCCGTCGCCTCGCCACGCAATGAAATCGAGACGTATATCCAGACCAAGCAGGCCACGCCGGCAACGTTCGCCGCGCTGGTGGCACTCACCGACCGCATCGGCGATCAGGTCGCCCAGCGTCCGTCGCTCGCCGACGTGCCGCAGGGTGAGGTCAACAACGTCCGCAACAACATGTACCTCAGTTCGGAGGCGCTACGGCTGATGGCGAAGGCCAAGCAGCCGCAGTTCGCCGCGGAGGACCAGGCGGTGCTGGAGAACTACCACGGCCTGCTCGACAAATCGACGAAGTTCATCCCGACCTGGGTGAAGGTGGCCGTGGCGATCGCGCTGGGCCTGGGCACCATGGTCGGCTGGCGCCGTATCGTGCGCACCGTGGGCGAACGCATCGGCAAGCAGCACCTCACCTACGCGCAGGGCGCCTCGGCGGAAGTCGTCGCCATGCTGACGATCGGGGCCGCGGATCGCTTCGGCCTGCCGGTGAGTACCACGCATGTCCTTTCCTCCGGCGTGGCGGGCGCGATGGTGGCGAACGGCTCGGGCCTCCAGTGGGCCACCGTGCGCAGCATGCTGCTGGCCTGGGTGTTGACCCTACCGATGTCGATCGCGCTGGCGGCGGGGCTGTTCTGGATGCTGCTGAAGATTTTCTAGCGGCGGTCGGTATCGAGCAACGCTTGCAGCTCGTTCTTCACCGTCAGGCAGTAGGTGTCCAGCGGCAGGTCGTTCGGCAGGATGTCGAACGGGTCTTCGATCTGGTCGCCCAGGGCGTCCAGCCCGAAAAAGGTATAGGCGAGCACGCCCACGAGCAGGGGCGTGAACCAGCCGACCAGGCCGACCAGGCAGAACGGCAGCAGGAAGCAGTAGATGTGCACCGTGCGGTGCAACAGCAGCAGGTAGGCGTAGGGCAGGGGCGTGCCCTGGATCCTTTCGCAGCCTCCCAGCACATGCGACAGCGCGCCCAGTTCCTTGTCGATGGACGCCAGCAGGATCGGGCTGGCGCCTTGCTCGCGCGCGGCCGTGGCAAAGGCGACGCCCATGTGGTTGAGGAGGGCGCCTGGCCGGTTGGGCGAGGCCATGACGGCGGCAAGGACGGGCGGCGGCAGCAACGGTGCCAGATCGGCCGAGGGATCCTTCGCCCGCAGGTGGTGCCGCATCGCATAGGCGAAGGCGATCAGCGACTGCACCAGTTCGCGCCGTGTGGCCGGGCTCGCTTCGGGCAGGAAGGCCAGTGTCTGCCGGGCGATGTCGCGGCTGGCGATAATCAGTTCGCCCCACATCGTGCGGGCATCCCACCAGCGTTGGTAGGCGACCGTGTTGCGGAAACCGAGGAAGATCGCCAGGGTCAGGCCCATCAGGGTGAGCGGCGCCGCGTTCAGTCCGACCTTCATCGTGAACAGGTGGACGTCCGCCCAGACCACGATGAACGAAAGCACGATCGTGTACAGCACGCGCCGCCAGATGACCGGGACGATCGAGCCGTTGAGCGTGAAAAGGATCGAGCGGATGGTCGGCGTGCGTGAGTGGACAGTCATGCCGTGGCCGCCTATTCGGTGTCGGGCGAGGGCTTGGTGCGGCGCTTGCGCGGCTTCGGCTCGGCGCTGGCAATCAGGGACTGCAGATACGCGATGCCTTCCTCCGGCGGAAACCAGGCGACGACGTCGGCCACGCTGAGCCCGTAACCGACGCGCAGTGCGTCGAAGGCGGCCCGGGCTTCGGCAAGCGGATCGACCTTGGGTGGACGGCCGCGACGCGGTTTCTCGACGGCCTTCTCGACGACTTTCTCAGCCGGCTTCTCGGGCGCGGGAGCGGGCGCGGGCGGCTTGTTCGAGGCGTTCAGGCGGTCCAGGGCGGCGAGTTCGTCCTGGAACTGCTTGAAGTCATATTTACCGGACGAGTTCATGGCACTGCTTCGGTCAAGATGACGCCATTGTCGCACGGTGGCCGTGCCGATTCGTGCCCGCGAGCGCCGCAATCGCGATCAAGTGCGACGACTGACGCGGCGTTAGGATTGCCCCTACTTCGACGGGGAATGCCACGATGGCGGCTGCGCAAAAAGCGCTCTGGTACTTAGCACGCCGGAACGGGTCCGTCTGCCTGGTTCGCTGGAAGGCCCGGGACTTGTGGCAGCCGACGCTCCCGATTTCGAACGCTACGATGCTGCCTTCGACCCCCTGACGGGCATGGGTGGCGTCGAGATATGGGTGCCGTTGGCGCTCTGAGGCAATCATCCAGTCACCAAGAGAGGGAACCACCATGCCGATCGTTTCGCGCTTCTTTCTGGCGTTCGCACTGACCTCGCTCCTGGGCGTCGCTTCGGCGACCACCGTGGGCGAGACGCACCGCTCCGCCACGACGCCGACGTCGGCGCTGCGCGACGCGTCGCACTCCGACACGTTGGCGATCACCGTGTGGTATCCGGCCGTCGATGGGGCGAAGGAAGAGCCGTTGGACATGGGCTCGCCTGGACACCCGCTGTTTCGCGCCGGGCACGCCGCGCAGGAGGCCGCGTTCGCGCCGGGACGCCATCCCGTGATCTTGCTATCGCACGGATTCGGCGGCACGGCACGGATGATGAGCTGGTTCGGTACCGAGCTGGCGCGCGACGGCTATGTCGTGGTCGGGGTGAATCATCCGGGCAACAATGGCATGGGTCCGATGACCGCGGCGGGCGCTGCGCTATGGTGGGAACGCGCGGAGGATCTCAAGGCGGCGTTCGCCGCGGTGCGCAAGGACAAGGACATCGCGGCGCATATCGATCCGGCGCGGCTGGGTGTGGCCGGATTCTCGGCAGGCGGTTTCACCGCCTTCCTGCTTGCCGGGGCACGTGTCGACATCGAGCGCCTGAAGGCATTCTGCGCAAGCCATCCCGACGACGGCGTGTGCAAGCCGCAGAAGGAAGCACCTGAGATCAGCGGTCCCAAGATGTTTCATCAGGTCTACGACGACCCGCAGATCAAGGCTCAACTCGTCCATGCGGGCGAAGATCATTCGCTGCCCGGGGTGAAGGCGGTATTCACCCTGGCACCGGCGCTCGTGCAGGCCATCCAACCGGACAGCTTCGCGACGATCCACGTGCCGACCGCGATCGTGGTCGGCCTGGACGACAAGGTGGCCGAACCGGCGACGAATGCCGATGTCGCGGCAAAGGCGATTCCCGGCGCGACGATCACGCGTTTACCCGGCGTCGGGCATTACGATTTCCTGAGTACGTGCACGGACGCGGCGAAGGCGAGCGTGCCAATCTGCGCGGATGTGAAAGTGCCGCAGGATGCGACGCATGCCGAGGCGTTGGCGAAGGCCGAAGCTCTGTTTGGCGAGGCGCTTCAGGGCTCGGGTTATCGCCGCTGAAGCGGCTCCCACACAAGCGGCTCCTGCATGAGCGGCTCCCGCAAGATCATCGCCGCTGAAGCGGCTCCCACACAGGGCTCGGGTTATCGCCGGTGAGGTGGCTGCCACACAGGGCGCGGGTTATCGCCGCTGAAGCGGCTCCCACAAGGGCGGCTCTTGCGAGAGTGGTTGCTGCACGGAGCGCGCCCCCGCTTCATGTGGGAGCCGCTTCAGCGGCGACAGGCTTCTCCATGCACACGAGGCTTCTCCATGCACACGCCCATCGTGGCGACCCGCTCTATGTGGGAGCCGATTCATCGGCGATCACCGGTTACGACGACGCCCCGATCAGGACGGAACGCTCGCTTCCGAGCCGCTGGAGATGTCGTCGGCGTTGTTACGCTTGAACACATCCTTGGCCACGTCGCGCTGGTGACCGCTTTCGGTATGCACGGAAATCAGGATGCTGCCCTCGCGTACCTTGGCATCGTAGCGCTTGGCTTCGAATTCCGGAATGCCCATGCCGACCAGTGCGCCGATGATGCCGCCGGTCGCCGTGCCGACGGCCGCGCCACCGAGTGCGGCCATGATCGGGCCGGCGGCGATGAAGGGACCGACGCCTGGAATCGCCAGTGCGCCAATGCCGGCCAGCCAACCCAGACCAGCGCCCAGGCCCAGTCCGACCACGCCGCCCGTGGTCGCGCCTTCGGGGGCCTTGGTGTGATGTTCGTGGGCGAAGTCGCGCGTGCCGCGACGGTCGGGTAACAGCGCCGAGATATCGTCGCTGGTAAAACCGGCCTGCTTCAGTTCGAGGACGATGTGTTCGGCCTGTTCCACGGTGCGGGTCGTGCAGTAGACGGATGCTTTCATGACATTCCTCGCTGGTCAGTGTTTGGTGTCGAGCTGGTTCTGGACGTTCGCCACGCCGGGCACGCCCTTCACGATCGACTCGACGCGTGCCTTTTCGGCGTCGTCCTTCACCGGGCCGCGCAGGATCACGGTGCCGTCGGAGGCGATGAACTTGACGTTGTGGGCGGACATGGAGAGCGAGCTGTCGCCGACGATGGCCTTGCGCACGGCCGCCGCCACCTTGATGTCTTCGGCGTCGTTCGGCTGGTCGAACGCGGTGGTCTGCCCGCCGTGCCGGTCGCGCTCGTTGATCTTGGTGTTGTCGACCCTGGATGCGTCCTGGGCGAACGCGGACGTGACCGCCAGGGCGGTGGCGAGGAACAGTGCTGCTGAACGTAGGATCACGGCGAGACTCCGTAGTGCGGTCCACGCAGTACGCCTCAGCGATCGTGAAACGCCGGTGCAGCCGGCGCGATGGTCAGACCGCGCGGAAGGTCACGACCAGCACATCCCGATGGGAGGCCTTGCTCTGGTCCAGCGCGGTCACCGGCGTCACGCCGTGAAACACACGGGGATCGTGGATCAGGGCCGCGTCGAACGCATGGGCGAGGGTGAACTCGCCGAGGGGGCGTCCGTCGGGCGCGTGGATCGTCGTCCTGCCGCTAGCGATGTTCTCGCGATCGATCAGCAGCACGAGCACGTAGTCGACGCCGTCACGGTGGCTGCCTTCGGGCGTGGGTTCGCCTGCGGCCCCCGCGGTGGCCTCGATGCGGAACTGGTGGACCTCCACGTGCCACTGGGGTACCTCGGGGGAAAGCCCACCGAAGAAGTCGCGACAGAAGTCCAGGATCGCGTGCATCGTCGCGCCCTGGGCGATCTCCGGCAGCACCGGTTCGAACCAGCGTTCGATGTCGCCCTGCAACGCGTTGTACGACAGCGCTTGGAAGTGTGCCTGGTGCGGCCGGGCCTCCACGTGGCCGAAGCGCGACGCGGCGAACACCGCGTGGCGGCGACGGCGGAACCGTCCGGTGGCGGCGAGGTAGGTGTCGGGTTCGAGCGCGTTCCAGCTTGCGGCGAATGCTTCCCAATCGACCAGCGGCGCGATGTGTTCGACCATCCGGCGCATGTCGCCGCCGTGAACGAAGGCGAAGCCCTCGTCCCGCACCTGGTCGTGGAGGGTGGTTTCGTTCGCTTCGAGGGGGACGTTCATCCAGGCAGTATACGACTCCGGTGGTCCGGCCAAGTGCGGCAATCGGCCCCGCTCACGGTGTCCGCAGCGGCTGGGGCTTGTCCAGGGCGATAAGGAGGGCGCCGTCGCGCTGGTAGACGTCGGGCTTGTAGGCAAGCTTGCCGTCGTCGCCGATGTCCACCGTCCAGTACGCCAGCAGCACCGGCACCGATGTCGGCAGCGTCACGTTCTGGGTCTTCTTCGTGGCGATGCGATCGTCGATCGCCTGGCGATTCCATTTCTCGTCGTCGTTGAAAAGCAGTTGCACCAGCTCCAGGGGATTCTCGACGCGAATGCATCCGGAGCTCGTATCGCGTTTGGCCTTGGAAAAGAGGTCGCGGTGCGGTGTGTCGTGCAGGTAGACGGAGAAGGAGTTGGGAAAGCGGATCACCACCTGACCGAGCGAGTTGCCCGGGCCGGCGTCCTGGCGCAGGGTGATGCCACGCGGGTTGGACCAGTTCACGCTCGCGGGGGAAAGGGTATTGCCGTTGCTGTCCAGGACGCGGATATGGTTGTTGGCCAGGTAAGCGCCATTGGCGCGGACCTTTGGCAGGATGTCGTTCTTGAGGATCGTCGGCGGCACGGTCCACGTGGGATTGAAGGTGATGTAGGTGATCTGCGAGCGAAAGATCGGCGTGCTCCGATACGGCTTGCCGACCTGCACGCGTGACTTCCACACCGGCTTGCCGTCCCGGTAGAAACTGATCTTGTAGCCGGCAACGTCGACGACGACGAAGGTGCCCTCCAGCGCGTGAAGCAACCAGCGCGCGCGCTCCAGGTTCACCCGCACCTGACCGATGCGGGTTTCGATCGGCACATTGAGCGCGGTCAGCGTGTCGGCACCGACGCTGCCGTCGGCATCGAGGTATTGGTCGTTCTGGAAGCGTTTTACCGCGTCGGCGAGCGGCGAGTCGTAGTGGTCCCCATGGGCGAGCGACGGGGCGAGATAGCCGCCGGCAACGAGCCGGGCCCGGAGTGCGGCCACGCGGGGATCCTTCATCCCCGGCTTCAACGCCGGGCCATCGGGGACGCTGGGCCAACCGCCCTGGGCGGCTGTCGCCCGCAGCTGGGCCAGGGCGTCGCGCAGCTGGGCGTACAGCGGATTCTGTGGCCGGGCCATGGCGAAGGCCTGGTCGACGCTGGCTTCCTCGATCGAGGTCTGCAGCATGGACATGCCTTGCTGTGCGTCGATCGCGGCGGGGTCGAAGTTCCAGACCGGATCCAGGCGCATCGGATCGACCTTGCCATGCGCGAGCTGGACCAGCGCGGTGATATAGGCCCCGGTGGCCGCCACGTCGAAGTCGGCGCGCCGTTGTGGCGAGGCGGTGGGCCAATCCGGTGCTTCCACGGTGGCTTTCAGGGCAGGGAGGTCGTAGTCGTCCGGAAGCAGGCCATCGCCCTCGACCGAAGCCAGACCTGCCAGCAGTTGCTGCACGTTGGCCGGGTTGGCCCAGGCCGCGGTGAAGTGCCGCTGGGCATAGAAGTCGCTCACCGCTTTGCCCAAGGCCGCGTCGGGACGGCTCAAGGGGCCAACCTGCAACGGGGTCATCTGCTGGAGGCGCCCGTAGATGGCCGTGGCTACCGGATCGTCCGCGGGTGGGGGCGTGGGTGCGGCGACGGTGGCGGCGGCGGGGATCTGCGCGACGATCGGGGGCGGCGAAGCCGCGGAAGCGGCCGACGCGGCGGTTGTCGGTGGCTTCTGTGCCGCGGCCGAAAGAGGCAGGAAGGCGGCGATCAGCGATATGGCAAGCCGACCGTGCACGCGTTTTTCCATAGTCATTATCAATCGATTCCAGATTCGTTGGCGTTGCTGCACGCTTTCACATACTTCAAGGGCAGAGATGTGACGGCGTTGTGGTCAATAAATGATCAGCGCGTTAGGATGCCCCGTCGCAACACACCCGGCTCACCGCATGATTCGATCGCTCCGTACGCTTCTGGCGTCCGCGCCGCTCCTCAGCGCCGTTTTCTTCCTTCCCGCCACCGCCCACGCCGCCGACACCCTTGGCGATGCACTGGCCCGGTTGGCCCCTTCTGCCGATCCCAAGGTGATCGGACTCGCCGTCCAGGCCTCCGAGTGCGCGCAGACCCAGGGGGGCGCACCGTCCGACAGGCTGGCCGTGATCGACTATTCGAAGCCGTCTTCCGAGCCGCGACTGTGGGTGTTCGATACCGTGAAGCGCAAGCTGCTGTTCCAGGAGCTGGTCGCCCACGGCAAGAACAGTGGCGACGCAAACGCCACACGATTCTCCAACGCGCCCGAAAGCCTTGCCTCCAGCATCGGCCTCTTCCGCACGTCGGATACTTACATGGGCAAGAATGGGTATTCACTGAGGCTCACCGGCCTCGAGCCCGGCGTCAACGACCAGGCTCTCGCCCGCGCCATCGTCATTCATGGGGCTGCCTACGTGAACGAGGCGATGGCCAAGGTCGCCGGTCGCATCGGTCGCAGTTGGGGTTGTCCCGCCGTCCGCACGGCTATCGCTCACCAGCTGATCGACGCCTTGAAGGGTGGCCAGATGGTCTTCTCGTACTATCCGGACAAGCGTTGGCTCGCCTCGTCCGGCTACCTCAAGTGCACGAACGGACAGTTGGCGCATGTCGAAGCCAACGCCATCGCTCGCGCCGGTGGCTGATGGCGAACGCGCGAACCCGCTAGAATCCCGGGACCTAACCGTGGAATCCAGCATGAAACACGTTCTTGCGATCGCCGCCGCCGTCCTCCTCGCTGGTTGCGCCACCAGCGGCATGAAGGACACCTTGCCCAAGCTCAGCAGCAAGTCGGACAAGACCGTGACGGCCTATGTGCAGTGCGTGCTGCCCAAGTGGCAGGCGCTGTCGCCGAACGCGAACGGGGATGCCAAGGACGACAAGGGCACGGTCACCGCCAGCAAGGACGGCGCTCATGAGCGCCTGGAAATCACCGCCAACGGCTCCGGCTCGCAGGTCGTGATGTACGAGCTGCAGAAGACGAAGGGCGACTACAACGGCAGCTATCGCGAAGAAGCGATCGCCTGCCTCTCGTCGGCAGCGCCTGCGCCGTCCGTCGTGCCCGCCGCGTCGCCGGCGGCCTCTTCCTCGTCGGCGGTTCCTCCGGCCCAGTGAGCTCGTAGCGTTCGATGGGCCCGACCAGGCTCGGGCCCATCGCTCTTTGGCGAGCCGACCCGTTTCGTCCCGTCAGGCGACCGGTCGGGAGAGGCGCGCCCGTTCCACGGCCTCGAGCAACTGCTCGCGGTCGAAGGGCTTGACCAGGAACACGGCCGAAGTCGGTGCCGGTTCGAGGTCTTCCGGCAGCCGGCTGGAGACGATCACGATGGCGGTGTCCGGCCGGTCGCGAAGGGCGGCATTGAGCAGCTCCCTGCCGCGTCGTTCGCCCGGCGTATCGGCGTGGACGACCATCAGCACGAGTTGCTCCATTTCCTGGAAGGCACGGCGCGCATCCCGGTAGGTCATCGTCGCCCGGGTGTTGTACCCGGCGTCTTCGAGGACCATGGCCACGGTTTCGGCAACCATGCTCGCCCGGTCGAAGACCAGGGCGGAAGGACCGGTTGAGGGCGTGGAGTTCATGGGAGGATTCTATCCCTCCCAGCCGTTCCGTGGGGTGTCAGTGAGTGGGTTCCTGGGGCGGCCATGCCGCGTTGATGGTCTTCACGCGGGACATCAGCTCGTGGACTTCCTGGTTGCGATCGGCGATGCGCTGTTCCTCGGCGGCCCGCTGGGCGGCGAAGTCCTGGTTGGTGCCTTGGACCGCCTCATGCACCAGGCGGCAGGTTTCCTCGACGTTGCTGGCCCGCGTGTGGAAGCCCAGCCGGTCGGCGAGGATTTCCATCTTCAGTCCTGGGTGGGTCTGCTCCAGCGAGCGGGCGCGGACGATGAAGAACTGCTGCCAGTCCCGCTCCGGCGCGCCGCTGAGCACGGCCTCCACGCGCGGGATATCGGGCCGGTCGAATTGTTCGCTGTCGTCGATCGCTTCGAACGACTCGATGTCGATCCAGTCTCGGCTGGCCATGGGTACGTCCTTGGATGCGTTTGGGGATGTGTATGGCGCGGAATTGTTGGGGCGGGCGTGTCTACGCGGCGTGGGGGCGGGGCACTCGCAGTCGTTTCACAGATCGTGCACAGTCGGAAACCAATCCTCTTCACATTCCCTGCGGAGCCTTCCCCATGCGTTATCTCGCCCTTGCCGGTGTCGTGCTGCTCGCCGGCTGCGCTACCCAGAACCAGCGCCATGTCGGTATCCACGACGTGCTTTCGAGCACCACGTTCTCCAACCAGGACACCGCCGATGGCGATGCCACGCTCAATATCGTGCGTGAGCAGGGTCTATGGGGCGCGGGCTGTTCCAGCGCCGTCTACCTCGACGACAAAGTCGTCGCGGATATGGAAATTGGGCAACAACTGGTCCTTCACGTTCCGTCGGGCACGCGCAAGCTGAGTGTCCTCGCGCACGGCGCATGCAGTGGCGAAAGGCTCGACGCCGACGCTTCGGTGGGTCAGGGTGAGACGAAAACCTTCTCGATCCCGGCCAGCGGCGAAGGTCTGGCGGCACAGGCGCCGCCCAAAGCCTGACTCGGCTTGTCATCCCGACTGTGACGGCGTAAGAATCGAGACGGGCACACCGTCCCAGGTGGGAGTTGCATCGTGCATCGTCGGACCGTTGGCAAGTATTCGGTTGAAGTACGCACGCTACGGGCACCCTCCGGCGTATGGAAGGCCGCCTATATCGTCGAGCCCGCCTTGTATGCGGGCCCGCGCGACTTCGTGATGATCACCCTGCTGGAAGAGTTCGAGGACGAGCGCCTGGCCGTGGACGCGGCCATGCAGCGTGGCATCAGTCACGCCGACTGGCTCGATGCGGCACGCAGCACCTATACCGGTTGACGTGACCGGGGCGGCGACCTCGTCGTAACGCCTCCGCGACGACGAGCCACCTAGCTTCGCCGCATGAGGGCCACCGGCCTTCGCCCGGCGGAGTGTCATCCTTGCAGCACACGATCCTCTACGTTCCTTTCAACGCCTCGGCGCACGGTCAGTGGACCCTGCGACGCAACGCCGAACTGGTCGGCCAGTTCCCGACCCGCGACGATGCCATGCGCCATGCGCTTGCCCTTATCGCGTCGATCCGGAACCTGCCGGGTCAGGAGGCGTCGATCAAGGTGGAAGACGAAGACGGCGCATGGCGCCTTGCCGATGGTGTGACACCCTGACGGTGCCAGCCCCTCGGTGAGCCATTCCGGCAGCTGTCGCAGCATTTGAGATCGGTTGGCGGGATAAGAGGCACCCCTGTCTCCCGGATGCCGCCATGGCCGCGTACCTCAAAGCCCGCCTCACCGACGAGGCGGATTCGGCCCTGGCGGTCAGCCATGACGGAAGCACGCTGGCGCGGCGCCTGAGCGACAAGTACAGCGATCGCGTCGCCACGGCCTTTACGGTGTTCGGCCGCGAAGGGCAGTTCGTCCCGCTCCCCGACGACCTGCCCGGCGGCCTTTCGAAGGCGTTGACGGCACGCGGTATCGAGCGCCTCTACAGCCATCAGCAGGAAGCCTGGGAGGCCGCGCGCTCGGGTCGCCACGTGCTCGTCTCCACGCCCACGGCATCGGGCAAGACCCTCTGTTACACGCTGCCGGTGATTTCCTCCGTGCTCGAGGCCGGTGCCAAGGCCCTGTACCTGTTCCCGACCAAGGCGCTCGCCCAGGACCAGGTCGCCGAGTTGCTCGAACTCAACCGCGCGGGCGATCTCGGCGTCAAGGCCTTCACCTTCGACGGCGATACGCCGGGCGACGCACGGCAGGCGATCCGGCTGCATGGCGACGTGGTGGTCAGCAATCCCGACATGCTGCACCAGGCCATTCTTCCGCATCACACCAAGTGGGCGCAGTTCTTCGAGAACCTTCGCTACGTGGTGATCGACGAGATCCACACCTACCGCGGGGTGTTCGGCTCGCACCTCGCCAACGTGCTTCGGCGCCTGAAGCGCATCTGCGCGTTCTACGGGGTGCGACCACAGTTCATTCTCTGCTCGGCGACCATCGGCAACGCGACCGAGCATGCGCAGGCACTGATCGAGGACGAGGTCGCCACCATCACGCGCAGCGGTGCGCCCAGCGGCGACAAGCACATCCTGTTGTGGAATCCGCCGGTGATCAATCCGGATCTCGGCCTGCGCGCCTCGGCACGGTCGCAGACCAATCTGATCGCACGCGTGGCGATCAAGGCGAAAATGAAGACCCTGGTATTCGCGCAATCGCGGTTGATGGTCGAGGTCCTGACCAAGTACCTGAAAGACGTGTTCGATCACGATACGCGGCTTCCGGCCCGGATCCGTGCCTATCGCGGCGGCTACCTGCCGACGGAGCGGCGCGAGGTGGAGCGCGCCATGCGCGCGGGCGACGTCGACGGCATCGTTTCGACATCGGCGCTGGAGCTGGGCGTCGACATCGGCAGCCTCGACGCCGTGGTGCTCAACGGGTATCCCGGGTCGATCGCCGCGACCTGGCAGCGTTTCGGCCGCGCAGGCCGGCGGCAGCAGCCTTCGCTCGGTGTGCTGGTCGCCACCAGCGCGCCGCTCGATCAATACCTGATGCGGCATCCGGCCTTCCTGACCGAGGCGACGCCGGAACAGGCGCGCATCCAGCCCGACCAGCCGTTGATCCTTCTCGACCACATCCGTTGCGCCGCCTTCGAGCTGCCCTTCATTGCCGGCGACGGCTTCGGTCCGGACGATGCCGAGCCCTTTCTCCAGGTGCTCTCCGAAGCCGAAGTGCTGCATCGCGAAGGCGATCGCTGGGAGTGGATCGCGGACAGTTATCCGGCCAACGCGGTGAGCCTGCGCTCGGTCGCCGATGGCAACTTCGTCGTCGTCGACAGGACGGAAGGGCGGCAGACGATCATCGCCGAGGTGGACTACTCGGCGGCGGCGCTGACCCTCTACGAAGGGGCGATCCACATGATCCAGTCGGTGCCCTACCAGGTCGAGAAACTCGACTGGGAGGGGCGCAAGGCGTATTGCACGCGCACCCGCGTGGATTACTACACCGACGCCATCGACTACACCAAGCTCAAGGAGCTGGAATGTTTCGACGGCAGCAAGGCGGGCGAGGGCAGTGCTCGGCATGGCGAGGTGCACGTGGTGCGGCGCGTCTCCGGTTACAAGAAGATCCGCTACTACACGCACGAGAACATCGGCTACGGGCCGGTGAACCTGCCGGACCAGGAACTGCATTCGACAGCGGTGTGGTGGCAGCTGCCGCAGAGCGTGCTCGACGAAGCCTTCCGCTCGCGCCAGCATGCGCTCGACGGCTTCCTCGGCGCTGCGTACGCCTTGCATACCGCGGCGGTTGTCGCCGTGATGGCCGAGCCACGCGACCTGCAGAAGGCGGTGGGGTCGGGTGATGGCGGTTGGTCGGCGCAGGTGGACGCCGCGGGGCGTGGACAGATTCGCGCTCCCGATGGAGGGCTTGCCCTGCCGGATGCGCTCGAGCGCTTCCTGCCGACGGTGTATCTCTACGACAACTTCCCCGGAGGCGTCGGCCTCAGTGAACCCTTGTTCCGACGCGCACCCGAGCTCGTCACGCATGCGCTGGCCACCATCGAAGGCTGTGAATGCAAGGCCGGTTGCCCCGCCTGTGTCGGCCCGGTGCTGGCGGCGGACGAGCATCGCGAGACGACGCCACGCGCACTCGCCGCCCGCGTACTCCGCCTGCTCGGAGCCGCCGCATGAGCGATCTGGCCAGCAGGCTGGCAGCCCTGCGCCGCCAGGCCGGCGGTCAGTCTTCCAGACATACCGTGGGAGCCGCATCGGCGGCGATGGGTGCTAGCGGTAACCTGGCGGCCGTTTCCGTGCCTGTCGCCGATGGACCGGCGCCTGCCAGGCCAACGGAAAACCGCCTCGCGGTCGACCTCGCCGCCCTCCGCCGCATGGCCGGTGTCCGCGAGCGACTCGGCCAGCCGCGCCTGCCGCCACGAACCTTCAGCCGCGATGTCCCCGGCGACGAAGTAGCCCCCGGCCTGCGCTATCTCGAACAGCGCTTCGCCTGGCCGGATGCGCCGCCCGAACTCGATCTCACGTTCGCCCGCCTTACCAGCGCGCGTCGCGAGCACCTGCTGCACTTCGATACCGAAACGACGGGTCTTGCCGGGGGTACGGGCACGCGTGCCTTCATGATCGGTGCCGCCGACTGGCATGAAGGCGGCTTGCGCGTGCGCCAGCTCTACATCACCACCATGGCGGCGGAAAGCGCCATGTTGCGGACGTTTTCCGAATGGATCGACGCCGACACGGTGCTCGTCAGTTACAACGGCAAGTCCTACGACGCGCCGTTACTGGCGACGCGCTATCGCCTCGCACGCATGAGCAACCCGCTTGCCGGGTTGACGCATGTCGACCTTCTTCATCCCATGCGGCGGCGTTATCGCCGGGTATGGGAGAACTGCAAGATGCAGACGGCGGAACGGCGACTGCTGCACATCGTGCGTGAGGACGACCTCCCAGGATCGGAAGCGCCGCGCGCATGGCTCACCTATCTCCGCGGCGGTTCCTCCGGCGACCTCGTACGCGTGGCCGCGCACAATCTCCAGGACGTACGCAGCCTGAGTGGTCTGCTCGTCGAAGCACATCGCTGGGCCGCGCTGGATACGCGCGAGGGTTCGCCGCACGGTAACGAAAAATAGACGCCCATCCGCGCACGCTCACCCGACTTCTCTTGAAGCGGTACGGAGGCGGAGGCATGAACGAGGCGACCAAACCCTGCGATCACGACGGGTGCAATTGCCGGATCCCGGTGTCGAGAGACTTCTGTAGCGAGAGCTGCCGCATGGCGGCCGAGAGCCAGAACGTGGGGGGTGCCTGTGAGTGTGGCCACGCGGCCTGCCAGCAAAGGCACTGACGATACGCGAGGAGGACAACATGACTGACGACAAAAAACAGCCGACATCCGGCTACAAGGAAGAAAATCTCAAGCCATCGCAGGGCAAGCCGAAGGTGCCCGGCGAGGGGCACCCCAAGGAATCACAGAACAATCCCCAACAGAAGCCGGGCAAACAGGGCTCCTGAGTGAGCGGGCCTCGACCCGGCCTGACCGACGCTCGCTACCGACTCCCGGCCAGCGAGCGTCGGTAGCGAGCGTCGGTCAGTTCGATGTGTCAGGCCGCCTTGCGCAGCAGGCCACCGATCGACGCGATCGCACCGCCGACCGCCTTGGCCTTGTGGTCGTCGCTCATCGCCACGCCCTCGGCGCGGACGAACTCGATGTCGGTCACACCCAGGAAGCCGAGCACCGCACGCAGGTAAGGCTCCTGGAAGTCCATCGGGGCTGCCGGGGCGCCCTGGCTGTACACGCCGCCACGCGACGAGGCGATGATCACGCGCTTGCCGCCTGCCAGGCCCTGCGGGCCATTGGCGGTGTACTGGAACGTCTTGCCGGCCACGGCGATGCGGTCGATCCAGGCCTTGAGCGAGCTGGTGATGCCGAAGTTGTACATGGGTGCGCCGATGACGACGACGTCGGCGGCCAGGAACTCCTCGAGCACCGCGGCGCTTTCGGCGGCAGCCGGGTCGTTCTCGCCGGCCGGAAGGGCCCAATGGCCGAGCGGGGCGGCATGGAGGTCACGGTAGGTGACTTCGACCCCCGGGTGGTTCTGGACGAACTCCGCCACGATCGCCGCCGTCAGGCCGCGGGATACGGAATAGGCGCCAAGCGCACTGGCATCCAGATGCAGGAGTTTCATAGGGTTTCCTCAGTCGTAGACCGCAGGTTGCGGGACAGGGCTGACGATACGCCGGCGACAATCGCCTGATTAGCCCACCTGGGGTAGACTCATTGTTTCGAATCAGAAACGACGGACGTCCCGATGGAAGGCGCGCTGCAGGACCTTAACGATCTGTATTTCTTCGCCTCCGTGGTCGAGCACGGCGGATTCTCGGCGGCGGGGCGTGCCCTTGGCATTCCGAAGTCCCGTCTGAGCAAGCGTATTGCCCAGCTCGAGGACCGTCTGGGCGTCCGTCTGCTCCAGCGCACCACCCGGCGCTTCGTGGTCACCGAGATCGGCGAACGCTTTTACGCCCATTGCCGCGCCGTACTGGAAGAAGCCCGCGCCGCGCAGGATGCCGTCGATGAACTGCGCACCGAGCCGCGCGGTGTCGTGCGAGTGAGCTGCCCCGTTTCGCTCGCCCAGAACGTGCTCGGTCCGATGCTGCCGGCTTTCCTGCTCGAGCACCCGAAGGTGCAGGTGCGGGTCACCGCGACCAATCGCCGGGTCGATGTCATCGGCGAGGCCTTCGACGTGGCCATCCGCGTACGCGAGAAGCTCGACACGGATGCCACCCTGGTCCTGCGCAGCATCGGCTTCGCGCGCAACCTGCTGGTCGCCAGCCCCAAGTTTCTCGACAGCAACGGCCGCCCGAAGACACTGGATGAACTGGCCTTGCTGCCGGCCCTGTCCATGTACGAACACGAAGGGGCCCAGGTGTGGGAACTGGTCGACTCCAGCGGAAAGAAGGCGGCGGTCGAGGTCAAGCCGCGCCTGGTCAGCGGGGATTTCACGGTGCTTATCGCGGCCGCGGTGCAGTGCTGTGGCGTCGCCCTGCTGCCGGAGGACTACTGTGGCCCGTTGATCTCCAGCGGTCAGCTGGAATGGGTCCTGCCCGAATACACCACGGCCCAGGGCACGCTGCACTTCGTCTACCCCAGTCGCCGCGGCCTGCTGCCGGCCATCCGCAGCTTCGTCGACTTCCTGGCCGATCGCCTGCCCAAGGCGCAGGCGGAGTTCCACAAGGACTGCGACAAGGTGGCGGCCGATCCCAGCCGGGCAGCGGCGATCAACATGGCGCGCATGTTAGGATCGAGCCCTTCGGCCGCGTTTGGCCGTCCAAACGAGTAAGGATGTTCGATGCAGCTGGAAACCAAGCTTCCCAAGGTCGGCACGACCATCTTCAGCGTCATGAGCCAGCTCGCGCTGGAACACAAGGCGGTCAACCTGGGCCAGGGCTTTCCTGATTTCGAGCCGCCGGCGCCCCTGCGCGAAGCGCTCACGCGGGCGATGGCCGAGGGCAAGAACCAGTACGCCCCGGGCGTCGGCATTCCGAAGCTACGCGAACAGATCGCCGCGAAAACCGAGCGGTTGTACGGTCATCGGGTCAGCCCGGATACCGAAGTCACGGTGACCTCGGGCGCCACCGAAGCGCTGTTCTCCGCCATCGCCGCCGTGGTGAGGGCGGGCGAGGAAGTCATCGTCTTCGACCCCTGCTACGACAGCTACGAACCGGCCATCGAGCTGCAGGGCGCGACGGCGGTGCACATCCCGCTGACCTTGCCCACGTTCGCGATCGACTGGCAGCGCGTGCGCGACGCGGTCAGCGCGAAAACCCGCATGATCCTGATCAACTCGCCGCACAATCCTTCGGGTGCCGTGCTCTCGCGCGCGGATCTGGACGAACTGGCCGCCATCGTGCGCGACACGAACATCGTGGTGTTGTCGGACGAGGTCTACGAGCACATCGTTTTCGACGGCGCGGAACACCAGAGCGTGCTGCGTCACGAGGAACTGGCCACACGCAGCATCGTGGTGTCATCGTTCGGCAAGACCTACCACTGCACGGGCTGGAAGGTCGGTTACGCCATCGCACCCAAGGCGCTGACCGCCGAGTTCCGCAAGGTGCACCAGTACCTCACGTTCTGCACCTTCAATCCGGCGCAGTGGGCGTTCGCCGAATTCCTCGAATCGACGCCGGAGCACTATCTCGAACTGCCCGCGTTCTACCAGGCCAAGCGCGATCGCTTCCGCGAACTCATCGCGCCGTCGCGACTGAAACTGCTCGACGTGCCGGGCGGCTATTTCCAGCTCGTCGATTACAGCGCCATCCGCGATCTCGACGATATCAACTTCAGCGAATGGCTCGTGCGCGAAGGTGGCGTGGCCGCGATTCCGCTGAGCCCGTTCTACGAAAGCTCCCCGGACACGCGGCTGGTCCGGTTGTGCTTCGCCAAGAACGACGCCACCATGGAAGCCGCTGCGGAGCTGCTGTGCAAACTCTGACCGTTTCCCTCATCCAGGGCGCGACTCGCTGGCACGATGCCGCCGGCAACCGCGAGTACTACGGCAAGCTGGTGCGCGACGCCGCGCCCAGCGACCTGGTCGTGCTGCCCGAGACCTTCCTCTCGGGCTTCACCAACGACACCCTCGGCAATGCGGAAACGATGGACGGCATCAGCGTGGCCTGGATGCGCTCGCTCGCCTCCGAGGTGAATACCACGCTCACCGGCAGCCTGGTGATCCGCGAGGGCGACACGGTGTTCAACCGGCTGATCTGGGCGTCACCCGACGGCTCGCTGGCCTATTACGACAAACGCCATCTGTTCCGAATGGCGGGCGAGCACACGCGCTACGGCGGAGGTAACGAACGCCTGATCGTGGAATTGAAGGGTTGGCGCATCCTGCCGCAGGTCTGCTACGACCTGCGCTTCCCGGTCTGGCTGCGCAATGGCCGTCGCGAGGAAGCCGCCGGTGGCATGGACTACGACCTGGCGCTGTTCGTCGCCAACTGGCCGGCACCGCGTCGGCAACCGTGGCGCACCCTGCTGCGTGCCCGCGCGATCGAAAACCTCGCGTACGTGATCGGCGTCAACCGCGTTGGCGTCGACGGCAACGACCTGCCTTATGCGGGCGACAGCGGCGTCATCGACCCCGTCGGTGAGGCGCTGGTCGAGCTGGGCATGCAGGAGCAGGTGGTCACCGTGGTGCTGGATCCGGCACCGCTGAAGGCGCACCGCGAGCGGTTCCCGGCGTGGATGGATGCGGATCGGTTTGCCCTGGATACCTCGGCCTGATCGATCGCTGCGGTTACTTCGCCGGTTCGAACGGAACCACCGGTCCGGCCTTCAGGCCCTTCCGCCAGGCGGCCAGCTTCTCCTGGATGCCGTCGCCGATGGCGATCTGCGGCTCGGACGCCAGCAATGAGTCCTTCTTCTCCCACGCCGAGATTTCCGACTTCGCCTTGCCGAACGCGTCGACGAAGTCCGTCGTGCCGTTCAGTCCGTCGACGAGCCACGCGCGGCCGAAGTAGGTGATATCCGAGTCGGCACCGCAGCCGAACGAGGTGCGGTCATTGCGTGCCGAGGTCATCACCAGGGTGCCCGGCGCGCTGAGCTTCGGGACGAAACCGCCCGAATAGCAGGCGTTGACCACCACGACCTTCCAGCGGAAGGCGTGCCGCGACAGGATCGCAGCCAGGCCTTCCGGGTCGAGCTGGTCGAGCGGAATCGGGTCCATGTCGACCAGCAGCGAATGGTCGCTGCCGCCGTGCGTGGCGAGATAGACGACGAGGATATCCTCGCGCGGATCCATGACTTTCGCGAGCCCGTCGATGGCGCCCTCGAGGTTGGTCCAGCTCGCCAGTGGCCGGGTGACCAGCGTGGCCGGGTTGTTCTCGAGCACCAGGGTGTGGCCCGGACTGGCAAAACGCTTGCTCACCAGGGCATCCACGTACTCGGCTTCGTTACGGAACACGTCCTGCGAGCCGTCGCCGCCGAATGCCACCGCGTAGACGTTGGTCTTGCCGGAGGTGCGCGGTGCCAGGGCGGCGATGGCCTTGCGCAGGGTCTCCGGCTGGGCGGTGAACACCTGCTCCGGGGTCGGGGCATCGTCCGGCCAGTCGCCGGGATCGACGTCGGCCGATGCGTCTTCGCCCGCCACGCTGCTGGCGGCGACAGGCTGGGGCGTGGATGTCGTGCCGGATCCTGCCGGTGCGACGGCGACGATAGGCTCGCGGCGCGCCGTTATCGGTTGCGGGCCGAAGCGCAGCACGCCCACGGTAAGCAAGGCGCCGGCAAGGAACGCGCCCAGCACATAGATCGGCGTCCGCCGGTGTGGATCAAGGTGTGATGGCATTGAAGTCCGCCACGGCCGTATGGCCCGCCTCGGTCGGCACCTGTGGCGGCCGGACCAGTTGGGTGGTTTGCATGCCCGCGTCGCGCGCGGCATCGAGTTCTTCGCGGATATCCGACAGGAACAGGACCTGGTGGGACGGCAAGCCGATGGCGTCGGCGATCTTCCGGTACGACTCGGTCTCGCGCTTATGCCCCGTCTGGGTGTCGAAATAGCCGGAGAACAGCGGGGTCAGGTCGCCGTCCTCGGTGAAGCCGAACAGTAGCTTCTGTGCGGCGACGGAGCCGGAGGAATACACATAGAGCTTGAGGCCCTGGTCGTGCCATGCGTGCAACCGGGCGGCCACCTCGGGATACATGTGCGAGGTGAAAACGCCGGACTCGTAGCCTTCGCGCCAGATCAGCCCCTGCAAGGCCTTCAGTGCCGTGGACTTGCGGTCCTCGTCGATCCAGCGGATCAGCAGATCGATGATTTCGCCGCGTGAGGCTTCGACGATGCCAGCTTCTTTCGCCGTCTCGGAGAGCCAATGCTGCACCTCGGCTTCGTCAGTGTGCGTCTCGACATAGGCCGGCAAGTGCTGACGGGCATACGGAAACAGCACGTCCTTGACGAAGTCGATCGAGCTGGTCGTGCCCTCGATGTCGGTGAGGACGGCGCGGATATCGGACATGAGGGCATCACCTGCGGAGCGGGGAGACCCGGCAGGATAAACGAGGAAGCGTGCAGGGGAAACGATCGGCTTCGGGGCAAGCTTCGCGTCGTGATCGCTTACGTCAAGGCGTAACGGTTTCCCTGGCGGACGGATGCGGGTTCATGCGGGGGAAGCGCTCGGCGATGTCCTCGCCGGTGAAGCTCGCCACCCAGCCTTCCGTATTGGTGAAAAGGCGGATGGCGACGAAGTAGGGCGATTCGCTCATGTCGAACCAGTGTGGCGTACCGTCGGGAACACCGATGAGATCGCCCTTCTCGCAGAGCACCTCGTAGACGCGGCCATCGATGTGCAGGGTGAACTGGCCGGCACCGGCGACGAAGAAGCGCACTTCGTCCTCGCTGTGCGTGTGCTCGTTCAGGAATTTCTGACGAAAGGTCGCCCGATCCGGGTTGTCGGGCTTGAGGCTGATGACGTCCACCGAGCGGTAGCCGTTCTCGGCCATCAGGCGGTCGATGTCCGCACGATAGGCGGCGATGACTTCATCCTGCGTGGCGCCCGGGGCGATCGGCTGCTTCGCCTCCCACTGTTCGAAGCGCACGCCGACCGCGTTGAGCGCGGTAGCGATGGCGCCGTGGTCCGTGTGGACCGCCAGCGGGGTTTCGTGCTGGTTGTCGTCGTAGATACGCAGACGGCTCATGGGGAAAGCCTCCTCAGGTCGAGTTCGCAGCCCAGCAGGAATTCCAGTGCCTCAAGATGACGGCGGGTTTCCGCCATGTCGCGACCCCAGGTGTAGATGCCGTGGCCATTGATCAGGTAGGCGTACAGCGGCTTGCCGCCGTCGATCCAGGCGTCCACCTGGGCCTCCAGCTCGGGCATGTGCTGCGTATTGGGAAAGACGGGGATGTCGAGCACGCTTTCGTGCGTGGTGTATCCGGAGATCGCCTTCTGCAGCTCCCAGCCCTCCAGGTGCACGCGTCCCTCGGCGGCGAAGAGCCGCGACGCGACGCTCTGCGTACGCGAATGGGTGTGCAGCACGGCATTGGCCTGCGGGAAGCGGCGGTAGATCTGGGTATGCAGCCCGGTTTCGGCGGAAGGTCGGTTGTCCGAGCCGACGGCCTTGCCGTCCATGTCCACGACCATGATGTCGTCGCGGCCGAGGCGGCCCTTGTCGCGGCCGGAGATGGTGATGGCCGCGAGTTCGTCGTCGATCCGCATCGAGAAGTTGCTGCTCGTCGCCGGCGTCCAGCCAAAGGCCGCCAGCTCGCGGGCGGCGTCGGCGATGGCATCGGCGCGCTCGGCCAGCAGGGCGGGGTCGACGTGGGAGAGGGTCTTCGGCATGGGGTTTTGGACGTCCAAACAGGGGGCGAATATACCACGGCGTGAAAAGCGGCCCCAGCGATAATGGGAACCATTCCTTTTTCCGTGAACAGGTACGATTTCCGATAGCACCGGCGAAGCGACCAGCCGGACCACCATCGACGGAGGTTTCTAGCCATGTCCGAACACGATACGAAGAATGAGGGGCGTCGCCGTTTCCTCAAGGTCGCCGCCGGCGGCGTGGCCGTCGCCAGCGTGCTCGGCACCCTGCCGCGTCTGGCCCGGGCCCAGGACCTCCCGCATCTCTCGCCCTCGGACCCTACCGCTTCGGCCCTGAAGTACACCGAGGACGGCAGCAAGGCCGTCGGCAAGAAGACCGCCAGCGACGCTTGCATGAACTGCAACTTCTACCAGGGCAAGGCCGGTGCGGCCTGGGGTCCCTGCCAGCTGTTCCCGGGCAAGGCCGTCGCCAGCAAGGGCTGGTGCGTCTCGCACGCTGTGATGATCTGAGGGCGCCCGCCTTCGGCGCAGCACGTCGGCGGCTTGGCGGAGGACACAAGAAGGTTCGACGCAAGATGCCGGGGGCGCCGAAGGCATACCGCGGCGGGCTCGGACGTGGCGGCGCAGAGCCTTCGGTGCCCACCCTCGCTGCTCAGACAGGTCCTCCGCGTTCGGTGCGGAAGGCCGCTTCGCGGCGTGTCTTATATGGCCTACGGCCGCTCACTTGTGCGGAACTCGCCTCGAGGGTGGGCACCGAAGACTCTCCCGAACCGTGAGGCTCGCGTGGGCCGAGCCAAAGCCCGCGGCGGCATCGCCGGCAGGCACGCCGACACCAGCGCGACGAAGGTATTGGGCAACCGGGTACAGCAACCGCTTCCGCTTCGCCCGGGCGTGCCGGGCGCGGCGGGGCCGACGACGGCACGACACAACGGCTCTCCTGCCAATTGACCGTATCGTCGTGAGAGACCTTGGCGTCCACCCTCGAGGCGAGTTCCGCACAAGTGGAGCGGCCGTAGGCAAATAGGAACATGGGCCGCGGTAGCGGCCTTTCCTTGTCGAACGCGGAGGACCTGTCTGAGCAGCGAGGGTGGGCGCCAAGGTCTCCCCGCGAAGCGCCCAAGTGTACAAAGCCCCCCGGTAATCCGCGAAGAACCCAAAAAAGGCCAGCCGCGAGGCTGGCCTTTTGTCTGAATTTGTCATGCGAGACGCAAAATGCAGCTCAGGCGCGCCAGGCCGAGGAGCTGACTCGCCTGACGCGCTGAGCGGCAATCCGGGGCCCACTGCCAAGTGATTTACCCGCGGAACCGGGATCATACTCCCCTCCGGGCGCGACCGGCCAATGGCAGTTAAATGACATCCATCTTTTTGCGCATTATTTCGCAAATACAATCATTTAACGAAAAAACCTCGCGTGGTTAGCGAGGTTTTAACGGGGCCTGGGACAGGCCTCAGCGGAGGTGGCGGAGCCTGCTGTTCCGGTAGCCGTAGACCATGTACATGATCACGCCGAGTACGGTCCACACACCCATCAATACCCAGTTGCGAATGCCCATCGACCACAGCAATGCGATGCAGCTGAGGATACCGAGCACGCAGGTGACCGGAGCGATCGGCACGCGGAAGGTGCGCGGAAGTCCGGGTGCGGTCTTGCGCAGGATCATGACGCCGGCGCACACGGCGCAGAACGCGACGAGCGTCCCCATCGAGGTGAGGTCGCCGAGTACGTTGAGCGGGAACACGGCGGCGAGCAAGGCGATGCCGATACCGGTGATCACGGTGTTGATGTGCGGCGTGCGGTACTTCGGATGGATGGTGGTGAACACCTTCGGCATGAGACCGTCGCGGCCCATGATCATGAAGATGCGCGGCTGCGCGATGATCATGACCAGGACGACCGACGACAGGCCGATGAGCGCGCCGACTTCCACGATGCCACGCAGCCAGCCGAGTTCCGGATGCTGGCGGATGGCGGTGACGACCGGTTCCGACGTGCCCAGTTCGGCGAATGGCACCAGACCGGTCAAGACGGCGGCCATGGCGATATAGAGCACCGTGCAGATGGCCAGCGAGGCGAGCGTGCCGATGGGCATGTCGCGCTGTGGATTCTTCGACTCCTGTGCGGCTGTCGATGTCGCTTCGAAGCCGATGTAGGCGAAGAACACCATGGATGCGCCACGGAGGATGCCGGCCCAACCGTACTTGTCGCCGCCCTGGTTGGCGGGAATGAACGGGTGCCAGTTGGCGGTATCGATGTGGCTTGCGCCGACCACGATGACGACGATGATCAGCGCGGTCTTCAGCAGCACCATCGCCATGTTGATCCCGGTCGACTCCTTGATACCGACGTAGCAGACCCAGGTCAGGGCCAGGGTGATGCCGACGGCGGGAAGGTTGAAGAAGGCGCCGGTCAGAATGAGGTGTCCGTCGACGAAATCGACCGGCGCATTGGTCAGTGCCGGCGGAATGTGCAGACCCATGTGGTCGAGCAGGCTGACGAAGTAGCCCGTCCAGCTCACGGCGACCGCGGAAGCGGACACGCCGTACTCGAGGATCAGGTTCCAGCCGATGAACCAGGCCGCGCCTTCGCCGAGCGTGGCGTAGGCATACGAATAGGCGCTGCCCGAGACCGGGATCATCGAGGCGAACTCGGCGTAGCACAGCGCGGTGAACGTGCTGCAGATCGCCGCGAGGATGAACGAGATGATGATGGCGGGTCCGGCATGCTCCGCCGCGGCGACGCCGGTGATGACGAAGATGCCGCCGCCGATGACCGCGCCGATGCCGAGCGCGGTGAGCCCCCAGGGGCCGAGTGTGCGGCGCAGGGCGGGGCCGTGTGCGTCGTCGGGTTCGGCCTGGGGGGCTTTCTTGGCAAGTAACTGCTTGAGCATGGACGGCCCGGGAAGAAGTGACGTGGAGAGAATAGTCGCAAAAGGAAAGGCCGGCGGGTGACCGCCGGCCTTTCCCGGTTCGTTTCTATCAGCCTAGCGACTTGCGCAGCTTGCTGTGCGCGTAGCCGTAGAAGAAGTAGATCAGCTGGCCGATGACGATCCAGCCGAGCATCAGGCGCCAGTGTTCTTCGAAGGCCTGCCAGAACAGGTAGATACAGGCCAGCGCGCCGACGATGGTGATCGGCCACACGAACGGCACGCGGAAGCTGCGCTTCAGGTCCGGGCGGGTGTAGCGCAGGATCAGCACGCCGATGCAGACGGTGGCGAAGGCGAGCAGGGTGCCCATGGAGACGAGTTCGCCGAGCACGCTGACCGGGAACAGGCCGGCCATGGCCGCCGCCGCGACACCGACGATGATCGTGCCGATGTAAGGCGTGCGGAACTTCGGATGCACCTTGGCCATGGTCTGCGGGAGCAGGCCGTCCTTCGCCATCGAGAAGAAGATGCGCGGCAGGCCCATGAGCATCACCAGGATGACCGAGGACAGGCCGGTGATCGCACCGAGGATGACCAGCGCCTTGAGCCACGCCAGCTGCGGGTACAGGCCCAGGGCGGTGGCGACCGGCTCCGGCGTGTTCAGCATGCGGAACGGGGCGATACCGGTGAGGACCAGCGCCACGGCGATGTACAACACCGTGCAGACCGCCAGCGAGCCGAGGATACCGATCGGCATGTCGCGCTGCGGGTTCTTCGCCTCACCGGCGGCGGTGGACACCGCGTCGAAGCCGACGTACGAGAAGAACACGATGGTGGCCGCGCGGAAGATGCCGCCCCAGCCGAACGTGCCCGGACCTTCGGACGCCGGGATGAACGGGTGCCAGTTGGCCGGATTGATCACCTGGATGGCGAAGGCCAGGAACAGCAGGATCACGGTGACCTTGATCGTCACGATGATCGAGTTGACGAAGGCGGACTGCGTGATGCCGACGTAGCACAGGCCCGACAGCGCGGCGATGATGACCACGGCCGGCAGGTTGATCAGGGTGCCGGTGGCCTGGATGTGGCCCTCGACGAACTTGAACGGCGCCGAGGCCAGTTCGACCGGAAGCGCGAGGTCGGTACCGGCCAGGTGGCCGATCATCCCAAGCATCTCGTTGAAATAGCCCGACCAGCCGGCAGCGACGGTGGCGGCGGCGAAGAGGTATTCGAGGACGAGGTTCCAGCCGACGAACCAGGCGACGTACTCACCGAGGGTGGCGTAGGAGTAGGAGTAGGCACTGCCGGAGACCGGCAGCATGGCCGCGAATTCGGCATAGCACAGGCCTGCAAGGGCGCAGGCGAAACCGGCGATGAGGAAGCTGATGACGAGGGCGGGACCGGCATGGAGCGCAGCGGCCTGGCCGGTGATGACGAAGATACCTGCGCCGATGACGGCGCCGACGCCGAGAAGAACCAGGTGTTTCGCGGTGAGTACCCGCTTCAGCTCGCCGTTGTTGGCGTGCGCGCCGGTTTCAATGTGTTCACCAGCGTCTACGTGCGGCGCGGCCTCGATGGGATGCGTCGCGAACAGGTGTTTCAACATGTGTCTCCCCTACTGCCGGAATGTAGCCTTTTATTATTGGGACCGCCGCGTGAGTTACGGTGGACACGCAGCTGCCCTGAAGCGCTGGCACGGCACCATAGCCCAGCGGGGCAAGGCCGTACAAGTTGCATTGCGAGGCGTGCCAATGCATTGCACAGAGAAGTTGCGGATGTCGAGCATGACTTGCGGCGGTTGTGCTTGGACAGGGCGCGGTGCTCAGAAGACCATGTTCAGCGCGACCTGCGGTGCGACGTAGTCGGAGGCGTTGCGGCCGCCGACGCTGAACTGGACGCCGGCGATCAGGCCGACTTTGGGGCTGAAGTGGTACTCCACGGCCGGTGCGAGGCTGAAGGCGTGCCCGGACGGGAAGGTGTAAGCGCCGTGGCCGCTCGCCGTGCCATTGACGCGGTCGCCGCTCGAACGGTTCCAGATCCCTTCGCCGACCAGCACCCAGCGGGCGTCGAGCGCGTACTCGGCCGCCAGCGAGGCGCTCCAGGTCTCGCCCGGCCGGGCGTAACCGTGGAAGCCGGGCGGCGTGCCGTAGACACTCGGACCACGCAGGCGCACCCGGCCGGGCGCCGGGCTCCAGGCCAGCTGACCACGCCAGCGCAGTGCGTGACCGTTGTCCAGCCAGTGGAGTTGCTGGGCGCCGAAGGCGAGCGTGCTGCGCGCTGCGCCGTCACCCATGCCGTTGAGGGCGTTGTTGTCGAGGTGGTGGTACCGCCCGGTGGGCAGTCGCTGGGCCAGGGACGCCGCGAGGACCAGTCCGGTGCCGTCCGCCTCCGGAGCCTTGAGACGCGCCTGCACGCGAACGGCGGAATCGCCCATGCGCAGGCCGTCGCTGTGCACGCCCCCCACCGAGGTGCGCGCGGCGTTGAGGGTCAGCTGCACCGAGATGTTTTCGGTGAGGCCATAAATGACGGGCAGGGACACCTGCCATTGGCGTGCCGTCGCCGGATCGAGATGGCGGTTGCCGTCGCCGTCGTACCAGCCGCGGGTGCTGGTGTGGATCAGGTAGGGTTCGACGTTGACCATGCCGGCGGGCAGCGAGTTCACCGCCGGCGTGACGAGCGGGCCGGTGAAGTTGGCTTCGCGATCGGCCGGTGTCGCAAGAACCGATGCCGGAACGGAGGAAACGATGAGGGCGAAGGAGAGGGAGCGACGAAGCGACATGCGCGGGTCCTTGCGGTGTGCAGCGGCCGCTGCGGGCGAAGGCGCGCGTCGTGCGCGCCGGAGAGGTCATCGTAGGCAGGTCCTTGGTGCGACCGACATCGGATTAGTCTGAAAAAGCCGTGAGAGAATTCCTGCTCGTCTATCCGAGCCCTCGCCATGCACCATCCGTATCCGCGCCTCGCCGAGGCCTTCGCCGACTATGCGGCGCGCTTCCCGGCAGAACCCGACCTCGCCCGCTTCGACGAATGGCTACGCGCCGGATCGCATCCGTTTCATCGGGAAACGCCGTCGGGTCATTTCACCGGCTCGGCGTGGCTGGTGAGCGCCGATGGCGAGCGGGTGCTCCTGATGCATCACCGGAAACTGCAGCGCTGGCTGCAACCGGGCGGCCACGCCGACGGCGATGCGGACCTGGCGAACGTGGCGCTGCGCGAGGCGCAGGAGGAATCCGGGCTGGCCGACCTCGACCTGCTCCCTGGGATCTTCGACATGGATCTGCACCTGATCCCCGCCAGGCGCGATGAGCCGGAACACTGGCACTACGACGTGCGCTACGTCGTGGTCGCGCGCGGCAGCGAAGCCTTCACGATGAACGAGGAGTCGCTCGACCTTGCGTGGCGGTCGATCGCCGAGTTGGCCGCCGATACCTCGGCGGACACGTCGCTACGTCGCATGGCGCTCAAGTGGCTGGCTCCCACAGGGTGAACGAGTCAGTCGCTGTACTTCGCCGGCGCCGGGTGTACCGTGCCGCACTGCGTGCACGTGCGCGCCTCCAGTGAGCGATAGAACGTCTCGAAGACCGGTGGGAAGTCGGATTCGATACTGTTCAGGACGAAGTATTCCTCGTACAGCTTGTGGTTGCAGGTCTCGCAGAACCACAACAATCCGTCGCGCTCGCCGGCGAGCCGCCGACGCTCCACCACCAGGCCGATCGAGTCGGGCATGCGCTGCGGCGAGTGCGGCGTGCGCGCGGGCAGGTAGAAGATTTCCCCCGCACGGATGGGGATGTCCCGCGCCGCACCGTCGTCCTGAACCTTCAGGACCATGTCGCCTTCGAGCTGATAGAAGAATTCGGGACCTTCGTCATAGTGATAATCGGTGCGCGCGTTGGGACCGCCCACGATCATGATGATGAAGTCGCCATCGACGATGCATTTGTTGCCTACCGGCGGCTTGAGCAGCGCGCGGTTTTCGTCGATCCAGCGTTTCAGGTCGATCGGGGGTAGCAGGCTCATGTCGGGGCACCGTCGGAACGTTCGGGCATCATAGCCGGAGCCCGATGTCGCCGGCATGGCCGGCTCCGCCATGCGCGGCACAGCTGCCGGGACTTCCGCCGGCGGCGCCACTGCCGTACAACTCTCGCTCCCTGCCGCAGGATATCGCGCCCATGTCGTCGTGGTACCACGATCGCGTTCCCGTACCGCCGCTTCGCCCGCCGCCGGAAGGCCGGCGCGAAGCCTCGGTCGTGATCGTGGGCGGCGGCTTCGCCGGGTTGAACACGGCGCTCGGCCTCGCCGCGCGCGGCGTGCGCGACATCGTCCTGCTCGAAGCGAAGTCGGTGGGTTTCGGGGCGTCTGGCCGCAATGGCGGCTTCGTCTTCGCCGGGTACTCGCTAGGCGAGAAGGCCTTGCTCGAGCGGGCGGGTCCTGAGCGGGCGAGGGCGCTCTACGGTCGCACCGTCGACGCCGTGAACCTGATCCGCGAGCGCATCTCGGCCTTGTCGATCGCATGCGATGCCGTCGACGCCGGCGTGGTCTGGGCCAACTGGTTTCGCGATGCGGAGGTACTTCGCTCGCGCCAGCGCCTCCTGGCCGAGCGCTATGGGGCCGACTGGCAATGGATTCCCGCCGATGCCATGCACGAGTTCGTTCACAGCGAGCGTTACCACGACGGCCTTTACGAGCGGAACGCCCTGCACATCGATCCGCTGGCGTATGCGCGTGGCCTGGCGCGAGCCGCCGAGGCCGTCGGCGTAGCCATCCATGAAGGATCGCGGGTGCGCATGCTGGAGCGGCACGGCCCGCGCTGGACGCTCCGGGTGGGCGATGCGGAGATCGAAACCCCGCAAGTCGTCCTCGCCTGCGGTGGTTACCTCGCCGGTCTGGACCGGCGCATCGATCGCGCCGTCCTGCCCATTGCCACCTATGTGATGGTGACCGAGCCCCTCGGCGACCGCCTTGCAACGTGCCTGCGTACGCGCGCGGCGGTCTACGACACGCGGTTCGCTTTCGACTACTACCGCCCCCTGCAGGACACACGGTTGTTGTGGGGTGGCCGGATCTCGGTTCGCGATCGCTCGCCTGCCGCCGTGAAGCGTGTGCTGAAGCGCGACCTCGAGCGGGTTTTCCCGGCGCTTGAAGGGGTGCGCATCGAACGGGCGTGGTCGGGCCTGATGAGCTATGCACGCCACGAGATGCCACAAGTCGGAACCCACGGCAACGGCCTGTGGTATGCCCAGGCCTTCGGCGGACACGGACTGGCGCCGACCTGCGCGGCCGGCGAGGCACTGGCGGACGCGATCGCCGGCGGCGACTCGAAGCTGGAGGCCTATGCCGGCTTCGGGCTCGATCCGGTACATCGCCCGTTCGGCTACCTGGCGGCGCAGGGAACCTACTGGAAGGCCGAGCTGGCCGACTGGTTCAAGTCGCGGCTCGAGGGCTGACACGCGCGCGGCCGGGACTTGCTCACGCCGCTCCCCGATCCAGCCAGACCAGGATGCCCTGTGCGTTCAGGCGGATATCGATCTTCAACAGCGCGAGGATGTCGTCGCGGCCCAGGGTCACGCCCTGACGCCGTGCGCGGGCCACATAGAGGTCGGCGAATTCGCTTTCGATGCGCTGCTCGCGGTCGGCGGCAGCGACGTGTCGTCTGGCGATAGCCACCATCTCGTCGATGGTCTCGTGCAGATCCTGCGCAAGGCGCGCCACGTCCGTGACGCGGCCGTAGTGCGTGAGGTACATCGCCTCGGGCTCGTAGCCGAGCATGCGATCGATCGAACGGTGCGCCGCGTCCGCTTCGAACTGCACGGGCGAGGTGGTGGGAACGATGAAGGCGCCGCCGGGCGAATCGAGTTCACGGTAGGACAGGCCGAAGATGTCACCGGTGAAAAAAGCGCTGGAGCGATCGTCGTGGATCGCGATGTGGTGCCGTGCGTGGCCCGGCGTATCCAGGCAGAGGAGGGCCCGTCCGGCCAGGTCGATGACGAAGCCGTCCGCGGCTTCCACGACTCGATCGGCCGGCACCGGCACGATCTCGCCATAGCTGCGGCGGACTTCGTCTTCCCCGTAAACGCCACTGGCGCCGGCGATCAGCACGGAGGGATCGATCATGTGCCGCGCGCCTCGCGGATGCACGGCGAGCTTCGCGTACGGCAGGTGCTTCAACAGTTGGCCCGCGCCGCCGGCGTGATCGAGATGCACGTGCGTGAGGACGACCCAGTCGATGTCTTTCGGATCGAGGTCGGCGGCCTTTATCGCGTCGAGGAAGTGCGGCAGCGAATGCGAGGTACCGCTGTCGATGAAGGCCCCGCGGCCGCGTTCGACCACGAGGTAGGCGGCGTCGAACGTCGGGCGGCCGAAGCCGGTGTCGATGGTGTGGATGCCGTGCATGCGCCCAGCATAATCCAGGGCCACGACCTGTGCGTCGGGTCGATGTGGGAGCCGCTTCGGCGGCGATCGGGTTCTCGCGGTAGCTTGGCCCGCTACCGCGGGATCGCCGATGAATCGGCTCCTACATGTCCTTACAGCGCTTCGAAGATGCCCGCCGCGCCCATGCCGGTGCCGATGCACATCGTCACCATGCCGTACTTCTGCTTGCGACGGCGCAGACCGTGGATCAGCGTGGCGGCACGGATGGCGCCGGTCGCGCCCAGCGGGTGGCCGAGGGCGATGGCGCCGCCGAGCGGATTCACCTTGGACGGGTCGAGGCCGAGATCGCGGATGACGGCCAGCGCCTGGGCGGCGAAGGCTTCGTTCAGCTCGATCCAGTCCAGCTGGTCCTGGGTGATCCCGGTCTGCTTGAGCGCCTTGGGAATGGCTTCCTTCGGGCCGATGCCCATGATGTCCGGCGCGACGCCAGCGACGGAGAAGCCGACGAACCGGGCCAGCGGGGTCAGGCCGTAGTCTTTGATCGCCTTCTCGCTGGCGATCAACAGGGCACCGGCACCGTCGGACATCTGCGAGGAGTTGCCCGCGGTGACCGAGCCGCCGAACTGGCCGTTGCGGAACACCGGGCGCAGCTTGCTCAGCACGTCGAACGTGGTGTCCTTGCGCGGACCTTCGTCGGTGTCGATGATGCGACGGTCTTCGCGGACGCTGTGGTTCAGCAGGTCGGGGTAACGGTCGTCCAGCTGGAACGGGGTGATTTCGTCCTTGAACTCGCCCGCCGCGATAGCGGCGAACGCGCGTTCGTGGGATTGCAGGGCGAAGCGGTCCTGATCCTCGCGGCTGACTTTCCAGCGCTCGGCGACCTTCTCGGCCGTGATACCCATGCCGAAGGCGATCGCGCGGTTCTCGTCGTTCTCGAAGATCGCCGGATTCATGGCGATCTTGTGGCCCATCATCGGCACCATGCTCATCGACTCGGTGCCACCGGCGAGCATGAGGTCGGCTTCGCCCAGGCGGATGCGATCGGCAGCCATGGCGATGGCCTGCACGCCGGACGAACAGAAACGGTTGATGGTGACGCCGGGCACCTGCTCGGGCAGGCCAGCCAGCAGCACGCCGATGCGTGCGACGTTCATGCCCTGCTCGGCTTCCGGCATGGCGCAGCCGATGACCGCGTCGGCGATCAGGGCCGGATCGATGCCGGGCGCCTGTTCGATCACCGCACGGATGACGTGCGCCAGGAGGTCGTCCGGACGGGTGTTGCGGAACACGCCGCGCGGCGCCTTGCCTACCGGGGTGCGGGTGGCGGCGACGATGTAGGCGTCTTGCACTTGCTTGCTCATGGGGTGGTTCCTTTAAGGGGGAAAGTCGGATGCGTAAGAGCGCGGCGCGCGTCAGTTACGCAGTGGCTTTCCCGTCGTCATCGTGTGCGCGATACGGGCCTGGGTCTTTTCGGTCTGCGCCAGTTCGACGAAGTGCCGACGTTCGAGCGCGAGCAGCCAGGTTTCGTCGATCGGAGAACCGCGTTCGATCCGGCCACCGGAGAGCGTGTCGGCGATGCGGGTGGCGATATCGATATCGTGCGGCGAGGCGAAATACCCTTCGGCCATGTTCGCCAGCGAGGCCTTGAACGTCGCCGTCGAGGTGTCGCCGGCTGCGGTGATCGCGCGCGCCGGCATCGGCGGACGGTAACCGGACTCGGCCAGAGCGATAGCCTGGGCCTTCGCCACGTGCAGCACTTCGTACGTGTTGAACACCACGACATCGTCCTTGCGCAGCAGGCCCAGCGACTTGGCTTCGATCGCGCTGGTCGAGACCTTCGCCATGGCGACGGTCTCGAAGATCTTTTTCAGGTACTCGAACGGGTCTTCCGGATTCGCCTGCCAGGCGCGCACGGCGAACTCCTTCAGGCCGCCGCCGGCGGGCAGCAGGCCGACGCCGGCCTCGACAAGGCCGATGTAGCTTTCCAGCGCGGCGACGGTGCGGGCCGAGTGCATCTGGAACTCGCAGCCGCCGCCGAGCGCCAGACCGCGCACCGCGGCCACCACCGGCACCAGCGAATACTTGATGCGCATGCTGGTGGCCTGGAAGTTCGCCACCATGGCTTCGAATTCGGCCAGTTTGCCGGCCTGGATCAGGCCCAGCGCACCCTTCAGGTCCGCGCCGGCCGAGAACGGCTCGGACGGCTGCCAGAGCACGACGCCGCGGAACTGCTGCTCTGCCAGGCCGATCGCGTGCTGGATGCCGTCGAGCACGTGGTCGTTGACCGTGTGCATCTTGGTCTTGAACGAGATCACACCGATGTCGTCGCCGCTGGTCCACAGGCGCACGCCGTCGTTCTCCCAGACGGTGGTGCCCTGGTCGAACTTCTCGCCCAGGATCGGATCGGGGAAGGCCTGACGCTGGTAGACCGGGTGCGTCGAACGCGGCTTCTCGGCCTTGGCGCTGGCGGAGTACGAACCCGCCTTGCCGTGCACGCCGTTGCGGCCGTCGGTGACCCAGGCGGGCAGGGGCGCACTGCTCATGGTCTTGCCTGCGGCGATGTCCTCGGCGATCCAGCCGGCGATCTGCTGCCAGCCGGCCGCCTGCCAGAGCTCGAACGGACCGAGCTTCCAGCCGTATCCCCAGCGAATGGCGAAATCGACGTCGCGCGCCGTCTCGGCGATGTCGGCCAGGTGAAAGGCGGTGTAATGAAACAGGTCGCGGAACACGGCCCAGAGGAACTGCGCCTGCGGGTCCGAGGAAGCGCGCAGCTTGGCGAACTTCTCGGCGGGGTCCTTGATCGCGAGGATCGCGGAGACCTCGTCCGATGCTTTCTGCTCCGACGCGCGGTAATCCTGCTTCTGCAGGTCGAGCACCACGATGTCCTTGCCGGCCTTGCGATAGAAGCCGGCGCCGGTCTTCTGGCCCAGCGCGCCCTTGTCGATCAGACCCTTCAGCCAGATCGGCGGCTGGAAGTAGCTGTGCCAGGGATCGTCCGGCAGGGTGTCGCCCATGGTCTTGACCACGTGGGCGAGGGTGTCCAGGCCGACGACATCGGCCGTGCGGAAGGTGGCACTCTTCGGCCGGCCGATAGCCGGGCCGGTCAGCGCGTCGACGGTGTCGAAGCCCAGACCGAACTGCTCGGTGTGGTGCATCGTCGACAGCATCGAGAACACGCCGATGCGGTTGCCGATGAAGTTCGGGGTGTCCTTGGCGTACACGACGCCCTTGCCGAGGGTGGTCGTCAGGAAGGCTTCGAGGCCTTCCAGGACGCTCTTTTCGGTCAGCCGGGTCGGAATCAGCTCGACCAGGTGCATGTAACGCGGCGGATTGAAGAAATGCACGCCGGTGAAGCGGTGGCGCATTTCTTCCGGCAGCGCTTCGGCCAGGCCATTGATGGACAGGCCCGAGGTATTGCTCGCCAGCACGGCCGTCGCCGACACGTGCGGCGCGATCTTCTGGTAGAGATCGAGCTTCCAGTCCATGCGCTCGGCGATCGCTTCGATCACCAGGTCGACGTCGGCCAGCAGGGCGAGGTCGTCCTCGTAGTTGGCCGGGATGATCGCGGCGGCCAGGCCCTTTTCGGCGAGCGGCGCCGGCGACAGTTTCGCCAGGTTGGCGATCGCCTTCAGTGCGATGCCGCTCTTCGGGCCTTCCTTGGAGGGAAGGTCGAAAAGCACGGTTTCCACGTTGGCGTTCGTCAGGTGCGCGGCAATCTGCGCGCCCATGACGCCGGCGCCGAGTACCGCGGCCTTGCGAATGCGTAACGGTGTTGCGGTCATGGTGTTCTCCGATGGTGCTGAGGATCGTCCCCGGTCAGCGCGTGGCCGTGGAGTTCGAAACGGAAGGGTTGCGCAGGCCGGCGGCGGCGAAGCGGATCAGGTGCTCGGCGGCGGTCTCGCGATGGTCGCGTTCGGCGACATCGCTCTTGCGCTGGATGATGCCGAAGTCGGCCATCGCGTAGGTCAGGGCGCCGGTCACGATATCCAGGCGCCAGTAGATCTCTTCCTTGGCCAGCCCGGGCAGCAAGCGGGCGAATTCGCCGGCGAACTGGCGCAACACGTGTCCGTAGTTCTCAGACAGGAAGCGGCGCAGGGTCTCGTTGTGCTCGGCGTAGGCCCGGGCCAGGACGCGGACGAAGGCGGCGGCGCCACCGTCATTGCGGGAAAGGTCCAGCGCCGGGCGGATGTAGGCGTCGAGGACGTCCTCCAGCGAGGTCGTATCCTGGCCGGCGACCTTGGCCAGGGCGGCGAGGCGGCGGGTGTTCAGCTCGTCCAGGCGGCGCCGGAACACCTCTTCGATGAGCTTGTCCTTGGAGCCGAAGTGATAGTTCACCGCCGCCAGGTTGACCCGGGCCGCCGCGGTGACCTGGCGGAGCGAGGCCCCGGCGAAGCCGTGCGTGGCGAAAAGGGCCTCGGCAGCGCCCAGGATCCGCTCCTTGGTGCTGCGTTCGCGGGATGCGTAGGGTGCGCTCGTCATGGCGGCGGACTCCGGAGGCGGGGTGGTTTGAATCAAACGATCGTTTGAGAATACGCCCGGCGTTGCAGGCGGGTCAATCTGCAGGCGCACAACCCTGCAAACGGCTTGCGATTGAGCTAGAATCTGTCAAGATTTCGTGAGCTAAGTCCGTCATTCGTGACGGCTTTGGTTCCAGACTTTCACCAGGCGTCCCCAGAGGCGCTGGCAACCTAATTCGTCTTTTCCCATTTCCCGGAGCATCCGTATGGCGCTGGAGCGCACCCTTTCGATCATCAAGCCCGACGCGGTCAAGAAGAACGTCATCGGCGAAATCCTCACCCGCTTCGAGAAGGCCGGTCTCAAGATCGTCGCCGCCAAGATGAAGCAGCTGACCAAGGAAGAGGCCGAGGGCTTCTACGCCGTCCACAAGGAGCGCGGGTTCTTCAACGACCTCGTCGCCTTCATGATCTCCGGCCCGGTGATGATCCAGGCGCTCGAAGGCGAAGGCGCCGTTCTCAAGAACCGCGACCTGATGGGTGCGACCAATCCGAAGGAAGCCGCGCCGGGCACGATCCGCGCCGACTTCGCCGATTCGATCGACGCCAACGCCGTCCATGGCTCGGACTCGGTCGAGAACGCCGCCATCGAGATCACGTATTTCTTCAACGACTCGGACGTCGTTTCGCACTGAGTGACGCCGTGAACACGCCTGCCGACAAGGTCAACCTGCTCGATTTCGATCGCAAAGGGTTACGCGATTTCTTCGCGGAGCTCGGCGAGAAGCCTTATCGTGCCGAGCAGGTCATGAAGTGGATCTACCACCGTCTCGAAAGCGATTTCGAGAACATGACCGATGTCGGCAAGGCACTGCGTGAGAAGCTCAGTGCCAGCTGCTACGTCGGCCCGCCGAAGACCGCGTTCGAGAAGACCGCGGTCGACGGTACGCAGAAGTGGCTGCTCGGCATGGATGGCGGCAACGCCATCGAAACCGTCTATATCCCGGAGCCGACCCGGGGCACGCTCTGCGTGTCTTCGCAGGTCGGCTGCGCCCTGAATTGCCAGTTCTGCTCCACGGCAACCCAGGGCTTTTCCCGCAACCTGTCCACCGCCGAGATCATCGGCCAGGTCTGGGTCGCGGCCAAACATCTCGGCAACGTGCCGCACCAGCAGCGTCGCATCACCAACGTGGTGATGATGGGCATGGGCGAGCCGCTGCTCAACTTCGACAACGTGGTCAAGGCCATGAGCCTGATGCGCGACGACCTCGGCTTCGGCCTGGCCGGTAAGCGCGTCACCTTGTCCACCGCCGGTCTCGTGCCGATGATCGACAAGCTGTCCGTCGAAAGCGACGTATCGCTCGCGGTGTCGCTGCACGCGGCCAACGATGAGCTGCGCACCGAGCTGGTGCCGCTCAACAAGCGCTACCCGCTGGTCGAACTGGCGGCGGCGTGCGAGCGCTACATCAACCGCGCGCCCCGTACGACGATCACGTTTGAGTACACGCTCATGAAGGGTGTGAACGACAAGCCCGAGCATGCGCGCCAGCTGATCAAGTTCATGCGTCGCCTGCCGGGCGCGAACAAGGTCAACCTTATCCCGTTCAATCCGTTCCCGGGGACGCGTTTCGAGCGTTCGGGTCCGGATGAGATCCGCAACTTCCAGACCCAGTTGCTCAACGCAGGCGTTCTCACCATGCTACGCCGCACGCGTGGTGACGACATCGACGCCGCGTGTGGCCAGCTGAAGGGGCAGGTGGTGGATCGCACCCGTCGTCAGGCTGAATTCCGCAAGAAACTCGAAGAGGGAGTGGTGAATGCGGCTTGAGCGGTGGGGGTTGCTGGCTGCGCTCGCGTTGGCGTGCGCGGGCTGCGTTGGCGGGCAGTCGGGGCTGAAACCGACGAGCGCCGCCGATGAAAAGACCAGGGGTGCCGAGGTCCACACCGAGCTCGGGCAACGTTACATGCAGCAGGGCGACCTCAAGGGCGCCATGGAAAAACTGCAGCAGGCCCTGACGTTCGACCCGAATTACGCCCCGGCCCACACCGTGCTGGGCGTGTTGTACGAAAAGATCAACGATCCGGTGAATGCCGAACTGAATTATCGGAAGGCAGTGGAGCTGGATCCGAAAAAGGGTTCGAACAACAACAACCTGGCGGTTTTTCTGTGCAAGCAGGGCCGGGCGGCCGAGTCCAGGGCCTACTTCGATCGGGCCCTCGCGGACCCGTTCTACGAGACGCCCGACCTTGCCATGACCAATGCGGGCACCTGCCTGCTGGGGTCGAAGGACTACGACGCTGCCGAGGTTTACTTCCGTAAGGCGCTAGACCGTAATTCCAACAACCCCGATGCGCTGTATCAGATGGCGAACGTGTTGTACCTTAAGAACGATGCTTTCAGGGCCCGTGCTTTCCTGCAGCGCTTAGAGGCGCAGGGTCAGCCGAGTCCGACTGCTTTGAAGCTCGGTCACGATATCGAGCTCCGTCTGGGCGACGGGGAGGCCGCCCGGGATTACGCCAAACGCCTGCGCGAACAGTTCCCGGATTCGGAACCCGCGCGCGCACTCGAAGCCACCGCACGTCAATGACTCCTGTATCTTCGAATTCATCCGGTCGGGACGGTCGCGAGCAGGACTTGTTCGCAGGCATCGAGCCACATGCACCCAGGGAGGAAGCCATGGACCCGCAGACCGAGGCAAACGCCGACACGGCTGGTCGCGTGCTCATCAATCATGTCGCAGACCCTGTTTTCGGGGCTCGCCTGCGTGCGGCTCGCGAGGCGCGGGGCTATACCGTCGAGGCCTGCGGCCAGGCGCTGCGCCTGCCGACGCGCCTGATTCGCCAGCTCGAGGCCGGCGAGTACGGTGGTATCGATTACCAGGTGTACCTGGCCGGCTACCTGACCAAGTACGGTCGCTACGTAGGCGTCGACGAAGACGCTATCCAGGCCGAGCTCGCCCGCATGACCCCGCGCCAGCCTGATCTGGTGGTCACCGGCGGCGTCTCGCACTCGCGCTATCTGCTCGAGCGTTACGTGACCGCGGCGACGTATGTCGTGCTGACCGCGGTGATCGTGGTGCCGATGGTGTGGCTGGGTGTGCGCGGTACGCTCGACCGCGACATGGCCCGACTCGCCCCGCTGGATGCGACCCCTGTCGCCCAGCAGGATGCGCCGGCGCCGGCCTCGTCCGCGAGTGCCCTGGTCGCCGCCGCCAGCGAAAGCAAGCCGGCTCCGGTCGCGGCGTCACGCACCGAGGACCAGCAGCCGCTGCTCGCCTCGATGGCGATGTTCCCGCCGCTGGACCACAGTGCCGCCAAGTCGCCGCTGGCCACGTCCGTGGCGCCCGCCACGGCGTCGCCCGACGTGGCGGCCGTCGACGGTGCAGGGGCTCATGGCCTCACGCTCAGCCTGCCGTCGGCGAGCTGGGTCGAGGTCACCGCGTCGGACGGATCGCGCCTGGAATACGGCATCCTGCCGGCCGGCACGCAGAAGTCCTATCGCAGCGACAAGACCCTCGACGTCCGTATCGGCAATGCCGCTGGCGCCCAGGCCACGATCGACGGCCAGCCGGTGGAGATCGACACCTTCCGTCGTGCCAACGTGGCGCGCTTCCGCGTCGATATCCACGACGGCAAGGCGGCACCGGTCTCCTACTGACCGGCTTTCGCGATCGTCGCGTGTAAGCGCGGGCCCGCCGGCCCGCGCTTTTCGGTTATCCTTACCTATTGATCCATACCACTCCATCGCCGATGGCCGGTGTGGGCTCGTTCCCTCCAAAGTTTGGCTGCGCGGAGCGCAGTGGGTGATTGCATGTCTTTCGACGTATACGACGATTACGAGCAGGGTGAGCGAGTCCAGCAATGGCTTCGCAAGAACGGCGTGTCCATCCTCGTGGGCATCGTGCTCGGCCTGGTCCTGATCTTTGGCTGGCAGCAGTGGAAATCCCACCGCGCCGGCCACGAGCAGGCCGCCGCCGGCGAGTACTCGGCGTTGCAGCTTGCCGTTGCCCAGAACAAGGCCAACGAAATCGACGTGCGCACCGAGAACCTGATGAAGGACTATTCGGATACCGCATGGTCGGTGTTCGCCGCCGGCGAGCGTGCCCAGCGCAACCTGCTCGCAGGCCAGCTGGACAAGGTCGCCGGCGATCTGGACTGGGCCAAGGCCCATGCCAAGGACGAAACGCTCAAATCCCTGGTCGAGCTGCGTATCGCGCAGCTGAAGCTCGCCCAGGGCAAGGCAGACGAAGCCATCGCGACGGTCGACGCCATGCAAGGCAAGTCGTTCGCCGCGATCGCACAGGAACTCCGTGGCGATGCGCTGGTCAAGCTTGGACGCCACGACGACGCACGCAAGGCCTATCAGGCGGCGATCGCCGCGATGGGCGACAGCGCACCGCAGCGCGGTGTGGTTCAAACGAAGCTCGATGATCTGGCAGTGGCCGGGAAGCAGGGTGCATGAAACTTTTTTGGGCAATCGCGTTGACTTCGTCGCTGGTCGTTCTGGCCGGCTGCCATTCGTTCAAGAAGGAAAACGTCGAACCGCCGACCCCGCTCGACAAAAAGTTCGAGCCGACTGTCAAGGTCGAGCGCTTGTGGAAATCCAGCATCGGTGACGGTGCGGCCGAGTCCGGCGTCCGTATGCGTCCGGTGGTCGCCGACGGCGTGCTCTACGCCGCCAGCACCGACGGAAAGATCGCGGCGTTCGAGGCCAACAGCGGCAAGAAGCTGTGGGCCAAGAGCATCCGCCAGCACGGCTGGTTCGGCTGGGGCGACGCCAAGCGCGAAGACGCCCGTTTCTCCGGCGGTCCGGGCGCCTCGGGTGACCTCGTCGCCATTGGCACGCTCGACGGCCATCTGTACGGCATCAATGCGAAGGACGGCGAGCGTCGCTGGGCCGCCGAGGTTTCCTCGGAAGTCATCACCGCGCCGGTCATCGTCGGCGACCTCGTCGTGGTCCGCTGCAACGACGGTCGCGTCTACGGCATCGACGCCACCAACGGCGAGCGCCGCTGGGCCTACGACCAGGCCGTCGTGCCACTGCTCAGCCTGCGTGGCAATGGCCGCCTGCTCGTCGCCAACGGCGTCGTGTTCATGGGCACCGATGCCGGCAAGCTCACGGCCATCCGCCTGGACAACGGCGAGAAGCTCTGGGAGCAGACGCTCGCCACCGGCGAAGGCCGTACCGAGATCGATCGCCTGAGCGATGCCGACGGCGCGCTGGTCCTCGACGGTGCGACCCTCTACGGTGCGGCGTATCACGGCCAGCTGACCGCGATCGACGGTCCCAGCGGTCGTCCGCTGTGGAACCACGGCTTCTCGACCTTCACCTCGCTGGACGTGCACGACAACGCCATCTACGGCGTGGACGACGAGTCCCAGGTATTCGCCTTCGACAAATCGACCGGTGCCAGCATCTGGAAGCTCGGCGACCTGAAGTACCGCTGGCTCACCGGCCCGGCCGCACAGGGCAAGTACGCCGTGGTCGGCGACCTCGACGGCCACATCCACTGGATCGACGGCAGCAACGGCAAGATCGTCGCCCGCGAGCGTCTGTCCAAGAAAGCCATTCGTGCCCAGCCCGTCGTGGTGGGTGACACCGTATACGTCGAAGATGTCGAGGGCCATATCGGCGCCTACCGCATCCCGACGAACTGATCCACAGGAATACTGCCCCTCCCATGTTGCCCGTCGTCGCCCTGGTCGGCCGTCCCAATGTCGGTAAGTCGACCCTCTATAACGCGCTGACGCGTAGCAGGGACGCCCTCGTCGCCGATATGCCCGGTGTCACTCGCGACAGACACTACGGTGTCTGCCGTCTCGGTCCGCGGCCCTTCGTGGTCGTGGACACGGGTGGCCTGTCGGGCAGCGACGAGGGTATCGAAGGTCTCACGGCGAACCAGGTTCGCCTGGCCATCGAGGAAGCGAACCTGCTGGTCTTCGTCGTCGATGCGCGTGACGGCGTGCTGCCGCAGGACGCCAGCATCCTCAACGAGCTGCGTCGCAGCGGCAAGCCGGTCATCGTCGTGGTCAACAAGACCGACGGTGTCGACGAGGCCGTGGCGCTCGGCGAATTCGCCTCGTTCGGCATGGCCGAAACCCTGCCGATGTCCGCCGCGCACAACCGCGGCGTCGACGTCCTGGTCGAGCACGCGCTCACGCATCTGCCGGACGACCGCGACGATGATCCCGGTCTTGCCGACCAGGGTATCCGCGTGGCCATCGTCGGCCGCCCGAACGCGGGCAAGTCCACCCTGATCAACCGCCTGCTCGGCGAAGACCGTCTCATCGTGTCGGACGTGGCGGGCACGACCCGCGATCCGATCCGGGTGCCGCTCGAGCGGGACGGCAAGCGCTTCACCCTGATCGACACCGCCGGCGTCCGTCGCCGTGCCCGAGTCGAGGAAGCAGTCGAAAAATTCAGTGTTATCAAAACGCTGCAGTCCATTGCGGCGTCCCAGGTTACGGTGGTGATGATCGATGCGCGGGAGAACCTGGCCGATCAGGACCTGACGCTCATCGGTGGCGCCATGGAAGAGGGGCGGGCGCTGGTCATTGCCGTCAACAAGTGGGACGGCATGGACAAGTACGCTCGCGACCAGTGCATGGCCGCCCTCGGCCGCCGTCTGGCCTTCGTCGAGTGGGCGAAGACCGTCTTCATTTCCGCGCTGCACGGCTCCGGCCTCAGCGAGCTGATGAAGGCTGTCGTCCGCGCGCATGCGGCGGCGACGAAGGTCATCACCTCGAGCGACCTGACTCGCACGCTAGAGAAAGCCTACGAGGCCTATCAGCCGCCGCTGGTTCGCGGGCATGCACCGAAGCTGCGCTACGCGCATCCCGGTGGCAACAACCCGCCGACGATCATCATCCATGGCAGCCGCACAAAGCACATCGCGCCGGCGTATCGTCGTTACCTCGAAGGTTTCTTCCGCAAGCGCTACAAGCTCGAAGGTACGCCGATCCGCATCGATTTCCGTGACGGTGAAAATCCGTACGCGGGCAAGAAGAACGTTCTGACGGACAGCCAGCAGCAGAAACGTCAGCGCATGATTCGTAACGCGAAGCGACGCGAAAAGTAAGCGTCGCCCTCGTCGAGGAGCCTCGCATGTCTGAAGGTCTGGATCGGGAACGTTGGCTGGCCGACTTGCGCCTGCGCGTTCCCGAAGTCGCTGCCGCCGATGCCTTCGTTCGCCAGGCCGGCGGTGCCTTGCTCGTCGATGTCCGCGAGGACAGCGAACGCGCCGGAGGCATGCCTGCGGCGGCGTTGGGACTTTCCCGCGGGTTCCTCGAGCTGCGGATCGAGCAGGCGGAGCCGGACCGCGACCGTGACATCCTCGTTCTTTGTGGCAGCGGCCAGCGCTCGCTGTTGGCCGCCGAGGCGCTGCAGCGCATGGGTTATCGGCAGGTCTCCTCCGTCGCCGGTGGCATGGGCGCATGGAAAGTCGCCGGGCTTCCGGTCGTGACCGGGTCGCTCGACGCCGACGCTGCCGAACGCTACGCGCGCCAGCTGCTGCTGCCCCAGGTGGGCGAGGCCGGTCAGGCGACCCTGGCGGCATCGCGCGTGCTCGTGGTCGGCGCCGGCGGCCTTGGCGCTCCGGCCTTGCTGTACCTGGCCGCCGCGGGCATCGGGCATCTGACGGTCGTCGACGACGATCGCGTCGAGCGGTCCAATCTGCATCGCCAGGTGGTCCATGCGGACGCGCGCGTGGGCATGAGCAAGGCCGAATCCGCAAGGATGACCCTCTCCGCCCTGAATCCCCGTGTCCATGTGCACGCCCTGGTCGAGCGCCTTCGCGCGGACAACGTCGAATCCCTGATCCGCGGCCACGACGTGGTGATCGACGGGGCGGACAACTTCGCCACTCGCTACCTGCTGGCTGCCGCGACACGGCAGTTGGGGATACCGATGGTCTACGCGGCCATCGAGCGTTTCACTGGCCAGGCCAGCGTCTTCGATCCTCGCCGTGACGATTCGCCGTGCTATCGCTGCCTGTTTCCCGAGCCGCCGGCGGCCGCCGATGCGCCGAACTGTAGCGAGGCCGGTGTGCTGGGTGTGTTACCCGGCCTGGTCGGGCTGGTGCAGGCCACCGAGGCGATGAAGCTCATCCTGGGCATCGGTCGGCCCCTGGTGGGGCGCCTCCTGACCTACGACGCGCTCGGCATGCGTTTTCGCGAGCTGACATTGAGGCGGGATCCGCTGTGTCCGGGGTGCGGGCAGGGTGCTCGTTTCGCCGGGTATGTCGATCTCGAGCGGATGTGCGCTGCCGCCGGTTGACGGGCTCAGTCCAGGTCGTCGGGGATGAGGGCGTACATGGCGGCGTCGACCGATGTTCCGTTTACAACCAATCGGTTACGTAATATTCCTTCGAACTTACCTCCGATTCGTTCAGCGGTTTTTCGGCTCGCGACGTTGTCGTGGGCCGCTACGATCTCCAGGCGCGAAACGCCGACCGTTTCGAAGGCAAATCGCGCCGCCATTTTTCCGCAATGCCCTGCTATACCAGTACCTTGCGCAGACTCTCTCACCCAATACCCGAGGTTGGCGAATCGCTGTTCGCGGTTCACATGGTTCACACCCATGCCGCCGAGGATCGCGTTCGTGCTCGCGTCGACGATCAGCATCTCGAAGCCGTCACCGAGCAGCCAGGTCTGCCGGCACAGCCCGATCCAGCGCTCGGCCGTGGCGTCGTCGTAGGCGGCGGTGCACCAGTCCTGCCAGCGCCCCACGGTGGCCACCGATTCGCGCACCGCTTCGGCCAGCAGGGGCGCGTCGGTCATGCGGTGGGCGCGAAGGCCGAGGACGCCGTCGGTGAGGTCGTGCGGGTAGGGAACCGTATCGAGAGTCATCCGGGGAGTATGCGCGCATGGTGCTTTGCAGCGATAATGTGGTGTTTTCGCAGGGCAAACACTCCATGACCGCACGTATCCTCGACGGCAAGCGTATCGCCCACGAGTTGCTCGAGCACATCGGGCGATGTGTCGCCAAGCGCGTCGCCGAGGGCCGGCGCAAGCCCGGTCTTGCCGTCGTCCTGGTGGGCGAGGATCCGGCATCCGCGGTCTACGTGAGGAACAAGCGCAAGGCCTGCCAGCAGGTGGGATTCGAATCGTTTGCCTACGACCTGCCGGCGACCACGACCCAGGAAGAGTTGTTCGCCCTCATCGACAACCTCAATGCGGATCCCGCCGTCCACGGCATCCTCGTGCAGTCGCCCTTGCCTGAGCACATCGACGAGGATGCGCTGGTCGATCGCATCGATCCGGGCAAGGACGTCGACGGCTTCCAGGCGGTGAACGTGGGTCGCCTCGCGCTGCGCCGCTTCGGCCTGCGCCCGTGTACGCCCAAGGGGGTGATGACCCTGCTCGGGCATACGGACACCCCCGTACGCGGCCGCCACGCGGTGATCGTCGGCGTGTCCAATCACGTCGGGCGGCCCCTCGCGCTTGAGTTACTTATTGCTGGTTGTACAGTCACTTGCTGCCATAAGTTCACTCAGAATCTAGAAGGATTCGTCGGCCAGGCCGACATCCTCGTGGTGGCAGCCGGCAAGCCGGGCCTGGTCAAGGGCGAGTGGGTGAAGCCGGGTGCCGTCGTTATCGACGTCGGCATCAATCGGCTCGAAGACGGGCGCCTCGTCGGCGACGTGGAGTTTGCGCCGGCAGCCGAACGGGCCTCGTGGATTACCCCGGTGCCGGGCGGCGTGGGACCGATGACGGTGGCGACGCTGATGGAAAACACCCTCGAGGCCGCCGAGGCGATCGACGTGTCGTTCCGCCAGGATTCTGTGTGAGAGAGGACATGGGCTGTGTGGGGGAGGCCATGGACTGTGTGGGAGAGGCCATGGACTGTGTGGGAGAGGCCATGGACTGTGTGGGAGAGGCCATGGGCTGTGTGGGAGAGACCATGGGCTGTGTGGGAGAGACCATGGGCTGTGTGGGAGCCGGCTATGCCGGCGATGCTCTCGCTGGGTGTGGCGGCTAAGCCGCTTTGTTGGCTTTTCGCCGCTGAAGCGGCTCCCACAGAAGCGGTTCCCACAATTACCGTGGTGGCTCCCACATGTACCTGGCTCGCACATGTACCTATATGTTGCAATGCACGGTATAATGCCGCGATTTACTCGCGGGACTAATGCTCATGCGCATCCTTGCTGAGGCACTCACTTACGACGACGTGTTTCTGGTACCCGGCCACTCCACGGTCATGCCTCGCGACGTGGATACCTCGACGCGCTTCACGCGCGGTCTTCGCCTGAATATCCCCATCGTGTCCGCCGCCATGGACACCGTCACCGAGGCTCGCCTCGCGATCACGATGGCGCAGAACGGCGGCATCGGCATCATCCACAAGAACATGACCCCGCTGCTCCAGGCCGCCGAAGTTCGCCTGGTGAAGAAGTTCGAAGCCGGCGTCATCCGCAGCCCGATCACGGTGCGCCCGGATACGTCGATCGGCGAAGTCATGGCGCTGACCCGCGCACACAACATCTCCGGCGTGCCGGTGGTCGACGGCGAGAAGCTCGTCGGCATCGTCACCAGTCGCGATCTTCGCTTCGAACGCAAGCACGACGACCCGGTCCGCAACATCATGACCCGGGAAGATCGTCTGATCACGGTGAAGGAAGGCGCTTCGCACGACGAAGTGCTGGAACTGCTGCACCGTAACCGTATCGAGAAGGTGCTCGTCGTCAACGACGGCTTCCAGCTCCGCGGCCTGATCACGGTCAAGGACATCCAGAAAGCCCGCGACAATCCGAACGCCGCCAAGGACTCCCACGAGCGCCTGGTGGTCGGCGCCGCGGTCGGCGTCGGCGGCGATACCGAGCAGCGTATCGAAGCACTGGTCGATGCCGGTGTGGACGTGATCGTGGTCGACACCGCCCACGGCCACTCGCAGGCGGTCATCGACCGCGCGGGCTGGGTTAAGAAGCATTACCCGCAGGTCCAGGTCATCGCCGGCAACATCGTCACGGGCGAGGCGGCGCGCGCGCTGCTCGGTGCCGGTGTCGACGCGGTCAAGGTCGGCGTGGGCCCGGGCTCCATCTGCACCACCCGTATCGTCACCGGTATCGGCGTGCCGCAGATCACCTCGATCGACCTGGTGGCCACGGCGCTCAAGGGCGAGATCCCGCTGATCGCCGATGGCGGCATCCGCTATTCGGGCGACATTCCCAAGGCGCTCGCCGCCGGCGCGTCCTCGGTCATGCTCGGCTCGATGTTCGCCGGTACCGAAGAGGCGCCGGGTGAGGTCGAGCTGTTCCAGGGCCGTTCGTACAAGAGCTACCGTGGCATGGGCTCCATCGGCGCCATGCAGCTCGGCTCGAAGGACCGCTACTTCCAGGACGAAGCCGACGCCGACAAGCTGGTACCCGAAGGCATCGAAGGTCGCGTGCCGTACCGCGGTCCGCTGCACAACATCATCCACCAGATGATGGGCGGCCTGCGTGCCTCCATGGGTTACATGGGCGCGGCCAACATCGACGAGATCCACGAAAAGGCCCAATTCGTGAAGGTGACCGGTGCCGGCGTGCGCGAAGCGCATCCGCACGACATCCAGATCACGAAGGAAGCGCCGAACTACCGCCTGACCGACGCCTGAGACGCTCGCTCCAGGTGACCCAGGACGCCCGCCTCAAGTGGGCGTTCTGCTTTTTCAGACATTCGAACCGCAGGCTGCCACGATGACCGATATCCATAGCGACAAGATCCTCATCCTCGATTTCGGTTCGCAGTACACGCAGCTGATCGCCCGCCGCATCCGCGAGATCGGCGTCTACTGCGAAGTCTGGGCATGGGACCACGCGCCGGACGAGATCCGCGGCTTCAACCCGCGCGGCGTCATCCTCTCCGGTGGCCCCGAGTCCGTCACGGAAGACGAATCCCCGCGCGCGCCGCAGCTGGTCTTCGAGCTGGGCGTGCCGGTGCTGGGAATCTGCTACGGCATGCAGACCATGGCCGAGCAGCTCGGTGGCAAGGTCGAGGCCGGTCATCATCGCGAGTTCGGTCCGGCAACGATCACCTTCGCCAGCTGCGCACTGTTCGATACCGTCGTCGAAAACGGCGAATCGCTCGGCGTGTGGATGTCCCACGGCGACCGCGTCACCGCGATGCCGGATGGCTTCACCGCCACCGCCTCGACGTCCAGCCTGCCGTTGGCCGCCATGGCCGACGACGCGCGCCACTTCTACGGTGTGCAGTTCCACCCGGAAGTGACCCACACCAAGCGCGGCATGGAGCTGCTCCGCCGCTTCGTCGTCGATATCTGCGGCTCGGCCACGCTGTGGGACGCCGCCCACATCATCGAAGACGCCGTTGCCCGCGTGCGCGAGCAGGTCGGCAGCGATCGCGTGCTCCTGGGCCTCAGCGGCGGCGTCGATTCGTCGGTCGTGGCGGCATTGCTCGAGAAGGCCATCGGCGACCAGCTCACCTGCGTCTTCGTCGACACCGGCCTGCTGCGCTACCAGGAAGGCGACCAGGTCATGGCCACCATGGCCGAGCACATGGGCGTCCACGTCATTCGCGTCGACGCGCGCCAGCGCTACTTCGACGAACTCGCCGGCGTGGAAGACCCGGAAGCCAAGCGCAAGGTCATCGGCCGCCTGTTCGTGGAGATCTTCGACGAGGAATCGGCCAAGCTCGAAGGCGTGAAGTGGCTGGCCCAGGGCACCATCTACCCGGACGTCATCGAGTCCGCCGGCAGCAAGACGGGCAAGGCCCACGTCATCAAGAGCCACCACAACGTCGGTGGCCTGCCCGAGCACATGAAGCTCAAGCTGGTCGAGCCGCTGCGCGAGCTGTTCAAGGACGAAGTCCGCCGTATTGGCGTCGAGCTCGGCCTGCCGCGTGAAATGGTCTATCGCCATCCGTTCCCCGGTCCGGGCCTGGGTGTGCGCGTGCTCGGCGAGGTGAAGGAAGAGTACGTCGACCTGCTGCAGCGGGCGGATGCGATCTTCATCGAAGAGCTGCGCAAGCACGGGCTGTACGACCGGGTGAGCCAGGCATTTGCCGTGTTCCTGCCGGTGAAGTCGGTGGGCGTCGTAGGTGATGGCCGGGCTTACGAGTGGGTCATCGCGCTGCGCGCGGTCGAGACGATCGACTTCATGACGGCGCACTGGGCGCACTTGCCTTACGACTTTCTCGATACGTGTTCCACGCGTATTATCAATGAGTTGCGAGGCATTTCTCGCGTTGTTTATGACATCTCGGGGAAGCCGCCGGCAACCATTGAGTGGGAGTGAGACAGCGGGCCTATCTCGCCCTAGGCCGTTTGCCCCAGCCACCGCGCCAGATTCCGCACGTAAAGCTCGACCGACCGCTTCGCTTCGGGCGTCGTACGTAAGGTTCCACCCGGCGCCTCGCTGACAAAGCTCGGCTTCCCGTGATCCGGATCCCAGTTGTAATCGGCGAAGTGGTGAAAGGTCGATTGCGCCACGGCGGGGCCGGTGCCGTTTGCCTGCGGCTCGAAGGCGACCGCGATCGCGAACGACGCGCCGGTCACCGCGCTCTTCCCCGTCGCGATCACGCGGGCGCTGGCGTCGCCGGGCGGCGCCGTGACATCGCCCTCGTGCGGATGCGATGGCAGGTAGCGCAGCGCGCTTCCCGGCGAATCGGGATCGGCCAGGATCGGATGGACCTCACCGACAGCCGCGATCTCCTGAAAATCTCCATTCGCGCCCGAATGAAAGTTGGGCCACAGGATAGCGGTGGTGTAGGGGTCGTCGACCACGCGGCGCGCGGTGTCCGGGTCCAGATTGTGCGTATGAAAGTGATGCGCTTGGCCGACTTCCTTCAGATCGCATACCGAGCAGCCGAGATCCATGTGATCGCGCGCGACCAGCAAGCCGCCGCCGCGTTGGCGGAACCGGTCGATCGCCGCGCGCTCCTCGTCATTCAGGCCGTTGCCGACATCCACCGCAAACAGCCACAGCTGGTCGAAATCGCTGTCGTCGAGTCCGGTCAGCACGGGGTCGGAGGTGCCCGGAGGCGCCCCGCGGTCGCGCGCCTCGACCTCGTAGAGCGGCTCGCCATCCTCGGCGCGCGTCCGCCCGAGCACCTCCCTCAGCAGCGAGAAGCGCGCGATGCTCCAGTCGTCCGCGGTCGGTTCGATGGTGGTTTGCAGGAGAATACGTTGCCGGGTCATAAACGTGCCTGTGCGAGCGTATTGCCCACCCACTGCACGATCGCCTGGGTCGGCATGGCGCCGGATGTGCGGGCGATCTCGCGGCCTTTGTGGACCATGATCAGGGTGGGGATGCTACGGATGGCATAGCGGGCGGAGATGTCCGGCATGGCCTCGGTATCGAGTTTGGCCATGCGGACGCGCGGTTCGAGCAGCCTGGCCGCCGCTTCGACATTCGGGCTCATCGTGCGACAAGGACCGCACCAGGCGGCCCAGAAGTCGATCACGACGGGGAGATCGCTCCTGGCGGTGTGGCGTTCGAAATTCGACGCGGTCATCTCGACGGCCTTGCCCGGAAAGAGGGCGTTATGACATGTGCCGCACTTCGGGTCTTGTGCCAATCTCTCCCTCGGTACGCGGTTGAGTGCCGCGTCGACAGGGCAGGCGACGATGACCGAATCGGCGCGGCCGTCGGCGGCGGAGTGTGACGATGCTTCGGACACGTTAGCCTTCCTTATTGCGGCATGAGATACCGGATACAGCGACGACCTTATGGCATCGGGCCTGCTTCGGTCTTGTTAAAGACCGTACACGGAAGGCTCGCAGAACCTACGTGAGGTCAGTCCTGCCGATACCAATCCTCCGAAGCCGGTACGCGCTCGGCGAGGAAATCCACGAACGCCCGCACGCGCGTCGCCAGATGCTCGTGACCGACGAACACGGCATGCGTCACCTGGCGGATGCCGGCGTTGAAGTCCTCGAGGACGGGCACCAGCCGTCCCGCGGCAATGTCCCCCTCCACGTGGTACGACGACAGGCGGGCGATGCCCAGCCCGTCGACGGCCATGCGACGAAGCGTCTCGCCGTTATTGGCCTGGAAGTTCCCGCCAACCGGTACGGATCGGGTTTTTCCGGTGATGGGATCCAGGAACGGCCAGGCATTGAACAACCGGCCCAGGTTGAAGACCAGGCAGTTGTGCGATGCCAGGTCGTCCGGGTGGGTCGGTGTGCCGCGGCGCGCCAGATACGCGGGCGACGCGAACACCACGTTGCCTGCCTCGCTGATCTTGCGCGCCTTCAGGCCAGAATCCGGCAAGACGCCCACGCGAATCGCCACGTCGGCGCGATCCTCCACCAGATCCACGATGCTGTCGTTGAGCGAGAGGTCGATCTCGACCAGTGGATACGCGGCGAGGAATTCCGGAATCAGCGGGACGATCTTGCGCACTCCGAAGGATACCGAGGCGTTCACCCGTAGCTTGCCCGAAGGCGCCGCGGCGCCGCCGTGCGCGACGAGACGCTCGGTCTCGTCGATGTCCGCCAACACGCGCAAGGCGCGCGCGTAATACGTCTCGCCCTCTGGCGTAAGCTGCAAGGTGCGCGTGGTGCGGACGATCAGGCGCGTCCCCAGGCGGCTTTCCAGCCGCGCCACCAGCTTGCTGATGGCCGAAGGCGACAGCCCGAAGCTGCGCGCCGCACCGGCAAAACTCCCCGCCTGCACGACGCGCATGAAAGCTTCCATTTCGCCTGCCCGATTATCCATGCGGCCACCTATTCGTGAATTGAAGGCATGAGTGTCGATAGCGGAGCCGGTCTTGCCGCTCGCCCTCGGTGGTTTCATATTACTCGTCGTAAGCCACGGCGGCGCCAGCTGGCGCACGCGAAGGCGGAGACGTTCCGGCTCACATTCGTGATGGCAGGGAACGAATCCCGCCACGGCAGCCGCTTCGATCCGTCGCCGGACGCGCCGCTGCCTGGCAACGCCTGAGCGAGCTTTTCTTCAAGCAACGGACACCCCACCACAGGTATCTAGCTGTATCCCTTCTCGTCGTATCCCAGGAGACACCCCCATGGCGCAACCCGCGCTGTTCAAACCGATCCGCGTACGCAATCTCGACCTGAGCAACCGGATCGTGATCGCGCCGATGTGCCAGTACTCGGCCGTCGATGGCCAGATGAACGACTGGCACCTGATGCACCTGGGCCAGCTGGCCAACTCGGGTGCGGCCCTGGTGACAATCGAAGCCACGGCCGTGCTGCCCGAGGCGCGGATCACCTGGGCCGATGTCGGCTTGTACGACGACGCCACCGAAGCCGCGATGAAGCGGACGCTGGACGGCGTTCGCCAGTGGTCCAACGTGCCCATCGCCATCCAGCTGAACCATGCCGGCCGCAAGGCCTCCACGGAAACGCCGTGGGCCGGCGGCGCACAGCTGGCCCCGGACAACGCACGCGGCTGGCAGACCGAGGCACCTTCCGCGCTGGCCTTCCTCGACGAATACGTCGCGCCGACCGCACTGGATCGCGAAGGCCTGGCCCGCATCCGTGACGCCTTCGCTGCGGCTGCGGTGCGCGCGGCACGGCTGGATATCGACGTCGTCCAGTTGCACGGCGCGCATGGTTATCTGCTGCACCAGTTCCTCTCGCCGATCTCCAACCAGCGCACGGACGAATACGGCGGCTCGCTGGAAAACCGCATGCGTTTCCCCCTTGAAGTGTTCGACGCCGTTCGCGCCGCCTTCCCGGCACATCGCGCCGTGACCATGCGTGTGTCGGCGACGGATTGGGTCGAGGGTGGCTGGGACCTCGAGCAGACGATCGCGTTCGCCCGCGCGCTCGAAGACCACGGCTGCGACGCGATCCACGTATCCACCGGTGGCCTGGATGCCGCCCAGAAGATCCCGGTGGGGCCGAGCTATCAGGTGCCGTTCGCGCGTGCGGTGAAAGCGGCGGTGAACATGCCGGTGGTCGCGGTCGGCCTGATTACCGACGCCGAGCAGGCCGAAGCCATCGTTGCCACGGGCGATGCCGACATGATCGCCCTGGCACGTACCATCCTGTTCGATCCGCACTGGCCGTGGCATGCGGCAGCCCAGCTGGGCGGCCAGATCCACCATCCGCCCAAGCAGTACCTGCGGTCGCAGCCTTCGCGTTATCGGCACCTGTTCGCCGTGCCCGAGCACGTCCGGGCGGAAGCGGGTTGGGTCCGGGACGACGAAGGACATTTCTCCTAAGCGTCCGATCGGACTCGCCGCGGCAAGAAGTGGCAAGGGCGCCGGTGTATCCGATGGGTACACTGGCGGCTCCCTCGATCTGGAGTGTCTGCCCATGGCCGCGCCCGTCCCCCCGTTCACCCACGAATCCGCCGTGCAGAAAGTCCGTCTGGCCGAGGACGGCTGGAACAGTCGCAATCCCGCCAAGGTGGCGCTCGCTTATACGGTCGACAGCCGCTGGCGCAACCGCGCCGAGTTCGTCGACGGCCGCGAGGACATCGTCGCCTTCCTGACCCGCAAATGGCAGAAGGAGCAGGAATACCGCCTGATCAAGGAGCTGTGGGCGTTTACCGGGGATCGCATCGCCGTGCGCTTCGCTTATGAGTGGCACGACGACAGCGGCAACTGGTTTCGTTCCTACGGTAACGAGAACTGGGAATTCAATGCCGAGGGCGAGATGCACCACCGCTACGCGTGCATCAACGACCTTCCCATCGCCGAAACCGATCGCAAGTTCCATTGGCCGCAGGGGCGTCGCCCGGACGATCATCCGGGACTCTCGGACCTGGGGCTTTGATGAGCAAGCAACCGAAGCGCTGCGCCTGGGCAGGCAGTGACCCGCTTTACACCGAGTACCACGACAGCGAATGGGGTGTGCCGCTGCACGACTCGCGCATGCTGTGGGAGCAGTTGATGCTGGAAGGATTCCAGGCTGGCCTGGCCTGGATCACCGTTCTTCGCAAGCGCGAAACGTTCCGCAAGGCCTTCAAGGGCTTCGATCCGGCCAAGGTCGCGCGGTTCGGCGAGAAGGACATCCTGCGCCTGCTCGACGACCCCGGCATCATCCGCTCGCGCGCGAAGATCGAGGCGACGATCAACGGCGCGCGCGTCTATGAGGAGATGAAGGCACGTGGCGAGACCTTCGACGCGTATTGCTGGTCGTTCACGGACGGCAAGGTCCTGCGTGGCGATGGGCGTACGGTACACGCGCAGACACCGCTTTCGGTCACGATTTCGAAGGACCTGAAAAAGCGCGGCTTCAAGTTCGTCGGCCCGACCATCACCTATGCGTGGATGCAGGCGGTCGGTATCGTCGACGACCATGCCCTCGGCTGTTTTCGGCGTGAGATAATCGCGCTTTAGCAGGATCCTTCCCTTGTCCACGATTCCCGACATCCCGCCGGTCCCGGCCGAGCCTTTTTCCGACGCCGACCGTGCGTGGATGGCACGGGCACTGGCGCTGGCCGAGCACGCTCGCGATGCCGAAGGCGAAGTCCCGGTGGGTGCGGTGCTGGTCATGGACGGCGTCGTCGTGGGCGAGGGCTGGAACCGCAACATCACGCTCAACGACCCGACGGCGCACGCGGAAATCCAGGCCTTGCGGGCAGCCGGCCAGGCAGTGTCGAACTACCGGTTTCCGGGCTCCACGCTGTACGTGACGCTCGAGCCGTGTGCGATGTGCGCGATGGCCATGGTGCATGCACGCGTCGGTCGGGTGGTCTACGGCGCCGCGGATCCGAAAACCGGTGCGGCAGGCAGTGTGTTCGACACGCTGGTGTCGGATCGTCACAACCACCGGGTCGAGGTGCGGGGCGGGCTGGAAGCGGAAGCCGCAAGCGCGATGCTGCGCCAGTTCTTCCGCGCGCGGCGTTAGGCGTAGGGTGCCAGCGCCTCGGCGCAGGATTGCTCGATCTTCAGCGTCAGCAAGGCATCGGCACGCGTCACGCCAAGATTGACCGACGCGATCGGCAGGCCGCGACGGGATGCCTCGAGCACGAATCGGTAACCCGAGTACACCATCAACGACGAGCCGACGACGAGCATGGCGTCCGCTCGGCCCAGATGAGCCCAGGCGGTGTCGACCCTCGCGCGGGGTACGTTCTCGCCGAAGTACACGACGTCGGGCTTGAGAATGCCACCGCAGACCGTGCACGGCGGAATATCGAAACGCGAAAAGTCCACGCCGTCGAGATCGGCGTCGCCATCGGGCGCGATCGCGGCATGAAGGTTCAGCCAATCCGGATTCGCCGCTTCGAGGCGTGCCTGCATGGCGTCGCGCCGGGTGATATCCCCGCATTGCATGCAGCGGACGCGGTCGAGTCGACCGTGCAGGTCGACCACGTTGATGCTGCCAGCGGCTTCGTGCAGGCCGTCCACGTTCTGCGTGAGCAAGAGCTCGACGCGCCCCGCGTGTTCCAGGGCGGCGAGCGCGCGATGGGCCACGTTCGGTTGCACGCTGCCGAAGTGCCGCCAGCCGATCATGCCACGCGCCCAGTAGCGTGCGCGCGCAGGCGGTCCGCTCATGAACACCTGCAGGGTCATCGGCGGACTACGCTTCCACGCTCCCTGGACATCCCGATAGTCGGGAATACCCGAGTCCGTGCTGATGCCCGCGCCGGTGATGACGAACAGGCGCGGATGCGTCTGGATGAACGCGCGAAGCGGGTCGTCGGCATCGAGGGCGGGCAGGGTATTCACGGCCCCGAAACTATAGCCGATCGTCGTCGTGGTGGTCGCGAAGCAAGCGCAGCACGGCGGCCGCATCGTCACCGAACTCACGGACCGCGCGGTCGATGGTCTCGCCGCGGCCTTGGGCGAGCTCCCGTTCCAGCGTCAGCCCGACATGAGCCAGGCCGCTGGCTTCCGCCATGCCGAGCACGCCGGCAACGCGGTGCAACCACGCCTGGAGAGGATGGCTGTCGCTACCCGCGAGAAGCTCGTCGAGATCGGCGAGGTCGCGACTGAGCGCGAGGTCGAGGGCAGCGATCACTTCGGCCAGGGCAGCCCGGCCGCCAAGCGTCGATCTCAGCGCGTCGATGTCGGCGTTGGGTAGTCGTCGCGGCATGGCGAAGGTCATTTCGACAATGACCCGGGTACCTGTTTCCGGGTCGGACTCCACCTCGAAGCCACCGCCGAGACGCTCGATCGTGGCGGCAGGAATGAGAAATTTCGGGTCGTCGGCCGTCGTGACATCGCCGTCATCGGCAACTGTGAGGTGCACCGTCTGGCTAATGCGGGTTTCGCCGACGAGGTCGACCTGCAAGGCGGCATAACCACCCGCGGCCGCATCGATAGCGCGCTCGAGAAGGCAACCGAGAACCCCGCCCAGCTCATCCATGGCACCCGTGAGATCCGCTGCCACGGCGGGGTCCACGTCCAGCTCCAGCGCGGTTTCGCAGGCGCGAGCCAGGGGTACGTAACGACGGCCCAACTGGACGAGCAGCGTCGGCAGGTCGTCGATCGGACGGTGTCTGCGGAACCGGCGCGAGAGTGCGCAAAGCAGGCGCGAGGCACGTATGCATGGTTGTCGCCAGATTGGCGTGGGCTGGCGCGATGTGCTCAACTTCGCGCCCCGTTGGCGTCGTCCCGACTCGGCGTGTCGCGGGGTGGACTGCAGATCGGGAAAGGATTACTCATGGTTTACCGCGTCATCCTGGCCGACGATCATCCCGTCGTCCTGAAAGGCCTCAGCCTTGCGCTGGCCAAAGACGGCCTCGCAACGATCGTGGGCGAAGCGCAATCGCCCGACGAACTGCTCGCGCTGTTGGACAAGGTCGCCTGCGACGCGTTGATCACCGACTTCAGCATGCCCGCGCCCGGGCGCGACGGCCTGGCCATGCTGGCCGAAGTGCGTGCGCGCTTTCCGGCCATGCCGGTGATGGTGATCACGACGTTGGCGAATCCGGCGCTTTACCGCGAGATCCTCGCAGGGGGCGCGCGTGGGTTGATCGGCAAGTCCGGCGATGCGCGCGAGATTCCGGAGGCATTGGTGGAAATCGTGTCGAATCATGTCTACCTCGGATCCTCGGTACGGGCGCTGCTCGGGGCGCCGCCGGGTACCCGGATGGGAAAGTCGGGCACCCTGGCGGACCTGTCGCCGCGCGAATTGACGATCCTTCGCCTGTTCGCTGCGGGAAACAGCGTCACGGACATCGCCCGGGAAACCGGACGGGGCCTTTCCACCATCAGCCAGCAGAAAACCAACGCGATGCGAAAGCTCGGGCTCGAGACCGACGCGGAGATTTTCGAGTACATCGACCGCCTGCGGCTCTAGGCCGCGCAGGCGCGGGACCGCCGTCACGATAGCGGCTCGAAGCCGTGCCGGACATGGAAGAATTCTGAAAACACGTCGTATCCTTGCCGCCCGCGAGGCGCCGCGACCTGCACGCCCGCTTGACAACCCCGGCGGTCGGCGGGGCCTACAATGTGGGGTCGAGGTGCCGCGCGTGCACCGCCCAAGGAGATAGCATCGGTGAGTGCCAAGATCAGTCCGCTCGCGGGAAAGCCCGCGACAGAAATCAAGCCAGTCGATATCGCTGCGCTCCTGGCCGCTTACCGTGACCTGCGACCCGATCCTTCCGTGCCCGAACAACGCGTGGCGTTCGGTACCTCCGGCCACCGCGGTTCGTCGTTCGATCGCTCGTTCAACGAGTGGCATGTCTGGGCCGTGGTGCAGGCCATCTGCGAGTACCGTGCCCAGGCCGGTGTCGACGGCCCGCTCTTCGTCGGCATCGATACCCACGCGCTGTCCGGGCCCGCCTTCGAGAGCACCCTGGAAGTGCTCGCCGCCAACGGCGTGACGACCCATGTGTCCAAGGGCGGCGAGTTCACGCCGACGCCTGCCGTGTCGCACGCCATCCTGGCGTTCAACCAGGACCGCGATCGTGGCAAGGCCGACGGCATCGTGATCACGCCGTCGCACAATCCGCCGGAGAGCGGCGGGATCAAGTACAACCCCCCGCATGGGGGCCCGGCCGACACCGATGCGACGTCGTGGATCGCGGCCCGTGCGAATGCGCTGATCGAAGGAGGCTTGCGCGACGTGAAGCGTCTGACCTTCGCGCAGGCGCTGAAGGCCGCGACCACCAGCGAATACGACTTCCTGCAGCGCTACGTGGACGACCTTGGCGATGTCCTCGATCTCGACGTGATTCGTTCGAGCGGGGTGCGCATGGGTGTGGATCCGCTCGGCGGCGCCGGTGTGCACTACTGGGCCGCCATCGCCGAGCGGTACCGGTTGAACCTCACCGTCGTCAGCGACATCGTCGACCCGACGTTCTCCTTCATGTCGCTGGACTGGGACGGCCGCGTGCGCATGGATCCGTCGTCCTCGTACGCCATGCAACGGCTGATCGGCCTGAAGGACAAGTTCGATGTCGCGTTCGCGTGCGACACGGACCATGACCGCCACGGCGTGGTCGCGCCCAGCGCCGGGCTCATGCCGGCCAACCATTATCTCGCCACCGCGGCCTGGTACCTGTTCCAGCATCGTCCGGGTTGGCGCGATGACGCCGCCGTGGGCAAGACCGCCGTCAGCACGGGGCTGCTCGACCGCATCGCAAAGCACCTCGGCCGTCCGCTGCTCGAGGTGCCCGTCGGCTTCAAGTACTTCGTGTCGGGCCTCTTCGACGGCAGCCTCGGCTTCGGCTGCGAAGAAAGCGCCGGTGCGTCCTTCCTGACCCGCAACGGCGCCGCCTGGTCCACGGACAAGGACGGCATGGCCGCCGCCTTGCTGGCCGGCGAGATGACGGCAAAGCTCGGTCGCGATCCGGGCCAGATCTACCGCGAAGTCACCGACAAGCTGGGCGACCCCGCGAACGCACGCATCGACGCGCCGGCCACGCCCGCGCAGAAGGGGCGCCTCTCCAAGCTGGCGCCGGAGCAGGTGACCTCGAAGACGTTGGCGGGCGATCCGATCGTCGGCGTGGCGAACCAGGCCAACGGCCAGGCTATCGGCGGGATCAAGGTCATGTCCGAACAGGCCTGGTTCGCTGCGCGACCCTCCGGCACCGAGGACATCTACAAGGTCTACGGCGAGAGCTTCCGTGGCAAGGACCACCTGGCCAAGGTGCTCGAGGAGGCCCAGGCGATGGTCGACCAGGCGCTGGCCTGAGTGTTGGCCGGGGCGTAACCCGCCTGGATGGCGATAGCCGGTTTGTGGAAACGTTGCCGCGACCTTTCCACAACCTTACTTAAACCTTGCTATTGCCTTAGCTGTGCACGGCGTCCTAAAGAAATGGCGGACCGCGCCGTAACGGGGTTTCCACATACCCGATCCGGTCGCCTTCGTGAATCTTTTCCGCTCTACCCAGACCAGATACACCGCCTTCGTCCTGGCGTATTTTCTTGCGCTCGTCGTCCTGACGTTCGTCGTCATCCAGCTGTATGTCGCGCCCGACCTCCGGCGTAGCGAGGCCGAACTGATCGGTCGCGAGGTGGACGAGATCGGTCTGGCGATTACCAACAAGCTGCATCAGGTGGAAGCTCAGCAGCGCAGCATCACGCAGACGGTGGCGCTGATGGACAGCCCATCGATCGACCGGCTGCAGCCGGGCCTGGTCGATCAGTACGGCGACCAGGATGTATTCGGCGGCGGCATCTGGCCGCTGCCGTTCAAGCGCGATGCGGCGAAAGAGCGCGACAGCACGTTCTTCGCACGCGATGCCGCCACCGGCAAGCTCGTCGTCAACACGCATTGGAACCAGCCGGATGCGCTCAAGTACTGGGAGCAGAGCTGGTACAAGAATGGCCTGAGCGCGCCACGCGGCCATTGCCTCTGGGCGGACGCATACAAGGACGCCGCCAGCGCGCAGCCCCGCACGAACTGCGCCATGGCCATCTACAAGGGTGACGAGATCTTCGGCGTTTCCACGGTGGACGTGACGCTGGGCTTCTTCAACCGCCTTGTCGCCGACATGGAAGGCAAGGTGCACGGCCAGATCCTGATCGTCGAGCCGAACGGAACCATCGTCAGCAACAGCACGTACATCAAGGACGACATCGTGCTGAAGAAGGTCGCCGATCTCGCGGCGTCATCGCCGATGATCGCGCAGGTGAAGGACACGCTGCCCGAACTGGGCAAGTCCGGGCAGGTGGAGCGCGACTACGCGGACGGCGAATCGCAGTCGCTGTTCCTGCGGCCGATCGTCGGCACGCCCTGGGTGCTCGCCACCAGCCTGCCGACGCGCCTGCTCACACAGAACAGCAGCCGGATCATGAGCAAGCTTGCCGAAGTGCAGCTGCCACTCGCGTTCCTGCTGCTTGCCGCGCTGGTGTTCGGTATCCGCCTGCTGATGAAGCAGCTGGGCACGTTGCAGGCAAACATCGAGGAGCTCAATTCGGGCGAAGCCGATCTTGCGCGTCGCCTGCCGCCGGGTAGTGGCAGCGAATACAACGCCGTGGTCGAGAGCTTCAACCGGTTCATCGCACGCCTGCAGGACATGATGCGCCGTGTGCAATCCAGCTCCAACGCGATCTCGTCCGCGGCGACCCAGATCGCCAGCGGCAACATGGACCTTTCGCAGCGTACCGAAGAGCAGGCGAGCTCGCTGGAAGAGACCGCGGCCTCGATGGAAGAGCTGACCGCGACCGTTCGCCAGAATGCCGAGAACGCCAAGCAGGCCAACACGCTGGCACGCGATGCCGCTGCCGCGGCGCATCGCGGTAGCGACGTGGTGGCCCAGGTGGTCACGACCATGGGTGCGATCAGCGAATCCTCGGCGAAGATCGCGGACATCGTCGGCGTCATCGACGGCATTGCCTTCCAGACCAACCTGCTCGCCCTGAACGCCGCCGTGGAAGCGGCGCGTGCGGGCGAGCAGGGGCGTGGCTTCGCGGTCGTGGCGGGTGAAGTGCGCAGCCTTGCGCAAAGCTCGGCGTCGGCCGCACGCGATATCAAGGCACTGATCGCTGAATCGGCAGAGGATGTCTCGCTCGGCGCGGAGTTGGTAAAGCGTACGGGGACGAGCATGAGCGAGCTGACCGGTAACGTCGCCAGGGTCGCCGCTTTCATGGAAGAGATCATGGCCGCCAGCCAGGAGCAGAGCCTCGGCATCGATCAGGTCAGCCGCACGGTGACCCAACTGGACGACATGACCCAGCAGAACGCGGCACTCGTCGAAGAGGCTGCCGCGGCGGCCAAGGCGATGGAAGAGCAGACGCATCGGCTGGAAGAGGTCGTCGGCGGCTTCCGGCTCTGAACAGGAAGGAACGGCTGCTATTATCGCTACCGTTCTCCCCAGGTTTCCTCCGATGGCCGCTCACGACACGGCAGCGATCCGCGTACTCGTCGGCTCGCGCAACCCCGTCAAGATCGGCGCCGTGCGTAACGCACTGGCGCCGCTGTTTCCCGGAAGGCTCGTGGAATGCGAGGGGGTGCACGCGCCATCGGGCGTGCCCGAGCAGCCGATGACGGCGGCGCAGACCCGCGAAGGCGCCATCAACCGGATGAACTTCTGCCGGCAGCACGCCGATGCCGACTTCTACGTCGCGCTCGAGGGCGGCGTGGATGTGACCGAAGATGGTCCGGGGACGTTCGGTTATGTGGCCATTGCCAGCCAGGGCTATGTATCGGTCGGCTGCAGCGCATGGTTGCCGCTGCCGCCGGCGGTGTACGAGTCCCTGCTGGATGGCGAAGAACTCGGTCCCGTGATGGACCGTCTGTTCGGCACGGTCAACATCAAGCAACAGGGTGGCGCCATCGGCCTGGTCACCAACGGGCACGCGACGCGCGAGAGCGCGTATACGCAGGCGATGGTGCTGGCGATGGCGCCGTTCCTGCATCCTGAGCTCTACGGGCTGCAGGATGCGGCGGACTGAAAGCCCGATACCTCTTAGCGCATGCCACCGGAGGCGAGGATCAACTCGCCGGTCACCCATCCGGCATCGTCGGAGGCGAGGAAGGTCACGATCGGGGCGATGTCGCCCACCTGGCCGATGCGGCCGAGCGGCGTCTGACCGGCGGCCCAGGTCTCGAAGTCCGAGCCGATGAAGCCGGCGGTTTCGGTGCCCTCGGTCTGCACCATGCCCGGGTTGACCGAGTTCACGCGGATGCCACGCGGGCCCAGCTCGCGGGCGAGCACGCCGGTGATGGCGTCCACGGCGCCCTTGGTACCCGTATAGACGGCGCTCTCGGCAGGCGTGATACGGGTCACGGCCGAACCGATGTTGATGATGCTGCCACCGGCCCCGAGGTGCTTGGAGGCAGCCTGGGTCACCTGGATGAGACCGAGCACATTGACACCGAAGGTGCGGTGGAACAGTTCCTCGGTGGTGGTGTCGATGGAGGCGAACTCGTACACGCCCGAGTTGTTCACGAGGATGTCCAGACGGCCAAAGTGCTCGATGGCGGCATTGACGATACCCTCGGCGTCCTTCTGCTTCGACACGTCGCCGCCCACGGCGACGGCCTTGCCGCCGGCCGCCTGGATCTCGGCGACGACCTTGTCGGCACCGGCCTTGCTGGAGGCGTAGTTGACGACGACGGCGGCGCCTTCCGCGGCGAGCGACTTGGCGATCGCCGCGCCGATGCCCTTGGAAGCGCCCGTGACGACCGCGACTTTCTCTTTCAGCTTGCTCATGGTTCGATGTTCCTTGGTGGTTTGATGGAATGGCTCCGCCCATGCATGGGGACGGCCCGGCACCACCTGTCATACGCGGCCGGTCATAACACTTATGCCGCTCGCGCAAGATTGATTTGGATCGAGGCACTTGAAAGGGCGCTGCGGCACCGCATCATTCTTCCGTCCCGTGACGGCGAGCGCGCCGCCCCACCTCCCGCTACTCCGGAAATCTTTCGCCATGACCGCTTCCATCCAGCTCGAACCCGTCGAATCCTTCGATTACGTGATCTTCGGCGCCACCGGCGATCTGACCATGCGCAAACTCTTGCCCGCGCTGTATCGGCGTTTCGCCGAAGGACAAATCACCGCCGATTCGCGCATCGTCGGCACGGCACGTTCGCCGCTGGACGATGAGACCTACCGGGAGCGCGCCCGCAAGGCGCTGGGCGAGCATGTCCGCCCTGACGAGCTGATCGACGCGACGGTAAACCGGTTCCTTCGCCTGGTTCACTATGTGAGCCTCAACGGTGCCGAGTCGTCCGGTAACTGGGAGGGCCTGAAGGGCCTTCTCGAGACGAACGCCGCGAAAGACAGGGTCCGCGTGTTCTATCTGGCTACCGCACCGGATCTCTACGGCGAGATCGCCCGTAACGTCTCGGAGAAGGGGCTGCGTAGCGAGACGTCGCGCATCGTGCTCGAAAAGCCGATCGGCACCAATCTGGATACGGCACGCAAGGTCAACGAGGACGTCGGTCGCTACTTCCCGGAAAACAGCATCTTCCGTATCGACCATTACCTGGGCAAGGAAGCGGTACAGAACATCATCGCGCTGCGCTTCGCCAACCCGATGCTCGAGCGCATGTGGGACCGCGAGTCCATCGACTACGTGCAGATCACCGCTGCGGAGACGGTCGGTCTCGAAGGCCGTGGCGGCTACTACGATGGCTCGGGCGCGCTGCGCGACATGATCCAGAACCACCTGCTGCAGGTGCTGACCGTGGTCGCCATGGAGCGCCCGGGCTCGCTCGACGCCGACGCCCTGCGCGACGAGAAGGTGCGTGTGCTGAAGTCGCTCAAGCCGCTCGACCGCAACAACCTGCGCGCCCATGTCGCCCGCGGCCAGTACGTGCAGGGCACCGCGGGTGGCAAGGCCGTTCCCGCTTATCGCGACGAGCTGCCGGGCGAGACCGAAAGCAACACGGAGACCTTCGTCGCCCTGAAGGCCGAGATCGACAACGAGCGCTGGCAGGGCGTGCCGTTCTATCTGCGCTCGGGCAAGCGCATGCCGGAAAAAGTGACCGAGGTCGTGGTGCAGTTCCGCGCAGGCGAGCCGGGTCTGTTCGGCGAAGCGCGACCGGGCAGCCGTCTGGTGATTCGCGTGCAGCCGAACGAGAGCGTCACGCTGCCGTTGTTCGTCAAGCATCCAGGCAACAGTTTTGGTCTGGACGAGGTCGACGCGCTGTCGAAGCTGGGCCAGCCCGAACGCATCCGTTACCGCGATTCGTATGAAGGCCTGATGCTCGATGCCGTCAAGGGCAGTCCGGCGCTGTTCGTGCGCAAGGACGAAACCGAAGCCGCATGGCAGTGGGTGACGCCGATCCTCGAGGGCTGGAGCGAGGACGACAACGGCCCGGACAGCTACGAGGCGGGTACCTGGGGTCCGGATTCCGCGCGCGAGCTGTTGCAACAAGCAGGGCATGCGTGGGTGGAAGACATCGCCGCCTGAACCGGCTAAGCCAGCGCCAATGGTGCAGCCCCCGTGTGGGAGCCGATCCAGCCAATGATGCAGCCCCCGTGTGGGAGCCGGTCCAGCCAATGGTGCAGCCCCCGTATGGGAGCCGGTCCAGCCAATGGTGCAGGCCCCGTGTGGGAGCCGATTCATCGGCGATGCTCGCGCCTAGATAACGACAGCATCCACCGCAGGGTCGCTGCCCTCCATCAACTGCACAAGCCGATCGAGCCCCTGTTTCAAGCGCACCCGATCCTTCACACCGCCCAGCGAAATGCGGATGGCCTGTTCGTTCGGCGTACCGGTGGAGAAGGCATCCGAAGGCGTGACCGCGAGCCCTTCCATGCGTGCGGTCATCGTCAGCGAGCGTGCGGTCCAGCGTGCGGGCAAGCCAAGCCAGAGGTGAATGCCTTCGGCCGCCACGGGTTCCGCCTGCGCGGCGAGGTCGACCGGACGAAGAATCCGCGCCGCCATCGCTTGCCGTTCGCGGGCCTCCATACGCACGCCATCGAGCAGTCGCGCCGCGGTGCCGTCATGGATCCATTGTGTCGCCAGTGAGGTCATCACTGGCATCGACAGCAGCGTCACCGCGCGCAGGCTGCCAACGAAGGCGGAGCGCAGGGCGGTGTCGGGCATCACGACGTATGCCGTGCGCAAGCCGGGGGTGAGCGCTTTGGACAGCGTCGCGATGTAGTAGGTGCGCTCCGGGGCGAGGCGGGCGAAAGGCGGCGGCGCCGTGTCGCACAAGGCCCAGTAGGGGTCGTCTTCGACGATGCGAAGATCGTGCTTGCGCGCTATCGCGACAATCTCTTCGCGACGCGCTGTCGGCATGCTCGTCGCGGTCGGGTTGCGCAGGGTAGGGTTGAGATAGACCACGCGCGCCCCGTATTCCACGGCTGCCCTGGCCAGGGCATCGGGAAGCATCCCATCGTCGTCACTCGCCACGGCGACGAGCCGGCGGTCGAGTTGCGCGGCGGCACCGATCATGCCGGGATACAGCACCGGTTCGGACAGCACGGTATCGCCGGCGTGGCTGAGGGCGAGGACCAGCGCGGCGAGCGCCGCCTGTGCGCCCGGACAGATCACGATGCGCGCACCGTCCACTCGTCCAAGCATCGGCATGAGCCACGCGGCGCCCGCGGCGCGATCGGCGTCGCTGCCGCCTCCCGGGTGATAACTCATCAACAGGTGCGGGTCGGTGTGGGTCAGTACCTGATCCACGCCACGCTTGAGCAGGGCGGTGAAGTCGATGCCGAGCGGCGGCGGTGGGATATTCATGCCCAGGTCGACCACTTGCGCCGTGTCGAAGCGGGGCGCGGAGACGAAGGTGCCCATGGCCCCGTTGGCGTGCAGGAGCTTGCGTTCGCGGGCCTCCGCGTAGGCGCGGGTCACCGTGGTCAGGTCGACGCCGAGCGCTCGAGCCAGTTGCCTTTGCGGGGGCAGGCGATCCCCCGGTCGCAGCCGTCCATCCGTGATCGCCCGCTCCATGAAACGGACCACCTGCAGGTAGCGCGGCCCGTCTTCCTCCAGCGCGCCCGCCCGGTCGAGCCCTTGTATGGAGCTTGTCCGCGTCACAATGCCACCGATGTATGGATATTGTCGACGCATAGTATGCGCCGTATCCCTATATGGATGCATACATGTTTGCGTCGCTGTTCCACCGCTTCCACCGGCCCGCGTGGCGCATCGCCGCCCTGTGCGGCGTCGTCCTGCTGCAGGGCTGTCGTCTGGCCTTGTTCGACCCAAAGGGTGACATCGGCGTCCAGGAGCGCCGCCTGATCCTGGTTTCGCTCGGCCTGATGCTGCTCGTGGTCGTCCCGGTGATCGGGCTCACCCTGTACTTCTTCTGGCGCTACCGCGCGACGAACACCAAGGCGAGGTATGCGCCCGAGTGGTCGCATTCGACCGGGATCGAGATCGTCGTATGGACCATTCCCTGCGTCATCGTCGCCGTGCTGGCCGTGCTCATCTGGAAAAGCACGCATGCCCTCGACCCCTACAAGGCGCTCGCCGCCCAGCGCCCACCGCTGAAGGTGGACGTGGTGGCGCTGAACTGGAAGTGGCTGTTCATCTACCCCGACTACGGCGTGGCCACGGTCAACGAACTCGTCGTTCCTGCGCGCACGCCGATCGAGTTCCATCTCACGGCGGACTCGTTGATGAACTCGTTCTTCATTCCTCGCCTCGGCAGCCAGGTCTATGCGATGGCCGGCATGGAAACGCGACTCCACCTGGTTGCCGATGATGTGGGGACCTTCGCAGGGCGATCCTCGGCGTACAGCGGCCCTGGGTTCTCAGGCATGCGCTTCGACACGTTCGCCGTAAGCGACGCGGATTTCGCCGACTGGATCGGGCGCACGCGCCGTTCGTCGCCAGCGCTGACCATGGATGGCTACCACGCGCTGACCGCGCCCAGCGAGCACGAGCCGCCGCGCAAGTTCGGCAGCGTCGACGCCGGGTTGTTCGAACGCGTGGTCGACCAATACATGCCCGCGCCACCGCGCGGCGATGTCTGTGGTCAAGCGTTTTCCCTCATGCCGTCGGCGAAGGACTGAAGCCCATGTTCGGTAAACTCGATCTATCCGCGATCCCGCTCCAAGAGCCGATCATCATGGGGACGCTGGTCGTCGTCCTGCTCGGTGGCGCGGCCCTGCTCGCGGCCATCACCTATCATCGCAAGTGGACCTACCTCTGGCGGGAATGGCTGACCTCGGTCGACCACAAGCGCATCGGTGTCATGTACATCGTCCTGGCGCTGGTCATGCTCCTGCGCGGCTTCGCCGATGCGCTGATGATGCGCGCACAACAGGCCATCGCCGCGAACGGGTCCACGGGCTATCTTCCGCCGCATCATTACGACCAGATCTTCACCGCCCACGGCGTGATCATGATCTTCTTCGTCGCCACGCCGCTGATCCTCGGGCTGATGAACGTCGTGGTGCCGTTGCAGATCGGCGCACGCGACGTGGCGTTTCCCTTCGTCAACTCGCTGAGCTTCTGGCTGTCGGCCGTTGGCGCGGTACTGGTGATGATGTCCATGTTCGTCGGCGACTTCGCCGCGACCGGTTGGGTCGCGTATCCGCCGCTGTCCGAGTTGGGCTACAGCCCCACGGTGGGCGTCGATTACTACATATGGTCGTTACAGGTATCAGGGCTGGGTACCTTGCTGACCGGTATCAACCTGGTGGTGACCATCCTGCGCATGCGCGCGCCGGGCATGACACTCATGCGCATGCCGGTGTTCACATGGACGGCCTTGATCACCAACATCCTCATCATCGCCGTGTTTCCCATCCTGACCGCGACGCTCGCGCTGCTCACCGCCGACCGCTACCTGGACATGCACTTCTTCACCAACGAGCTTGGTGGGAACGCGATGATGTACATCAACCTGATCTGGGTGTGGGGTCATCCGGAGGTCTACATCCTCATCCTGCCGTGCTTCGGTGCGTTCTCGGAGATCATATCGACGTTCTCCGGCAAGCCGCTGTTCGGCTACAAGTCGATGGTTTATGCCACCTCGTCCATCGGCGTGCTCTCGTTCTTCGTCTGGCTGCACCACTTCTTCACCATGGGGTCGGGCGCGAACGTCAACGCCTTCTTCGGCATCATGACCTCGATCATCTCCATTCCCACGGGCGTGAAACTTTTCAACTGGCTGTTCACCATGTTCCGTGGCCGTATCCGCTACCACTCGACGGTCTGGTGGACGATCGGCTTCATGGTCACCTTCGCCATCGGGGGCATGACCGGCGTGTTGCTTGCCGTTCCGGGTGCCGACTTCGTACTGCATAACAGTCTTTTCCTGGTCGCGCATTTCCATAACGTGATCATCGGTGGCGTGCTGTTCGGCTGCCTGGCCGCGATCGGCTTCTGGTTTCCCAAGGTGTTCGGTTTCACGCTCGACGAGTTCTGGGGCAAGGTGTCGTTCTGGTGCTGGCTGGTGGGTTTCTACCTGGCCTTCATGCCGCTGTACGTGCTCGGCCTGGACGGCATGACGCGGCGCATGAACCACTATGACGATCCCACCTGGCAGCCGTGGCTGGTCGTGGCTCTGGTCGGTGCCCTGGTGATCGCCTGCGGTATCGCCGCGCTCGGCATCCAGCTCGTCGTCAGCATCCGTAACCGCAACGCCAACCTCGATCTGAGCGGCGATCCCTGGGACGGCCGCAGCCTCGAATGGTCCACGGCATCGCCGGCGCCGTTCTACAACTTCGCCCATGTTCCTACGATCACCTCGCTCGAGCCGCACTGGGACGCGAAGAAGGCCGGTACGGCGTACGTCGAACCGAAGACCTACGAGGCCATCCACATGCCGCGGAACACGGGTGCCGGGTTCATTATCGCGGCGATCTCGCTTGCGCTCTGCTTCGCCCTGGTCTGGCATATCTGGGGGCTGGCGATCGTCTCGCTGCTCGGCATCGTCGCGACGTTCATCGTCCGTACCTACGATCGCGATGTCGACTACTACGTCCCGGCCGCCGAGGTCGCCGCTATCGAGCGGGCACGCTTCGCGCGGCTGCCCAAGACCCATTCGACCGCCGCCACACGCTACGAAGAGGCCGCCTGAGCATGAGCACCACCCTTGCCACCGCCGGTGACGGCGATGCCGAGCACGACGACGAGTCGACGACCACGCTCGGTTTCTGGATCTACCTGATGAGCGACTGCCTGATCTTCGCGACGCTGTTCGCGACGTTCGGGGTGCTGGCCGGTGCGACGGCCGGTGGACCCGGTGGGCGCGAGCTTTTCAGCCTGCCGTTCGTGTTGACCGAGACCCTGTTGCTGCTACTGAGCAGCTTCACCTTCGGCGCCGGCATGCTCGGTGCCGCGTCGGGTCGCCGTCGTGTGCTGGTCGGCTGGCTCGCCGTGACGTTCCTGCTCGGTCTGGGCTTCGTCGTCATGGAAGTGCACGAGTTCGTCGAGCTGGTCCGCGACGGCGCGGGTCCGTCGCGCAGCGCCTTCCTCTCCGCGTACTTCGGACTGGTCGGTACGCATGGCCTGCACGTGTTTTGCGGATTGGTCTGGCTCGGCGTCATGGTTCACCAGGTAGTGCGCTTCGGCCTGGACGGCATCGTCCGTCGCCGTCTCGCCTGTCTGAGCCTGTTCTGGCACTTCCTCGACCTGATCTGGATCTGCGTTTTCACCTTTGTCTACCTGCGCGAGTTCACCCCATGAGTCACGCTACCCAGGCCCACGGCAGCATGCGGAGCTACGTGTCCGGCTTCATCCTTTCCGTCGCCTTGACCCTGGCTTCGTTCGGCGCGGTCATGTCGAATGTCGTGCCGGCCGGAGCGCGCCTGACGCTCATCGTCGCGCTATGCGTGGCCCAGTTGTTCGTGCAACTGGTGTACTTCCTGCACCTGGGCTCGGCGCGCAGCCAGCGCGCGAACACGGCGATCTTCGCCTGCACGACCTTCCTGATCGCCGTGGTGGTCGCCGGTTCGCTGTGGGTGATGCATAACGCCAACGTCAACATGATGCCGATGCCCATGTCCGTGCATCAGGCGATGATGCACGAGTAGCCGCACGTTCGTCGTATCAGAGGTTGCGCTGGCCGGCCGCCACCGATTCCAGCAGCGATACCACGTGCTCGCCTTCCCCGGCGAGCGCGATTTCCACCGGCGTCCGTCCACCCAGTTCCTGGATAGGTGTAAGCAGGAGCCAATCCCAGACCGCCTGGCGGTCGGGCTCGATCCCGTAGGCCAGGTCCGCTATCCGACGCATGATCCGCTTGCTCATCGTTCAGAACACGTGACTGAGTGAGACGAAGAAACTGCGAGTGTGGTCGGTATCGACCATCGGGCTGTCCTTCACGGCATCGGGCAGGATGGTGTAGCGCATGCCACCGGAGGTGACCCAGGACGGCGACAGGCGATAGGTCGCCATGAGGTTCACGTACGGTGCGGTGCCGCCGTCGGCGTGGTAGGCCGCCAGGCCGCTGCGCGCTGCCTCGCGGCCGCTGATGCCGTAGTAGTAGTCGTTGAGCGCGCCGTTGCTGCGTGCGACACCGACCGTCGGGACGAAGGTGACGGCGCCTTTCTTCAATGGGTAGCTATAACCGGCATCGAGCAGGGTGCCGCCGCCGTGGCCGGTGAACTCCTTCTGCGCGCTGGCGGACAGCACGCCCCATTCGGCCGTGTGCCGCCACGCCACACCGGCCATGCCGGAGATGTCGCGGTTGGACAGCCGGCGCAGCCGGGCGTCGTCGGTGTCCTGGTGGCGGAACCGGTTGGCGAATGGCGAAACCAGGATCGACAGCTCGTCGGCCCGGCCGGAAAGCAGCTTGTAGCCAGCCGAGGCGCCGCGGAAGTAGAACGACTTGCCCTCGTAGTTCACCAGGGGCAGGGGCAGGGCCTTGTTGTCGTAGCTGCGATAGGGACTGGGAGCCCAGGCGGCGCCGATACCCAGGCTCCAGCCGGGCGCGGGGCGCTCCGCGGATTGCGCCGAAGCGGCGCCAGACAGGCCGATGCCGGCGATCAGGGCGAGCAGAGGGGCGGAGCGCGAACGGAATACCGACATGCGGGAAGACTCGTGGGGACGATAGGCTCCGGATGCTGGGGAGTGGACATTGCCCCAACATTGCCCCGCCGGACAGGCGTTTAGCACGTGTTAGGATCGCGCCCCTTCGGGAGGGTTCGCATGCGCATACTGCTGGTTGAAGACGAGCCGGAGATGGCGGCCGTGCTCCAGGCCGGGCTGCATCGCCACGGCATGCTGGTGGATGTCTCGCCGACCATCGCGCATGCCGCCGAGGCCTTGCAGTGCAAGCTGCACGATCTTCTCCTGCTCGACAGGCAATTGCCCGATGGCGATGGCGCGACCTTGCTGGCCACCGCGCGGGCAACGCATGCCGACCTCCCGGTGATCATGCTGACCGCCCGGGGCTCGCTTTCCGACCGCATCGAAGGCCTCGATCTGGGCGCGGACGATTACCTGGTCAAACCGTTCGCGATCGAAGAGCTGCTAGCGCGGATCCGCGCCATTTCGCGGCGACCGGCACAGATCGCACTGCCGGTCGCCACCTTGGGCAATCTCTGCTTCGACTTCACCGCCCGCGAGGCCATTGTCGATGGGCAACCCCTGCGCCTGCAGCGGCGTCAACTCCTGTTGCTCGAAGCCCTGGCGTACCGGCACGGGCGCACGGTGCAGCGCGAGGTGTTGCAGGAAGCGGTCTACGGTTTCGACGATGCCATCCAGTCGAACGCGCTGGACGCCCACGTGTCGAAGCTGCGTCGCGCGCTGGTCGAAGCGAACGCGAGCGTCGAGATCCACGTGATTCGTGGCATCGGTTACCTGCTGCGGGAGGTGCGCGATGGGCAGGCACGCTAAATCGCTCACCGTTCAGTTGGGTGTGCGGCTCAGCGCCCTGCAGGTTGTGATCCTCGTCGCGACCATCGCTGCCCTGACCTGGAGCATCCTCAATACGCAGACCGCCTACATCGACGAGAATATGGCGCGTGGCATCGCACGTGCGGTGACGGTCGACGATGGCGCCATGCGCCTGCACACGGACGGCGACATGCGCGCCGTGCTCGACGAAGCACCGCACATCTGGTTCGGCGTCGAGGACGAGCAGGGGCACCGCCTGATCCATGGCGACGTACCGGCGGCCTATCGCACACTGGTGGATTCGCTGTCCACGCTCGAATCCTCGGAAGTACACACCACGAGCGCCCCGTACGACCTCGCCATGCGCGTCGTCGTCGAGAAGACGCCGCAGGGCCGGATCCACGTCATCGTCGGGGGTGCCCCTGTTCTCGGGCTCGGTATGGTCTTCCTCAAGATCCTGATCTACGTCGGCACGCGTATCGGCTTGCCTCTGGTGCTGGTGACTCTCGTCGCGGTTCCCTGGTTGATCCATCGCTCGATGGCCGGCGTTGGCAAGGTGGCCGACCAGGCCCAGCGGATCAATATCGACGAGCGCGGCGCCCAGCTGGAGGACGGCGCGGTGCCGCGCGAATTGCAGCCGCTGGTGCGCGCGTTCAATCTCGCGCTGGAGCGGCTCGGCGAAGGGTACGACGCACGCGACCGCTTCCTGGTGGATGCGGCGCACGAACTGCGTGCGCCGATCGCCATCCTCGAAGCACGTCTCGATACCTTGCCGCACGGCGAAGCGCGGACACGCCTGCTCACCGACCTGGCTCGCCTGGCCAATATCGCCGAACAGCTGCTCGATCTGCAGCGGCTGGGCAAGCAGGTCACCGCCTTCGAACCGCTCGACCTGGTGACCCTGGTTCGCGAGGTCAGTGCCGACGTCGCACCCCTGGTGCTGGACGCGGGCTACGAGCTGGCCATGGATGCCCCCGACCACGCGGTGGTGGTCATCGGCGACCGGCTTTCGCTGTCCCGTGCGGTGACCAACCTGATCCAGAACGCCATCGCCCATGCCGGTGGCAAGGGACTCATTCATGTCGCCGTGATGCCCGATGGCGTGTTCGAAATCAGCGACGAGGGTCCCGGCATCCCCGAGGCGGAGCGGGCGAAGATATTCACGCCGTTTTATCGGCTGCGGCCGAGCAGCGTGGGAACGGGCCTGGGGTTGCACCTGGTGCAGGAGATCGTGGCCCGTCACGGGGGCAGTATCGCGGTGCTCGACGCGCCGGGGGGCGGGGCGCGGTTCTCGGTGCGGATTCCCTAGGGGAGCAAATCCTTACTATTGTTTCCACGGGGTTCGACCGCATTATGGGACGAGCGGTGGAGCAGGCCTTTCACCGGCCGTGCAGCCCCCGATCTTCATCCCTCTGGAGGTCCCATGTCCGACTACCGCAAGACTCCCGAAGCCCTCGCCAAGCTGACCCCCGAACAGTTCAGGGTGACCCAGCAGAGCGGCACCGAGCGCCCGTTCGAGAACGCATTCAACGACAACCACGAGCCCGGTATCTATGTCGATATCGTCTCGGGCGAACCGCTGTTCTCGTCCTTCGACAAGTTCGACAGCGGCTGCGGCTGGCCCAGCTTCACGCGCCCTCTGGAGGCCGATCATGTCGAGGAGAAGCGCGATATCAGCCACGGCATGATCCGCACCGAGGTCCGCTCGGCGAACGCCGATAGCCATCTGGGCCACGTGTTTCCCGACGGTCCGCGCGACCAGGGCGGTTTGCGCTATTGCATCAACTCGGCGTCGCTGCGTTTCGTCCCGGTTGCCGATCTCGAGAAGGAAGGCTACGGCCAGTACATCCACATGTTCGACAGCGAAACCGGAGGTGTCCTATGACCTCGCGCGCCATTCTCGCCGGCGGTTGTTTCTGGGGCATGCAGGACCTGATCCGCAAGCAGCCCGGGGTGATCGCCACACGCGTGGGTTATTCCGGCGGCGACGTGCCCAATGCCACCTATCGCAACCACGGCAGCCATGCCGAGGCGATCGAGATCGAGTTCGATCCGGCCAGGATCAGCTACCGGAAGATTCTCGAGTTCTTCTTCCAGATCCACGATCCGACTACGCTGAATCGGCAAGGAAACGACCGCGGCGAGAGTTACCGCTCGGCCATCTTCTACCTAGACGACGAGCAGAAGGCGATCGCCGAAGACACCATCGCGGACGTCGACGCGTCGGGCCTGTGGCCGGGCAAGGCGGTCACCGAACTCTCGCCGGCAGGCCCGTTCTGGGAGGCCGAACCCGAGCACCAGGACTACCTGGAAAAGTATCCGAACGGGTACACGTGCCATTTCATCCGTCCGGACTGGGTGCTCCCCCGGCGCACCGCCTGATCCCTGCGGCCGTGCCGGCTCTGGTATAAGGGCCGGCACGCAAGGCTGGGGCGGGGGCCTCGACATGAAGACAGGGAAGAAAGGCTACGCCGCGATCCTATGGGTCGCGTTGCTGGTGGCCATCGGTTTGCTCAGGGCGTCCAACCGGTATCTCATCGATATCGCCAACCACGAACCATCGTTGTTTGCGCCGAAGCTGATCGACGAACTCACCGGTTCCTTGAGCTTCGGCGTTTTCCTGCCCGTGCTCTTCTTCCTCCTGCGCCGTATCGCGCGGATCGCGTCGTCGCCGGTGCGTGTTCTGGCGCATCTTGGGCTCTTCCTCGCGCTTTCCCTGGCCCAGACCAGTCTGATGCTGGGCCTGCGCCTGTGGGTGTTTCCCCTCGCGGGCCTGGCGCGTTTCGCGGCGCTTCCCACGGGCTGGCGTTACCTCATGGAAATGCCCACGCAGCTGTTTTTCTACGCGGTGATCGCGCTGGGCCTGTGGCTGTTCGATCGTTACCGTGAGGGGCAGGCCAGGGAACTACGCGCCGCACAGCTGGAATCGGCACTGTCCGATGCGCGCCTGGAAGCCCTGCGCCTGCAGCTGAACCCGCACTTCCTCTTCAATACGCTCAATGCCGTTTCGGAACTCATGTACGAGCGGCCGCAGGTAGCCGACGAGATGCTCTCGCGCATCGGGGAACTGTTACGTGCGACGCTCTCGGCGACCGCGCAGGAGCATCGGCTGGCCGACGAGTGGCAGCTGCTTTCCCTGTACCTGGACATCCAGAGGGCACGCTTCGGCAGCGGGCTCGACGTGCAGCTGGATGGCGATGCGACCCTCGACGATCTGCACGTGCCGTTCCTGATCCTGCAGCCGCTGGTGGAAAACGCCATCGACCATGGTGGCAGCGGCGACGACAGGCGCGTCTGCGTCGCCGCACGGCGCGAGGCGGGAAGGCTGATGCTGCGCGTGCGCGATTTCGGCGGTGGCACGGCGCGTCCCGGCCACGGCATCGGTTTCAGCAACGTGGATGCGCGCCTGCGTCACCTGTATGGCGAGGCTGCGGGTGTGAGTCGCGATGCCGCCCTGGGCGGCGGCTCCGTCGTCACGGTGTGGCTCCCCGCGCGACGTTGGGCAGCGGCATGAGCCTGCGTGTGGTCGTCGTCGATGACGAGGCGCCCGCACGCGCCAAGCTGCGCCGTTATCTCGCTACGGCCGATGGTCTGGAGTGGATCGGCGAAGCCGGGAACGGTATCGATGCCATCGGCCTGGTCCAGCGGCTCCGCCCGGACGTCATCTTCCTCGATATCAACATGCCGGGGATGGATGGTTTCGGCGTGCTGCAGGCCCTGGGCGAACCCTTGCCGGCGGAGATCGTATTCGTGACGGCGCATGACGCCCACGCGGTGCGGGCCTTCGAAGTGCATGCATTCGACTACCTGCTCAAGCCCGTGGGGCCGCAACGCTTCGATCGCCTGGCGACGCGTTTACGCAAATCGCTGGTGCCCTCGTCGGCCCTGGCGGTACGGGTGGATGGCCTGCTCGATGCGTTGCCGCCGCCCGCGCATTACGTCGAACGGCTCCTTTTGCCATCGGGCGACAGCGCGGAACTCGTGCATGTCGACCGCATCGATCGTATCGAGTCGGACCGCAATTACATCGACGTCTACGTGGGCGGCACGCCTCGCCGGTTGCGCGGTACGCTCGACGCGATGCAGGCGCGCCTCTCGCCTGCGCACTTCGTACGCATCAACCGCTCGACCGTGGTCAGCCTCGACGCGATCCGGGAGGTGAAGGCGTGGCCCGATGGCGAACGACGGCTGCTGTTGCGCGACGGCTCCCGGGTGACCTGGACGCGGCGCTACCTCGGTCAGCTGCCGCCGGGTCTCGCGCTGGAGCTGTAGCGGACGCCGACCGCCCGGGTGCGGGTGCGCCGCTCGTCCCCGGCCCGGCGACGTTCGTCCCAAACCCCGGCCCGGATCGCCCTGGCGAGTCCCAGACTGGGTAAAACGCAGAGGGGACGACCATGGGCACGAAAACATTGATCGCCGGAGGCATCGTCGTGGTGGCCGTGGCCTCCGCATGGGTGGTATGCCGCCCGGATCGGGCACTTCGCGTCGCCGCCGGGGTGGCGGCGCACCACGTTTGCTCGATGACCTTCGTCGCTGGCCAGGATCCCACGCGCACCTACGACGAGCTGGTGCTGCCGATGATCGGCAACGTGGCCGGTCATCTGCTCCACGTGCATGTGGCGCAGGATGCGCAGCGCGTGGAAGTGTCCAGTTCGCTCAGAACGCTGGCCAGTGCGACCTTCACCCGCGGCTATGGTTGCCGGCTCGACCTGCCGGGCAACCTGCCGCTGGTGGCGGATCCGCCAACCTTGGCCGACTCGTCGCGTGCCTTTGGCTCGACCGCGCCGGAGCAGCCTGTCGCGACGGACAAGCCGGGGATGGCGTCGGCGCTCGATCGTGTGTTCGCCGAACACGCCGGCGAAGCGCCGAAGAACGTCAAGGCCGTGGTCGTGGTCAAGAACGGCCAGGTCGTGGCGGAGCGGTATGCCCAAGGGTTCGGCGTGCGCACGCCGCTGATCAGTTTCTCGGTCGCCAAGTCCGTCACCAATGCCTTGCTCGGCGTGCTGGTGAGCGATGGCAAGCTACGTGTGGAGCGACCCCTCGATCCACCGGAGTGGCGCCAGCCGGATGATCCGCGCGCGTCCATCACCGTGGAAGACCTGATGCGCATGCGTAGCGGACTGGCGGCGGAGGAGGCGGAGTCGGCGTTCAGTCCTGTCGCGCAGATGGAGTTCCTGCACGGCGACATGGCCGGCTATGCCGCCGCGCAGCCGGCCAAGGAAGCCGCTGGAAAAACCTTCGAGTACACCTCGGCCGACACGCTCCTGCTGGACCGCAAGGTCGGTGAACTGGTCGGCGGTGGTCCGGCCGGCATGCGCGCTTTCGCCCGGCGTCGGTTGTTCGATCACCTGGGCATGCACGAGGTCACGATGGAATTCGACGGCAAGGGCAGCTTCATCGGCTCGACCTATGTCTACGCCAGCGCGCGTGACTACGCCAGGTTCGGCCTGTTGTACCTCAACGACGGTGTCGCGCCAGATGGACAGCGGTTGCTACCGCCCGGCTGGGTGAGCTGGTCGCGTGCCTCGACACTCGGCGCGCCGTACGGAGCGGGATTCTGGACCAACGACGGACCGAGCCGGCCGGCGAGGTGGCGCGTCGATGGGGGCTTTCCCAAGGACGGCTTCTTCGCCAGCGGCACGATGGGCCAGCGCATCTACATCGTGCCGTCGGCGCAACTGGTGATCACGCGCTTCGGCTATTCCGCGCCGCCGGACTACGGCATCGAGGACGATGTCGCGCTGATCAAAGCGGCTATCGAGAGCTACCAATAGCGAGCAGGTCGGGCATGCGATCGATCACCGCCAACGCGCCGATGGCATCGAGGTCCAGCGACTTGCGGTACCCATAGCTGACCATCACGAAGGGGAGACCGGCATCGCGTGCGGCGAGCACGTCGCTCTCGGAATCGCCGACCATGAGCGTCTGCGTCGGCGGCACGCCGGCCGCGTTGGCCAGGTGCAGCAGCGGCACGCCGCTGGGCTTGCGCTCCGGCAAGGTGTTGCCGCCGACGATGCCGTCGATGTACGGCAGCATGCCACGCACCTCGAGCAGCGGACGAACGAACTCTTCGTTCTTGTTGGTACATACGGCGAGCTTCACGCCCTGCGCGTGCAGGGCCGCCAACGTCTCGACCACACCGTCGTAGGCAACCGCATCGAGTGCCGTCTCGGCATAGTGCTCGAGGAAACCGGGCATGACCTCGTCGATGTCCGCGTCGCTGCCGGCATGACGGAACGCGTACGTGATGAGCTTGCGCGAGCCTTCGCCGATCCATTCGGTGATCTGCGCCAGGTCGTACGTCGGCAGCTTCCAGTCGCGAAGCGTGCGGTTGACCGATTCGGCGATATCGGCAGCGCTGTCCACCAGGGTGCCGTCGAGGTCGAAAACGACCAGGGAAAAGGGAAAGGCCAAGAGGGTCGCTCCGCACGGAAACCCCACATTCTACGCCTTGGCCGGCCCGACGCCGTGGCGGAGCAGGGCGAGCGCGTGCCGGGTGATCTGCTCGGGACCGATGTGTTCGCGCAAGGGGTCGCCGCGCCATTTGCGCGAGGCGGTCATCGGCAGCACCGTGAGACTCAGCACGGATCCGATGATCAGAGCGGGATCCAGATCCGCGCCCAGCAAACCCTCGGCCTGCCAACGACGCATCGTATCCAGCACGGTGACTTGCCGGCTCTCGTTGAAACGCTTGTGGATGTGCTGCTTGAACAGGTCGTCCTCACGCAGCATCTCGCCGAAGAAGACCGGCCCGATCCAGGGACTTTCCGCGGCCAGTTCGACGAAGCGCTGGGCCAGCGTGGTGAAGGCGGCGACGGGATCGTGCGCGTTCTCCAGGAAGATGCCCTCGATGTGTTTGCGCATCGGTGCGATGCGCTCGTCGAAGAGCACATCGAACAGTTCGTCGCGGGTCTTGAAGTAGTAATGCACGGCGGCGGGCGTCATGCCCGCGGCGCGGGCGATGGCGGCGAGGGTCGTCTCGGCGTAGCCCTGGCGCGCGAACAGCTCCAGTGCAATGCCGACCAGGCGCTGGCGTTGGTCCGGGCTGTCGGGCTGGGCGGGAGGGCGGCCGGGGCGGCGGCCGCGGCGGACAGTTGATTCGACCACGATTCTTTACCTTCGACTCTATGGCGCATGGATACCACGGCGACGGGTGGATTGACGCTGGTTGCCTGCCGGCATATATTAAATCACCAGTTAATTAATTTGCAGGTACGAGCCTCGTGAGCACCGAAACGCTTGAGCAATCGGCGACCGCGCCCGATGCCGTACACCCGTCGACGCCGCATCCGCCCGTCACAGCGCCCGCACCGCCTTCGCTGCGCCTGCTGTTTCCCGCCCTGATGTTGGTGATGCTGCTTGCGGCGCTCGACCAGACCATTGTCTCGACGGCCCTGCCAACCATCGTCGGCGACCTCGGCGGGCTCAACCAGCTCTCCTGGGTGGTGACCTCGTACCTGCTCACCTCGACCGTCGTGGTGCCGCTATATGGCAAGTTCGGCGACCTGTTCGGCCGCAAGATCGTCTTGCAGACGGCCATCGTGATCTTCCTCATCGGCTCGGTACTCTGCGGCCTGGCGCAGGACATGACCCAGCTGATCCTGATGCGCGCGTTGCAGGGTCTGGGCGGTGGCGGGCTGCTCGTGATCACCATGGCCGCCATCGGCGATGTGATTCCGCCGGCGGATCGCGGCAAGTACCAGGGACTGTTCGGCGGTGTCTACGGCCTCGCGACCGTCATCGGTCCGCTGATTGGCGGCTTCATGGTCGATCATCTGTCCTGGCGCTGGATCTTCTACGTCAACCTGCCGCTGGGCATCCTCTCGCTGCTGGTGATCGCCGCCGTGTTCCATCCGCACGTGCGCCACGTAAAGCACAAGATCGATTACTGGGGTGCCGGCTGGCTCGCCCTGTCACTGAGCTGCCTCATCCTGTTCACCACCGAAGGCGGCACCCTGCTGCCTTGGGACGCCGCCGAACTGTGGTTCATCCTGGCCTTCGCCGTGGTCGGCCTTGCCGGTTTCATCTACGAGGAAACCGTGGCCAGCGAGCCGATCATTCCGCTGGGCCTGTTTCGCCATCGCACCTTCCTGCTCAGCTGCCTGATCGGCTTCTTCGTCGGCGCGGCGCTGTTCGGCTCGACCACCTTCCTCCCGCTCTACCTGCAGGTGGTGAAAGGTGTTTCGCCGACGGGTGCGGGCATGCAGCTGCTGCCGCTCATGGGCGGCGTGATCGTCAGCTCCGTCGTCAGCGGACGCCTGATCAGCCGGATCGGGCGCTACCGCGTCTTCCCGATCGTGGGCACCTTCATCGCCGCGATCGCACTGCTGTTGCTCGGCACGGTCGACGACGACAGTCCGATCGCCCTGATCTACACCTATGCTGGCCTGCTTGGCCTGGGCCTTGGCATGGTGTTGCAGGTGCTGATCCTGGCCACCCAGAACAGTGTCGACACGAAAATGATGGGCGTGGCGACCTCGGGCGTGACCATGTTCCGCTCGATTGGCGGTTCGGTCGGCGTCTCCGTGTTCGGCACGATCTTCACCAGCGGCTTGCAGTCACGCACGGCAAGCTTCATGGCGGCGGGGCCGGCGTCGCCGCGATCGTTCGGGCCGGACGCGGTGGCCAAGCTGCCGCCGGAGATCCACGCCCGGTACTTGCATGCCTTCAGCACTTCGTTGCACACGGTCTACCACGTGGCTGCCAGTGTCATTGCCGTCGGGTTCCTGCTGGCCTGGTGGCTCAAGGACGTTCCGCTGAAGCGTGTACATGCGCCCGCGCCCCAGGCGTGAGAGTGCTTATGAAGCCGCCCAGGATCAGGCCTGCTGCAGCAACTTCGCATCGCGCCGCGGGGGTAACCCGAACATCCGGGAGTACTCGCGGCTGAATTGCGAGGCGCTCTCGTAACCCACAGCGAACGCGGCTGTTTCGGCGCTGGCGGCTTCACCGACCATGAGCCGGCGGGCTTCGAGCAGACGCAACTGCTTCTGGTATTGCAGTGGCGTCATCGCGGTGAGGCGGCGGAACTGCCGGTGGAAGGCGGAGGCGCTCATCTGCGCGGAAGCGGCGAGATCGTCGATGCGCATGGGTTCGGCGAAGCGATCGCGTAGGCGGTGGATGGCGCCGATGACGCGATGCACATGCGTATTGGCCAGCACCATGCGCGCCACGTCGGCACCGTGGGGTCCGCTGAGCAGCCAATAGGCGATCTCGCGCATGATCGAAGGATGCAGCAGGGGAATGGCCTTCGGCGTATCCAGCAGACGGACGAGGCGCAACGCGCAATCGGCCAGCGGTCCATCGAAATCCGTCACGAAGACGCCGAAGCCCGGGCCTTCGCCTCGCGGTGCCGGCGTGCGCAGCGCGTCGGCGACCTCACGCATGATGGCGAGGTCGAACTCGACGATGATGCCCAGGAAAGGCTCCGTCGGACTGGCTTCGGCCACGCGGCCGAGAGCGGGGGTCTCCACGCTCACGATGAGTGCCTGGCCGGCGCGATAGTCCATGTGGCGATCGCCGAACACCGCCCACTTGGCACCCTGCACGACGATGCACAGCGCGGGCTTGAAGATCAGGTGGGAGGGCGGCCTTTCGTGATCGGAGCGCAGCAGCACGAGGCCCGGCACGTCGGTCAGGTAGGGTCCGTACGACGCCTGGCCGTCGGTGTGGCGGAGCAGGGTCTTCGTCAGTTCGTCGGCCATGCCGACATGCTAGGCCTGCAAGCAGGATCAGGCAAGAACATGCCCGGTTCGCGCATTCCGTCCCGACGGCGACGGGCCTATCGTTCGTCCAGGCCCAACTCCCGAAGGACAACCCCATGAGTAACGGAAACGCAACGAAAACCGTAGCGAAGATCGCCCTCGTCACCGGCGGCAGCCGTGGTCTCGGTCGCAGCACCGTGCTCCACCTGGCCGCACGCGGCGTCGATAGCATCTTCACCTATCGCGAGAATCAGGCAGAAGCGGCCAAGGTGATCGCCGCGGTGCAGGCCCAGGGGCGCCGGGCGATCGCGTTACCCCTGGATACCGGCGCCTCCGGATCCTTCGCCGCGTTCGTCGAGCGCGCGCGAGCCGCTGTCGCCGAACTGGGCGCCGATCGCTTCGACTACCTGGTAAACAACGCCGGCACGTCCCTGCACAAGCCCTTCGACCAGACCACCGAGGAAGAGCTGGATGCCATCTACAACGTTCACTTCAAGGGCGTGTACCTGTTGACGCAAAAGCTGCTGCCACTGATCGCGGATGGCGGACGCATCGTCAATATCTCGTCCGGCCTCGCGCGCGTTTCCATGCCCGGTAGTTCGGCGTATGGCGCGATGAAAGGCGCCGTGGAGGTGCTCACCCGCTACATGGCGGCTGAACTCGGTTCTCGCGGCATCGCCGTGAATACCGTGGCCCCTGGCGCGGTGGCCACCGATTTCAGCGGTGGCATGGTGCGCGACACGCCCGAGCTTGCCCAGCGCATCGCCGGCATGACGGCCTTGGGCCGGGTGGGCCAGCCGGACGATCTCGGCGCGATGATCGCGTCGCTCCTGTCGGACGATAACCGCTGGATCAACGGACAGCGCATCGAGGTGTCCGGCGGCATGCTGCTTTGAGGCGAGAGGCGGTCGATCGGGGCGAGTGCCATAATCCCGGCATGAGCACTTCGGCAGGCAATCCGCTCGGCAACTACCTGAAGGATCGGCGGGCCAAGCTCGATCCGGCCGCCTTCGGCATGCCGACCACGCGCAGGCGCACGCCCGGCCTGCGCCGTGAAGAGGTCGCCCTGCGCGCCAATGTGAGCGCCACCTGGTATACGTGGCTCGAACAGGGGCGCGGTGGGGCGCCGTCGAGCGAAGTGCTCGATCGTCTTGCCACGGCCCTGGCGCTGACCGCCGTCGAACGCGAACACCTGTTCCTGCTGGCACAGAACCGGCCGCCCGAGGTCAGCTACAAGGCCGGCGAGACGATCACGCCACAGTTGCAGCACCTGCTCGATTCCCTCGAGACCAGCCCGGCGATCGTGAAAACCGCCCAGTGGGACATCATCGGCTGGAATGCCGCGGCGGCGGCCGTGCTCACCGAGTACGGAATGCTCCCGCCCGATCAGCGCAACGTGCTCAAGCTCCTTTTTGCCAGCGACCGCGCACGCGACAAGACGCGTCATTGGGAGGACCACGCACGTTTCGCCGTGGCGGCGTTTCGCGCGGACATCGCCCGCCTCGGCGCGACCGACCGTGTCAGGGGCTTCGTCGACGAGCTGATCGCCCTCAGTCCCCAGTTCGAGGCTATCTGGAACGACTACGACCTGCAGAGCTATGGCGAAGGCCGCAAGCAGTTCGCCCATCCCCTGGTGGGTGAGGTGACGCTGGACTATTCGGCGTTTTCCGTCGACGGCCGACCCGAGCTGGGATTGATCATCTTCACGCCCGCCACGACGGTCGACAAGGAGCGCGTCGCGACGCTCGTCGAGGCCCGCCAGGCGATCCTGCGGCCCTGACCCAATGCCTTCGTGGTACTACCGGCGCGTTGCCAGTACACCGTCCAACGCGAGCTCGGCCTTGAAACCTGCTTTCTCCAACCGTTTGGCCACCTCGCGTGGTACGTCGCGACCGCTGGTGAGCTTGTTCGGGCTGCCGGTGTAGTGGAACAGACGTCCGCCACGGCGAAGAACGCGCGCGAGTTCGTGGTAGAACGCCTGCGAGTAGAGTTCGCCGGCGATGCCGAAACGCGGCGGATCGTGGAGCAGCGCGTCGACCGACGCGTCGGCCATCTGCGTGATCGCCTGCGATACATCGCCATGGGCGAGCTGCAGACGCCCCTCGCCCGAGGGCGCAGCGGGATCGGGCGACCACGGATTGAGCGTGCGCAACCAGAGCACGTCGTCGTTCTTCTCGAACGACAGGATGCGTGCCACGCCGGCCTCCAGGCAGCACGCCGCGAAATAGCCCAGGCCGCCGCAGGTGTCGAGCACGACCTTGCCGCGGGGTTCGACGAGCGCGACCTTGCGCCGTGCGTCGTCGACGGGCGACTCCTTCGATGTGGGCAGCATCTTGATGCCGTCTATCTCGAAGGTTGGCGCACCCCACTCGGTGGGAACGAGTTTGATCAGGGAGCCCGAGAAGCGCGACACCGGCGAAAAATCGTCGCCATCCCAGTAGTAGATCGTGCGGTCCTTGAGCTTGCCCGGATAGGGATAGGTCCGCCCCTGGTGCTGCCAGTTGTCGACCTGCAAGGCGACCGACGCTTCGGTGCGCCCCAGATCCAGCGATCCCACCCACACCGTGGCGCCAGCGTCGCGTGCGGCCAGCAAGGCCTGGGCGGACGGCAACGTCAGCAGGGGACCGGCATAGTGCGACAAGGTAACTCCTGACACCGGGGTACGGCAGAATGCGAAACGGGTCGCCATTCTAGGGTTTTAGCCGGTTGTGCGTACAAGAACGAATGGAAAGCGCGAGGATCGCGGCGCCTAATGGTGGTGACGTCGACTCGGGAATGGTCGGGCATGCGCGCCGCGATGCTCACGATAGTGGTCTTGCTCCTGCCGGTGGAGGCATGGGCCGGTGGTCCACCCGATGTGGCGGCGGCCGTCGCGTCGGTCCATGCCGGCGTGCCCGCGAGCCTGACGCTCAACCTCCCGGCACCGACGCCGGCTGCCAGGCCGATCGCCGACGAACTCATTCCCCCGGTCCCGTACACGGCGCAGACCGTGGCCTTCGTCAAGACGTTCGTGGTCACGGCAACCTACGCGGGCAGGCCTTACCGGGTCGAGGTCGTCGTCGTCGACTCGCAGGGTCTGGTCTACTCGACCTCCCAGCAGGGCGGCTCCCATGGGCGAGACGACGAGAGCGACGACCGCCTGGACGTGACCGTCACCGGCCTGGCACCGGTGGTTTTCGATCTGTCCGTCCGCAAGGCCGACGCAAACGCGGCCGCCACACGCGATCGCGTGGCGGTCGGCGATCTGGAACAGGGACACTCGGCGTTCGCGCTACGCGACCACAAGCTTGCAGTCGTCGTCGAACGGCTGGACGACGAAGTCGATCTACGTTGAGCCGAGCTTGTCGACGTCGATGATCGCCTTGGCGAAGGCCTGTGGCGCTTCCTGCGGAAGGTTGTGGCCGATGCCGCCGGTGATCAGCCGGTGCTCGTACTTGCCGGTGAACATCTTCGCGTAATTGGCGGGGTCGGGATGCGGGGCGCCGTTGGCGTCGCCTTCCATGGTTATCGTGGGCACGCCGATGGTCGGGAAGGTCGCCAGCGTCGCTTCCTGGGCATCGTATTTCGGCTCGCCAGGGACAAGGCCGAGACGCCACCGATAGTTGTGGATGGTTATCGCGACATGGTCGACGTTATTGAACGCGGGCGCGGAGCGCTCGAAGGTGTCGTCGTCGAAGTGCCATTGTGGCGATGCCTGCTCCCAGATCAGGCGCGCGAAATCATGCGTGTGCTGGGCGTAGCCGTCGCGACCCCGATCGGTAGCGAAGTAGAACTGGTACCACCATTGCCATTCGCCTTTCGGTGGCAAGGGTTTCTTGTTGGCCGCCTGGCTGCCGATGAGGTAGCCGCTCACCGAGACCATTGCCTTGACGCGATCGGCCCAGAGTGCGGCCATGATGTTTGCCGTGCGCGCGCCCCAGTCGAAGCCGGCCACGGTGGCTTTCTTTATCTTGAGGGCATCCATCAAGGCGAGGATGTCGGCGGCTATCGCTGCCTGCTGGCCATTACGTGGCGTCTCAGCGGAGAGGAACTGGGTGCTGCCATAGCCGCGAAGATAAGGCACGATCACTCGGTACCCCGCCGCGGCGAGGATCGGCGCAACGTCCACGAAACTGTAGATGTCGTAGGGCCAGCCATGCAGCAGGATCACCACCGGTCCCTTGCGATGACCGTCTTCGGCGTAGCCCACGTCGAGGACTCCGGCCTTGATCTGCTTGAGCGAACGAAACGACGTCGCTCCCGCGGCTATCGCATCGGCGTCGGTGGCTGCGGTGTCGGTGGCTGCTGGCGCACTCACTGGTTCGGCACCCGCGATGTTCGCGAGGCCGAGCGGAGCAAGGGCGATCCCGAGCGCGGTTGCACCCATGAATCTCCGCCTTCCCTGATCCAGTTCATCCGGCATCGCGGTGTCTCCTGCGGCTTGGAGATCGACGATAGCGCTGCCGTTCGCCTAGGGATTGCAGCAGCCTCCACGGTTTTGCAGCGCTCTGCGGGGGTGGCGGAACCGGGGTTTCGCCGCTGAAGCGGCTCCCACAGGGGGCTTAGGCTATACAGGGGGCTCGGGCCATACATAGGAGGCTTAGGCTATACAGGGGGCTCAGGCCATACATAGGGGGCTCAGGCTATGCAGGGGGCTTTAGGCCATACACAGGGGGCTCAGGCTATACAGGGGGCTCGGGCTATTGGGGGAGCTGACTATCGGGGGAGTTCCGGCTGGGTGTGAAGAGGCCTTCACGAGGTGCCGGGCTGTAGGCGGTACCTTGGCGGCATGTACAACCCGACCGACCCCGCCTACATGGACGATTCCGCTTACCGCCGGCTTGTCGAAGGCATTTCCGACTACGCCATTTTCTGGCTCCAGGCCGACGGGACCGTCGCCACATGGAATGCCGGGGCCATTCACGCCACCGGTTACACCGCTGGCGACGCCATCGGGGCGCCGTTCTCGCTGCTGTTCTCCGGCGAAGACAACAACGCCGGGGCGCCCGGTTCGCTGCTCGATGTTGCGCTACGCGAAGGACGCAGCGAGCTGGACGGCTGGCTGGTGCGTAAGGATGGCTCCAGGTTCTGGGCGCAGATCCTGATCGATCCCGTGCGCGATGGCGAAAAGCCGCTGGGCTTCGGCGTCGTCATGCGCGACCGCACGGAGCGCAAGCGGCTCGATGAAGAACTCAGGCGCAGCCAGGAACAGTTCCGCGTGCTCGTCCAGGGCGTTGCCGACTACGCCATCTATATGCTCGACCCCAAGGGACACGTATCGAGCTGGAACGCCGGCGCCGAGCGTATCAAGGGCTATGCACCCGAAGAAGTCATCGGGCGCCACTATTCGGCTTTTTTCACCGAGGACGACGTCGCCCGCAACGAGCCGACCACCAACCTCCAGGCGGTGGCACGCGAAGGCCGCATCGAGACCGAAGGCTGGCGCGTGCGCAAGGACGGCAGCCGTTTCTGGGCGCACGTGGTGATCGACCGCATTACCGACGATGCCGGCACGCTCATCGGCTTTGCCAAGGTGACCCGTGACGTTACCGAGCGTCGCGCGTCCGCGCTCGCGCTGGAGGAAACCCGCGAGGCTTTGTTCCAGTCGCAGAAGCTCGAAGCGGTCGGCCAGTTGACTGGCGGTGTCGCCCACGATTTCAACAACCTGCTGATGGCGGTTCAGGGCAATCTCGAGCTGATGCGCGACCATGCCGAATTGCCCGAGCGCCTGAACCGGTTGGTGTCCAATGCATTGTCCGGCGTGCGGCGGGGCGTGAGCCTGACGCAGCGCATGCTGGCCTTCGCGCGCCGCCAGCAGTTGCATCTGGAGCCGGTCAACGTCGTCGCCCTGGTCTCGGGCATGTCGGACCTGCTGCGCACGTCGCTGGGGCCGGCCATTGCCATCGAGGTGCGTTTTCCGTTGGCTCTTCCCGATGTGATGGGCGACATCAACCAGCTCGAGCTTTGCGTCCTCAACTTGTGCGTCAACGCACGCGATGCGATGGAGGAGGGCGGTCTCATTACTATCCAGGCCGCAGCGGAAGAGATCGGCGCAAGGCATACCTTGCAGCTGCCACCGGGCAGGTATGTCAGGCTTTCGATCAGCGATACCGGCCCGGGCATGGACGCGGCGACGCTCACGCGGGCGACGGAACCGTTCTTCACGACCAAGGGCGTGGGCAAGGGTACCGGGCTGGGCCTCTCCATGGTGCACGGCATCGCCCAACAATCCGGTGGCGCGCTGCAGCTGGAAAGCAGCAAGGCAGGCGGCACGACCGTCTCGATCTATCTTCCCATCGCGCCCTCCCACACGGATGTCGTGCCTGAAACCGCGCCTGTCGTGCATGGCCGGACGCTCTATCACACACCGGTGAGCGACGGACCGTTGCCGGTCGTGCTGGTCGTCGACGACGATCCGCTGGTGCTGTCCACGGCGGTGGAGATGCTCGCGTACGCGGGCTACGACGCCCGTGGTGCGGCGTCGGCCAACGAGGCGCTCCGGCGCCTGGAGACGATCGACGAGCTCATCGCCGTGGTCACCGACCACGCCATGCCAGGCATGACCGGCTCGGAGCTCGCGAGCGAGCTCGCCACCCTTCGCCCTGGCCTGCGTGTGGTCCTGGCCAGCGGTTACGCGGAGGTGCCCGCGGTCGCCGCGGGGATCGCCGTGCAACTGCAGAAGCCGTTCGGTCGCGACGCCTTGTTGGCGGCGATCCGCGGTCAGGGCTGAGCTCTCCTGTAGAATCGCGCCATGGCACTCAAATCCACGGTCTTCAAGGCCGACCTGCAGGTCTCCGACATGGACCGGCACTATTACCAGGGTCACGCCCTCACTATCGCCCAGCATCCGTCGGAGACCGACGAGCGGATGATGGTGCGCGTGCTCGCCTTCGCCCTCAACGCTGACGATTCGCTGCTCTTCGGCAAAGGCATCAGCTCCGAAGACGAGCCCGATCTATGGCGCAAGGAACTGACCGGCGAGGTCGATCTATGGATCGAGGTCGGCCAGCCGGACGAGCAGCGCATTCGGCGGGCGGCGGGCCGCGCCAATCGCGTCATCGTCTACACGTACAGCGGACGCAGCGCCGAAGTCTGGTGGAAGAAGACCGCGGCCGCCGTGGCCCGCACCAAGAACGTTTCGGTGATCGACATCGCACCGGCCACCGTCGACGCCTTGGCCGCGCTCACCCAGCGGACGATGCAGATCCAGTTCATGGTGCAGGACGGACAGGCCCAGATCATCAGCGGCGACACGGTGCTGCCGGTCGAGCTGACGACGCTGGCCTGACGCCTCGGCGCAGCTGGGCCATCGAGGCCGGGCTGAAGCCGGCCTCGCGCGGGCGAGAACGCGCACCTTGAATCAGGCCAGATGTTCCTTGAGGAAGGCCCAGGTGCGCTCGTTGGCCGTCTTCGCCGCGGCGGCATCGTAGTGCGCACCACCGTGCCGCGAGAATGCGTGATTGCAGCCGGGGTAGCTGTAGATCGTGACGTTCGGCTTCCCGGCCAGGGACTTCGTGATTTCCGCCTGTGCGGTCTTCGGTATGTACTCGTCTTCCTCGGCAAGATGCATGAGGAAGGGCGCCGTGATCGCGTCGGACTCGCCGAGGTAGCTCTCGGTGTCGCCGCCGTGAAACGCCACGGCGGCGTCGACGGTGCCGCGTGCCGCGGTCAGGAAGGTCATCAGTCCGCCGAGGCAGTAGCCCATGACCGCTACCTTGCCGGTGGCGCGCTCGAGTTTACCGGCCGCGGCGATGGTGGCGAGTACATCGGCAACGCCGAGGTCGCGGTCGTAGGCCATGTAAAGTGCCAGACCGGCCTTCCAGTGCGCCTCGGACGTGACACTGAGATCGACGCCTGGCTGCTGACGCCAGAAGAGGTCCGGCGCCACGGCGATAAAGCCCTGGGCGGCGAGGGCATCGCAGGTCTGGCGAATGTCGGCGTTCACGCCAAATACTTCGTGCAATACGACGACGGAGGGTGCCTTGGCTACTTCGGGGTAGGACACGTACGCGGCAAAATCGCCGTCGTCCGTCTTGATCGTAATTGTCTCGTGCATGGTTTCCATCCTCAGTCGGTTAGCCGTGTACTTTCCAACGGAAAGGCCGCGCCGGCTTGTCGAAAAGCGGCTCAAAAAAAGGTTCTTCGCGGAAGTCTGGGGAACGAGTATAAAAAAGGTCCATCGTGAATGACCGGGGTCCGGGCGTTCGGCTTTCAGGCCGGGCATTCGTTCGCACCTTGCACCTCGTCTAGGGCTCGCCTTCGGCATCGCGGGGCTCGGCTTCGCCATCGCTTTGTACACTTGGGCGTCTCGCGGGGAGACCTTGGCGCCCACCCTCGCTGCTCAGACAGGTCCTCCGCGTTCGACAAGGAAAGGCCGCTACCGCGGCCCATGTTCCTATTGGCCTACGGCCGCTCCACTTGTGCGGAACTCGCCTCGAGGGTGGACGCCAAGGTCTCTCACGACGATACGGTTGAGTGCAAGGAGAGCCGATGCGGGATGCGTGGTCGGCCCCGGCCGCGCCCGGAACACCCGTGCGAAGCGGACGCGGTTGCTGGTATCCGGTTGCCCAACACCTTCGTCGCGCTTGTGTCGGCGTGCTTGCCGGCGATGCCGTGGCGGCTTTGGCTCGACCACGAGAGCCTCAAGGTTCGGGAGAGTCTTCGGTGCCCACCCTCGAGGCGAGTTCCGCACAAGTGGAGCGGCCGTAGGCCAAATAGATACATGGGCCGCGCATGAACTGACCCCAAGAAGTTGGACAGTTTAGGCGCTAGGCACCCGAGGCCTGGGTTCGGTACTGAACCGGACTCAGGCCTTTTAGTTTGAGCTTGATGCGATCGTGATTGTAGTAGTGGATGTAACG